>Ga0316576_10000460_pt1 | contig 19091 bp, 5 predicted proteins | sample S0NA_FD_203075 | JGI IMG/M metagenome (GOLD analysis project Ga0316576, IMG submission 203075) | Rhizosphere microbial communities from salt marsh grasses in Alabama, United States - S0-2_050615r3r5 | ecosystem: Host-associated > Plants > Roots > Rhizosphere | place: USA: Alabama | collected... | reverse complement strand
TTTCCAGCAGACCCGCTCCGCACGCCCGGGAAGCCCGCCGATCCGTTCTGGGTCGTCCTGCCCGAGCCCGTGGCCACCGAGTGCGCGACCCTGGTGATCGAGTCGGTCTACCCCGGCGAGCTGGCGCGCGTGGGCAAGGGCCAGGGGCGCACCGCCATCTCCGAGCTCCGCTTCTTCACCGGGCTCGAGTTTGGCGGCGGGCTGGAGCAGGTGGCCCGGGATCTCGCCGATCCAAACCGCGGGCGCGGCGAGGCCGCGGTGGCGATCCTCGGCCGCATCGGCGCAGACGGCGTCCGGATCGTCGAGGAGGCGCTGCGGGGCAAGCCCTCCGCCGCTGTGCGTGGCCGCGCGCTGCGCGTGCTCACCAAGATCGGGACCGGCGCGGCGGCCGGGCCGCTCTGCGCGCTCTTGCCCGCGCTCAACCGGCCGGGGCGCGAGGAGGCCCTGGACGCGCTCATCCGTATCGGCGGCGACGCTGTCGCGCCCCTGGTGCCCCTGCTGGACGCGTCCGAAGACACCCTCGCCGGCGGTGCGGCGCGGGCCCTCGGCCGGATCGGCGGCGTGGGCGCCCGGGACGCGCTCCTCGCCCGGATCGGCAAGGGGACGCCGTCGCGCCGCAAGGAGATCGCGGCCGGGCTGGTCCACCTTCGCGGCGCCGACGATCTCGGGGCCGTGCTGCGCGCGGCCGAGGAAGCACCCGACGATCTCCGGCGCGCTGACCTGGTGTTCGTCGCCGGTCATCTTGGACGCCAGCACCCGGCGAGGGGCGACGCGGCCCGGCGCATCGCCAGCCTGTGGCCCGAACGCGACTCGGCCTTCGAGCTGCGCTACCGCATCCTCGCTGCCGTTGGGCGCCTCGACCCCACGAGGCAGCTACCGCTGCTGCGCCGGGCGCTCAAGAGTAGCGAGCCGGTGCTCCGATGGCTGGCGGCGGAGCAGCTCCGCAAGGTCGGCTCGACCTCGGTCACGCGCTTGCTGGTCGAGCTCCTTGACGACGGTGACCCCAGGGTGCGGGCCGCCGCCGCGCAGGCCCTCTCCGGCAGGGGACGCAGCCGGACCATCGGGCTGAGCCTGGCCAAACGCCTCAAGCGGGAGCGCTGGACGCTGGTCGCCCGCACGCTGGCCGAGGCGCTGGGGACGCAGTGCCTGGCCGAGGGGCTCGCCGCCCTGCGGGAACGGCTGGTCGCGGGGCCGCGGGGCGTGGACGTCCGCGCCCTGATCAGCATCGCCCAGTGCGCGCCGACGGGGCTGGACCGCGAGCTGATCGCCATGGCCGGCAAGGCCACCTGGCGCACCGCCCTGCGCCAGCGCGCCCTGGACCTGCTCACCCCGCGCATGGCCAGGGACAACACCGACGAGCTCGTGCGACTGCTCGTCGAGCTGCGCCGCCGGGCGATCAAGAGCGAGGACGAGGAGGCCCTGGCCGTCTCGGCGACCAAGGTGCTGGCGAGCACCGGGAAAGCGCAGGCCGGCGAGGCGCTGGCCGACGCCCTGGCCCTGGATCCCCACGAGGCGATCCGCGCGGCGGCCGCGGCCGGGCTGGGCACGCTCTGTCAGCGCGCGACGGCGGAGACCCTGAGGCGAGCCAACAAGGACGCCTCGGGTATCGTGCGACGCACCGCCCGCCGGGCGATGGGGCGCTGCCGGTTCTGAGCCGGTTGGTGGGTTGGTGGCGAGACCGGCGGGCGCCGGTCCTCGCGCCCCTGCGGGGCGCCTACTTGCGGATGCAGAGGTCGGCGCTGCCGCAGAAGTCGCCGAAGTCATCCCTGGAGACCAGCACGACGGGGACGACGATGGCGACGGTGATCGCGGCCACCGCGGCGGCCCCACCGGCCCAGACGTACCACTTCTCGTACCACTTCGGCGGGGGCGGAGGCGGCGGGCGGTAGGGTGTGGTTCCCACGGGCATCGCCTTGAGCTCGATGTGCAGGCGCTGCACCTTGCCCGCCACGCTCTTGAACTTGCCGATGTACTCGTAATAGCCCGCCTTGCGCACGCGGATCGAGCGGTCGCCGATGAGCACCTCCTCCTCCACCGGTGCGGTGCCCACGAACTTCCCGTCGATGAACACCCGCGCCTCCTCGACGTTGCAGGTCACCTGGAGCACTCCGGCGTAGGGCAGGAGGTCGATGTCCAGGTTCGTCGTCTGGCCCGGCTGGATGTTGAACACGTCGAGGTACTCGGTGTAGCCCTTGAGGGTCATCTTCAGCGTGTGCTTGCCCGGGGCGAGCTTCAACGGCTCGCCCAGGGGGATCTTGCCCACCGGGTTGCCGTCGATGATCACATCGGCCCCCTCGGTGATCGAGTTTATCTGGAGCGCCCCCGGGCCCCTCGCCCGCGGGTGCCGACGTCGCCGCCGGCGCCCGTCGGCGTCGGTGACCAGGCTGACCACGATCAGCAGGAGTAAGAGGGCTGACAGCCGGCGCGCCATGGCTTGATGATACCCGGCCGCCGGGGCGGTTGCCAAGGTGAGTTGGAGTGGGGTCAGACCTTGACCGCCTCGAGCGCCTCCCGCAGCCCCTGGTGCTCCGGATCTGCCTCGAGCCCGCGCTCGAACATGCTGCGGGCCTTGGACGCCTCGTCCAGCGCGACGTGCACCTTGCCCAGCTGGAAGAAGACATCCGCCTTGGTTATCCCCGAGCTCTCGTCGAGGTTCTGCAGCAGCATCGAGCGGTAGATCCGCCGCGCCGCGTCCCAGTCCTGCTCCAGCATGTAGATCCGACCGAGCGCGACCAGCGTGGGCGTGTTGGTGCTGTCCATGCGGTACGCCTTGTCGTAGTGCTCGCGGGCGGCCTGGCTGTCCCCCCGCTTCTCGGCGATGGCGCCGAGCCGGTGCACGTAGCGGGCCATCTCCTTCCGCTTCCGCGTGCCACAGAGCTCGATCAGGCGCTGGAGCAGCGGCTCCGCCTCCTCGAGGCGGTCCGCCGCGTAGTACGCGTCGGCCAGGGTCGCGAGGAGCTCGGTGTTGTTGGGGTCGAGCTCCCGGGCCTGCTCGAGGATGACCACCCCCTGCGCGGCGTCGCCGAGCTGGTCGGTGTAGGTCATCCCCAGCTCTTGGAGGGTCGCCAGGCGCCCCTCCCGGTCCATGTCCGGGAGCTGGACCTTGCGGGCCAGCACCTCGGCCAGGCGGTCCCAGCGCCGCTGGCCACGGTACTGCTCCTCCAGGGCACCGATGGCGTCGCGGTGCGTGGGGTCGCTCTCCAGCGCCTTGAGGTAGTGCTCCTCGCCGCTGCCCGGATCGCCGCCTTCTGCCACCACCACCCGACCCATCCGGAACGCGAGCTCGGCCGCCTCCCGGGGCTCCGGGCCGAGCAACGCCGCCCGCTCCAGCACCTCGCGGCACTTGCCCCACTGCTCCGTGGACTCGTAGATCCGGGCCAGCCCGGCCAGCGCGGTCACGTTTTCCGGATCCCGCTGGAGGATCTCCTCGAGCACCTCCCCGGCGGCCTCCGGGTTCTCCAGCTCGTCGTTCCAGATCCTCGCCGCGGCGACGAGCTGCTCCACCTCGCCGGCGGTGTCACCCGCCGTGGCCCGCGTCTCGGCGTGCCGTCGCAGGATCTCGACCAGGTCATACCAGCGCGAGGTGCTGCGCAGGATCCGCTCCAGCTCGACCAACGCCTCCTCGTTTCGCTCGTCCTCGGCGAGGATCTGATGGAGGTAGCCGATGGCCTCGTCGGTGTTCTCCAGCCGGTCGAGGGCCAGCCGCGCCAGGCGCTGGAAAACGTCGATCCGGTCGCGTCCACTCGCCTGCTCGAGACGCCAGAGCAAGACCTCCTGCAGGGCGATCCAGTCCTCCCGGCCGCTGTGGATGTGCTCAAGGGCGAGGAGCGCGGCGCTGTCGCCGGGCCTCCGGTCAAGGATGTCGCGGTAGATCTCGACCGCGCGACCCGGGTCCTCCATCCGGGAGATCAGGAGCTCGCCCATCCGGTGCCGGATCGCCACCTGAGTCTCGACATCGCTGGCGGCCTGGGCCTGACGTTCCAGCACGTCCAGCAGGTCGCTCCAGGCCTCCCGCCGCTCGTACAGAGGGGCGAGAGCCGCGAGGGCTTCCCGGTCGGCTGGATCCTGGTCCAGCACGGTCCGCCAGGCCTCCACGGCCCCGTCGGGGTCGGAGAGCTCATCGCTCCGCAGCCCGGCGAGCTCCACCAGCAGCCCCCGTCGCCTGCCGCCGTCGAGCTCTGTCTCGGCCTTGCGCGCGAGGACCTCGGCCAGCTGGCCCGACTCACCGCCCGCGCGGTAGATCTGCTCCAGCCCGTCCAGCGCCGCCCCGCACTCGGGATCCAGCTCCAGCACGCGCCTCAGTGTCTGCTCCGAGCGCTCGATGTCGTTGAGCTTCGCCCCGAACCAGCGCGAGGTGCGCAGCCCGAGGGCCCGGCCTGCGTCCGCGGTGATCTCGCCGGCGAGGATCTCGCCGGCCAGCGCGGCGAGCTCGGGATAGCGCATCAGGTCGTCCGCGAGGCGCTCCAGCTCGTCCAGGATCCGCTCGTTGCCCGGATCCTCGGCCAGGGCCCGGCCCAGGGCGCCGAGGGCGTCATCCTTCGACCCGAGCTGCTCCTCCTGGATCTGGGCGATCCGCTCCAGCAACGCCGTGCGCTCCAGCGGACCGGCCAGGGTGGCCAGGCGGGTCTCGAGCAGGCGCGCGAGACCGGCGTGCTCGCCGCAGTCCTCGTATATCGGCTCCAGGACGTCGAGCACCGGCACCCGGTATGTCTCCCGCTCGAGGAGCTCCTCCATCCCGGCCCTCGCCCCGGCGTGCTGCGGGTCCCGCTCCAGCGCCCCCCTGAACGCCGCGAATCCGCCGTCCAGGTCCTCGTGCCGCTGCATCCGGACCACGCCCATCCGGTGGTACAGCTCGGCCTGTCGCTCCGGCTCGTGTACCGCCTGGATCTCTCGCTCCAGCACCTCGACCAGCTCGTCCCACTTCTCGGCGCGCGTCAACACACCGTCGAGCGCCGCGAGCAGCTCGGCGTCGTCACCCTCGGCGTCGAGGGCCGCCCGGTAGTGCTCCTCCGCCTTGCCATCGTCGCCCAGGGTCTCCTCGGCGAGCCGCGCAACGCGGGCGTGGAGCCGCTTGGAGAGAGCGCCGTCGTAGACGTCCGCCAGACGGTCCTCGTACACCCGGGCCAGCCGGTCGTAACAGCCGAGCTGCTCCGCCATCCGCTCCAGCTCGGCCTGGCACGCCGCATCCTCCGGCACCTCGGCGAAGGCTCGGGCCTGGGTCGCGAAGGACGCGTCAGCGTCCCCCAGACCCTCTTCCTGCAGGCGAGCGATCCGCTGGAGCAGGTCTCTCCGCTCGTGTGGATCCGCGAGAAGCGCGAGCCGAAGCTCCAGCACACGGACCAGCGGCTCCACGGCGCCGGTCGCGCTGTAGTGGCGCTCCAGCACGGTCGCGACCCGCTCCCGGTTCCCCTCGTCCTGCACCAGCCGCTCGAGGGCTTCCCGGGCGCCAGAGTGCTCCGGCGACCTGTCCAGCAGGTCGCTGTAGCGGTCGATGCCCCGCTCCAGGTCGCCGATCTCGGTCTCCAGAAGCCGGGCAGAACGGAACAGGAGAGCGTTGCGCTCCTCCGGGTCCGACTGCGCCTCGGCCTTGCGCTCCAGCACCTCGAGGAGGTCGCTGTGCAGCCCCTCGGCAATGTACAGCCGGTCCAGCGCGTCGAGGACCAGCATGTCGCGCGGGTCCTCCTCCATCAGCTGCCGGTAGGCGTTGATCGCCTCGAACCTGTCGCCCACCTTCTCGTCGTAGACCCGCGCCACGTCGAGCTGGAGCGTCCGGCGCTCCTCGGCGTCGGTGCTGAACTCCATCTTCTGCCGGTAGACTCCGACCAGGTCCATCCAGCTCTCGCCGTCGCGGTAGAGCCGCTGCAGCGAGTCCAGGGCGGTCCGGTCGCCCTCGTCCAGGGCGAGCACTTGCCGGTAGGCATCCACGGCCCGCGGAGTGCTGTGCAGCAGCGACTCCTGGATATCGGCTATCTGGTAGTAGGTCCGCTTCCGGTCCTGGACCTCGTCGGCGAGCTCCGCCTTCCGCTGCAGCACATCGACGAGCTCCTCGTAGCGCTCGAGCACCCCCAGCAACCGCACGAGGGCGCCGATCGCCCCGTCGTGGTCCTCGCGCGCCGCGAGCACCTTGCGCCACGCCTCGACAGCCCCTGCCTGGTCGCCCAGCCGCTCCTCCATCAACAACGCCACCCTGGCGTGGATCCGGGCGAGTAGATCGTTGTCGTAGGTCCGCTCGGCGCCGTGGTTGAGCACCTCGACGACCTCGGGCCAGTTGTCCAGCTTGGCGGCGAGCCGCTCGATCTGCTCGAGCAGCGCCTGGTCGCCGAACTCCTCCTCGAAAGCCCGGCAAAGCGCCCGAAAGGCCAGATCCAGGCTCCCGCCGCGCTCCTCGTGCAGTCGGGCGATCTCGCGCAGCAGGTAGCCCCGCCGCTCGGGGTCGTCGATGAAGTCCAGCTGCGCGTCGTAGATCACCACGAGCTTGGCCCACTCGTCCTGCCGCTTGTAGATCGGCTCGAGGATCTGGGCGATACGGTAGCGCTGATCCTTGTCGAGGATCAGACGCTCGAGCGCGGCGATCGCCCGCGGGTTCTCGCTCTCCTGCTTGAGCACCTCCTCGTAGTAGTCGATGGCTGCGGGCAGGTCCTGGAGCCGAAGCTCGTAGACCGTGCCCAGCCGGAAGCGCAGCTCGAGCTGGACCGCCGGGCTCTCGGCGGCCTCCACCTCGCGGATCAACAGCTCGCACAGATCATGCCAGCGCTCCGTCTCGGTGTAGAGGCGATCCAGGGCCTCGATGGCCTCGGGATCACGGTCCGAGACGTCCAGCACCGCGCGGTAGGCGTCGATGGCCTCCGGCAGGTTGTAGAGCGCCTCCTCCCACACGCGGCAGACCTTCAACATCAGCTCGCGCCGGGCCTCGGTCTCGTCCGAGGCGTCTATCCCGTCGCGGTAGAGCTCGAGCAGGTTCTCCCATCGCTCCGCCCGGGTGAGCAGGCTCTCGAGCAGCTCGAAGACCTCGACGTCCCCCCGGTTGTTGTCGAGAACCCGGCGGTAGCAGGCGACGGCCTGATCCACCCGGTAGAGCCGCTCGTCGTAGATGCCGCCGAGGATGATCGCAGCGCGCCTGGTGTTCTCGTTCTCCTCGAAGGTGTTCTCCAGGTGGAGGGCCATCACCCTGGCCACCTCCTCCCAGCGGTCCAGGATGCCCGCCAGGCGGAGTATCTGGTCGCGGATGGCGACGTCGTTGGGCTTCTCGAGGTAGACCTTGCTGTACCAGGTGAACGCGCCATCGAGGTCCTCGAGCTGCTCCTCGTAGAGCTGGGCGATGCGCGTCGTGATCGCCAGCCGCTCCTCGGGATCGTCTGCCGCCTCCAGCCGGATCTGATAGATGCGAATCAGCCGGGGCCAGTCCTGCCTGCCGACGTAATACGGCTGGAGGATCCGGGCTGCCTCGGCCTGGAGCACCGGATCTTCGAGGTAAGACTCGAGGAACGAGACCACTTCCTCGTTGCCCGGGTCGAGGGCGAGGACCTCCCGGTACGACTCCACGGCGCGGGCCGCGTCCTCCAGCTTCTCGGCGCGCAGCTTGCCCAGCTGGAGGTGGAGGGCCGCCACGCGTGACATGTCATCCGCGCGGGCCAACCTGCCCTCGATCAGCTCCCCGAGGTCGACCCAGCGCTCGGTGGCCGTGTACAGGCTCTCCAGGGCGTCCGTCGCCACGGCGTCCTTGTGGTTGATCTCCAGCACGCGCTCGAAAGCCGCGATGGCCTCCCCCGGGCGCTCCAGCAGGTCGCGGCAGATGATCGCCGACCGGACGAGGAGGCCGCGACGGGCCTCGTCGTCCTCCGCCAGGTCCACCCGACGGTTGACGATCTCCAGCAGCCCCTCCCACTCCTCGACGCGCTGGTAGATCTCGTCCAGCGCCTCCAGCGCCTCCCGGTGGGTCGGATCGCCATCGAGCACGTGGTGGAAGTGCTCGCGCGCCCGGTCCAGGTCGTTCAGCTCGTCCCGGCTCACCGTGGCCACAGCCAGGTGGAGGGCGGTCCGGGTGCCCGGGTCGAGCACGTCGAGCGCGACGCTCTCCAGCGACTTGGCGAAGTCCTCCCAGCGGCCCGCCGCCACCGTGACGCGCCGCAGATCCCCGACGAGCTCGAGGAGCTCCGGCTCCGTGGCCGCCTCGCGCACGGCGCGGCGGTAGGCCTCGAAGGCGCGGTCGACGTCGCTCAGCGCCTCCTCGCACAGCCGGGCCACCTCGCGCAGGTGGCGGATCCGCTCCGAGGGGCCCGCCGGCTCGACGAGCAGCTCGTGCACCTTGACCAGGTGCTCGATGTCCCCGGCGGCGCGGTAGATCGGCATCAACAGCTCTGCCACCCGCGGCCGGTGCTCGAGATCCTGCAGCAGCTCCTCCAGCGCCTCGCGCGCGCCGTCATGGTCCGACCGCATCTCGAGGATCGCGCGGTAGCGGTCTATCGCCACCGCGGGCGAGTGCAGCCGACGGTGCTCGATGCTCGCCGCCTCGAAGAGCAGCTCGACCCGCTGGTACTCGTCATCCACCAGAGCGAGCAGACGCTCCAGCATCTCCAGCAAATCGGGCCAGCGCTCGGCGTCGCGGTAGATACGGGCCAGCGCGCCGAGGCACTCTCGATCGTCGGGCAGCTCGTCAAGGATGCTCAGGTAGGCGGCGACGGCCTGGTCCAGGTCCCGGATCTCCTCCTCGAAGAGGGCGGCGATCCGGATCTGGTGGACCCGGCGCTCCTCTGCGCCGCTCGCCCGCTCGACCCTCCGGCGATAGATGTCGACCAGATCGGTCCACCGCTCGGACTGGAGGTAGATGCGCTCGAGTGCGTCCAGCGCCTCCCCCGACCGGGGGTTCTCGTCGAGGAGCTCGCGGTAGGTCTGCGACGCGGTCGAGGTCTCCCCCAGCACCTCCTCCTGGATCCGTCCGACCCGCAACAGCGTCTCCTCCCGCTGCGCCCCGTCCTCGGCCCAGGCCAGCTGCCGGCGCAGCACGTCGACGAGCTCCTGCCACCGCCCCTGCTCCTCGTAGAGCCGGGTCAGCACCCGGGCCGCCGGCCGGGCTGTCTCCACGTTGTCCGGGTCGAGCTCCAGCAGGAGCTCGTAGTGCCGCCGAGCGCCGTCGGGGTCGTCGAGCCGCTCGTCGTGTACCTCGGCGAGCCACATCAGCAGGCGCCCACGCAGCGTCAGGTCTGACGGGTCTGCGGCCTGCAGGGCCTCCTGCCAGCAGCCCGCCGCCTCGCCCCACAGGTCCAGCTCCCCGGCCAGACGACGCACGCCGTCGTGCACGGGCAGGACCGCCGGGTCGATGGAGAGCGCCTCCCGCAGGAGGTCGAACGCCCCGCGCTTGTCCTCGAGCCGCTCCTCGCGCAGCTCGGCGGCCCGACGCGAAAGCTCCACCTTCTCGAACGTCCCGTCAACGAGAGAGCGGCGCACCAGCAGCACCCTGACGAGGTCCTCCCACTGCGACGCGCGCTCGTAGACCGGCTCGAGGATCTCGGTGATCCGGCCCCTGAGCTCCTGCTCCCCCTCCAGCAGCTCCTCGAGGAGCGCGACGGCCGCCTCGGGCGCCGCCCCGTCGTGGGCCAGCGTCTCCTCCAGCAGGTCCACGGCCGCGCCGGGCTCGCCCAGCCGGTGGGCGAAGAGGTCGGCCTGCTGGAGCTTGAGCTTGCGGACAACAGCGCTGTCCTCGGTGTGCTCCATCTCGCTGCCGAGCAGCTCGAGGAGGTCGCGCCAGCGACCCTCGTCAGCGTAGTGGCGCTCCAGCGCCTTGACCGCCTGGGTGCTTCCGGGCTCGATGGTCAGGATCTCCTCGTAGGCCCGGATCGCGCCGGGGACGTCCTCCAGCACGTTCTCGTTCAGCGCGGAGATCTGGAGCAGGATGTCCCGGATCGCCTCGGGGTCCGCGGTCTGCTCGCGCTTGCTCGCGAGCAGACCCCGCAGCGCCTCCCAGTCTCCCGCGTCGCGCAGGATCCGCTCGAGGAGCTCGTAGGCCTCGACGTGGGTCGGCCGCAGCTCGATGATCCGCCGCAGGTGGCGCACGGCCTCCGCCGGCCGGCCCAGCTGCTCGTCCAGGAGCGTGGCCAGCTCCCAGCAGATCGTCTGCTCCAGCTCGGGGTCCTCGCCGCCGTGCTGCTCGAGAGCGTCGGTCAGCAGGCCGGCGAGCTCGTCGACCCGGTCCAGCCGCTCGGCGATCCGCGCCATCTGGTGCCGGGTCTCCCGGTCGCCGGGGTCGAGAGCGAGGATGCTGGAGCCGGCCGCGAAGGCGGCCTCCAGGTCCTCGAAGCGCCGCTCGTGGAGACCCATCAAGCGACGGAGCAACGTCAGCCGCTCCCCCGGGTCCTCCTCGTCGGCGAGCAGGATCTCCAGGGCCTTGACCAGCATCTCCCAGTCCTCGGCCCGTTCATAGACCGGCTGGAGCAGCCGCGCGACCCGCACGCGGTGCGGGCCGTCTGGGACGAGGTGGCGCTCCAGGGCCTGGATCGTCCCCCGGTGCAGCGCGTCGAGGGCCAGCGCCTTGGCCAGCGACTCGATCCCATCCTCGACGGCGTCGAGCTTGACCTGCAGGATGTCTCCCAGCCGGTAGTGCAGGTCCACCTGCTCGTCGCGTCCGTCCACCACCTCGAGGAGCTTCTGCAGCGCGTCGACCATCGCGAACCACTCGCCGCGGACCTCGTAGAGCCGTCCCAGCCAGCGCAGGGCGCGGACATTCTGGGGATCGCTCTCCAGGGCCTCCTGCAGCGTCTGGATCGTGCCCACCGGATCGCCGAGCCGCTCCTCCTGGATGAAGGCCACCTTGAACAGGAAGGACCGCTTCTCCTCGTCGCCCGCGGCCAGCCCGGCCCGGCGGCGGTAGATGTCCACCAGGCCCTCCCAGCGCTGGGTGTTGGAGTAGATCTGCTCCAGCGCCTCGAGTGCCGTCAGGTCGGACGGGTGCAGCTCGAGCAGGTCGCGGTGGAACACCTCGGCGTCCTCGGGCCGGTGCAGCTTGTCGCCGCAGAGGAACGCGAGGTGCCGAAGCATGGCGGCGCGGGACTCGCTGTCCTCGATGGCGGGCAGGCGATCGACGTAGACCTCGACGAGCTCCTCCCACGACTCGGACTCCGCCGCGAGGCGCTCCATGTCCGCGCGAACCACCGAGTCGTCCGGGGCGATCCCGTAGGCCCGGCGGCTCCACTGAAAGGCGAGGTGCTTCGACTCCAGGTGGGTCTCGTAGAGGTCCCGGATCTTGTCCACCAGGTTCAGCTGGTCCGCCGTGTCGGCGGCGTGCTCGAAGAGGACCTCGTAGACCGAGAGGAGCCGCCCCCAGCGCTCGTTGTCCCGGTACAGCGGCACAAGAGCCCCGGCGGCGGCCTCGTTCTGGGGATCGATGGCCAGCACCCGCTCGAAGGCCTTCATCGCCCGCTCGGCCTGCTGCAGCCGGTCGCGGCAGATCTCGCCCACGCGGCTGAACAGCCGGATCTTGAGCTCCCGGTCGTCGCTCCGGTCCGCCGCGCTGCTCAGCGTCTCCGCCAGCTCGGCAAACTCGCCGCGGTCCGCGAACAGCTCGTCCAGGTCGCTCCAGCGCTTCTCCTGCACGAGCAGCTCGCGCAGGAGCGTGCGCGCCTTGGCGTTGTCCGGGTCAAGCCGCAGCAGCTCCTGCCAGACCCCGACGGCGTTCTCCACCGCCCTGACGCGGTTGGTGTAGATGTCTCCGAGCGTCTGGAGCAGCTCCGCGACAAGCTCCCGATCCTCGCGCACCGTCTCCACCCTGCGGTGCAGGACCTCGGCCAGGGCCATCCAGCGTCCCTCGCGCCGGTACAGGGTGGCGAGCTCGGCCAGCGCCTCGGGGTCTGCGGGATCCTCCTCGGCGAGGACCTGGTTCCAGACCTGGATCCCCTCCCGCGGCTCGCCGAGCTTCTCCGCCGCCAGCCGCGCCATCTCCGTGTACAGCTCACGGCGCCGCGCCCCCTCGACTTGCTGCACCTCGAGCCGGAGCAGCTCCATCAGCTCGCGCCAGTTCCGCCGCTTGAGGTAGATCTCCTTCAGCCGCCCGAGCGCCTCGCTGTCCTTCGGATCAATGGACAGGATCTCCTGCAGCGGGGTGATCGCCTGGGTCTGGTTGCCAAATCGATCGATCCACAGCGCCGCCACGCGCTGCAGCGTGCGGACCTTTGCCTGGGGGTCGGTCTCCACGTCCTTCCGCCTCATCAGCAGGGCGATCAGGTCGTTCCAGCGCCCGAGCGACTCGTACTTCTCGGTCAGCGCCTGCAGCGCCTCGGCGTGGTCCGGCTTCAGGGCGAGGATGGCGTTGTAGGTGTTGATCACCATCACGTCGAGCGTGAGGTGGTCGCGGTAGATCTCCACGATCTCCGACAGCAGCTCGATCTTCTGGTCCACCGACTCCTCGTCGTCGCCGAGCGCCTCGATCTCCTCCTTGATCAGCTCGCGCAGCGCGTTCCACTTGGGCGGCTGGGTCTGGCGGTACAGACGCTTGAGCGCCCCCGTGGGCTCCTTGGTCGAGGGCGCCATGCGCTGGATGCCCTTCCAGATGTCGATGGCCTTCTCCAGGTTGCCCACGTCCTCCTCGGCGACCCGCGCCATCTCCCGGGCGAGATCGATGCGCTTCTCCGCGTCCTCCTCGCCGCGCTGTGCGGTGTCGAGCAGCGGCAGGAGCTTGGCCATCTCTCCCTTGCCGCGGAAGTAGTCGCGGTAGAAGTCGAGCATCTCCCGGTTCGTCGGCTCGCTGCGCCGCACCCGCCGGTAGTACTCCTCCGCCTGCTCGGGCTGCTCCAGCTTCTCGTTGTAGAGCCGCCCCATCTGCAGCAGGATCTGGAGCTCCTGGGGACCCTGGGGCCTTCCCCGCAGCGCCTCCTCGTAGAACCGAACCAGCGCGGTCCAGTTCTCCTGGGCGGTCAGCGTCTGGACCAGGTAGCGCAGGGCCTTGGGGTTCGCGGGGTCCAGGCTGAGCGCGCGCTTGTAGCGCGAGGCCGCCTCTTCCAGGTTGTCCAGCTCGTGGGCCCAGAGGTCGCCGGCGGCGAGGAACGCGGCGACGCGTTCCTCCCTCGTGGAGGCGACATCCGCCCGCTGCTCGTAGAGCTCGCCGAGATCCTCGAGCTGTCCCCGGCGGCGCAGGAGCCGCTCGAGGTGGCTGCTCGCCTTGGCGTTGCGGGGCTCCACCTCCAGGCTGCGGCGCAGGAACCGTTCAACCCGCTCGTCGTCTGGCTGGTTGCGCCAGATCACCTCGGCGGCGGAGAGGAAGAGCGAGGTCGAGAGCTGGCGGTCCGAGTCGGCGACGGCCTCGGCCTCCTCGATGTACTTGTTGGCGACCTTCTCCCAGTTGTCGCGGATGAGCTGGATGTGCTGGATCGTCTCCCGGGTCTGCTCGTGCTCCGGCTCGAGCTCGAGGACCTGCTGGAAGGTCTGCATGGCAGCCTCTTCCTCCAGCAACTCCTCCTCGAGAATCCGGCCCTTGAGGCTGAGCAGCTCGAGCTTCCTCCCCTCCTCGCCCACCTGGAGCTGGAGGTCGATGAGGCCCACGGCTGCCTCCCACTCCCCGAGCCGCTGGTGGTGCTCCAGGCTCCGTGACAGCGCGTCGACGACGTCCTCCCGCTGGCCCTCCGAACGAATGTGATCTTCGAGTGTTCGGAGGATTGCCTGGTCTTGGGGACGGTCCCTGAGGGCGCTCAAGCAGTTCTCGATTTCCGGATTCATCGCTATCTCACTGTCCACCCGAGGCGGTCGGGAAACGGTCAAAACGGCGTGTGTCAAACGGGCCGCATCGTAACAGGCGGAATAACTAGAGTTCAACCACAAAGGCGCCCCGGGAAGAGACCATAACCCCTTGACACCGAACAGCAATTCTTCAAGGTTACGGTGGCGATGTCCCGCACCCCTCCCCACAAAAACAGCTCCCCCTCTCACCCGCTGCGCTACCTCGCCCGGCACATCTGGTGGGTCCTGGCCGGAGTGACCTGCCTGGTCGGGACAAACTTGCTGGCCCAGGCGATCCCCTGGGTCGTGAAGCGCACCGTGGAAGCCATCGAGCAGGCGTCGACATCGTGGCAGGTCGGCAGGCTCGCGTTGCTCATCGCCGCCCTCGCCGTGGCTCAGGCGATCTTCCGCATCCCGTCACGCATCTTCATCTTCAACGCGGCTCGCCAGGCCGAGTACCGCCTGCGGGACATGCTGTTCCGGCGGCTGTGTCAGGCCGACGCCGGCTTCTACCGGACCTACCGCACCGGCGACCTGATGTCGCGCCTGACCAACGACCTCTCGTCGGTCCGCGCCCTGTTCGGGCCCGGCGTGCTGCACGTGGTCAACACCGTGTTCGCGTACGCCATCGCGCTGCCCCTGATGGTCCGCATCGACCCCCTGCTCACGCTGTACGCTCTCCTCCCCTACCCGGTGCTGCTGCTCGGTGCACGCTCCTTCGCGCGGGGCATCTACTCCCGGAGCCAGGCGATGCAGGTCGCCCTGGCGGGGATGACCTCCTCTGTCCAGGAGGACCTCGCCGGCATCCGCGAGGTCAAGCTGCACGCCATCGAGCCCCTGCGATCGGAGCAGTTCACCGCCGCATCCGACGGCTACCTGCGCCAGGCGATGCGGCTGGCGGGCTGGCGCGCGGCGCTGATCCCCTTCGTCGGCATCGGCGCCGGGGCCTCCCTGGTCATCGTGCTCTGGGTCGGGGGCGCGAGGGTGATCCACGGCGAGCTGACCCTCGGCGACCTGGTGGCGATCAACCTCTACGTCGGCCTGCTGGCCTGGCCCACCATGTCCATCGGCTGGATCCTCTCGCTGTGGCAGCGTGGAATCGCCTCGTGGCACCGACTGATCGAGATCGCCGACCACACCTCGCCGCTCCAGACGGTCCTGGATCCCGCCGCCGACGAGCCGGAGAATGACAGCGCCGCACAGCGCCCGCCGAGGATCGAGCTGAGTGACCTGAACGTCACCGTGGACGGACGTACGATCCTCGCCGGCATCAGCCTCACGGTCCCTGCGGGGTCCCTCTGCGCCGTCGTCGGACGGGTGGGCTGCGGCAAGACCACCCTGGTCGAGGCCATCGCCCGGTTGATCGACGTCCCGCCGGGCTCGCTGTTCTTCGACGACGAGGATGTGACCGCCCTCCCCGTGGACCGAGTGAGGCGGCGCATCGCCTTCGCGCCCCAGAGCGCGTTCCTCTTCTCCGCCACCATACGGGACAACGTGGCCTACAGCGTCGCGGGACAGAGCGTCTCCCCGGAACGGATCCGCTGGGCGGTGCAGGTCGCCGGCCTGGGCCCCGACCTGGACAGCTTCCCCGCCGGGCTCGACACCATGGTCGGCGAACGGGGCCTGTCCCTCTCCGGCGGGCAGCGCCAGCGCATCGCCCTGGCGCGCGCGCTGGTCGCCGATCGCCCGATGCTGATCCTCGACGACTCGCTCTCGTCCGTGGACGCCGACACCGAGCGGCACATCCTCGAGGGGCTGCGTGGCGAGCTGCAGGACCGAACCGTCCTGCTGGTCTCCCACCGGCTCTCCGCGCTTCAGCACGCGGACCAGGTGGTGGTCCTGGACCGGGGTCACGTTGCGGAGACCGGCACGCACGCCGAGCTGCTCGGACGTCAGGGCAGCCTCTACGGCAAGCTCTACCGCCGGCAGCTGCTGCTCCAGGAGCTCGGGACGGAGGGCGAGCCGTGAGGGGCCACGCCCACATGCGCGCGGTCTCCGGCGACCTGGAGGACCGCGGCCAGATCTACGACGGCCGCCTCCTCAGGCGGCTCTGGCCATACATCAGACCGCACCGCGCGCTGCTCCTGGTGTCGCTGCTCATGCTCCCCCTCGCATCGGGTCTGAACCTGCTCCAGCCCTACCTCGTCAAGCTCGCCATCGACGAGTCCATCGTGCCCCGTCGGCTCGGGCAGCTCGCGCCCTACGCCATGGCGCTGGTCGCCGCACTGATCCTCGAGCGCCTCGCCCGCTTCGGGGAGGTCCTGCTGCTTCAGCTCTGCGGCCAGCGGGCGATGCACGACCTGCGAGTCGGCGCGCATCGCCGAATGCTCTCGCTGCGGGCGGGCTACTTCGACCGCAACCCGGTGGGCAGGCTGATGACCCGGGTCACCAACGACATCGAGAGCATCACCGAGGCCTTCTCCATGGGGCTGGTCTCGGTGATCGGCGATCTGCTGTTCCTCGCCGGCATCGTGGTGATCATGCTCTGGCTCCACACCCGGCTGGCCCTGCTCGCGCTGGCCACGGCCCCCCTGCTCTGGCTCGTGGTCGCCGTGTTCCGCCGACTGATCCGTGGCGCCCAGCGGATCATCCGCCAGCGCGTGGCGCAGATCAACGCCACGGCCCAGGAGCAGATCAGCGGCATGAGCCTGGTCCAGATGTTCGGCCGCCAGCGCCAGTCCGTCGACCACTTTGACCAGGTCAACCGCGCCCACCGCGACGCCTACCTCTCCGCCATCCGCTACGACGCGTCGCTGTTCGCCCTGGTCGAGATGCTGGGCAGCCTCACCGTGGCGCTGATCCTCTGGTACGGCGGAGCGCGGGTCCTCGACAGCGCCCACTCCCCGGCACCTCTGCCCGGCGCGGTGACCTTCGGCCTGCTCGTCGCCTTCATCGAGTATGTCCAGCGCTTCTTCATCCCGATCCGCGACATGTCGGTCAAGTACATGGCGATGCAGCAGGCGATGGCCGCCGCCGAGCGGGTCTTCGACCTGATGGATCAGGACGAGCTCGACGGTCACGGTGGGGCGCCGACTTCGGATGCTCCCCCGAAGGGAGAGGGGGGCGTCGTCTTCGACCGGGTCTCGTTCGGCTACCTGCCAGGGCAGCCGGTGGTCCACGAGGTCTCCTTCAGCGTCGCGCCCGGCGAGAGCGTCGCCGTGGTCGGCGCCACGGGATCGGGCAAGTCGACGCTGGTCCGCCTGCTCTCCCGCCTCTACGAGGTGGGCTCGGGCAACCTGCTCCTCGGCGGGCACGACGTGCGCGAGATCCCGCTCGACGAGCTACGGCGGCGGGTGGTCGTCGTGGACCAGGACGTGTTCCTCTTCGCGGGCACGGTGGCCGAGAACATCTCCCTCGGCGATCCAGCGATCACGCCCGAGAGCACCGCCGGGGCCGCGCGGCGCGTGGGACTGGACCGTCTGCTCGCGCTGGACCACGAGGTCCGCGAGCGCGGGGCCAACCTCTCGGCGGGTGAGCGCCAGCTGGTGGCTTTCGCCCGCGCCCTGGTCCGCGAGCCCGAGGTGCTGGTGCTCGACGAGGCCACCTCCAGCGTCGACCCCGAGGCGGAGAAGCTGGTCCAGGACGGGACCGCCGAGCTGATGCGCGGGCGGACCTCCATCGTCATCGCGCACCGGCTGAGCACGATCGAGCGGGCGAGCCGGATCCTGGTCCTGCACCGCGGCGAGGTCGTGGAGCAGGGCACCCACGCCGAGCTGCTCCGGCTCGGCGGGATCTACAACCGGCTGTACCAGCTGCAGTACGTCAACGGCAACGCGGACGGGGGCGGCTCCCCGGCGGCCGGGAGCTGAGCTTTCAACCTCGTCGCTGGCGCGCCGCCTCGTAGAGCAACGCCGCCGTCGCCGCGGCGACGTTGAGTGAGGCGATGGCCGAGCCTGACGGGATGGTCAGGCGCACGTCGCACCTCTCGAGCACCAGCGGGCGGATCCCCTTGTGCTCGTTGCCGACGACGAGGGCGGTCGCGCCGGTCAGGTCGGACTCGGCGGGGTGCAGGCCCCCGCGCTCCACCGCGCCCGCGACCCAGAACCCGCGCTCCTTCAGCCGCTCCAGCGTCCGCGCCAGGTTGGTGACCTGCGCGCAGGGCAGGTGCTCGCTGGCCCCCGCCGAGACCCGGACGACGGCGGAGGTGATCCGCACCGAGCGGTCCTTGGGCAGCACCAGCCCGGCGGCGCCGAGGACCAGGGCGCTGCGGATGATCGAGCCAAGGTTCTGCGGATCCATCAAGCTGTCGGCGACGATCAACAGCGGGGCCTCCGGCAGCCGGTCGAGCAGCGTCTCCAGATCGAGGTAGCGGTACTCGCCGACGGTCGCCGCCACGCCCTGGTGGTTGCCCCCCTCGCACAGCGCGTCGAGCGCGGCCTCGTCCACGCCGGAGACGGCGACCCCGTGCCGCTCGGCCAGCTCCCGCAGCGGCTTGTGTCGGCCGACGAGGAAGAGGGTGCTCACCTGCTTCGGGCGGCGCCGCAGCAGCTCCTCCACCGGGTGGACGCCGTAGACGATCCGCGAGCTGCTCAACCCTCGGCCCCCACCGGGCCGCCGAGGAACAGCTCGAGCTCCTGGCGCAGGGCCTGCTCCAGGGTCTGCGTCAGGTCGGCGGAGGAGGTCGCCGCCTGCTCCAGGTTGCCCTTGTAGACGAAGACCCCGGTGGGCCGGGAGGGCTCGCCGCCGTGCTCGTGGCCGAAGCCGCTGATGAAGATCAGACCCCGGGGATCGAAGCCCTCGGCGACCAGCTCCACCGGGGGGAAGTCGAGCACCAGCATCGGCAGCGACTCGAGACGCTCGCGCAGGTCGTGGGGGAACCGCTTTACGATCGCGCGCAGCTCCGCCGACAGCTGCTCCTCGCTCACCGCCCAGGGCGGCGAGGGCTGGGCCCGATCGATCTCGCGCGCCTCGATGAAGTGCTCGAGCGCCTCGGCGGGACGCTCGAGCTGCTCCAGCGCGACCCCCATGAAGTAATGTGCGTCGGCGCGGCAGGACTCGTCCTCCAGCGCGCCGGCGAGCAGGTCCGTCGCCGCCTCCACCGTGCCGACCTCGAGGTGCAGGCGACCGGCCCGCAGCGCGTGGGCCGGGTCGTTGAAGGGCGGCCCTGGCAGCGCCTTCAGCTCGCGGGAGGCGCGCTCCCGGTCCCCCTGGAGCAGGTGCGCCTCGGCGCGCATCAACCCGATGTCGATGCGGTCTCCCGGCTCCACGGCGAGCTCCGCGGCCTCGTCGCACAGCTTCAGCCCCTGCTCCAGGTCGCCCAGGTTGTGCAGGGCGAGCTCGGCGGCGTAGAGCAGCGCGTCGAGGTACTCGGGGTCCAGGTCCATCGCCTGGCGCAGGCTCTCCATCGCCTCGTCCAGGTCGCCCTCGGCCGCGGCGATGGCCCCGATCAA
>Ga0316576_10000459_pt1 | contig 19104 bp, 25 predicted proteins | sample S0NA_FD_203075 | JGI IMG/M metagenome (GOLD analysis project Ga0316576, IMG submission 203075) | Rhizosphere microbial communities from salt marsh grasses in Alabama, United States - S0-2_050615r3r5 | ecosystem: Host-associated > Plants > Roots > Rhizosphere | place: USA: Alabama | collected... | reverse complement strand
TTGAGCAGGAAGTGCGGCGCCTCCCCGCGGTTGATGTCGCGGGTGGTCACCTCGGCGGTGGTGACGTCCTCGGCGCCGACCGGCAGGTCCGAGCCGTCGTAGGAGAGCCGCACGACGCCGTCGAGTCCGCCGGCCTGATCTCCGTCGAGCACGATGATCTCGCCACCGTGTTCGCCGTCCATCCGGACGTACCGCGCCGTCTCCTCGACGACACCGTACGGTTCGCTCGCAACGATGTAGCAGTCGTCGGCAAGACCCACGTACAGGCCCTGTCCGCTGCCACGGAGCGCGAGGTAGAGCTTCGACGGTGAGGACGCGGTGGCCGCAGCGATGGCGACGGATCCCTCGAACTCCGCCACCGTGCGGCGGAACGCCTCGGTGAGCGGCGAGGTCGTCGCGTGGCGTGCGACGAGTGCCGGGATCACCTTGGCGTCGGTGGTGATGGTCGAGGCGATGCGCAGACCGTGCTTCGCGCGGAGATCGGCATGGTTGTCGACATCGCCGTTGAGTGCGGCGACGACGTACGGCACCTGCACGCCGCCCGGGTGCTCGAGTTCGAACGAGTTCAACGGATGGGTGTTCGGTTCGCTGATGATCCCGACGCTCGCCCACCGCGTGTGTCCGAGGATCGCCACCCGCGCAGACGGCGACTGCAGGGCACGACGCAGCAAGGCGTCCCCGTGGAGCGCCCGGCGCAGCGCGGCGGTGTTGTCGCCCAACTCCCCGATCTCCGCGGCCGCCTTGTACACGAACGACAGGCAACCGTCGACCGCGATGACGGCTCCCGACTGGAACAGCGGGTCCGTCCCCCGTTCGGCGACGAGTTCGTCGAGCACCGCGGCATCGATGTCGTGGTCCCAGACGAACACGTGGAGACCAGCCGAGTCACGCCCCCGCACCTCGAGCCGGTCGATCGCCGAGAACGCTTGCTGCACGGCAAGGTAGCCGCCGAGTGTCGACGCCGGGGCCTCGGGTCCCGCGAGCGCTTCGACGGCTCGGGTGGTTCGTAGCCGGTCGTGCCGGATCGCCCACAGACCGTCCTTCAAGGCGATCAGGTCGACGTTGGCGAGCTCGAGGGACTCGGGGTCGAGCCCGTCCGAGTTGGCGTCGAGGCGACGCTCGATCTCGATCGCGATTCCGTCCAGCTGGTCGAGCCGGGACGTCAACGCCGCGACGAGGTCGACCTGACCGACGAGCGCGAGCACGCCCGGGAGCCCGTGCAGGTCGTCGTCGACTGCCCGGACGTGTTCGGTCGCGGCGGCGAGGTCGCGTGCGCCGGCCGCGTCCAGCGCACGGTCGAGACCGGCGAGCAGGTCGGCCACGGCGGGCGTGGCCCGGGTCGGCGGCCGACTGACGATCCCGATGATCCCGCACATGGCAGATCAGGCTACTGCGACGACGGTGGACGCGTCCGGCGGTCAGCCCGTGAGCCGCCGGACTGCGTCGGCCAGGTCATCGGCTGCGCGGTGGGCCCGCTCGTGGGTGGGTGCCTCGACCATCACGCGCACGAGTGGTTCGGTACCGCTCGCCCTCACCAGAACCCTCCCCTGATCTCCCAGATCGGACTCGACGGCGGCAACGTCGGCGGCCAGGCGATCGCCCACGTCGGGCATCCGCTGCGCGACACGGACATTGACGAGCACCTGCGGGAGCGACGTCATCGCGTCCGCAGCCACGTCGGCCAGTGGCCGGCCGGAGCGCTGTACCGCGTCGAGCAGCGCGACCGCGGTGAGCAGCCCGTCGCCGGTCGTTGCGTGGTCAGCGAAGATCACGTGTCCGGACTGCTCGCCGCCGATGGAGTAGTTGCCGGCGGCGAGTGCTTCGAGCACGTACCGGTCGCCGACGGCGGTCTGGACCACGTCGATGCCGGCCTCGCGCATCGCGAGGTGGAAGCCGAGGTTGGTCATCACCGTGACCACGACGGTGTCGTGACGGAGCTCACCGCGGCCGTGGAGGTCCTTCGCGGTGATGGCGATGATGTGATCACCGTCGACGACGTTGCCGGTGTGATCGACGGCGATGAGCCGGTCGGCGTCTCCGTCGAGCGCGATGCCCACGTCGGCGCCGTGCTCACGGACGGCCCCCGCCACGAGCGACGGCGCGGTGGCGCCGCACCGGTCGTTGATGTTGCGGCCGTCGGGCTCGGCGGCCACCACGATGACCTCGGCGCCGGTCGCACGGAGCACCTCGGGCCCGATCCGATGGGCCGCACCGTTGGCGGCGTCGAGCACGAGACGCAGGTCGTCGAGACGGATGCCCTCGAGGAAGCCGAGGACGTGCGCGATGTAGGCGTCGTCATCGGCGCCGGCGTCGTCGACGCGACCGCAGATCGACGGGAGCGGCACGTCACCGACGGTGGCGAGTTCGTGCTCGATCCTGCGCTCGACCGCGTCGGGCAACTTCACCCCACCGCGTGCGAACAGCTTGATGCCGTTGTCGGTGTACGGGTTGTGCGAGGCGGACACGACGGCGCCGAGCGACGCTCGCCGCTGCGCCTCGAACGCGATCTGGGGGGTCGGGGCGACGCCGAGTCGGATCACGTCGATCCCCTCGGTGGCGAACCCCTCGCAGAGCGCACGGTCGAGGGCGTCGGTCGACTCGCGCGTGTCACCGCCGACGATGACGGTTCCGGTTCCGTCGCGACCCAGCACGCGGGCAGCGGCACGACCGAGACGGACCGCGAACTCAGGTGTCAGTTCACTGTACGCGACACCGCGGACCCCGTCGGTGCCGAACTGCATGGCGCGCCGATCAGCGCTTGGTGAACTGCGGCGCCTTGCGGGCCTTCTTGAGGCCGTACTTCTTGCTCTCCTTCTTGCGCGAGTCGCGCGTGAGGAGGCCGGCCTTCTTGAGCGCCGGACGGCTCTCGGGATCGATCTCGACGAGCGACCGGGCGATGGCGAGACGCAGCGCGCCCGCCTGGCCGCTGACACCACCACCGTGGATCGACGCGGTGATGTCGTAGTTCTCGCGGGTGTCGGTGACGGTGAGCGCCTCGGAGACGACCATCTGCGACACCGCCGTGGGGAAGTACGCCTCGAGGGTCTTGCCGTTGATCGTGAACTGACCGGTGCCCGGACGGATCTGGGCGCGAGCGACGGCTTCCTTCCGGCGGCCGGTGGTCTGGGTGAGCGGTGCGGTTCCCATGGTGTGTGTCTCTCTCTCCCTGCGGTCAGCGGGCCTTGGCGGCCGGGATCTCGAGCGGGGTGGGTGTCTGTGCGGCGTGCGGATGCGTCGGGCCGGCGTACACCTGCAGCTTGAGGATCTGCTGGCGACCGAGCGGGCCCTTCGGCAGCATGCCGCGGATCGACCGGCGGACGGCTTCCTCCGGCTTGCGGGCGTGCAACTGGGCGTAGCTCTCGGACTTGATGCCGCCCGGGTAGCCACTGTGGCGATACACCATGGTGCGGTCGGCCTTGCCGGCGGTCATCACGATCTTGTCGGCGTTCACGATGATCACGTGGTCGCCCGTGTCGAGGTGGGGAGCAAACGTCGGCTTGTGCTTGCCACGCAGGATGCGGGCAACCTCGGTGCACAGGCGACCGAGCACCATTCCGTCGGCATCGACGACGTGCCACTCTCGCTGGATTTCACTGGCTTTGGGGGTGTACGTAGGCATGCCGCAATCAATCTGTCGGAACTCGGAGCATCAAGGATCCCCCATCGGGGAACCGTGAAATGATACGGCCGCCGACACCCACCTCCAACCCGCTCGGCGGGCTGATGGTATTCCTGATGGGATTGCCGAGGTCGTAGCCTCAAGTTCGTGCTGCCGGCTGCCGATGGAACCCCATGAGGTCCGCCAACTCGACTGCGCCGTCCGTGGATCAGCTCCCGGATCCGGTGTTCGCGGTCGACCCCCGCGGCGTGCTCCGCTACGCGAACGACACCGCCGCCGACGTGCTCGGTTGGGATCGCAGTGAGCTGATCGACACCGACGTGCTCGACCTGGTCCACCCCGACGACCTGGGCCTCGCCAGGTCGTCGCTCCAGACCGTCCGGGAGAAGCCGTTCGGCGAGCTGCTGACGTTGCGGGTTCGCACCGGCCGGGGGACGTGGCGCTACCTCGAGTTCCGCGGCTCGTACCGTGAGGAGGGGACCACCGATCCTCTCGGCGGACTGATCGTCATCGTCGCTCGGGACGTGACCGACCGCCACCGATTGGACTTCGATCAGGGCGACACCGAGGTCCTCCGAGCCGTCATGGCGAACATGCACGGGATGGTGATCCTCGTCGACGCCAACGCCCGCGTGCGATCGGTCAACGGCGCCGTGACCCGGCTGCTCGGCCACGACCCCGAGACCGTGCGCGGGCACTCGATCATCGACTACCTGCACGAGGACGATCGCGATGCGGTGCTCGACGCCGCCCAGCGCCTCGACCCACAGGGCTCGATCACCCTGGACGCCCGAGTCCTCACCGCCGACGGGTCGCCGCTGATCTGCGAGTTCACGGTGAGCAACCTGCTCGACGACCCGGTCGTCGCGAGCTACGTCATCAGCGCACAGATCGCGACGTCGTTGGCCGATGCTCGCGACCGAGTCGAGTTCCTCGCCGAACACGACAGCCGCACGGGTCTGCTCAACCGCGACGGTTTCATGCGTGCCGCTCACTCGATGATGCAGTCGGGCGGCGGTCTGGGGATCCTCGTCGTCGACATCGTCCACTTCCGATCGGTGAACGAGTTGTACGGCGAACCCGTGGGCGATGCCGTCCTCGCCGCCGTTGCCGACCGGATCGACCAGATCAGATGGCCCGACCTGGTGACCGCCCGGTTCGGGGGCGACGAGTTCGTGTTGGCGCTGCGAGCGTCGAGCAACAGCACGGTCGAGATGCTGCGTGAACGTGTGCGACGCGACGTCGCCAAGCCGATCTCGGTCGGCGGGCTCGACGTCAACTTCGACATCCGGACCGCCATTGCGTACGAAGCGCAACCCCAGGTGCTCGACGCGCTCCTCGTGACGGCGAGCAACGACCTCATGTCGGCCAAGCGGTTCGCCGACCCGGACAGCGGCGGGATCTCGGTCGATGCGATCAACGATCGGCGGCGCCAGCTCGAGCTGCTGCGCGCCGCGCTGAACGACGGTCAGATCCGGCCGTACTTCCAGCCGATCTGCACCGCCGACGGAACGATCACCGCCGTCGAGGCGCTCGTGCGCTGGGTCCACCCGCTCCGCGGCGTGCTCGGCGTCGGCGAGATCCTTCCGCTCGCCCAGATGGCCGGACTCGCCGAGGCGGTGGACGACCAGGTGCTCGACCAGGCACTGCAGTTCGCGGTCCGGCTCGCCGAGGCCGGACATCCCGAGATCGAGGTGCACGTCAACATCGATCCCAAGGCGATGTCGAGGCCGGCCTTCGGCGCGACGTTCCTCGAGCGCTGCCGACGAGCCGGCGCCGATCCGACCCATCTCGTCGTCGAGATCACCGAGACCGATCTCCTGTCACCAGGTGCGGCGTCACTGGCCAACATGCAGAAGCTCCGCTTCGCCGGGATCCACGTCTCGATCGACGATTTCGGGACGGGTTACTCCTCGCTCGCCCACCTCCTCGAGCTCCCGATCGACGGTGTCAAGATCGACCGGCGATTCGTGGCAGGCATCGACGTCGACCCGGCAGCGACGAACCTCACCACGGCGATCGTCGGTCTGAGCGACAACCTCAAGCTCACCTGCGTCGCCGAGGGCGTCGAGCAGCCCTACCAGCGCGATCGGCTCGTCGAGCTCGGCTGTCGCTCGTTCCAGGGCTGGCTGTTCTCGCCCGCCGTCAACGCGGACGACCTGGTGGCGATGCTGCCCAGAATCGAGCAGGCCGAGCAGGCCGAGACCCAGCCCGGCCCTCACGCGTCCCAGCGCACGCCGTCGTAGTCGACGGCCCAGAGCACGAGCCCGGTCGGCGGCGCGACCCGTCCGGCCGCATTGCGGTCGCGGGCGGCGAGGATCGACGAGATCGAGGCGACGCCGCGGCGGCCGAGGCCGACGTCGACGAGCGTGCCGACGATGCTGCGCACCATCTGGTGGCAGAACGACGACGCGGTGATCTCGAAGCGCACCAGAGCGGGTCCCCACGCGTCATCGACCTCGCTCCACGTCGCCGTGTCGAGCCGCCTGACCAGGCTCGGCACGTCGACTCCGTCGACCGGCTTGGGACGACGGCAGAACGACGAGAAGTCGTGCTCACCCAGCAGCACGGCCGATCCGGCCTGCATCGCATCGAGGTCGAGTGACCGCGGGATCTGCCACGTCGTACGCGCCAGCAACGGATTCGGGGCCGGATCGTTCCAGAGGTGGTAGCGGTACGTCCGAGCGGTGGCGGAGAATCGCGCCGAGAAGTCCTCCGGCGCCCACCGCGCGTCACGCACGGAGATCTCGGGGCCGCACATGCCGTTGACGCTCCGGGTGAGCCGATCGAGATCGGTCGATGCAGGGAGTTCACCCGACACCACCTGCCCCCAAGCGTGGACTCCGGCATCGGTGCGTCCGGCGCCGGTCAGCTCGATGGACGCTCGGACCACCGTCTCGACCGCGCGGCGCAGATCGCCCATCACGGTGCGGACGCCGTCGCTCTCGGCGAACCCGCGGAAGCCGGTGCCGTCGTACGCGACGGTCAGGCGGACGTTGCGGGTGAGCGTTTCGACGCTCACCGGTCGCCGATCAGACGAGTTCGATGCGCGCCATCTGGGCGTTGTCGCCCTGGCGCGGGCCCATCTTCAGGATCCGGGTGTAGCCGCCGTTGCGCTCGGCGTAGCGGGGCGCCACGTCGTGCACGAGCTTGTAGGTCATCTCCTTGTCGCCGAGGAACGCCTCGATCTGACGGATGCGATGGACCTGCATCGGCCCCTCCTCCTGGGCCTTCTTCGCCTTGGTGATCAGCTTCTCGGCGATCGGACGAAGATGCTTGGCCTTCGCCTCGGACGTGGTGATCGCCTCGGCGGCGAACAGTGACGCGGCGAGGTTGGCCATCATCAGGCGCTGGTGGGAAGCGGAACTTCCGAAGCGGCGGGAGCGGCGTGGAGTGGGCATCGTTCAATCGTCTTTCGTGTGCGTTGCGTCGCAGCGATCAGCCGCGCAGCGTGAGGCCACGCTCGTCGAGCTTGGCCTTCACCTCGTCGAGGCTCTTCTGGCCGAAGTTGGTGATGTTCAGCAGGTCGTCCTCGGTCTTGGTCAGCAGTTCGCCGATCGTGTTGACCTGGGCCCGCTTGAGGCAGTTGTTCGGACGCTCTGACAGGTCGAGGTCCTCGATCGGGAGGTCGAGATCGGGCGAACTGACGGTCGCGTCGATGATCTCACCCAGCTCCAGCCCCTTCGGCTCCTCGGACATCGTGGCGACGAGGTCGACGAGGGACCGCAGCGTGGCGCCTGCCGAGGCGAGCGCCTCGGACGGGGAGATCGAGCCATCGGTCTCGATCTCGATGACCAGCCGGTCGTAGTTGGTGGACTGCTCGACCCTGGTCGGTTCGACCTGGAAGGCCACGCGCCGCACGGGGCTGAAGATCGCGTCGATCGGGATCACACCGATCACACGGTTGTCGTCCTCGCGGTTGCTCGACAGGTAGCCACGACCCTGCTCGACCGTGAGGTCGATCGCCAGGCGGCCCTTCGAGTTGAGCGTGGCGATGTGGAGATCCTTGTTGAGGACCTCGACGTCGGCCGGGCATTCGATGTCGCCCGCGGTGACCGCTCCGGCTCCCCGGGCGTCGAGACGCATGGTCACCGGCTCCTCGGACATCGACGTGACGACGACGTCCTTGAGGTTCAAGATGATGTCGGTGACGTCCTCGGCGACGCCGGCGATCGTGTCGAACTCGTGGAGCGAGTCGTCGAAGCGAGCCGTGGTGATGGCGGCGCCGGGGATCGACGAGAGCAGGGTGCGACGCAGCGAGTTGCCGAGCGTGTGGCCGAAGCCGGGCTCCAGGGGACCGACGGCGAAATGGCCGTGGGTGTCGGACTCCTCACCGAGAGCTTCGATGGTGGGGCGCTGCATGACGAGCATTGGTGCCGGGACCTTTCCGGGTGTTCGAGCGGGTGGGCGAAACGAGCGGGACGAGGATTACTTGGAGTAGAGCTCGACGATGAGCGACTCGCGCACCGGCACGTCGATGTGTTCGCGCTCAGGGAGGCTGCGGACCGTCACGGCCTTGCCGCCGTCACCCGACTCGAGCCAGCCGACGAGCGAGCGGTCGAGGGTGTCGATGTTGTGCTGGATCACGATCATCTTCTGTGCCTTGGGCGACAGCGAGACGACCTGACCCTTCTTGCAGCGGTAGCTCGGGATGTCGACCCGCTTGCCGTCGACCTGGATCAGGCCGTGGTTGACGAACTGGCGTGCCTGCGGACGGCTGGACGCCCATCCCGCACGGAAGACGACGTTGTCGAGACGCTGTTCGAGCAGACGGAGCAGGATCTCGCCGGTGGGGCCCTGGAGCCGCTGGGCCTCGACATAGGTCTTGTGGAACTGCTTCTCGAGGACGCCGTAGATGTACTTCGCCTTCTGCTTCTCCTGCATCTGGGCGAGGTACTCGCTGCCGGCGTTGCGGCGACGGGTGCGGCCGTGCTGTCCGGGCGGGAAGGGACGGCGCTCGAGGGCCTGACGACCCTTCTCGTTCTCGAAGACGTTGACCGAGAGGCGACGCGAGATGCGCACCTTGGGTCCGGTGTAGCGAGCCATGTCTCAGTTCCTCCTCAGCCGCGCCGACGCTTCGGCGGGCGGCACCCGTTGTGGGGCACCGGCGTGACGTCCTTGATCGAGGTGACCTCGATGCCGGTCTGCTGGATCGAGCGCACGGCCGTGTCTCGGCCGGAGCCCGGGCCCTTCACCTGCACCTCGGCACGGCGCAGGCCGTGCTCGATGGCGGCGCGTGCGGCCTTCTCAGCGGCCTGCTGCGCGGCGTACGGCGTGCTCTTGCGGCTGCCCTTGAACCCGACACCACCGGAGGATGCCCATGCGATGACGTTGCCCTCGGTGTCGGTGATCGAGACGATCGTGTTGTTGAACGAGCTCTTGATGTGCACGATGCCCGTGCTGATGTTCTTGCGGTCGCGCTTGCGCGGGCGCCGGCTCGTGGTCTGCTTCGCCATTACTGCTGATCCTTCACTTGCGAACTGCCTTCTTCTTGTTGGCGACCGTGCGCTTCGGACCCTTCCGGGTGCGGGCGTTGGTGTGGGTGCGCTGCCCGCGAACCGGCAGGCCCTTGCGGTGACGGACACCTTGCAGGCAGCCGATCTCGATCTTGCGCTTGATGTCGGCCTGCACGTCCCGGCGCAGGTCACCTTCGATCTTGAGGTTCTGATCGATGTAGGTGCGGATGCGGTTCACCTCGTCCTCGGTCAGGTTCGAGACCTTCGTGTTCGGATCGAGGTCGAGCTCCGCGCAGATCTTCTGCGACGTGGGCAGACCGATCCCGAAGATGTAGGTGAGTGAGACCTCCAGCCGCTTCTCACGGGGGATGTCGACGCCGGCGATACGTGCCATGTGAATTCTCCTGTCCCCCTCAGCCCTGACGCTGCTTGTGACGAGGGTTGGTGCAGATGACCATGATGCGGCGATGGCGACGGATCACCTTGCAGTTGTCGCACATCGGCTTGACGCTGGGTCGGACTTTCATGGTTGCTCTCTTACTTGTACCTGTACGTGATGCGACCTCGGGTGAGGTCGTAGGGGGTGAGTTCCACCTGCACCTTGTCGCCGGGGAGGATGCGGATGTAGTGCATGCGCATCTTCCCGGAGATGTGCGCCAGGACTTCGTGGCCGTTGTCGAGTTCGACCTTGAACATGGCGTTGGGAAGCGATTCGAGAATCGTGCCTTCCAGCACGATCGCGTCTTCCTTTGGCTTCGGCAGGGGCTTCTCCTCACTCTTCTCGGCGTTGTCGGGGGCTCGTCGGGGCAGACAGCAGGTGCTGTCGGGTCCGACGTCTCGGTCGTGGTCGACGCGGCGCGGGTGCGACGCGAAGCGGTCCGCGAACAGACCGGCGTGTCATGCTAGCGGCGCGATTTCCCAGATCCAATGGCGCGGTCCACCCGTTTGTGGGCCCGGTGTGCTAGCGCCCGGAGCTGTTTACGTGGCGATTCCGGTGGGCCGGTCCAACCGTTCCGCAACGCAAAGATGTTCTTCTCCGTTTGCGTGGCGGAACGGTTGGGCCGGATCAGCCGTTCTGCAACGCAGACGGGGATTCGGACGGTTGGTAGCGTTCGGGCATGCATGATCTGGTGATCAGGAACGGGGTGGTGGTCGATGGCACCGGGGCCGAACGTCGGCCCGCCGACGTGGCCATCGACGGCGACACGATCGTCGAGGTGGACGATCCGGGTTCGATCGGTTCCGCCCGCCGCGACCTCGACGCCGAGGGAATGATCGTCACTCCCGGATGGGTCGACATCCACACGCACTACGACGGCCAGGTCACCTGGGACCCCGATCTCGCCCCGTCCTCGGTCAACGGTGTCACGTCGCTGCTCCTCGGCAACTGCGGCGTCGGGTTCGCGCCGGTCGCTCCCGACCGCCACGAGTGGTTGATCGAACTGCTCGAAGGAGTTGAGGACATTCCCGGGACGGCGCTCAGCGAAGGCATGACGTGGGGGTGGGAATCGTTCCCGGAGTATCTCGACGTGCTCGACTCGATGCGCTGGACGGTCGACGTCGGCGCCCAGGTTCCCCACGCCGCGCTGCGCACGTACGTCATGGGTGATCGTGGCGCCGACGTGGCAGCGGAAGCGACGCCGGAGGAGATCGACCGGATGTCGCAGCTGTGCGAGGAGGCCATCCGTGCGGGCGCGCTCGGATTCACGACCTCGCGCACCTACGTCCATCGCACCTCGCGTGGCGATCAGATCGGCACACTGCGCGCCGGCACCGACGAAGTGCTGGGCATCGCGGCAGCCCTGCGACGCGCCGGCACCGGCGTGATCCAGCTGATCTCCGACGTGTACCAGTCGACCGACGACGAACTCGTTGCCGGCGAGATCGAGCTGCTCGGTCGGATCGCCACGGAGGTCGGTCGTCCGCTCAGCTTCACCGTGCAACAGAACGACGACGCCCCCGACCGCTTCCGACAGCTCCTGGCGGCGATCGACGGGTGGAACGTTGCCGGCGCCGACGTCAAGGCGCAGGTCGCCGTTCGTCCCATCGGCGTGCTGATCGGGTTGCAGGCCACGGCAAATCCGTTCATGTTCTGCCCCTCCTATCGGCAGCTGCACTCGCTGACGCACGACGAGCGGATCCAGCGGCTTCGCGACCCCGAACTCCGACGCCGGCTGCTCGACGAACATGCGGCGTCCAGCCCCGCCGGGTTCGTCGGCATCCTGCACTCCGGCTACGACCGGATGTTCCCGCTGTCGGACCCGCCCGACTACGAGCCGACGCCGGCCGACAGCGTCGCCGGTCGCGCCGCTGCCGCAGGCACCCGTCCCGACGAGCTGCTCTACGACCTGTTGCTCGACGACGGGGGCAGCCGTCTCCTCTACATCCCGCTGATGAACTACGCACGGGGCGACCTCGACGACGTGCGCGAGATGCTGACGTCGTCGAACGCGATGTTCGGCCTGTCCGACGCCGGCGCGCACTGCAACTCGATCTGTGACGGCAGCTTCCCGACGACGGCGCTCACGCTCTGGACGCGCGATCGGGTGCGCGGTGATCGTCTACCGCTGGAGTACGTCGTCCACCAGCAGACGCAGCGCACCGCCAGCCACGTCGGCTGGCACGACCGGGGCGTCATCGCTCCCGGCAAGCTCGCCGACGTCAACGTGATCGACCTCGACCACCTCACGCTGCACCCGCCCCAGCTGATCGCCGATCTCCCTGCCGGCGGCACCCGGCTGATGCAGGCAGCCGACGGCTACGTCGCCACCGTCAAGCGCGGCCAGGTCATCGTCGAGGACGGCGTGCTGACCGACTGCCGACCGGGTCGGCTCCAACGTCACCGCGTCCGCTGAGCCGGCGCACGGTCGGACGCGGCGCGTCACTCACCGATGGTCGACTTCGTCACCGCGCTCGCCGTCGCGTTCGGTGTGGTCTTCGTCGCGGAACTGGGTGACAAGACCCAGCTGCTCGCACTCGGGTTCGGCGCACGACACTCGCTGCGGACGGTCGCCATCGGCCTGACGCTGGGCTACGGCGTGGCCAACCTCGTCGCCACCCTGGTCGGCGCGATCCTGGGCGCTGCGCTGCCGGAACGTCCGATCGAGATCGCGGGCGGGATCGTGTTCCTGCTCTTCGCGGTGCTGGCGCTCCGCAGCGGCGGAGCCGACGACCCCACTGGCCAACCGGCTCCTGCGATGGCGCTCGGACCGGCCGCGACGATGGCGGTCGCCACATCGATCGCCACGTCCATCGCCATCGCCGAGCTCGGCGACAAGACCCAGATCGCCACGACCACGCTGGCGTCGCAATCGGCACCGGTCGGCGTGTGGATCGGGGCGACGCTCGGCGCCGCGACCAGCGGCATGGTGGGTGCGGTCGCCGGCAACGTGATCGGTGGACGAATCTCCGAGGTGGCGCTGCGCCGCGCCTCGGCGGCGCTGTTCGCCGCGTTCGGCGTGGCGATGCTCGCCGGCTGGTTCTAGCGATCGGCCTTCGGAAAATGCACGAGGCGGCCATGCAGCAGCGACACGATCGCCTCGACCGCGCAGCGGTGCTGCGCGGTCGTCTCCGAGGCGCCCTCGGTGAGCCCGATCAGCATGATGCGGATGAACTCGACCAGTCGATCGCGGTCGTCCGGGTCCACCTCGCCCGATGCCACACCCGCGTCGACGATGTCGACGAAGAACTCGTCCCGGGCGGCGACAGCGACGGCGAGCCGGTCGGCGATCTCCGGGAAGCGCCGCATGTCGCTGCGAACCGTCCCGACGAACAGTGCCAACGAGTTGTCGTCGATGTTCATCTGGTGTGCCGCTTCGAGCACCTGCTCGAGCTTGCCGATGAAGGTGTCGGACGAGTCGACGGCCTCGACGAAGCGGCCGTACACCTGCCGCTGCATGTCCTGGTGTACCTGGACGTAGAGGTCGAGCTTCGAGTCGACGTAGTGATAGAGCGCGCCCGTGGTGATGCCGGCGGCCTCGGCGACCTCGCGGTTCGTCACGGCGCCGTAGCCGCGCTCGGCGAACAAGCGCCGCGCATTGTCCAGGATGGCCCGCCGGGTGTCGGCCGAATCGCGCGCCGGGGGGCGGCCCCGGCGACGCGCCCTCGCGCCGTCGTCGATCATCGCACGAGTATGACGCTCGCCACGGCGGTCGCCGTCAGCGGAGGTGACGCCGGTCAGCTGCGATTCGATTCGACGGCCCTGACCAGGCGGTCGAACACGGCGTCGGGATGGCCGATGCCGTTGACCACGACCAACCGGTTCTGGTCGCCGTAGTGCTTGATGAGTGGGAACGTCTGCTCCTCGTAGAGATCGAGGCGACGGTTGACGGACTCGGGCGTATCGTCCGCCCGCTGCGTGACGTCGCCGCCGCACACATCGCAGATCCACGGATCGGGATCGCTGCCGGTCGAGGTGTAGTTCGTGCCGCAGTCGGAACACACACGACGCGCCGAGATCCGCTCGAGCACGATCTCGCGTGGCACGTTGAGATCGAGCACGACGTCGATCGGGCGGTTGTCCGCGATCGCGTCGAGCGCATCGGCCTGCTCGATCGTGCGCGGGAAGCCGTCGAGGATGTAGCCGCGTGTCGACGCGTCAGGAGCGGACAGTCGCTGTTCCACGAGCCCGATCATGATCTCGTCACCGACCAACCCGCCGGCGTCCATCACCTTCTTGGCGAGCATGCCGAGTTCGGTGCCCTCTCGCACCGCGGCGCGCAGCATGTCACCGGTGGAGATGTGCGGGACGACGAAGTGCCGGGAAAGTCGCACGCACTGCGTGCCCTTGCCGGCACCCTGCCGCCCGAGGATGATGAGACGGGCGCCGGGGATCACGGCCGACCTACTTGAGGAAGCCCTCGTAGTTGCGCAGCGTGAGCTGGCTGTCGATCTGGCGCATCAGTTCGAGAGCGACGCCGACCGAGATCAGCACGCTGGTGCCGGCGAACCCGAACGAGTTGATGCCGGCCATGATCAGCAGGATGTACGGCAGGACGGCGACGATGGCGATGAACACGGCGCCGGGCAGCGTGATGCGGTTGACGGCCTTGCCGAGGTAGCGCTCGGTCTGCGGACCCGGCCGGACACCCGGGATGAAGCCTCCCTGGCGGCGCAGCTGATCGGCCTGGCGCACGGGGTCGAAGGCGATCGAGTTGTAGAAGTAGGCGAACGCGATGATCATCAACGCGAAGATCGAGATGTAGACGAAGTTCTGCGGGTTGACGATGTACTTGTCGACGAACGATGCGATGTCGCCGCGCCAGCCCTCCCCGGAGCCGAGGAACTGCGACATGATGACCGGCAACAGCAGGATCGAGCTGGCGAAGATGATCGGGATCACGCCGGACTGGTTGACCTTGAGCGGGATGTAGGTGTTCTGACCACCCATCATCCGGCGGCCCACGACACGTTTCGCGAACTGCACCGGGATGCGCCGCTGCCCGAGTTCCACGTACACGACCGCGACGATGATCCCGAGGGTGAGCACGATCATCGCGACGAACCAGAACACCTTGTTGAGCTGGAGGATGCTCCAGAACCCGCCCGGGAGGCTGGAGACGACCGAGGCGAAGATGATCATCGACATGCCGTTGCCGATGCCCCGCTGGCTGATCATCTCCGCCATCCACATCAACACGGCGGTGCCGGCGACCAGCGTGGGGATGATCAGGTAGCCACGGGGCCACACGCCGTCGGGCAGCAACGGCACCGTCGGTGCCGCACTCGCTGCGGAGAAGAACGCGGTACCGCGACCCGTCCCGAAGATGAAGACCAGGCCGGTCGACTGCAGTGTGGCGAGCCCGATCGTGACATACCGGGTGTACTGGGTGATCTTGCGCTGACCGACGGCACCCTCGTTCTGGAGCTCCTCGAGCTTCGGGATCACCACGCCGAGCACCTGCATGATGATGCTCGCCGTGATGTACGGCATGATGCCGAGCGCGAAGATCGAGAAGCTCTCGAACGCACCGCCCGAGAACAGGTTCAAGAAGCCGAGTGCGCCCTGCTGCCCGGCCGACTCACGCAACTGCTCGATCGCGATCGAGTCGACGCCGGGGACGCGGATGAACACGCCCAGCCGGTACACGGCCACCATCGCCACGACGAACAGGATCTTGTTGCGGAGGTCATGGACTCTCCAGATGTTCGCCAGCTGCGAGAACACTCAGAACACTCCTGTTGGGCGGGATGGTGGGGGATGGACGGGCGCTGTGAGTCAGCGGTTGGCGAACTGGTTGCCCTTGGCGGCGGGCCGACCAGCCTTGCCCTCCTCGCGGAACGGCAACTCGATCAGCGTGACCGTACCGCCTGCGGCGGTGACCGCGGCTTCAGCAGCGGCAGAGATCGCATGGACGTGGAGGTCGACCTTCGTCGAGATCTCGCCACGGGCGAGCACCTTCACGAACGACTTCTTGCGCACCACGCCGTTGGCGGCGAGCACATCGGGGGTGATCCTGCTCTCGCCGATCCTCTCGACGAGCTCGCCGAGGGCGTCGAGGTTGACGGCCTGGTACTCGACACGGAACGGGTTGTTGAAGCCCTTCAACTTCGGCACGCGCTGCTTGAGCGGCGTCTGGCCGCCTTCGAACCCGCGGGCGACCGTGTTGCGGGCGCGCTGGCCCTTGCCGCCGCGGCCGGCGGTCTTGCCGCCCTTGCCGCCGGTGCCTCGACCGACGCGCTTGGCGTTCTTCTTGGCGCCGGGAGCCGGCGCGAGATCGTGGACCTGCATGGTCAGCTCGCTTTCGTGTCGGCGGCGTCGGACACCTCGAGGAGGTGCGGGACCCGGGCGATCATGCCGCGGATCTCGGGCCGATCGGGCAGGGTGTTGGTCGAGCCGATCTTGCCGAGCCCGAGTGCGCGCAGCGTGCCGCGGTGCTTGGGCTTGGTGCCGATCGACGACTTGACCTGGGTGACGGTGATGGTTGCCTCACTCATTCGGCACCTCCAGCGTGCGCGGCGGCAGCGCCTGCGCGGCTCTTCTGACGCTCGTTGTACGCATCGAGCAGGCCCTTGGGGACGAACTCGTCCGCTTGGAGCCCGCGCCGGGCAGCGATCTCGTCGGGTCGCTGCAGCGACTTGAGACCGTCGACCGTCGCCCGGGCGACGTTGATGTGGTTGGCCGACCCGAGCGACTTGCAGAGCACGTCGTGCACGCCGGCCTCTTCGAGGATGACACGGGCGGCGCCGCCGGCGATCACGCCGGTACCGGGCGCGGCCGGCTTCATCAGCACCTTGCCGCCACCGGTGGTGCCGAGGACCGGATGGATGATGGTGCTGCCGGCCATCGGAACCTCGAACAGGTTGCGCTTGGCTTCCTCGGTGCCCTTCTGGATCGCGAGCGGCACTTCCTTCGCCTTGCCGTAGCCGAGGCCGACGCGGCCGTTGCCGTCACCGATCACCACGAGCGCGGTGAACGAGAATCGGCGACCGCCCTTGACGACCTTGGCGACGCGGTTGATGGTGATGACGCGCGACTCACGCAGACCGCTGTCGTCACCCTCTCGGGCCTCGCGACCGTCGCGGCCGCGGTTGTCGCGGCCACGGTTGTCACCGGGATTGTTGGTGGGGAATGCCATCAGAACTCCAGTCCTGCTTCACGGGCGGCGGACGCCACCGCCGCGATCCGGCCGTGGTAGGCGAACCCACCGCGGTCGAACACGACCTTGTCGACACCGGCGGCCTTGGCGCGCTCGGCGATCAGCTTGCCGACGCGTGCAGCTGCGTCGACGCTGGAACCCGACCCGGCCGAACGAAGGTCGGCCTCGTTGGTCGACGCCGCGGCCAGGGTGGTACCGGCATCGTCGTCGATCACCTGCGCGGAGAGGTGCTTGTTCGAACGGTAGACGGCCAGGCGCGGCCGGGCGGCGGTGCCGTGGATCTTCTTGCGGACGCGACGGTGGCGGCGGATGCGACCACTGCGGCGGGCTTCGGCGATCTTGGTCATGAGACGCTCCGATACTTCCTTCCGGCCTTGCCGGCCATCACTTCTTGCCGGCCTTGCCGGCCTTGCGCAGCACGCGCTCGCCTGCGTAGCGCACGCCCTTGCCCTTGTACGGCTCGGGCTTGCGGAGGCTGCGGATGTTGGCGGCGACCTGTCCAACCACTTCCTTGTCGATGCCCGACACGATGACCTGCGTCTGCGCCGGGACCTCGAAGGTGATGCCCTCGGGGGCCTTGACGTCGATCGAATGGCTGAATCCGAGGTTCAGCCGCAGCGCGTTCGGGCCCTGGGCCTCGGCGCGGTAGCCCACGCCGACGATCTCGAGGCTCTTGGTGAACCCGTCGGTGACACCGATGACCATGTTGTTGACGAGGCTGCGGGTGAGGCCGTGCATCGCCTTGGTCCGGTTCTCCTCGTTCGGCCGCTCGCACACGAGCGTGTCGCCGTCCTGAGTGATCGTGATGCTGCCGGGAATCTGGCGTTCGAGGGTGCCCTTGGGACCCTTGACCGAGATGGTGCGGCCGTCGACCTTGACGTCGACGCCGGGGGGCACCGTGATGGGTGCCGTTCCGATGCGAGACATGTCGTTCCTACTTCTCCTTCTCCGGCCTGGTCACCAGACGTAACACATGACCTCGCCGCCCACGTTGCGCTTGCGCGCCTCGCGGTCGGTCATCAGGCCCTGGGAGGTGGACAGGACGGCAACACCGAGTCCACCGAGCACACGGGGCACGGTGCCGGCGTTGCGGTACACGCGGAGTCCGGGCGTCGAGATGCGGCGCAGGCCGACGATCGTGCGATCACGATCGGGCGAGTACTTCATCTTGATCGTCAGCACCTCGCCGACACCCTTGGGCGACGGCGCGGTCTCGAAGCTCTCGATGTAGCCCTCCTTCTGGAGGAGCTCGGCGAGCGCGACCTTCTGCTTGGAGGAGGGCATGCGCACCTCGTCGTGCTTGGCGGTGTTCGCGTTGCGGACCCGCGTGAGCATGTCGGCGATGGGATCGGTCATCATGTTGCTTGTCTCCTCACCAACTCGACTTCGTCAGACCGGGGATCTCACCGGCGTGTGCGAGCTCGCGCAGGCACACACGGCACAGGCCGAACTTGCGGTACACGGACCGGGCGCGGCCGCAGCGACGGCAGCGGGTGTACCCGCGAACCTTGAACTTCGGCTTCGCATTGGCCTTGTTGATCAGTGCTTTCTTTGCCATGTCAGTCGCCTCGGTTCACTTCTTCTTGCCGCCGTAGCGCGGCCCCTTGGACTTCTTCTTGCGCGGTTCGTTCTCGGCATCGGCGCCCTTCTTGAACGGGAACCCGAAGGCCTCGAGCAGCGCCTTGCCGCCGGTGTTGTCGTTCGCCGTCGTCACGATCGTGATGTCCATGCCACGGGGCTGGTCGGCCTTGTCCGGGTCGATCTCGGCGAACATCGTCTGTTCGTTGAGCCCGAAGGTGTAGTTGCCGTGGCCGTCCCACGAATTCGCGGGCAGCCCACGGAAGTCGCGGATACGCGGGATCGCGACCGAGATCAGACGGTCCAGGAACTCCCACATGCGGTCGCCGCGCAGCGTCACCTTGACGCCGATCGCCTGACCCTCGCGGAGCTTGAAGTTGGCGATCGACGTTCGAGCCTTGGTGACGACCGGCTTCTGACCGGAGATCACGGTCAGGTCGGCCACGCACCCCTCGATCAACGACGGCTGGCCGGCGGCGCGACCCACACCCATGTTGATCACGATCTTCTCGAGGCCGGGTACCTGCATCACGTTCTGGATCCCCAGATCGGCCTGCAGCTGGGCCTTCACCTCGTCGTTGTAGCGCGCCTTGAGACGCGGGACGTCGGTCGCGACCGCGGTGCTCATCCGATGACCTCCCCGCTCGGGCGGGCGACGCGCACCTTCGTGCCGTCGGCGTTGATCTTGTAGCCGACCCGGACCTTCTTGCCCTTGTGGACCAGCATCACGTTGCTGGCGTCGAGCGGCATGTCCTTCTCGATGATGCCGCCGGGTTCGTTGGCGCGGCGGGCCTTCTGGTGCTTCGAGGCGACGTTGACGCCGTTCACGATGATCTTGTTGGTCTTGGGGAAG
>Ga0316576_10000458_pt1 | contig 19114 bp, 14 predicted proteins | sample S0NA_FD_203075 | JGI IMG/M metagenome (GOLD analysis project Ga0316576, IMG submission 203075) | Rhizosphere microbial communities from salt marsh grasses in Alabama, United States - S0-2_050615r3r5 | ecosystem: Host-associated > Plants > Roots > Rhizosphere | place: USA: Alabama | collected... | reverse complement strand
CCTGTTCGCCGACCGCTACTTCGAGCGCGTGCTGAAGACCCCGAAGCAGGTGAGCAGCTGTCTGCGCTACGTGCTGCTCAACGAGCGGCGCCACGCCTTTCAGCGGGGCGAGAGGTGCGAGGCGGGCTGGATCGACCCCTGCTCGTCGGGGCGTTACTTCGACGGCTGGCGCGGGCTACGGGTCAAGCCGCCGGACGGAAGACCCACGGTGGCGCCGGCGGCGACCTGGCTCCTCGCCAGGGGATGGCGCCGCCATGGCCTGATTCCGGTCGACGCGATCCCCGGCCGCGGACACGGAGGCGCATGACGTAGCGCCCCGCGGGGCAGCGAGACCGGCGCGCGGGATTGCTAGAAGCCGGCGGGGACGAGGCGGGTGCGGCGGTGGATGCGCAGCTCGGCGACGTAGGCGCGCTGCTCGCCGCTGGCCAGCGCGAAGCGCAGCCGCCGGCTCAGCCCCGGCGCCCGCAGGGCGAGCCGACCGCGGACCGCCCCGCCGGAGGCCGCGCCCCGGCTCACCTCGACGAGGTAGCGGCCCGGCGGCAGCCAGCGGAAGGCGAGCCGCTCGCGGTCCGGGCGGGTCACGTCGGCGAAGCTCGGCCGCCCGCGGTCGCCGAGCCAGCTCAGCCGCCGGCCGGCCGCGCTGACCAGCGCCAGGTCGAGGTCCGCGGGCTGCTGCCAGCGGCCGTCGAGCACCACGCTCCCCCGGGGCTCGCCCGGGCGGGGCGGCTTGTAGCCGTCACGGCAGTCCGCGCTGCGCTGCTCGGCCTCCCGCGACCGTCGGACCTGGCCCAGGCTGATCCAGCAGGCGCAGGCGGTCCGCGTCGCTCCCCGGGCCTGATGCACCCGGGCGAGGCGGGCGAGGAGCGGGGCGCTGTCCGGGTGCAGCTCGAGCAGGGAGCCCAGCGCGCGCAGGGCGCGCTCGCGCTGGCCCAGCCGCGCCGCGGTCTCGGCGAGCAGGGCCAGGGGCTCGTCGTCGTTGGGCGCCTTCTCGAGCCAGCGCTGGAGCAGCTCGAGCGCCTCGGCGGCCCGCCCCGCGCGGCTCAGCACGTGGACCAGGTCCCGGTGGCGGTCGCGGCTCTCCGGTCGCTCGGCCAGCCGTCGGCGGCGCAGGGCGACGAGGCGCGCCTCGCCCGTGGTCGACGGATGGTCGCGGAGCTCGGCCTCCTGGTAGTGTTCCCGCCTCATCCGCACCCAGCGCGTCCCCCGGGGCGGTGGGATCGCCGGCGGCACGCGGTCTCCCGGCGGGTCACCGTCGCCGGCGCTGCGGAAGACGAGGGGGTAGGAGACGTGCACGACTCCACCACCGGCGGGCGCCGGGAAGCGCCAGCGTCCCACCGCGCGGGCCAGGTCCCGCTCGAGCGGCGCGCTTCCCAGCGAGCTGTTCTGGACCGAGACGCTGGCCACGCGGCCATCCGGCCCGATGGTGAAGCGGAGCGCCAGGCGGCCGGCGAGGCCCGGGTTGGTCTTCAGCTGCCGCTCGTAGATCCGCTTCACGTCGTTGATGTGCCGTCGGATCACCCGGCGGATGATCTCCTTGTCCAGCGCGCCGGCCACGCGCGCCGGCCGACCTCCGGGCACCACGCTCCCCGGGACGTGGTCGCGCACGCCGCTTTGGGGCGCCGACTGGAACGCGGTGTGGCCCCCCGTATCCCCCGCGCCGAGCCCGGCGAGCGGATCCGTGGTGTGCGGATCGGTCGGCGCCGCGGTCAGGCCGCCGGCGCGTCGGCCCGGCTGCTCCTCGGACACCGCCTGCTCCTCGCCGGTCCAGTCCTCGGCCCTGCGGCCCTGCGCCACGCCGAAGGCCCGGCGCATGGCCTGGCTCTCCAGCACCAGCAACGAGGTGTAGCGGGTGAGCAGGTAGTGCCGCTTGCTGAGCTCCACCACGCGCCTTCGCTGATCGGTCCCCTCGCCGAGCAGCCGCTCGATGGTGAGCTGGGCCCAGAGGCGGGGGAGGAAGGTGTTGCCCGACCGTCGCCCGGGCCGGACCGAGACCGGGTAGGCCCGCCGGTACGGCTCGCCGTTCACGCGGCCGGTCAGCACGAGCTCGCCGTGGATCGGCCCGCTCGCGCGCCCGACGATGACGAGCTCCTCGCCCTGACGAAGCAGGGGCAGGTCTTTGGGGGCCACCTCGGTCAGCCCCTCTGGCAGCTCGAGGCGGGCCTGCTCGAGGACCACGCCATACTGACGCGCGAGGACCTGGAGCGCCTGGCCCCGCACCGTCATCCCCGGCCCGTAGGCCACGTATCCCCCCGCGCCGGCCCGGGCCATCGCCCGCAGGACCGTGGCGTCGACGCTCGCGCCGACGCCCACCGTGGTCAGGCGGGCCCGGCTCGGGCCGAGGTAGCGGCGCGCGAGGGCGGCGAGCGCCCCGGGCTGCCGCTCGCCCAGGGTGGGGACCCCATCACCGACGTAGATCACCCGCCCCGGCCGGCGCCCGTCACGGCGCTCGAGCAGCTCGCCTGCCCGGCGCAGCGCCTCGCCCAGGTCGGTGGCGCCGCCGGGCCGGACGCGGCCCAGCGCGCGCTGGATCCGATCGGCGAGCGCCGGCGCGGGGTGGGCCCAGGGGCCGCCCACGGGCCGGCAGGCGCCGTCGCAGGCGAGGACGGCCAGCCGGTCCCGGCTGTCCATCTCCTCAATCATGGCGCGGGCCAGCATCAGCGCGCGCCGACCGGCCTCGCCCACCGTGCTCTGCGACCGGTCGACGAGCAGGAGCACGTCCCGGGGACGGTCGCTGCTGTAGGCCGGCAGCTGCGCCTCGAGGGAGAGCCGGACGTAGCCGGGCTCTGTTCCCCGGGGTCGGTAGCTCTGCACGACCAGGGGCGAGCGCGCGGCCTCGGTGGCGAAGTCCACGACCAGGTCCCCGGCGGGATCGAAGGGGCTCTGCTCCAGCGTGAGCCGATCGGTCTCTCCCGCGCGCCGGCGCTGCACCGGGTAGCGCGGAGAGACGTGCAGGGGAGCGAGCGGGTCATGCCCGCCGAGCTCGATGGAGAGGCGGAAGTGGTCGGTTCGCAGCGCGCCGCCGGCGGACCCGGTCGGCAGCGGGTAGACATAGCGCCTCCCCCGCGCCGTCCGGGGCAGCGACTCGGTGTAGGCCAGGACCACCTTGCGGCTCCCCCGCGCCGGGATGGGGAAGATGCGCAGCTCGAACTGGTTGCCCTCGCGCCACTGCAGGAGCGCCGGGTCCCGCCACGGCCCCGGGACCCAGATGTACTCCTCCCGCTTCTTTCGCAGCCGCGCCGGGGTCGCCTGGCGCAGCACGCCGCGCCAGATCTTCGACGCGCGGTCGCGCTCGACGATCGTCCCCTCCTCGAGGCGCCCGTCGACGTAGAGCGCGAGCCGGGAGACGCGGGCGCCCGGGGGCAGGGGGAAGCGGTAGACGCCCTCGAGGGTCTGTCCGGTGGGGTTGACGAAGGTCTCGGTGATCTCGGTCCGCGCCAGCGCGCCCTGAACGCGGACCTCGACGACATGCTCGGCGAGGCGCAGGGGCAGGGGCCTGTCTCCCGCGCGGCCCGGTCGGTGGGCGGTGAGGCTGCCCAGACCGGCGGGGAGCGGGTCCGCCGCCGGTCCCTCGGCGCGGGTCCAGGCCAGGGTCCGCCCCAGGTCGGGGGCCATGGAGACCGCCGGTCGCCGGGAGCGGGTCAGGGCCCCCTGCTGGCCGGCGTCGACGAGGGCCGCGCCGGCGTCGGAGACGATCCGTACGGCGCCGTGGATCACGTCCACCAGGGTCAGGTCTCGCTCGGCCGAGAGGTGCAGCTTGGTGCCGACCACCTCCACCTGGCCGCCGGGCACCTGGAACGTCAGGGGCGGGCGGGCTCCCCGCGGCGCGACGTCGGCGAGCAGCTCACCACGGAGCAGCCGCGGGCTCTGCCCCCGCGCCGCCAGCGTGGCGCCGCGGCCGAGCAGCAGCCGGGCGGTGACCTTGCCCCCGGCGCCGTCGAGGAGGGCGGCGGTCGCCCGGGCGGCCGCCGGGTTGCGGATCGGGCCGCGGCGCAGGTCGAGGCGCGATCCGGGGGCGACGGCGCGCCAGCGCTGGCCGTCTCGCTGCTCCAGCGGTCCCTGGCCGACGCGGATCCACAGCGTACGGGTGGGCGTCGGCGTGGTCCTCGTCGCCGGGATGATCACCGCGACACCGAGGAGCACGAGGGCGGCCGCGCCGAGGGCCAGGGGCAGCGGCCCGGGGCGCCGGCGCCGTGGGGCGCCGACGGCGTCGAGCGCGCGCCGGGCCATGTCCGCGGGCGCGACAAACCCGTCGCCCAGCGTGGAGAGCGCCCGCGCGGTCCGTCGCGCCCGGTCCACATCCAGCGCGCAGCGGTCGCAGGCGTCGAGGTGCTCCTCGAGCGCGTCCGGGGCTCCGTCAGGCTCGATCAGCGTCGCCAGCTCGCGCTGGACCAGCTCGCAGGGCGGTGCGTTGCCGTTCATCTCGATAGCTCCTGGCAGGCGAAGGCCACCTGCGGGTTGGTCGGTCGGGCCTCTGGCTCCACGCTGGTCGTGGCGAGCACGCGGCGCAGCCGCCGCAGGCCGCTGGAGGCGCGCTGGCGCGCCGCCGCCTCGCTGATCTGGCAGGCCCGGGCGACGTCCCTGAAGCGCAGCCCGCCCACGTAGCGCAGGAGCAGCACCTCGCGCTGGCTGGGAGGCAGCTGCTCCACGGCCTGACGCAGGCGCTCCTGCTCGTCGACCGACTCCAGGGCGCGCTGCGGGTTGCCGGCCCAGCTCTCCGGCTCGGGCCCGACGGGCTCCAGGGCGAGGAGCCTGGCCCGTCGACGCGTTCGCTGCAGCGCCCGGGCGCAGGTCCGCCTGGCGATGGTGTAGAGCCAGGTGCGGAGGGAGCTGCGGCCCTCGAAGGCCGGCATCGCCCGGTACGCGGCGATCAACACCTCCTGGGTCAGCTCCTCGGCCTCGGCCTGGTTGCCGGTCATCGCGAAGCACAGGCGCCCGAGCTGTGCGCCGTGGATCCGGGCAAGCTGCTCCAGCGCCCGTCGGTAGTCCCGGCGCCGCAGGGCCCGGTGGATCGTCCGTTCGTCGGTTGCGTCGTCTCGCGGCATGCCTGCTCCCGTCTGGTAGTGGCCGCGCGCGGCGTTTCTGTGAGGGGTTTTGTTGCCGCGCCGACCGGGGGGGCCGACACTTTGGACACCGGAGGCCGTGGTGCGTTCGCTGCTCGCGGAAAACCGTCTGCTCCTGCCGCTTGCCGCCGGCCTGCTGCTCGGCTTCGTGTGGCTCGTGCTCGCCGCGCGGGCCCGCGTCGAGGCCTGGCGCTTCCGTCGGCGGGTCCGTCGGGGTCTGCACGGTCAGGAGCGCGCCCGGTCGCTGCTGGAGCGGAGCGGGTACGAGGTCCTCGCCCAGGAGCACCCCGCCTCGGGCGAGGTGGAGGTCGACGGCAGAGCGATGCCCTACACCGTGCGCGTGGACTACCTCGTCCGTCGCAAAGGACGAACCTTCGGCGTGGAGGTGAAGACCGGCGCGCGCGCCCCCGATCCGATGCACCGGGCCACCCGGCGCCAGCTCCTGGAGTACAGTCGGCTGCTCGACGTGGATGGCCTGTTGCTGCTCGACATGGAGGCGCGGCGGTTGATGGAGGTTCGCTTCCCCCATCGAACCGGCCGATCGTCGAGGACGATGCTCTTTCTCCTCGGGCTCGGCTTCGTCCTCGGCCTCGCGGTCGCGACGCTGCTGCGCCGCTGAGCGCTTGCAATTGGACCGGCGCCGGCGCAGGATCTCGCCTGATGAGCGACGCACCGATCACCACTCGACTGGCAACCGACGTGGATCTCGCCGGGGTCCGGGGGCTCGTGGAGCAGTTCCGGGCCGAGTTCGGCTACACCGGCGACGGGCAGATCCCCGAGCTCGGGGGGCCATTCCACGTGCTCGTCGCCGAGCGCGGCGGAGAGATCGTGGGGATGCTCGCGATCCAGCGCTGTCATGACCTGGCCCGGGGCAGCCGCTTCCTGCTGCTGACCGACATCTTCGTCGCCGCCGGCGAGCGGCGCCACGGGGTGGCCCGGGAGCTGATGAGCGCGGTGAAGGAGCTGTGTCCCCGCATGGGCTGCGAGGGCATGAGCCTGGTCGTCTCCGAGGTCAACGTCCCCGCCCTGACCACCGCGGCCCGGGCCGGGTTCACGCGGCACGATCAGCTGCTGTTCACGTTTGATCCGACGGAGCGTTGAGCTCCGCCAGCACCCTGGCGTTGTCGGCGGTCTTCAGCACGACCAGCCCGGTGTCGGTGGTCGTGGGCGTCACGTAGGCCGAGCGGGTCTGCACGCCGAGCCTGGCGATCTCCTGCAACACCTCGGCGAAGGCCCCCGCCCGGTTGGGAAGCTCGACGACCAGGACCTCGTGGACCTCGTGGTCCATGCCTTGCTCTGTCAGCACCTGGGCCGCGCGCTCCGGCTCGGCGGGGACGAAGCTCAGGTGCGCCCACTCGCCGATCTGGTAGCAGCAGCTCGCCTGGACGTTGATCCCCGCGTCCCGCAGGCGCCCGAAGACATCCGCTCCGGCCCCGAGGTTCTCGCCGACCCTGATCTGGAATTCCTTGGCGGTGGATACTCTTGGCATGCTCCTCGCGATGCTCCTTGCTTCTCGCTCCTCCAGCTAGGATCGCGCCGGGACCGGTGCGGGGTCAACCTCCAGGCGTCGATCGTGTCTTAACCGGTGCCGTCCGTCGTGGTACCGTCTCCACTTCACACGGGAGCTTCGGGTCGCTGGCCCCAGAGACGGGAGGTTCAGGATGCGCGTGCGCCTATTTCCGATCTTGATGCTGGTGGCGGCATCGCCCGGCTGCAAGCGGGCGTCGGACCTGGAGAAGCGACCCTACGATCTGGGCAAGCTCGAGTGGCTCGTCGGCTCGTGGTCCATCGAGGACAAGCGGATGCAGACGTCCCACGAGGAGCACTGGATCCGGCCCGACGTGAACCTGATGCTGGGCCTCAACCGAACGATGAAGCAGGGCAAGACGATGGCGGTCGAGCACCTGCAGATCGTCGACGCGGGCGAGACGATCGTCTACACCGCGTGGCCGGGCGGGCAGGAGGGCACCTCCTTCAGGCTCACCGGGCGCGGCGACCGGCGCGCGATCTTCGAGAACCCGGCCCACGACTTTCCCCAGCGCATCCTCTACTGGCGCGACGAGGCGGGGCTCCACGCGGAGCTCGACGGGACCGTGCACGGTCAGCGTCGACGCAGCACCTGGCTCTGGCAGCGCACCACGGGGCTCTCGTTCATGACCGGCCGCACGCTGACCAAGGACGTGACGGTGGCCGCGCCGCGCAAGGAGGTGTGGGCGGCCTGGACCACCAAGGCGGGGGTGAAGACCTTCTTCGCCCCGGAGGCGTTGATCGAGCCGATCCGCGGCGGGCGGTACGAGCTGCACTTCGACCCCGAGGCGCCGAGGGGCAAGCGCGGCAGCGAGGGCTGTATCGTCGTCGAGTCGAACCCCGAGAGTCTGCTGGTGTTCACCTGGAACTTCCCGCCGACGCTGCCGTCGATCCGCGACGCCCACACCATCGTCCGCGTGCGTTTCCTCGAGCAGGGGCCGAAGCGGACCAAGGTGTCCCTGGAGCAGATGGGCTGGCAGGCCGGCGAGGACTGGGAACAGGGGTACCAGTACTTCTCGGCGGCGTGGTCGACGGTCCTGGACCGGCTCAAGATGCGCTTCGCCAAGGGGCCGATTGACTGGAGCAAGGTGGGACGCAGCGTGAGCCAGGTGGGGCCGGAGGGCGGCGACAAGGCCACCGCCGACAAGAACGACAAGGCTACGCCCGCCCCCTGACCCTTTGGCGCGCGGCCAGCGGCAACGCGACCAGGACGAGCAGGAGCATCATCGCGTCTCCGTCCGCGCCGCGGCCCACGCTGCAGCCCCCGATCAGCTGCTCACCGTCCGCCTCCAGCGGGGCGCCCGTCGGTCGGCCGCAGACGCTCACCGAGGAGGTCGAGGGGTAGCAGCCGGCCCGATCCGGGCACATGTTCGCCGCGGGGTCGCAGGTCTCGGTGCAGTACTTGCCGACGACCTCTGGATCCTCGGCGCAGAGCCCGCTGTGGCAGTCCGCCGAGCTCTCGCAGCTCGCGCCGAAGGCGCCCGGCGTCGGGGGCGTCGGCGCCGTCGGGCCGGGCAGGACGGGCAGGCCCGGATCGACGTTCACGGTCACCGCGCCGCTGCCCTTGTTTCCGGCGGCGTCCAGGGCCTCGACCCGCAGCGTGTGCTTGCCGACGGTGAGGGTGACCTGGAAGTCGAAGGGGGCGGCGGTCCGGGAGGCGCTGAGCTGGCCGTCCACCAGCAGGTCGGCGCGCGCGACGGCGGTGTCGTCGACGATCGTCGCCTGGACCGTCAGCGTGGTCGCCACACTCGCCCCCTCGGCCGGTGAGACGATGGTGACCTTGGGCGCCTGGGTGTCGCCGGTGGAGGGGGGCGGCTCGGTGCCGCCGCCCGGGGGCGGCGTGGGCTGGGCGGCCTCCACGGTCACCGCGACGGAGGCGCTGCCCTTGTTGCCCGCCGCGTCGAGCGCCTCGACCACGAGGGTGTGGGGGCCCGCCGCGAGGCTGGCCGTGAGCTCCCACGGCGCGGAGGTGAGGGTCTTGACCGCCTGGCCGTCGGCGAGCAGGGTCGCCTTGGTCACCGCGGTGTCGTCGCTGATGCTGGCCTTGACCGTCACCGACGTCCCCACCTTGGCACCTGCCGCCGGCGAGGTGATCGCGACCTTCGGCGCCTCGGTGTCGGCGGGGGGCGCCGGCGGCTGCGTCGAGGCCGGCCCCAGCGTGCCCAGCAGCAGCTGGTGGGAGTTCATCGTGGTCAGCCCGCACTTGCCGTAGGAGTCGCTCTGCATCGGCATGGTCTGGTCGAGGAAGGTCTTGAGCTCGGCGCAGCTGCTGTAGGACATCAGGTCGCAGCCCACGTCCGAGTGGGGCAGCCCGTAGGTGTGGCCGCTCTCGTGGGCCGTGGTCTCGGCGACGCGCTGGGCGTACTTGGACGCCGAGGTGAGGGCCTTGATGCTGTCGGAGAAGATGAAGGCGATGTCCCGGGGCAGCTTGTCGTCGCAGTCCATCGGCGCGACGCCGGCCACGTTGGAGGAGTAGGTGAGGCCGAGGTCGGCCGGCGTACCGCCGACGAGCGCCATGTCGTAGTCGCCGGAGGCCGGGCGGCTGGTCACGATCTGGATGTTGTAGGCGTCGTAGAGCTGCGTGACCAGGGCGACCACCTGGTCACGGGTGGCCTGGTCCCCGTCGAAGGGCGGCACGGTGCCGCCGCCGATGAACGAGCTGTTGGTGGTCGCGTCGCTGGTGCTGCTCTTGGTGATCTGCGCACCGTCGAAGTTGACGTAGAGCACCGTGGTCGTCGTGCCGAAGGTTCGGCGCTGCCCCCCCGCGCTGGCCAGGAGCACGGCCCCGGGGATGTCCACCATGTCGCTTTCGGGATCGGGCACGACGGTGGGCCCGGCCTCGCCGCAGCCGACGAGGATCGTGCACAGCGTCAGGACACCAGCCAGGGCGGGGGCTCTCCTCATTGCGTCTCCTCCGCCCCGCAGACAGTGCAACTTGCCTACCAGAAGCGCGCCTGGAACGTGATTTTCGATGAGCCACGCAACGGCTTCTGAACACGGAATTTTCTGCGGTGCGCGCTCGCCCGACAGGTCGGTCGGTGTACACCCGGGGTGCCCACGGGACGGACACAGGTTGTGGGCCTCGTCCCCCAGGCCCGTGGCGCCAGGCCCCCAACCGCTAGCGGCACGCCTCGGTCAGGCGGGCCCAACCACAGTGTGCGTCACCCGCGCCGAAGTAGGTCGGCGGGGACGCGTAGGACCACCCGATGGCGCCGTCGGAGAGCCCCAGGTCCAGCGGCGGGTAGTAGGCGTTGCACCAGATGCAGGGCAGGCCCACCTGCGCCACCACGTGCGTCGCCGCTCCGTCCCAGATGACCAGCTGGCCCGTGGAGGCGGGCGAGATCGGCCCCGGGTTGACCTCGAGCCAGAGCAGCTTGCCTCCGTCGAGCTGCACGCCATCGCGGCTCACGTCGCTGGACGTCGTGACCGTGCGGACGACGCTCCCGTCGAACAGGCGCACCTGGTCGTCGCAGATCCACGAGGCCATCCCGTCGTCGGCGTCCGGTGCGCCGCAGCTCGTGCCCGTGTCGAGGACGCGGCTCGCGCCGGATTCCCAGATGCAGATCGCGTCCTCCGACTGCCCGCAGAGCCAGAAGACGCGGCCGTCGCTCAGAGCTGGGTGGCGGTCGTTGGTGCTGTTGTCCGTCAGTCGGTGGACCGTCGTCCCGTCGTGGAGGTACACCTCGTCGTCCTCGCCGTCGTGGCTGCTCCAGACCACCTGCTTCCCGTCGATCCAGGGCATGCCGAAGCTCGCCTTGGAGGCCGTGGACAGCGCACGGACGGCGCTTCCGTCATAGAGGTAGATCGAGTCCTCGGTGCGCCAGACGGCCGAGTGACCACTGACCGGGTGCGAGGGGAGGGCAGCGTACATCGTTGCCCCGGGCTGAGCCACGGGCCTCAGGTACGAGCCGAGCTCGGTCACCTTTTCACCGTCACGCAGCGCGAGCCGGGTCGGCGTGTCATGGTCCTGGACCTCGGCGAGCAGGACCGCCTCTCGATCCACGCCGAGGAGCGCGGTGCTCGCGCTGTCCGCCGTGAGCTGCTGCGTGGTGCCAGAGGAGGTCTGGATCGCGAACAGGTCCGGGTCGGATCCGCTGTTGGATCCCAGGGTGGCGCGGTCCGTGAACAGGACGCGCTGTGGCGCCACGGCGAGGGTCACGCCGACGAAGACCACCGGGTTGCAGGCAAACGGGGGCATGGTCTGGATCGCCAGCTTGGTCGGGCAGGAGCTGCCGTCATCGGCGGTCGCCGGCAGGCTACGACCGGAGCAGCCCGCGAGGAGCAACAGCAGGGTCGATATCAGGGGTCGCAATGGATCCTCCGTGATGTTGGGGTCGTCCGGCATCAAGCAAGCCACGTGCCCACACATCACCTCGAGATCCTTGGGGCAATCATCGAGGGCCGGGACAGAAATGTCGGGCTCCGGGCCACGTTGTCCCACCCGATCAATGGGGCCGTACGTCCCCGGCACTGGAGCGGCTCCTCCCAGGCCCCGCCGTGCAAGTGGCTTGAAAGATCAACGGATGGACGTGGTGTGCCCCTTGCACCACCCAGGATCATGCGCCCCAAAACTCACGGTATTTCCATTGTAGGTGGGGTCTGTCTGACCCTTTTGTTTGCCTGTGACGGCGGCATGTCCGGCGACAACCCCGGTCCGGGCGTGGTCGAGGATGGCGGGACGTCGACGCTCGTCGACGGCTACGCCCCCAAGACCTGCTCTCCTCCCTGCGCCGCGCCCAAGACCTGCAGCAAGGCGGGGGTGTGCATCGAGCCGGGGACCTGCGCCCATGACGGCGACTGCGCCGCGAGCGAGGTCTGCGATCTGGCGACGGGCACGTGCGTGCCCGCGGATCAGTGCGGCGCCAAGGAGATCACCGCCGACGCCGTGCCGCCCAACCTGCTCATCGTCCTCGACCGCTCCTGCTCGATGAAGAAGCTGGTCGGGACCAAGAGCAAGTGGGAGATCGCCGTCGGCGCGTTGACGAAGCTGCTGTCCCAGAACAAGGACAAGATCCGCTTCGGCCTGACCCTGTTCCCCGACACCACCGGCAGCAACTGCACGCAGGACAAGATCCCGATCCCCGTGGCCGCGGGAAACGAGGCGACGATCACGAGCACGCTCACCGCCGCCCTGGCCAAGGCCGACCCCAACTTCCCCGACGGTCCCTGCGTCACGAACATCGACACGGCGATGGAGCAGGCGGCGACCGAGCCGGCGTTCAAGGACACCGGCCGCGAGAGCTTCGCGTTGCTGATCACCGACGGGAAGCAGGCGGGCTGCAGCGCGGCGGGGGGCGACAAGGGCACGACCCAGATCATCACGGACCTGCTGGCCAAGAAGGTCCCCACCTTCGTCGTCGGCTTCGGCGGCGAGGTCGACCCGAACCAGCTGGATATCTTCGCCGCGGCGGGCGGCAAGCCCTCGAGCGATCCGACCGCCAAGTTCTACAAGGCCGAGGACCAGACGAGCCTGGACGCGGCGCTGTCCAAGATCGCCGCGCAGACCCTGGGCTGCATCTACAAGCTGGGCCAGGTCCCGCCCACCCTGGACAAGATCTACGCCTTCTTCGACAACATCGAGGTGCCCCAGGACACGACCCACCAGAGCGGCTGGGACTACGACCCGGCGACCAACACGGTGACCTTCTACGGGGCGTCGTGCCAGGCGCTCGAGGGTGGTCAGGTCAAGGACCTGGACATCGTCTATGGCTGCAAGAAGCCGGTGCCCGACCCGGAGCCCCCGAGCGGGGACGGTGGGCTGCCCGCCTGCCAGCCCGGCGAGCAGGTCTGCACCATGAGCGAGCAGTGCCCCAAGGACCACAGCTGCGTGGCCGGCTGCTGTACGAAGACCGTCGACTGACCCGGCAGCCAGGTGGCTCGCCGAGTCGCCTCCCCATTTGTCCTGCACATGCCTGCCTCCTTTAATGTTCGCTGGTTGCGGTTGGCGCAGTGCGGCATGGCGCTTGCACTGGACCGGCTCGGGCATTTGGAAATTCAGAGGAGACGGTCATGGGACGACTGACGGCGCTCGGATGTGTGGTGGTTTTGGCCCTGGGGCTCGCCGCCTGCGGCGGTGAGGAGCAGTATCCGCCTGTCCCGCAGGCCCCACAGACCCCTCCCGCTCCACAGACCCCGTCGAATCCGCCGACCCAGCCCGTGCCGCTGCCCTCGGCGCTGCAGTCCGTGGTCAGTCAGATCCAGCTGCCCCTTGCGGGCAACGTCGGGATGGACCTCGACGGCGACGGCCTCGTGGACAACCAGATCGGCCGCCTGCTCGGCGAGCTGCGCGACATGCTCGGCCTCGACCTGCAGGCCACCCTGGACAAGCAGCTGGCCGCGGGCAAAGCCATCGTGCTCTACGACCTGCGCGCGCGCTCCCTCGTGAACGACAGCGGCGTCGAGCTCAGGGCCTACATCGGCGCGGACCTCGACGGCATGCCGGCCGACAACTTCAGCGGCGGGGAGAGCTTCGCGGTGAAGGGCACCCCCGTCGGCGCCGGGGTGATGCCCGCGGCGATCGCCGCCTCGAGGCTGGCCAGCACGACCCCGGAGCGGGGCTTCGTCTCGCTGCCCTTCCTCTCCGAGACCACCGTGCTCCCGCTGCGCCTGACTCGCTTGCAGGCGACGGTGGGACCGGACGGTCTGCGCGAGGGTTTCCTCGCCGGCGCGATCCCGGTGACCGAGGCGGTGGACCGCCTCGCCCCCGTGCTCGCCGCCGAGCTCGACCGGCTCTACAAGCTCCCCACGGTGAGCCCGACCATGGTCCAGGCCTTCCGCGCGCTGCTCGACATCGACGGCGACGGCACGATCACCGACGACGAGCTGAAGGCGAGCAACGCCTTTGGCTTCCTGCTGCACAGCGCCGACATCGACACCGACGACGACGGCACCCCCGACGCGATCTCCTTCGGCATCGGCTTCCGCGCGGTCCCCTGCCAGATCCTCGGCGTCGACTAGACCGAGCGCTCTACGAGGGCGCGGTGATCGACAACCTGCCCGCATGCTCCCCTCCTCCACCGCCCGCACATGGCCCAATCAGCGGACAGCACGCAACAAGTCGGCCAACCTTCCGGTCGGGTATCAGACCGTCCTCGAACCCTGCGAGTGCTTTGCGAGCGCGCTCATTGGTACCATCTGGTGCAGAGAACCGAACAAGCCCACAAGTTGCTGACCGTGTGAGGAGCCATGTTCCGTAACGAGATGGAAGCAGCGCTTGCAAGGGCCGACGCCGCCGAAAAAGAGCTGAACGACCTGCGGGCGAGGGACGATGCCAACCAGGCCAAGATCGAGGCGTTGCAGGCCGAGATCGAGAAGCTGAGGTCGAGCGCGAAGCACGTCAAGACCTCGGCAAAGGTCCAAGCCGAGGTTCCGCCCGGCTCAGAGGAGGCAGATGTTGGGTTTCTTGTTCCTAACGAGCGGCTTCCTTTTCTGCGCCTTCATGGTGGATTATCTCGAAGCTCGACAGATGCCAATCGGCCCTTTGTTCCTTCTCGTGCTTATCCCGCCGCTTTCTCCGATACTCGCTGTTTACTGCGCCGCCCTCCTGATACCCCGTTGATGAGCGTCGCTGAATTGGGGCTCATGACCGGCGTGCCCGCTCCAGCGCCCGCCGTGGATCGGGCAGGCGGCCCGGCAGCCCGGGAACACTCTCGCCCTCGACGGGCGGCCTCCCGAGCAGGCCGAGGGCGGCCTCGAGCAGCCGCGCCGTCAGCAGCAGGGCGGGCAGCCCGCTGACCTGCGGTAGATCCAGCAGGGGCGTCCTGCGTCCCGCCCGGTCGAGGACCTCGATGGCCCACGCGTCCTCCCCCGCGCAGGTGGTGTAGACCGCCACGGCGTCGACGGCCGGCACCACGCGCCGGCGGAGCAGGGGGATCGGCCCGTGCTGTAGCGCGAGCCCCCGGGCGTCGAGGAGCACCGTCGCGTCGCGCAGCAGGCGCGGCAGGCCGACAATCGCCAGCATGAAGAGGCATGTCGCCGCGACGCCGGCGAAGACAAGGCGGTCGCCGCGCCAGGTGCCGAAGGCGAGGCCCAGGCTGCCCCCGACGACGACGAGCGCGACGAGGAACGTGTCGGTGTGCATCGGATCGGCGGCCCGCAGCTTGAGCCGGAGCTGCCAGCCCGCGCCGACCCGCCGCGCGCGGACGCGCAGGCCGGCGGGCCAGGGCAGCTCGTGGCCCTCCGTCGACGGCGCGGGGCGCAGGCGCTCGAGCTCGGCGAGCAGCCGCTCCCGGGCGCCGGGGCCCGAGGCCACGACGTGGGCCACGAGCTCCACCTGCTCGCGCGCCGCCTGCCGCAGGCCGCCATGGTCGAAGGCGCGCCGGACCTCGACGAGCAGCTCCGCCCGCGCACCGGGTTCGGGCACGGCGTCCGCGGGCAGCGACGCGTCGAGCCCAACCCGCACCGACCGCCCGTCCGCGAGCGCGAGGGTCAGCGCCTCGCCGTCGCGGGCGCCGACGACTCCGCTCAGGTGCCAGCGCCCGGCGCCGGGCAGGAGCTCGGCGTCGCAGGTCAAGCAGCGGGTCCGGACGCCGAGGTCGCCGTCGCAGGTTGGACAGCGGTGGGACGCGGCGGGCATCGTCCTCAACCGTCCACGTCGAGCCCGGAGCGGCGCCGGACGCGCTGCGCGATGCCGCCCGAGGGCCGCTCGGCCAGGCCGCCCCGCTCCGTCCCGCGGTAGCGGGCCCAGAGCACGTCGCCTTCGACGCCCGCGTCGCGCCAGCGCCTCGGATCAGCGATGCCCTCGGCGGCCTGCACTCGAGCCGGCGAAGCGGCGCAGGCGGCCGTGGGCGCGGTGCCGGGGCGGTCCCGGTGCCGGCTGATGACCTCGGGGGCCAGGGGCCTGATCGCCTCCAGGCCCTCGCGGGTCAGATCGTTGTGGCTGACGTCGAGCCAGGCTGATGGGGTTTGACCGGTGAGCGCATCGCTGAAGGTCTTCGGTGTCGTATCGCCCTGCACGTGGAGCCTCCCGGCCATCGAACGGGCCCACCTAGCCGATGGCGATCATCCGGTCCAGCGCCCGCCGCGCGCCGGCGCGGGTCTCCTCCGCCACCTCGATCTGGTAGCGCTCCTTGCGCAGGGCATCGAGGGTCTGCTCCAGGGTGATCTCGTTCATGTGCGGGCAGCGCACGCTGCACAGGCGGATCATCTCCCGCCGCGGGTTCCTGGCCGCGATGTTGTCGCCCATGCTGCACTCGGTGAGCAGCAGGTAGCGCCCGCTCTCCATGTTCTGCACGTAACGGATCATCGCCGTGGTGCTGCCCGAGAAGTCCGAGGCGGCGACCACCTCGGGGCTGCACTCGGGGTGCGCGAGCACCACCGCGTCGGGGAACTGGCGCCGGACATTTTCGATGTCCTCCACCGTGAACTTCTCGTGCACCTCGCAGCGGCCCATCCAGCCCACCATGTGGCGCGTCAGGTTCTGCGGGTCGCTCGCCCGCCGGAGCCCGCCCTCCCCGCGGGAGGGGAAGATGATCTCCAGCTCCGTCTCCCGGGCGACGTTGCTCGCCAGGTACTGGTCGGGGAGGAAGATCACCCGCTCGTGCCCCTGCGCCTGCAGGTGGCGCACCACGGCCTCGCCGTTGGACGAGGTGCAGCAGTAGTCGCTCTCGGCCTTCACGTCGGCGTAGGTGTTGACGTAGGTCACCACCGGCACGCCGGGGTAGAGCCGCTTGATCTCGCGCACGTCCTCGGCGGTGATGCTCTCGGCGAGGGAGCAGCCGCCCCTGGGCGAGGGGAGCAGCACCATCCGGTCGGGGCTGAGGATCTTCGCCGTCTCGGCCATGAAGCGCACGCCGCAAAAGACGATGGTCCGCGCCTCGGTGCGCGCGGCGATCCGGGAGAGCTCGAGGGAGTCGCCGGTGAAGTCGGGCACCGAGTGGAACAGCGCGGGCTCCATGTAGTTGTGCCCGAGGATCACCGCGTTCTTCTCGGCCTTCAGCTTGTTGATGATCAGCGCGAGCTCGGCCTTGTGGCGCAGCTCGAACTCGGGGACCACCCCGGCGAGCCGGCCCAGCAGGTGCTCGTACATGCCATCGACCGTGCCCGGATACTCGATCGCTCCCATGTTCCCTCCCGAAGCCTCGTAGGTCTGACGGATAAGTCCGGGGCTGTCAACCGGGCGGCGTCAGGTTGCGCCTTGCCACGGCGTGCCCCGGGTTGCGAAAATGGGAAAGGAGGCGCCGTGAAGAGAATCGGGTGGGTGGCCCTGACCTGCGCGCTGGCGGTCGGCTGCGGGACGCCGGCGGAGCGCGTGGCGCAGCGGCGGAGCGGCATCACCGACGGGGTGGATCACACCGGGCACCCCGCGGTAGGGATGGTGCTGGGCTACACCAGCGTCAGCAAGAAGACGAAGACCGTGACCGCGCTCTGCACCGGGACGCTGGTGGGGGCGAAGACGGTGCTCACCGCGGCGCACTGCCTGCAGGATCCGGCGCTCGAGTACCGGTTCTACATCAACGGGACCCTGCTCCCGCTGCTCAACGTCCCCTACGGAGGCACGGAGCACCTGCTGGCGTCGTCGACGGTCCACCCGGCCTACGACGCCACGACCCAGGAGAACGACATCGCGGTGCTGCGGCTGCAGGACGCGCCCGCGGCGGCGCCGATCCCGATCTGGCCCGAGGCGGTGTGGATCGGGCTGAAGATCCAGCTGATCGGCTACGGCAGGACGAGCGCCACCACCGACGACTCCGGCAAGAAGCGGAGCGCGTACAACTTCGTCGCCAAGCTGCTGTCGAAGACGCTGTCCTACAGCGGCACCGGCAACGGCGTGGGCAACACCTGCAAGGGCGACTCGGGCGGTCCGGTGCTGGCGACGATCGACGGCAAGGACCTCCTGGCCGGCGTCCACTACGCCAGCACCTGCGGAACCGTGGGCTACGCGAGCCGCCTCGACGTCCACGCGAGCTGGGTCACGACGGCGAGCCAGGGGGACCTCGCCCCGCCGCCGCCGCTTTCGGACACCGCGGCCCCGGCCGTCGCGATCACCGCGCCGCTCTCCGGCGCCACGGTGGGGAGCGACGTGACGGTGCTCGCCACGGCCACCGACCCGGGCAGCGGCCTGCAGTCGATCAACCTCTCCGTCGACGGGCAGCACCGCGCCACCGCCTACGCCAGCCCGGCCACCTTCCCGCTCGTCGGCCTCACGCCGGGGGCCCACGCGCTCTCGGCGACGGCCCACGACAACGCGGGCAACAGCGCGTCGGACAGCGTGAGCGTGACCGTCGGGGCGGACCTCCCCGACGGGGGGGTCGCGGGCGATGTCGGCGCGCTCCCCGACGTTGCCGCGACGGACGGCGCCGCCATGGACGGCGCGGCGGACGGCGGCACCGCGGACCGCGACGCGGACGCAGAGGTGGCCGACGACGTGCCCCCCACGGTGGCGATCACCGCGCCGCGCGCCGGCGCGACCGTGGGCAGCGACCTCACGGTGGAGGTCAGCGCGGACGACGTGGGCAGCGGCCTGCACTCCGTCATGCTCGAGGTCGACGGCACGCTGTGGGACATGCACTCGTCCAGCCCGGCGGCCTTCGAGGTCCACGGCCTCGCCGCGGGCGAGCACGAGCTGCGGGCCAGCGCCGAGGACAACGCGGGCAACACCCGGTCGGTCACGATCCGGGTCACGGTGTCCGTCGCCTCGAGGAGCGGCGGGTGCGGCTACGGCGGCCGGCGAGCCTCGGACGGCTGGCTCCCCGGCCTGCTGCTCGCGCTCGTCCTGGCGGGGCTCCGCAGGCGCTACGACGCGTCGGCGCAGAGGTAGCCGATGGAGTAGTCCTTGAGCACCGGCTTGGCGCTCTTGTCCTTCGACGTGAGCGAAAACTCCACCTGGAGCAGGTAGGCCGGGTTGGGGCTCACGGCGTTGGTCGCGCCCGGGCCGATGTCCGCCGGGGACGTGGTCAGCCCGGCGGTCCAGCTGCCCATCGCCGCGTCGCTGTCGCCCGAGCGCACGCGCAGCGTCACCGCGGTGCCGGCCGGCGTGTCGGCGTTCCAGCTCACGCTTTTGAACTGGGCCTTGATCCCGGACGGGCAGAGCTTGTGCAGGTAGGACCAGGTGCCGGTGGGGCGCACGAAGTTGATCAGCCCGTAGCCGGTGAAGTCGCTGTAGGTGTAGGGGTTCTGGCCGATGGAGACGTTGTTGGTCTCGCCCGTGGGCGGGCTCTTCACGTTGCCCTGGGCGTCCACGTCGAGGCGCGAGGCGGTGCCGTTCTTGAAGCCGACGCCCCAGACGTTGCCCGAGAAGTCCACGCCCGCCCCGATCACCGTGTCCGCGGTGAGCTTCCAGTAGTCCTGGTTCAGCTGGGCCCCGGTCTTGTCGGTCACGCCGTCGGGCACGCTCTGGTCCAGGCGGAAGATGTAGCCCCCGTCCTGGATCGCGACCCAGACCTTGCCGCGCAGGTCGGCGGCGATGCCCCGGGTGACGAAGCCCTTGGGCAGGTCGATGCGGCTCCAGGCGCCGTTGGCCAGGCCGGTGAAGCTCGAGCGGTCGGGCTTGTAGCGCAGGACCCAGTTGGCGTCGTAGCCGCCGAGCC
>Ga0316576_10000457_pt1 | contig 19138 bp, 19 predicted proteins | sample S0NA_FD_203075 | JGI IMG/M metagenome (GOLD analysis project Ga0316576, IMG submission 203075) | Rhizosphere microbial communities from salt marsh grasses in Alabama, United States - S0-2_050615r3r5 | ecosystem: Host-associated > Plants > Roots > Rhizosphere | place: USA: Alabama | collected... | reverse complement strand
GGCCTTCGGGCTCGGAACCCTTCCGAACCTCCTCGGCATCGGCCTGCTTGCCGGCGCGGCGGCCCGCGTCGCGGAGCGAGCCTGGGTCCGCAAGGTGGCCGGAGTGTTGGTCATCGGCTTCGGAGTGCATGCCCTGTTACAGCTGCTCGCCGGCAGCTCGCTGTGAGCAGAGCCGGGGAGCCGAACAGGCGCTGTCGCGCGTCGGAGTTGCACAGGCGCCGTTTCGTCTCAAGCCCCCAAGCCCGGCCGGCTCAATCGATGAAGAACTGCTCCCGCAGCTCGATGGCAGAAGGCTCCGCACCACCAGGCGGCGTCACCTGGATGGCAAAGTCGACGATCTGGAGATCTTCAATGGGGAACTGGCCGATATAGGAAATGCCCTCGCCGACCCTGATCTCGCGCATCGGGATATAGCTCACCGGCCCGCTTCCGGAGCGCGCCGTGGCCTCCACACGCGCCGGGACGTTCTGCCCGCGACCGTCGGCCTGCCGCTTGACGACCGTGACATTGAGCAACCCGCTGAGCCTGCTCCGCAGGATCCCGTGGAGCGCGGCGATCTCGGGATCCAGCGCCTCGGCGTTGACGGTACTGTAATAGATGCTGTAATCGCCGGCGACGACAGGACTCTCCGCCCGGACCCCTCCAGTGGCGAGCAGACCGGCGGCGATCATGAGCCTCAAGATCCTGGGGCTGAACATGGCGAAACCTCGACTGACGTGCATGTAGACCTCACCCAAGAGCGAGTTGGCGACGCGGCCCGGCTCACGCAAGGGCCTGCAACGGACTCGACCGACCTCATCCGCCTCAAAGCGGGTCCAACGGGATCGGGAAGGTCCGCGGCGCCTGCACCCGCAGCCGCTTGTATCTGGCGTGATCGCCGCCGATCAAGGCGACCTTGGACGGCGGCACGCCGAAGGCCTTCGCGATGAACCGCCGCAAGGCGAGATTACCCTTGCCGTTGACCGGCGGCGCCTTGACGGCAACCCGGTAGTGATCTCCCTGGGGACCGATGAAGGCATCCTTGGGCGCCCGCGGCTGCACGCGTAGCGAGAGCTCCAGATCCTCTCCATCCCAGCGAAACCAGGCCATTCCGCGTAACGCCGCCGACCGTTAGAGGGGGCTGCCGACCAGCCACTTGAGCGGCGGGATCAGGATCATCTCGAGCAGCACCAGGGCGATCATGACGACCATCGGGGAGAGGTCGAGCCCGCCGATCGGCTGAATCACACGTTGTGCCGGGCGCATGAGCGGATCCGTGAGACGCGTCAGCAGCGAGACCGCAGGGTTGTAGGGATCGGGGTTGACCCAGCTCAGGATCACGCGGATCAGGATCGCAAACAGAAAGATGTTGATGAAGAGCTCGATCACTGCCGGCACCGCCCACCCGAGGGCGCCGAGCACGGGGGCGTTCAGGCCGAGCAACAGGACCAGCAATGCGAGCTCGACCGACTTCAGCAACCATGCCAAAACCAGCGCGGCCAGGTCCATCCCTGCATAGCCCGGGATCACCTGACGGAGCGGGCGCAGAATCGGCGAGGTCACCTTCACCACGAACTGGGAGATCGGGTTGTAGAAGTCCGCGCGCGCCCACTGCAGCAGAAAACGGATGGCGACGAGTGCAATGTAGAGCCCGAACAGGGTCTGGATCAGGAACACGAACGGGTCGGTCAGATAAGAGCCGCTCATGATTGCTCCGCCAGGCTCCGAGAGATGTCGACGGCGCGATCGTGTGCGGCACGCGCGGCCCGCTTCATCAGGGCATGCAGATCGGCCTTGAGAAGGTGCTCGAGCGCACGTTCGGTCGTGCCGCCGGGCGAGGTGACACGCTCGCGCAGGCGTCCCGGCGGGTCCTCACTCTCGACGGCCATCTTGGCCGCCCCCAGGGCCGTCTGAATCGTCAGCAGTCGCGCGGTCTCGGCATCGAGACCCAGGGCGACGCCGGCATCCTCCAAGGCCTCCATGAAGAGGAAAAAGTAGGCCGGCCCGCTGCCCGACAGGGCCGTCACGGCATCGATCTGTGCCTCGCTCGCTACCCACCGGGTCAGTCCGACGGCACGCAGGATCGTCTCGGCGCGGTTGCGACCCTCGTCACCGACCTCCGGGCTCGCATGCAGCCCGATCGCGCCCGTCTGGACCATCGCGGGTGTATTGGGCATCGCCCGCACCAACGGCAGCGCGCCGCCGAGCCAGCGCTGCATGGCCTGCTCGGGCACGCCGGCCATGACCGAGATGACGAGAGGGGCGCGGGCCGCCACGGCATCCCCGATCTCGGCGCAGACCTGTTTCGCCAGTTGCGGCTTGACGCACACGACCACCGTGTCGGCCCCGTTCACCGCGTCGATGTTGTCTGCAAAGGTTCGCACGCCATAGCGGGAGCGCAAGAGGTCGCGTCGTTCCGGGTTGGGATCGGCCGCCTGGATGGTCTCCGGCGCATACCCGTCGGCGATCAGACCCGCGATCAAGCTGGTGGCCATGTTGCCGCCACCGATAAAGGCAATCCTGGTTGTCGTCATGTCGAGCCCTTGAGAGATCACAAGCCAAGATGAGCAGTCAGTGGGATATGATCAGGCCGGATCCGAGAATTGGAACCGCAGAGACGCGCGGCGCATGGCGGGTCTCGCTCGGCGGGCCTGCACTCCGACCGAGCTGCGCCGAGCGCCCCCAAGGTATCACGACGCAGGGCCCGCTTTCCGCCCTTCGCATCTTTGCGGCTCGACGACCCTCTCGCGACCGCCCGACTCACTTCGTATTATACGGCCGCGGACCGAAGACTGCGGTGCCAACGCGGACCAGGGTAGCGCCCTCCAGGATCGCCGCCTCCAGATCGTCGGACATCCCCATCGACAGACAGCGCAGCGGCCGCGTCGGCGTGGCCAGCTGGTCACGCAGGACCCGCAGTGTCCGAAACGGCCGGCGCTGGGCCTCTTCGTCCTGCGCCGGCGCGGGCAGCGTCATCAGCCCGCAGACCTGGAGAGCGGGCAAGGTCTCGCACTCGGCGATCAGTGCCGCGACTGCGCTCGGCTCGAGACCGGCCTTGCTGGCCTCGCCGCTGAGATTGACCTGCACGCAGACCTTGAGAGGAGGCAGGTCGGCCGGACGCTGATCATTCAAGCGTCGGGCATGGGCGGGATCGGCCAGGCCGTGCACCCAGTGAAAGTGGGCAGCGACCTGGCGGGTCTTGTTGGCCTGCACCCGGCCGATGAAGTGCCACGTGATATCCAGATCTTCGAGCAGGACCATCTTCCCGAGCGCTTCCTGGACGTAGCTCTCGCCGAAGGCCCGCTGACCGCAGGCGTAGGCCGTCCGGATGGCGTCCGCTCCATGGGTCTTACTGACGGCGAGAAGCTCGATGCCCTCCGGCGTGCGCTTCGCGCGCACCGCCGCCGCGCGGATGCGCTCCTGCACCTCTTTCAGACGCGCAGGGATGCCGGCGTCGCCGGTGTCATCCCTTGGCTCACTGGTCATCGCCATTCAGGTCCCGGTGCCGGCCGCCTCGAGGAGCGCCCGCAGTTGACGCAGTGCCTGAGCCCGATGGCTCAGCCGGTTCTTGGTCTCGGGATCCAATTCGGCCGAGCTGCAGCCATGCGTGGGCACCCGGAACACCGGATCGTAGCCGAAACCGTGCTCCCCGCGCGGCGCGTTGAGGATCGCCCCCTCCCAGGTTCCCTGGCAGATCAGGGGCGTCGGGTCCTCGGGGTGACGAAGATAGACCAGGACACACTGGAACCGGGCGCTGCGCTCGGATGCCGGAAGACCCTCGAGATCCGCAAGGAGCTTGACCAGGTTGTCCGTATCGGACGCCCCCGCCCCCGCATAACGGGCCGAATAGATGCCCGGCGCACCGCCGAGCGCATCAACCTCCAGGCCCGAATCATCCGCGATCGCAGCGAGACCGCTGTGGCGAGCGGCATGACGCGCCTTGAGGATCGCATTCTCGACGAACGTGAGTCCGGTCTCCTCGACGTCGGAGACACCGAAATCGCTTTGCGGCACGATCCGGATCCGCGCACCCCCGAGCAATTGGTTGATCTCACGGACCTTCCCGGCATTGTTGCTGGCCAGGACGATGGACTCACCCGGATGCGGGAGGCTCATGCTCTGCTCCTCTTCTTCGACAGGTCAGGCGTCGCAACCGCTCGCGGAGGCACGGCGGTCTGCACCGCAAAGCGCATGTGACACGCTCGTGCATGCGTGACCCGATCGACGGAACCAAGCGCCTCAGGCGCGCTGCAGGGCGGCGCGCTGGGCGGCCTGGATCTCGCGGATGCCGGCCGCACCCAGGCCGAGCAGCGCATCCAACTCCTCACGGCTGAAGGGCACGCCCTCGGCCGTCCCTTGGACCTCGATGAAGCGTCCCTCGCCGTCCATTACCAGATTCATATCGGTCTCGGCCGCCGCATCTTCCGCATAGTCGAGATCGAGCACCGCCACGCCGTCGAAGATCCCCACGGACACAGCCGCGATCTGCGCCTGGATCGGATCGACCGCAATCTCGCCGTGCGCGAGCAACCCGTCGATCGCGTCGCGCAAGGCAACCCATGCGCCGGTGATGGAAGCGGTCCGGGTGCCCCCGTCGGCCTGCAAGACGTCGCAGTCGAGCGTGATCGAGCGTTCACCCAGCGCCCGCAGATCCATCGCGGCGCGCAGCGAACGACCGATCAGCCGTTGGATCTCGAGGGTTCGGCCACCCTGCTTGCCGCGTGCCGCCTCGCGCGGGGTCCGTTGGTCGGTGGCGCGCGGAAGCATGCCGTATTCGGCAGTGACCCAGCCTTTGCCTTGCCCCTTCAGAAAAGGGGGGACCTGCGTCTCGACGCTCGCAGTGCACAGCACCCGGGTATCGCCGAGCTCCACGAGCACCGAGCCCTCGGCGTGACGAGTAAAACCGCGCGTCAAGCGAATCGGACGCAGCTCATCGGGACGGCGTTTGGAGGGTCGCATGGGCGCATTCACTCCGTTCAGGGGATCGATCCGGGCGCATGATTTGATGGGGGCTTGACTCAACGCCCGCCAGGGGGCCCACCGCTGTCCGGGCGGCCGAGGCCTTCCGACTCGGGCGCAGGTGCCGACCGCGCGGGCGAGAGACCTGACCCCTCGGCCAGCCGCTGCCCCAAGGCAGCACGCAATTCCCCGGCATCCTGGGGCCGCTGGTCGATCTCCATGGACATCGACCAGTCAACCAACTCACACAACGCCATAGGATACCGAGTTTTCAAGTCGACCGCGGCTGGAACCAGGGTGTCCTCTTTCTGGCGCTCGGGCGTCGGCGGGGGGGTGCGTCCGTCCATGCAGGCGCGGATGCTCGCGCCGACCGCATAGACATCGGTCCAGGGTCCGATGCGACCGTGACGCTGGTACTGCTCCAGGGGCGAATAGCCAGCCGTGATCACCTGTCCGCCGCGGGCCCCACCCCGCGCAAACCGGTGCACGGCACCGAGGTCGAGCAAAATGGGGCGGTTGCCGTGACGCAGATGAATGTTGCCGGGTTTGACGTCCAGATGAACCATGGAGCGGCGATGAAGCAGTGACAGAGCGTCGAGAATGGGGACGAAGACGTCGAGGATGAAGGTGGTGCTGAGGCCGCCCCGCCGCTCCTGGATGTAGGCGCCGAGATTGCGTCCGCGCTCATTCGGCATCACCAGATAGCCGGTGTCGTTGGCGAGAAAGAAATCCAGCACCCGCACGATCGACGGGTGCTTCAGCGTGGCGAGGGCCGCGGCCTCCTGGAAGAACAGCTTGCGCCCCTGATAGAGGTTCTCGCCGAACCGCGGCTCAAGGGGCATCACGCGACCGTCGCGATCGCGCTGCGCGATCCGTTTCGGCATGTATTCCTTGATCACGACCTCCTCCCCCGTGTCCTCGTCGTCTGCCAGGTAGATGAGGCTGAAGCCACCTTTGGCGATCGTCTTGAGGAGCCGATAGGGGCCCAACAGGGTGCCGGGGGGGAGGCTTTCTCGCTGGGCGGCCATCGTCGTGCCAGTCGGTCTCCATGGGGGCGGATCACAGGCCCGCGCCACCGGGTCGAGTGTGGATGCTTCACCGCAGTGATCATACTGCGCCCTGACGTCAAACAAGGCAACGGATCGAAAAGCGCGAGCGCGGCCCCGACGCAGCACTGCGGGCGTGGTCCCGCGGCGCGCCGACGGCGCCGGGCGGGAGCCTGGCCCGTCCGGTGCCGGGCACCGACTCGGTCTCGCCGCCTCGGCGGCGGCCGCCGCCCGGTCCTTGCACCTTTGCCTCAAGGACTCCGGCCAGCATAATGGTGCAGCGACCCGGGCGCGGCATGCCTCGAACGGGGTCTCGAACCCGTCGGAGACGACCGAGCGAACCCCTCGACACCATCACCGATGAGACTGGACATGATCAAGAGCATGACTGCCTTTGCGCGCGAGTCGCGCTTTGCGGACTTCGGTGAGCTGACCTGGGAGCTGAGGGCCGTCAACCACCGCTATCTCGAGCCCAACATTCGGTTGCCCGAGGAGCTGAGGGCCCTGGAGACCGCTGTCCGAGCGCGACTGACTGCCCGCTTGCAGCGCGGCAAGCTCGACTGCACGTTGCGCTACGTGCGGGCCGTCGGGTCCAGCGGCAGCTTGCGGGTCAATCGGGCGTTCGTCGAGCAGCTCCTGGCGGCTGGCCAGGAGATCGGTGCGATCATTGGATGCGGCGCCGAGCCGTCGCCCTTCGAGCTGCTGCGTTGGCCCGGGGTGCTGCAGGAGCAGGGACCTGATCTCGACCGGGTGACGGCGGCCGCCCTGGATCTCTTCGAAAGCGCGATCGATGCCCTGCTCGCGACTCGGGAACGCGAGGGTCAACGCCTCGAGGCCCTCTTGATCGAGCGTTGCGATCGCTTACAGGACAGCGTGGTGCGCGTGCGTCGCCGAATGCCCGAGGTGATGGCGGCGGTGCGTCAACGCCTGGCCGAGCGCCTCGCGGAGCTGCGCGCGGAGCTGGATGCGGGGCGACTGGAGCAGGAGATGGCCCTGCTCGCCGCGCGACTGGACGTGGACGAGGAGATGGACCGACTCGAAGCCCATGTGGCCGAGGTGCGCGATGTGCTGAGACGTCCTGAGCCGGTTGGGCGCCGCCTGGATTTCCTGATGCAGGAGCTCAACCGCGAGGCCAACACCCTGGGCTCGAAGTCGGTCGACGTCGAGTTGACCCGCGAGGCGGTGGAGATGAAGGTCCTGGTCGAGCAGATGCGCGAGCAGGTTCAAAACCTCGAGTAGCACGGCAAGCAGCGGGGCGCACCATGACCGAAGGCATCCTCTTTATCGTCTCGGCGCCGTCCGGAGCCGGGAAGACAACGCTCGTCAAGGCGCTGCTCGAGCGCGATCCGGGCTTGTCGCTCTCGGTGTCCTGCACCACGCGCCGGCCTCGCGCGGGGGAGCGGGACGGCGTGCACTACCATTTCATGGACGAAGCACCATTCCGGCAATGCATCTCGACGGGAGACTTTCTGGAGCACGCCGAGGTCTTTGGCAACCTGTATGGAACCCGTGAGGCCGACGTCCGGGCAAGCCTGGCCGCCGGGCAGGACCTCATCCTGGAGATCGACTGGCAGGGCGCCAGACAGGTGCGCGAGCGCTTTCCGTCGGCGGTCGGCGTCTTCGTGCTGCCGCCGTCCATCTCAGAGCTGGAGCGGCGACTGCGCGCGCGGGGCACGGACAGCGACCGGACGATACAGGGCCGCATGGCACAGGCGCGCGAAGAGATGTCGCATTTCGACGAGTACGAGTACCTGGTCATCAATCAGGACTTCGACACCGCCCTGGATGCACTTGCTGCGATCACCGTCGCCGAGCGGCAACGCCTGGATCGCCAACGGGCTCGGCTCGGGTTCCTGCTCGACCCGGCGACCTGAACCCCGGATTCGCCGGGGACCCGGCTCCTACTCCTGATCTCCCTATGATAGGCTCACGCTCAAGCCGCGCCGCGAACGGCGCTCGCCGGGACTGGTCGAATATTTGACACTTGCAGAAATGCGCGCCGACCGGCTGGGTCGCGCGAGCGCTCCCCGCCCCTTTTTGCATACCCAGGAGATGTAGACGCATGGCACGAATTACCGTCGAGGATTGCCTCAAGCACGTCGACAACCGGTTCGATCTCGTATTGCTCGCGACCAAGCGCGCGCGCCAGCTGGCAAACGGTGTCGAGCCCACACTCCCGTGGGCGAACGACAAGCCGACCGTCATGGCCCTGCGCGAGATCGCCGAGGGCAATGTCTCCAAGACGACCGTCCAGGAGACCCAGCGCGAGATCGACGAGACCACTGCCGCCCTGGAGCAGGCACTCGCCGAGGAGCTCGCGGCCGAGCTGGGTGAAGCGGAGCCGAAGGGTGATCTGCGCGAGTGAGCCGACCCATGTGGCAGCGCGAGGAACGGCGTTCGACCGAGCGATGCGACCAGGTGACGGTCGATCGACTCGCCGGGGCGCGTCTCGCGTTGGACCCAGGCCGGTCCACACCCATGATCCCGGCCGTTGCGCGCGACACTGAACGCGAGCCGACAGGGGATGCCGCCCCTGGTCCCAAGGTCGCCGCCGCGATCGAGCATGCCCCCGCCGTCCGCTACCTGATCAGCGATCTCTGCGCCTATCTCGAGAGCTACCTCCCGCCGGAGCAGGTCAGCGAGCTCTATCGCGCCTATCTCTTCGGGGCCGAGGCTCACGAAGGACAGAGTCGCCGGTCCGGCGAGCCCTACATCTATCACCCGGTGGCGGTCGCGCGCATCCTGGCCGAGATGCGCATGGACTACAAGTGTCTGATCGCGGCCGTGCTGCACGACGTGATCGAGGACACGCCGGTGGCCAAGGAGCAGGTCGCGGCCGCGTTCGACGAGGAGATCGCAGAGCTCGTCGACGGTGTGAGCAAGCTCTCCCAGATCGAGTTCGAATCCCGCGCCGAGGCCCAGGCCGCCAGTCTGCAGAAGATGCTGCTCGCGATGACCCGCGACATCCGCGTCATCCTGATCAAGCTCGCCGACCGGTTGCACAATATGCGCACCCTCGGGGCCATGCAGCCGGATGCCTGCCGGCGGATCTCGCGTGAGACCCTCGAGATCTTCGCCCCGATCGCCAACCGGCTCGGAATCAATCGCGTCCGGGTCGAGCTTGAAGAGCTCGGCTTCCTCCACCACTGGCCCTGGCGGCGTCAGATCCTCCATAACGCATTGCAGAGGACCTGCGGGGCACGCACCGAGATGGTCGGCACCGTCCAGACCGCCCTGAGACGCGCGCTGCTTCAGGAGGAGATTAACGGCGAGGTGGAAGGCCGGCGAAAGCACCTCTACGGCATCTATCGCAAGATGCGAGAGAAGCGCCGGGCGTTCTCGGAGGTGGTGGACGTCTTCGCCTTCCGCGTGACGGTCGACCGTGTCGATACCTGTTACCGGGTCCTGGGCCTGGTCCATAACCTCTACAAACCCGTTCCCGGGCGATTCAAGGACTATATCGCCATCCCGAAGGCAAACGGCTATCAGTCCCTGCATACCGTCCTGATCGGCCCTCAGGGCATCCATATCGAGATCCAGATCCGCACCGAGGACATGCAGCGCATGGCGGAGTCCGGCATCGCCGCGCACTGGATGTACAAGAGCGGCGCGCAGGCGTCGGCCAACCCCACGGCCCTTGCCGCCGAGTGGCTGCAGAATCTGCTTGAGATGCAGCGCGGCGCCGGCAATTCGGTGGAGTTCCTGGAGCACGTCAAGGTCGATCTCTTCCCGGACGAGGTCTATGTCTTCACGCCGAAAGGGCGAATCCTCACGCTCAAGCGCGGCGCCACGGTCATCGATTTCGCGTATGCGATTCACTCCGATGTCGGAAACACCTGTGTCGCCGCGCGCATCGACCGGCGGATGGTCTCGCTCAGCACCATGCTGCGCAGCGGTCAGACGGTGGAGATCATCACCGCACCGGGCGCGAAGCCGAATCCCGCGTGGCTCAATTTCGTTGTCACCGGCAAGGCCCGCGCCAGCATCCGCGGCTATCTCAAGAACCTCAAGCAGCGTGAGGCCCTGGCCCTGGGACAGCGCCTGCTCACGGCCGAGCTCAACGCCCTCGGCACCTCTCTGGACAGTCTGGACCCCATCCGGCTCGCCACCTATCTCGAAGAGGCGAATCAGTACAGCCTGGATGACCTGCTCGGCGATATCGGGCTCGGCAATCGATTGGCCGCGCTGGTGGCCCGTCGTCTGGCGGGGGGCGAGGACCAGGAGACCGAGTCGCCGACCGATCATCACATCCCTCGGCAACGCCTCGCGATTCGCGGCACCGAAGGCATGGTGGTCAGTTTCGCGCGTTGTTGCCGGCCGATCCCCGGAGACGCCATTGCAGCCCTCTTCAGCCCGGGCCGCGGGATCGTGGTGCACCGAGGCGAATGCCGCAACCTCGGGAGCCTGGAGACTAAGCGCGACAAACGCCTGGATGTCGAATGGGCGAGCGAGCCGGACGGCGAGTTCTCGACCGAGGTCCGGGTCGAGATCGGCAATCGCCGCGGCGCCCTGGCCGTGGTCGCCGGGGCGATCGCAGAGCTCGGCTCGAATATCGAGAATGTCCAGTCGCGCGAGAAAGACGGCATGACGACTGCCCTCGAGTTCGTGATCCTGGTCAAGAGCCGTGCCCATCTCGCCCGCATCATGCGTCGACTGAGACAGATCCCCTTGGTGCTGCGGATCACGCGTGTGCCCCGCTGAGGCCGGACCCCGGCATCCGGAAGCACGCGGTGCAAAGCAGGGTTGCATCTGTCCGCGGCCGGCGCCACCTCCCTCCCCAGTCGTATTCAACAGACGCATGCCCGCGCAGGCGTGCGTTCCGCAAGAGGCTGGCTTCTATGTCCGAGCTCACACTGGAGGAGCGCTGTATCCTCACACGCCGCATCATGGCGCTCCTGGAAGGCTGGGGCCTCGGCGCCAGTGACACCCTCGTGCTCCTCCAGCTCCCCGACAGCATCAAGGCGCGCAACCTCAGCCGCTTCCGAGAGGAGGACTGCTTCCCGGACGACCCCAGCGTCAACCGACGTCTCGCCTACCTGGTGCGGATTGAGGATGCGCTGCACACCTATTTTCCACGCAATCCCGAGATGCGTCACATCTGGGTCAAGCGCGCCAACAAGCAGTTCAACAAACGTTCGCCGATCGCCGTGATGGTCGAAGATGGTGAGAGTGGACTGATCGCGGTCCTGTCACATCTGGACTGCACCTTCGCGTGGGACATGACGGGCTCGAAGGCGGAATACCAGAAGGGTTGACCTATCCGCGCTCGGGCGTCTCGTCGGCCAGCCAGTCCCGGGCCTTCAGATAACGCTCGTAGAGCTCGGCCTCCGGGCTCCCCGGCTCCGGTCGACAGTCGTACCGCCAGCTGACCTCCGGCGGCAGGGACATCAGGATCGACTCGGTGCGCCCGCCCGACTGGAGCCCGAACAGTGTGCCGCGGTCATAGACCAGATTGAACTCCACGTAGCGACCGCGGCGGTACTTCTGAAACGCCCGTTCGCGGTCCCCGAAGAGCTTCGCCCAGCGGCGATGTACAATCGGCAGATAGGCCGGGAGATAATGCTCGGCGACGCTTCGCATGAGCTGGAAGCTGCGATCGAAGCCGCCCTCGTTCAGGTCGTCGAAGAAGAGTCCGCCCACTCCGCGCGGCTCGTCGCGGTGCTTCAGATAGAAATACCGGTCACACCAGTCCTTATAGCGCGGATAGACATGCTCGCCGAATGGCAGGCAGGCCTCGCGCGCGGTGCGGTGCCAATGCCGCACGTCTTCCTCGAAGGCATAGTAGGGTGTCAGGTCGAAGCCCCCGCCGAACCACCAGACCGGCTCGGCCCCCGGCCTCTCGGCAAGGAAGAACCGCACGTTGAGGTGGGAAGTCGGCACATAGGGGTTCTGGGGATGGACCACCAGCGACACACCCATCGCCTGAAAGGCGCGTCCCGCCAGCTCGGGCCGGCTTGCGCTCGCCGACGGCGGCAGACGCTCCCCGAACACCTGGGAGAAATTGATGCCACCACGCTCGAAGACAGCCCCGTCCTGCATGATACGGGTTCGCCCTCCGCCGCCGCCGTCGCGCTCCCAGGCGTCCTCGCGAAACCCCGCCCCCCCATCGGTCTCGCGAAGCGCCGCGCAGATCCGGTCCTGCAGATCCATCAGGTAGGTCTTGACGGCATCGGCATCGGGTCGGTCGGACATCGCAGCAACTCCTCGCAGGGACGGCTATCATGAGAAAGATGGCCGGATAGTACCCAATCTTCGCCGAGCGCGGATCCGCTTGCGCGATTCGATGGAGATCCTGGAACCCCCAAATCCCCCGGAGTCAATCGCATGGCCCTCGTACCGCGCTCGCTGCTTCTCGCCTCCGCCCTCCTCGCCGGCGCCGGCCTTGCCTCGGCGGATCAAACGGTCGCCTTCCTTGATTTTGAGTCCGGCGTGCCCGACGACTGGGTCGCCGAGCCACCGAAGAGCCAGATGCGTCAGGTCCAGTTTCGAATCCCCGCCGCCGAGGGCGAAGGAGCCGAGTTCGTCGTCTATTACTTCGGCTCCGGCCAGGGCGGGACCCTCGAGGCCAACATCGAGCGCTGGAAATCCCAGTTCCAAGGACCCGATGGGACCCCGGTCGAGCCGGAGGTGAGCGAGATCGGCACGGAGGCCATCCCGGCCACCCTGGTCCAACTGCGTGGCAGCTATGGCCGAAGCGTCGGGATGGGGCCGAGCGACGAGGTCCTGGCGGATCGGATGCTGCTCGCGGGCTTGGTCGAGACCCCGCAAGGTAACCTCTACCCGCAGCTGCACGGACCGGCCGAGTTGGTCGCCAGCCAGCGCGAGGGCTTCATCGCCTTCGTGCGGGGGATTCGCCCGGCCGGTCAAGCTGCCCCTTAGATCGTGTCCGGATCTGGAGCGGCGCCGAGCAGGGACACCTCGACAGCCACGGAGAGGTCGTCCACGCACACAGCCGCGCGCTGCGACGGGCCTTCGTTGCATCGGCGCGCGAGGCCCTTCGGCGACGGGGCAGACGAACCAGACGCCGGGGCAACCCCCCGGGCATTCCTGATATCCGTCTCCGGTCAGGCCGATCTTGAGCTCCCGTCATGACGCGCCCTGTCATCCTGATTGGCAGCCTGATCCTCGCCGTCGTCGCGCTCGCGGGGACGCGCGGGATCTATTGGATCGCGAAGCGGGCCGAGCCGCCATACGACGGCCGTTTCGCCTTGTCCGGGCTGGCGGCAGCCGTGCATGTGCACTTCGGTCCGGGCGCGGTGCCAACCATCGAGGCTGAGAACATCCACGACCTGCTGTTCGCTCAAGGCTATATCGTGGCGAGGGAGCGGATGTGGCAGATGGACCTGCTGCGCCGCGTCGCCGGAGGGCGGCTCGCCGAATGGCTCGGCCCTATGGCACTGCCTGCGGATCGTCTCTTTCGAACCCTCGGTCTCGACGTCGAGGCCGGTCGCAGTCTGGCCGCACTGGACGAGGCCGACCGGGCCATGCTCAGGGCATATTCCGCTGGCGTGAACGCCTATCAGGCCGAGGCGCAGGCCGGTTGGCGACTCCCGCTGGAATATCTCATCGCGAGGGTCAGACCCGTGCCTTGGACACCCGAGGACAGCCTGCTGATCGGCGGCTACATGGCCTGGGTCCAATCCTACAACCTGCGCGGCGAGCTGACCTTCCTGCGCCTGGCGGCCAGGATCGGGCCCGAGCGCGCCCGTGAGCTCTTTCCTGTCGACGCCGACATCCCCGCGCCGACCGTGGCACCCGAGTTGACCGGCGAGCTTGCGCGAAACCTCATCCGGGGCAGCCAGGGGGGCGGGGGCGCCCTGACCATCGAGCCTGCACTTCGGGTGGTCGAGCGACTGGGGCTGCCGCTGCCGGCACCGGCGAGCAACGGGTGGGCGGTAACGGGGGCGCGCACGAGGACGGGTGCGGCACTGCTTGCCAACGACCCCCACCTGGCCCCCTCCATGCCTGGCATCTGGTATGAGCTGGAGCTGAACGCGCCGGGACTGCAGGCGGCGGGCGTGAGCCTCCCGGGCGTGCCACTGGTGATGATCGGCCACAACCGGGACCTCGCCTGGGGCTTCACCAGCACGATGGCCGATACCCAGGACCTCTTCGTGGAGCGGCTCGTGGCCGACGGGCAGCATGTCGAGCGTCCGGACGGCGGGCAGGAGCGCATCCGCAGGCGGACCACGCCCATTGCGGTCATGGGCGCCGAGCCGGTGGATCTCGTCATCCGCTCGACCCGTCACGGCGTGATCGTCAACGACATCCTGGGCCCGAGCACCAACACGCCCATGGATCTTCCGAGCGTCCAGACCCGGCACCTGCTCGCCCTGCGCCGAACGACCGACCTGCCGGATCGGGCCTTCGCCGGGCTCGTCCGGCTCAACCGGGCCAGCACGCTGGCGGACGCCGCCGCGGCCGTCCTGGATTTCAGGCACGTCGCCCTGACCCTCCTGCTCGCCCACCGCGACGGCGGCATCGGCTTGCAGATCAGCGGACTCCTCCCCCAGCGCGGCGAGGGGTCCGGCGCCTTCCCGTCGCCGGGCTGGGAGGGCGGCTATGCCTGGCGGGGTCTGATCCCCCAGGCCCTCAACCCGCGGATCCTCGGTCCTGCCGGATCGGCACTCATCACCGCCAACAACCGGATCGTCCCGCCCGATTACCCGATCCGAATCAGCAATGCCTGGATGGCCCCGTTCCGCGCCGAGCGCATCGCCGAGCGACTGGCCGCAGCCGGCCCCCTCACCCCGACCGACATGGCGGAGATCCAGAGCGACCGCCTGAGCATCCTGGCTCGGCTGACCCAGAGGTCACTTCGCACGCTCGAGTCGGAGCTGCGGGCGGTCGACGCCGATGCCTGGTCGATCGCTGCCGAGGAGCTGCTCGACTGGGATGGCGAGATGGCGGGGGCAAGCCGGTCCGCGGCGTTGTTCGCGCTGCTCGAGCCGGCCCTGCTCCGCGCCCTCTACGAGGACGAGCTCGGCGCCGACCTCGAGGTATTGGCGGACATGGGGATCTTCGCCTACAGCCCGCTGTTCGAGACGCTTCGCACCGGGCGGTCCAGCTTCTGGGACGACGTCACCACGCCTGCGATCGAGCGCCCCGCCGAGATCTGGGCACGCGCGCTCGTCGCGGCGATGTCCGATCTGCTGGCCCGGACGGGCACCGGCGGCGAGGACGTGCGCCTCGACCGCGTCCGTACCTTGACCTTCCCGCATGCCTTCCGCGACCTGCCATTGCTGGGGCGTCTGTTCAACGTCGGCCCGCTGGGCCTGGGTGGTCACTCTGACACGATCAATGTCGTGAAATCCTCGCCGCTCACGCCGGAAACAGTCATCTTCATCCCCTCCATGCGGGTCGTACAGACCCCGGCGGATTGGCGCCGGACCCGAGGGACCCTCCCCCTCGGCCAGTCCGGCCATCTCTTCTCACCCTACCGCGACGACCAGCTCGAGGACTGGTTGAGCGGCCGACACCACGCCTGGCCCTGGAACGGACCGATCGGGGGCCCAGGGATCGGGCACGTCCTTTTAACCCCGGCCCGGTAAACTTGGACATACGGGTTGAGCCGCTGAGGTCGCGACCGGTTGCGGTCCGCGCCGTCCCCGGCGGAACGCCTCGGTCGGACAGCGGCCCGGCTCCAGCACTCCAGCCCTTGCAAGCCTGCCTATACGGACTAGCTTTAAGGTGAACCCTGACGCGTCACGAGGTGTGCCATGAGACTCGAATATGAAGAGATCGAAGACAACTACGACGACACCACCAAGATCCGGACCATGACCGAGCAGGCCGTCGTCCACAAGCAGGGGCTGCTGCTGCGCACGACCATCTATAGCCCCCATCAACTCAGCGTGAACGTGGTCTTCGTGCCGGAAGCCAAGCCGTTCGAGCCAGTCGTCAGCTAGCACCCCGTTTCACCTTATTTTCCATGCTCAGCGTGTTCGGCCATCGCAAGCTGCGCTAAAAGGGGTCTGCAGGAGAGCGGCACTCAGCCGAAGGCGCTCGCCTTGGCCAGCCTCGTCATCGCCACGAAGGCGCTCCTGGCCCAACACAAGGGAGGTGCGCCCGCAATCCGGACTGTTCGCAAGAACGGCCAAGAGACGCGGGTTTTTCATCGAAATGGTCGATCAAAAGGCGCCTAAGACCCGAAAAATCGATCATGCCTCCTTGAAATCGGGCCAATCGGTCGATTCTTCAGCGTCTCCCCAAGCGATCCCGGCTCGTCCCTGCCTCCCGCGGCGGACGAGGGGCTCACCCCTGAGAACCGCCCCCGAGGTCATCGTGACATTCTGGCGGGCCGACACGAAGCTCAAGGTCATTCCGGTACCCTGAAGACAGGGTGCCAGGTTGAATCTCCAGTCGATGCGCGGAAAGAATCACCGCCCCCGTCAGTCACCTGCGACCCCAAACCGCGAACCGGTCTCCGCGCCAGACATCTGAGAAGATCGCCGCCACCGCGGACGCTGGCCCCTCCGCCCGAGGCGCTTACCGCTTCAACAGGTCGGCAATGTGGGCCTGGATGGCGTCGGGGTCCTCGCGCGTCAGATCCTTGACCACGTCCCCTTTGACGGTTCCGGCCAGTGGGCCGCCGATGTGCTCCCGCAGCAGACCAAGAAAATGGGGTGACGCAATCAGATAGAGGGCGTCGAAGCGCCCCTCGTTCAGACCGGCCTCGAGGGTCTCAACGACATCCTTGGCGAAACGAATCGCGGCCTGCTCCTTCGGATCCACCGGCGTCTCCACGGCATGCCGGTGGCCGCCGTGGATATCGAAGGCCCGCCCGGGTTTGTCCGATTTCAGCTCCTGGGCATGGAGCCGATCATCCGGGTTGACCAAGTCGGACACTTCACGCAGGGGCGTCTGCACCCCGGCGCCTTCAAAGATTCGCGCACGCGCGGCACTCGCTACGATCACCCAGGTCTTCATCGTCTGCCTCCCACGGATGGTGCCATCGGGTCCCCGTCCGGACTTCTATTAGCTGTCGACTCAATACAAGTATACCCATCACCCCTGGGTTTTCCGGACAGCCGGTGCATCCGCTGACGAGATGCCGATTGTCGGCCATCTCGGCCAACAATCGGCAGGGGATAGCAAAGCGCAGACGCGCTGTTCCTTGGCACTCAGCCGCCCAGGCGACTGAACATGGCGGCGCCTCCAAATGCCGCTCGAAGCACCGCATTGTCCATCGCTTCCCAAGGGGGTGGAAAGCCGCGACGGCGCGGCGTTGCACGCAGGTCGACTCAGCGGCGCGGCCCGGCACAGGCAATCGCGTTGGGGTCGCGGCCGATTCCTCCTTGGCGCCACGGGGTCGGGACGAGTGCGTCATAGTCAGGCTCGAACCCGACGGCAACCAAGGGTTCGCGGAGCGGGGACTCGAGCGCGGGTCGTCCATCGATCTGACGGATCGCGAGACGCCTGCGGCCGAGGTGAGGGATGCGATGCAAGGCCGCGAGGGCGATGCCCAGCTCGCCGCCCTCCTCACTCATGGAGGAGGGGAAGCTCGTCAGCTGGCGTCCGCCGGTGCCGACATAGAGCACCGGTTTGCCGGCGACCAGGATCAGACAGGCGCCTTGGATGCGTTTGGGAAGCGGACCGCCGGCCGGGTCGGGCCAGGACAGGAGGGCACCGTAGGGATTGGCAGGGTCGGTCGCGGCGAGGATGCGGAGCCTGTCCTCACCGAAGCCGCCGATCGGAACCTCGTCGATCCGTGCACTGCGCAGACGCTCGATCGCGCCGCTCAGGGCGAACTGGGCGCCCGACAGACCCTCCACGAAATAACCGCGACGCACCTGCCCGGCTTCCTCCATCTGTTTCAGCACCCCATAGAGCGGTCCGAATCCGCCCGGAATAGCTTCAGCCTGCACCGCTTCGCGGCTGATGACGCCATAACGTTCCAAGAGGATCCGGGCGCGTGCCAGCAGGCGTTCGGTCTCGGCAGCCTCGGTCTGCAGGTCCGCGACCAGGGACCAACGCCCCCCGGCCAGCGCCGGGCCCCGGGCGCGCCTCGGCCGCACACCCCCGCCGGCGAGCGACCGCAACGGCGCAAAGGTATCGTTGGTGATCTGCCCCGCCCAGACCAAATCCCAGAGTCCTGTCTCAAAGCCGTCCTTGCCGAGCTTGAGCCCAGCACGCCCGACCGCCTGCATCAGCTCCATCAGAAAGGAGGCGCCGTGTGCGCGCAGGTGATCGACGAGGATGCCCCCGACGTCGGGGCCGTCCGGGCCAGGGGATCGAACGGTGGCTGGGGCTTCGGTGGACACGCGGCGCGGATCGGCCCTGCCCGTTTGGTCTGCGGGGGAGCTGTCGGCTGGCGGCTGACGCGGATCCGTCCCGGCGCCGGCAACCTGGAGCTCGGGGCTGCCGCGCCGGTAGAGGGCGATCCGCCCGTCCTTTGGACCCGCCGCACCACGCCCGACCCAGACGATCTGACCCGTTGCCGCGAGCATGTCGAGGTCCTCGGAACGGTACCCTGGAACCCGCGCGGGCAAAAACACACGGTCGAGCTGGGACCAGGTGACGGTCAGGCCCTCCAGTTGGAGCACCGCCTCCATGAGGCGGTCCGGCCCACTCAGCTCCTCGCCGATCCCATGCCAGGCCGGCAGGAATCGCCCCAGCGTTGCGGCATCGACCGGGGCGACCGCATCGCGGGCCCTGGCCAGGGTGCGGCGGCGCAGACGCCGCAGGACCTCGGGGTCGCACCATTCGGGCTCGCACCCGAGCGGTCGGATCTCGCCCCGGACCAGCTCGCCGCGGGTCTCCAGAAGGCGCAGAAGGGGCTCGAGCTGCGTGGGTCGCAGCGCGTAACGCTGCGCGGGCTCCCGGGTCGGGAAGGGGCCGTGGGTCCGGGCATAGCGCCGCAGGAGAAGCTCTACCGGTGCATCTGTCACCATGAGGAAGGTATCGGGCAGGCCGGGCGGCGGGACCAGCCCGAGCGCGTCGCGATAGATCCCGGCATCCTCCGCCGCGATCCAGCGCGGGCCCTCGGCGAACCGCAGGGAGACGGCGCGGCGCTGCTCGGCGAGCCTTGTCAACCAGGCCTTGGGGTCAACCTCGGCCCGGTCGGCCAGCTCGGTCTCAGTGAGATCACCCAGGCGTCGCAGCAGGTCATGCAGCTCATCCAGGTCGCGCGCCTTGCGATCCTCGGCCGTATG
>Ga0316576_10000456_pt1 | contig 19140 bp, 14 predicted proteins | sample S0NA_FD_203075 | JGI IMG/M metagenome (GOLD analysis project Ga0316576, IMG submission 203075) | Rhizosphere microbial communities from salt marsh grasses in Alabama, United States - S0-2_050615r3r5 | ecosystem: Host-associated > Plants > Roots > Rhizosphere | place: USA: Alabama | collected... | reverse complement strand
AAAGCCATGTTCGCCGCTCTGAAAGATCTGATTGAAAGCCCGGCCGAAATCGAAATGTACGAAGAGCTGGCCGCCTTGAACCGTTAATCCCTAACAGGTAAAGGGACACCCAAGGCCGCTTATATGTGCATGCCGGGTTTGTCCCAATGTTGCCAACACCTGAGAGCAACCAACTCAAACCTGAGTTGAGCGTTTCAAATTTTAAAAATGCTCAAAATAAACGGATATAACCCATCCCTAAGAGTCGAAACGCTCAACTTAGGAAGTACCATGTTGTCGATACAACCATGGGGTTTGTTCAAGCACGCTGCCGGCTCGATGCAACAGGGGGCGACAGTGTGGGTCTTGCTGCTGGCCCTTTTCTGTTTGCAGGCGAGTCCCGTCTGCGGAGCGGACCAAGAGCCGGCCGCAACCCGCGACGGCTCGGGAGCACCGGCCGAAAACCAAACGAAAAAAACCTACAGCCCCTTCGCCGGCATGGAAAGAAACGGCCTGATTCCCAAAAAGCAATTGCCCGGCGACATCAAGAACCCGGGCCGCTGGCGCTACGTTCCGGAAGGACGGATAAAGCCGGGGAATGTCCTGGAACGGCTTTTGGTCAGCAGCTTCATAGCGCCCATGGTCTTCTACTCTCAGGATGTCGGCCTCGGCGGAGGCGTCGCCCTGACGGATATCGATTTCCGGCAGCAGCGCCGGCGCGAGTTTGCCGGCATCTTCCTGTCCCACACCACCGAAGGTCAGCAGCACTATTCCATGGTGTGGCAGCGCTGGCTCAATCACCGCGAAATCGAGGGCGGTGGGGTTGCCTTCGAAGAAAGAAGCTGGGTCCGGGCAAGGGCCGGATACGCCCAGACCCTCACTGTCAGGTTTTTCGGCCTGGGACCGGACACGTCCGCCGACGACGAGACCAGCTACACAAACGAGGTGACTTACAGCGGCGTCCTGCTGCAGCAGTCATTCCCCGAACCAGGCGACAATCCCGTTTATCGCCTCGGCTTGAATGCCGAACGCCACAACCTTTCCAAGGGCTATGTCGGAGGCGCACCCTCCACGGATGAAGCGTATCCCGGCCTCTTCAGCGATGGCGACCATTACGACATGGTCAGCTTGAACGCCATGTTGCGGTATGATTCCCGGGACAGCCAACATGCACCCTACAGGGGCGGACTCCTCGAGCTCAGCCTGGACGGCATTCCGTTCCAGAGCAATGAAAGCCCCGCCGCCGTCTCTCGGTTGGAGGGCAACTGGGTTTTCAAAACCCCCGGCGTGTTCCATGACAACGGAAACGGCAACGAAGAAAACCCGCCCACCGATGTTATCGCCATCGGAGGATTCGTGAATGCCGTCCATGGAAACCTGCCCTTTTGGGCCCTGCCGAGTTTAGGGGGACGGGACACGCTGAGGGGATACATCCAAAACCGCTTCACGGACAAATCCGCCTGGCATGCCACCGGCGAATACCGCTTCTGGGTGCTGCCGCGCGGATTCAACGTAACCAGGACGATCCGGGTCGAACGGGTGGGCCTTGCATTGTTTTACGACATCGGCACGGTGGGCGGCAGCATAGAAGACGCCTTTGCCAGCACCATCCACGACAGCTACGGTGTCAGTTTCCGACTCTCTTTGGAACGAACGGCTCTCTTCCGCGCCGACCTGGGCTTTTCGGACGAAGGTATGAACTTCACCTTTGCCTACGGCCTGCCATTCTAGTGTTGGGTTTCATTAAAAACAAACCTACGGCAATCCGTATGATAAGCCGTCACTTCCTCATCCGGCGAACGAAGCTTTCACCTTGTCGATAAAAAACTCGGTCTGCTTGGCCGCTCTTTCTTCCAGCGCAACCGGATAATCGTCGCCAAAAGCCCAGAGGATCTCCTCCAGGGCATAATGCGTCTTGATGTTGACCCCCCGTGAAGCACCGCGAAGCTGCATAAAACACCCGGGGCAGTAACAGGTGAGGTCGTTGACGCCTGTATTCAGCACCTGCGCTATTTTTTTCTTGGTCTCCTTGGCCCCCTCACCCAAATCGTAATTGTTTCTAAGGATGGAAACCGTACCACAGGTCAGATTGTCGCCCCGATTGTTCTCGAGTTCTACCACCGTCATGCCAACGGCCCTGTGCAGACCTCTCACCGCATCCATGAACCCTTCTCCCAGCTCGCTTCCGTAGCAAGCGTCGGTCAAGGCCACCCTCCGATCGATGGGACGCGCAACCTCGATGCTGCCGTTCGTATACTTTTCCCAAAGCCACTCCCACACCGATACGATTTCAAAAGGCAGTTTGACACCGTGATAATTCGGCCAGATATTCCCCAGATAATTGGCGCAGGATCCGCAGTAGCACACCAAACGCTCCGTATCGAGGCGTTCGAGCATTGCCCGTGTTCGTTCGACGGTCTCGGCAAAGGCCTGATAGTCGCCGTACCGGTACGCCAGTTCTCCGCAGCACGCATTGCGCGGAGCGTATTTGGGAACGTCCGCAAACACCTTCGAGTGTTCGATACCGTAAGGAATCTCCCGCCCGACGCAACCGATGAACAGCACCTCACGGCTTTTTGAGGGAAGATGTTCCCATGTATCCAAAACGGCCTTCTCCTTTGCTGTCTCGGTAAGATAGACATCCCCGAACAGGGAGGCTTTCCCCTTGCCTGTCAAAAGGTAGTCCACATAGGGAGGGAGGCCCTTTTCCTTCACCTGGTTTTTCTCGGCCGCGCGCTCCATGATGAGGGCGTACGGCTTAAGGCCGTGGGGGCAGTATTGATTGCAGTTGAAGCAAAACGTGCACGCATTCAACACCCGTTCTGTTTCATGGCCCTTCAACAGCCGACCCATTTCCGCCCGGGACGCCTCTTTTTCCATTTTCATAACCGGACATCTCTGTAAACAAAGGCCGCACGTTTCACAGGTACTCAGACTCTTTCCTTCGGGGTCGAAGGCATCGATGTAGGTCTTGGCAGTCATTGAGTCTCCTTCGTTTTTCACGGTGTAAATGCCACCGCTTCGATTCATTATACCGGTTGTCACAAATATGTTCCGATACCAATTGTGTTCATAAGCAAGGTATCATGATTGGAAACAACCCAATCCCGATTACGATTTCGATTCGCAGCAGGCTGCCGGAAATGCGCCCCCAATCGCGCTTCAATTTTACCTTGGACGCGCGAGACCGTATTTATCGATACGGCGATAAATGGTGCGGCGGCTGATGCCCAGGTTCCGGGCGGCTTTGGCGACGTTCCAGTCGGTGTTGCCGAGAGCGCGTTCGACAGCGTGCCGGTCCTCCCGCTGCGATTTCATCTCAACCGGCCTCCCTCTGGGGGTGTGGTCGCGCATCTCCCTGGGCAGATGCCCGACGTCGATGGTGCTGTCGTGGCACAGAACGAACGCATGCTCCACCGTGTGTTCCAGTTCGCGCACGTTGCCCGGCCAGTTGTATCCCATAAACACATTCAGGACTTCATCGGAAAAGGATTGGATCTCCTTATTAAAATCGCGGTTGAAGGAGCGGCGAAAGTGATCCACTAAAAGGGGAATGTCACCCAGACGCTCCCGCAACGGTGGAAGGGCGATTTCCACGACCTTCAGCCGGTAGTAAAGATCCTCCCTGAAACTACCTGCGGCAACGGCGCTTTTGAGATCCCTATTGGTGCAGGCGATTATCCTGACATCCGCCTTCATGGAGGTGGGATCGCCTACCCGTTCAAAGGTCTTCTCCTGCAGAAACCGGAGCAGCTTCAATTGAATCAGGGGTGAAATATCGCCGATTTCGTCAAGGAAAATCGTACCGCCGTCCGCTGTTTCAAAGCGCCCCGGAGAACTTTTTACCGCCCCTGTAAAAGCGCCTTTGACGTGGCCGAACAGTTCGCTTTCCAAAAGGTTTTCCGCCAAAGCAGAGCAATTGACCGTAACAAACGGTTTGAACGCACGATTCCCGCCGTTGTGGAGCGCTTTGGCTACCAACTCCTTACCGGTCCCGCTTTCGCCTGTTACCAGCACCGTCGTCTCCAGATCGGCGAGGTCTTCGAGAAGCTTGTAAATCTCCTGCATCCGGCGATTTTTACCGATGATTCTTTGAAACCGATGCCGCTCTTCCAACTCCTTTTCCAGTTCGTTGATACGGGTGATATCCCGGATGACCAGCACGGCCCCCATAAAACGGCCCGCACTGTCCAAGAGAGGGGAACTGGAAACATCCACCTTTTGCATGGGATGCGAACCCCCGGCGCATTCGATCTGGTAGCCCTGCACCGTGGTTTTGCGATTCAGGGTTTCCTGAAGCACTTCGTGGCAGGCATGGCCGCACCCGACCGGGCATTCGGTGAACACTTTCCCGACGATACGACCCAAATCGAAACCGCAAATCGTTGCCGCCGCCTGGTTGGCCTCGATCACCTCGAGGTTGGTGTCTACCGTAATGATGGCGTCCCTGACACTGCGAAAAATGGCCTTGAGGCGGCTCCGCTGCCTGGCAACATCCTCTTCGGCCCGCTTTCGCTCGGTAATATCGCGCACGATGCTGCGAAAGCCGATGGGCATGCCGCGTGAATCTTTTTTCAGGGATATGGAATATTCCAGAATCTTTTTTCTGCCGGTGCCGGTAAGGGTTTCGAAAATGAACGAACGCTGGGGGACACCCGTGGAATACACGTCGTTGAAGGCGATGTAACAGGCCTCGGCCGCCGTTTGATCGGTCATTTCACGATAGTTCAGGCCGATCAGCCTTTCCCGCGGGGCCTCGAATATCCTGGCGATGGCTTCGTTGATGAAAATGGTGTTTCCTGCCAGGTCGTTCTCAATGTAGCCGTCCTCGATACCATCGAGGACGGTTTTGTAGTTCTCTTCCGATTCCTGCAAAGCCGCTTCACGGGCCTTGAGGGCACTTATGTCCTGAAGGGAGCCGATGGTCACGGGCGGGTCGTCGCCGGGGGTGAGAAGCGGCCAGGCGCCGGTTACCCACAAAAGCGTGCCGTTCCGACGGCGGACACGAAAAATCTCCGTTCCAGGAGGGTCTCCACCAGCCTGCAAACCCGCTTCCGGTTCAAACGGCCGCCAATCGGCGGTATAAACGATGTCGATAAACGCACGACCGATCAGATCCCCGGGGTCATCGTATCCCAGCAGTGTCGCCATTGCCTGATTGACATTCGTGAACACCGTGCCGGTCAGCACGTAGGCAGGCTCGACCAGGTGTTCGATTGCCTTTGCGGCGGCTTCCCAACCGCCTGCCGATCGCATGCGCTCCTCATGCTTATCGGGAGCGTCCGCCATCTTCCCCCCTTTCCACGACGCAATAGATGCCCCGCCCGGCCATGGCCGGCCCGAAGCACTTGTTGTCCGACAGGCAAGTGGCTTTGGCATGGTCACCGGACTGCCAGCGTTTGACCAGTCCGGGTTCGCGGATAAACGGCCGGCTCATGGAAATGTAGTCTGCCACGCCCTCCGACACGATGCGCGCGGCGACCTCTAAGGAACGGTTGCCACCGACCAGGATCAGAGGTACACTGGTTTTCCCACGAATGGTTCCGGCTTCCGTCTCAAAATACGCCTCTTTATCGGCCGAGTGGATGCCCATCCTGCTGGGGCTCAGCTTTCTATTGATTATGAGGCCGCCGCTCACCTCGATGGCGTCGATGCCTCCCTGTTCCAACATCTCCGCCACACTGGCTGCGTCCTCAGCATGCAGGCCGCCTTCCCGAAAATCCCCGCTGTTCATTTTCACCAACACGGGATAATCGCTTCCCACACGGTTGCGCACGGCCTCCAGCACCATGAGCAGCATCCGGGCCCGATTCTCGACAGTTCCGCCCAAATCATCCGTGCGCTGGTTGTACACGGGCGACAAAAACTGGCTGAGCAGATAACCGTGGGCCGCATGTATCTGGACACCGTCAAAGCCCGCCTCACGGGCCCTGTACGCCGCGGCGGCAAAGGCGTCCACCACACGGGTGATGTCGTTATCATCCATTGCCCTGCATGGTGCCCGGGAAAGGCCTTCAACAGCGGAAGGCGCCAGCGGTGTCTGCCCCGTCAGCTTATGAAAGGCGTGCAGACCGGCATGGGCGATCTGGGCCACAATGCTGCCCTGGTTGTCGTGAACCGCGGCGGTCATTTTGGATAGCCCCGGAACAAGACCGTCATCGTAGATGCCAAGCTGCCGCGATCCAGCCTGCCCCTCCCTGCTTACATAGGCATGACTGCTGATAATCAGCCCCACCCCCCCTTTGGCAAGCTCTACCATCAGGCTTGTCAGTTCTGGAGTTACGGAACCGTCGTCCCCGGCCAGGCCTTCCCACGTCGCCGAACGGACGAAACGATTGTTCAGTGTCATGCCGCTTATGTTTGTTTTTTCAAACAGTTGATCCGTGTTCATTGTGCATCTCCCTTTGCAGGTGGGGATGTCCTTGACATAGCACCTCTATTGCCTTTCATTCCTCTTCGTTAACGATTAGACCTTCCTCCCTGCCTCGAACCCACCGTGGACGGCGTCGAAAGCCAGGGCTATCTTGGCGGCGTCGCCCGCCACCCGACAGGGGATGCCCATCTTCTCGACGGGTTCCTGCAGCGGGTTGTGAGCCTCCGAACCCATCGCCAGGACCACGGAATCGGCAGGAATTTCCTCTGCCTTGCCGTCCTTTTCCACGACGACCCCGGTTTCCGTTATTTCCAGAGCCCTGGTTGACACACTGGTTTTGACCCCGATGCGGGAGATCTCCTGCAGCATCCCCCAGCGGGTGGAAAGACCGATGCCCTTGCCGATTCTTTTGAGCATTTCGATGAGCACGATCTCCTTGGTGCCGTGTGTGGCCATTGCCAGAAGGTCTTCGGGTGATTCGGCCCCGTTGACCAGCAGAAACTTCACCGCGTCTCCCGAAAGGGTTCCTTTTTCCGCCAGGAAAAGTGCGGTTTCCACCCCCACGGCCCCGCCGCCGATGACGACGACCCGCTTCCCGGTATATACCTTGTCCTGCAGCACGTCCCAGGCCTGGACCACGTGGGGAAGGCCGACGCCCTTGACAGGCGGTTTGATGGGACGCGCGCCGGTTGCCAGAATAACGCTGTCCGGATCTTCACCGGCGATGAGCTTTTCATCGACGCCCGTGTTCAGCGACACCTTTATACCGTTGACCGCCACCTGAGCAGCCAGGTCCCGGGCCAGTTCCGCGAACTCATCCCTTCCCGGGGGAGCCGCCGCCAGAAAAAGCTGCCCGCCCAGTCGATCCGCCTGTTCGTAGATCGTGACCTCGTGGCCGCATTCGCGGGCGGCCAAGGCGGCACTCATGCCCGCCGGACCACCGCCGACAACCATCACTCTCTTCGGACTATCGGTAACCCCGGCGCGGCACTCCAATTCATGGCCGGCTTTGGGATTGCACAGGCACTCCACGGCCTTACCCCTGAATATATTGTCGAAGCATCCCTGGGCACAGGCGATGCAGTGTACGATTTCGTTTTCCCGACCGCTCCTGGCCTTTTCAGGAAGAAAAGGATCGGCGATCAGGGAACGCCCCATGGCCACCATGTCACACACACCGTCGCCGATCATTTCCCTGGCAACAGCCGGGTCGTTGATCCGGTGGCTGGCGATCACGGGAATGTCCACCAGGTCCTTGATTCCCCTGGCCAAATAACCAAACACCCCGCGGGGAACGGAAGTGACGATCTGCGGTACCCTGGCTTCATGCCAGCCTACATTGATGCACAGGGCATCCACCCCCGCCTTAACCAGTGCCACGGCGTATTCCTGCAGTTCCCTGCGTCCCTGACCGCCCGGCATGAAATCATTGCCGTTCATACGCACGATCAGTGGGAAATCACCGCCCGTTGCGGCCTTGATTTTGCGCACGATCGTAAGACCGAAACGCATTCTGTTTTCATAGGTTCCGCCGTATTCGTCACTGCGCTGATTGGTCAACGGTGAAAGAAACTCGGAAATGAGATACCCTGTTCCGCTCAACACCTCCACCGCATCGAAACCGGCCTTTTTTACGCGTGCAGCTGCAGCCGCAAAGCTATCGATGATGCTGCCGATCTCATCGTGCCGTAGTTCACGCGGCACCTCCTTGGTGAGCCGGGAGGCGATGGGTGAAGGCGCCACCGGCTTGTTGCCCCCCATCAGAAAAGAAAAATTGTACCGACCGGCATGATTGATCTGCACGGCACTGCGCGCCCCGTTTTCCCTGATGCCGCCGGCAAGCTTCGAAAGGCCCGGTAGATAGGCATCATCATGCGCACCGATGTTCAAAGGAGACCCCGAGCGTTCATCGACGGTGGCAAAGCCCACACTGATCATGCCGACGCCCCCCCGCGCCCGTTCTGCATAAAATTCGACCATCCGGTCGGTCACTTCGTAGTTTTGCGCCATGTTCAAGTGCATGGCCGGCAGATAGATCCTGTTTTTGACCTCCAGACGGTTGATTCTGATGGGGCTGAAAATCGGATCCTGCATGCGTCTCTCCTTTCCGGCCGTTCGACCGGCATTCCTAATCCTCGATCGATTTTTCCAACCCTTTGAAAAACCGGTCTATTTTTTTTTAGACTGCTTTTGCGCCTTCCTCTATTTTCTTGCCGGCCTTATTCACGGCTTCTCCGCAGCAAACGGCGGGCGTCTTCACCATAAGACATCTGTCTGTTTTGACCCCAGCATTGGGGTTCACGACCCCGGTGACAAAGGGATATCCCACTTCTTCATATATTTCCATACAGCGGTTCGGCTAACTCCCAATTGCCTGGCAACCTCGGCTTTGTTCCAACCACACTGGTCGAGAAGTGCCAGCAAGCCGGTCCTGTCGACGGCCGTTCTCCTTTTTGGAAAGCCGGCAACGCCGCCGCCGGTATGGGTTGCGGCAGGTCTGTATTCTGCCCGCCGCAGTTCAACGGGGAGATCGAACAGGTCGATTTCACCTTTCCGACACAGGACAAAGGCATGCTCGATCGCATTTTCCAGCTCGCGCACATTTCCCAGCCAGGGGTAATCCAGGAACAGTCGCATGGCCATCGATGAAAGTCCGCGGATGTTTTTTCCCGTCTTCCCATTCAAGCGATCGATAAAATAGGCCGTCAGCAGGGGTATATCCTCCTTGCGCTCCCTCAAAGGCGGCACGAAAATGGGAAACACCTTGAGACGATAATAAAGGTCCTCCCTAAATTTTCCCTCTTTGACCAGCCGGAAAAGATCCTTGTTGGTCGAAGCAATAACCCGGATATCGATTTTTATTCTGCGGGACTCTCCCACCCGCTCGATTTCCCGCTCCTGGAGGACCCTGAGAAGCTTTACCTGAATAAAAGGGCTGATTTCGCCGATTTCATCCAAGAGTATCGTGCCGCCGGCAGCCTCTTCGAAACGGCCGGCTCTGTCGCGAACCGCGCCAGTGAAGGCGCCTTTCACGTGGCCGAAGAGCTCACTCTCCAGAAGGGACTCGGAAAGAGCGCTGCAGTTCACCGCCACCATGGGTGCATCGGCCCGTCCCCCGTTGAAGTGAATGGCACCGGCCACGAGTTCCTTTCCTGTGCCGCTTTCTCCCTGGATAAGAATGGTTGCCTCGCTGGAAGCCGCCGCCCGTACGGCGGAAAAAACCTGCCGCATGGCATGACTTTTCCCGATAATTTTATCCAGGCGGTGCATCTCTGCCAAACGGAGACCGAACTCCTCCGCTTTCTTACGGGCTCGTTTCAGTTCGGTGAGGTCCGTAACCGTTTCTACGACCCCGATGACATCGCCGCTTTCATCTTTTACCAGGCGTGCGCTTTTCAAAACCGACACAGGGTAGCCGTTCTTGTGCCGCAGCACACACTCCTTGGCGTCCACCGCCCCCTTGTCGTAGATACCGCATTCCTTCACACCGGTCGGGCAAGTTTTTTCGATACAGAGATTGAAATTAAGCATGGCGCAGGAGCGCCCCTTGGCCTCGCCCTGCGTGTACCCCGATATTTTTTCCATGGATGGATTCCACGTGGTGATCCTCCCCTGACCGTCCAAGGTGAACACGCCGTCCGCCATGGAATCCAGTAGATAACCGGCAAACCGGGAATCCAGCCTCTCCTCCGATGTAGCGCCCATAAGCTCACTCTCGATACTGCACACGACGGTTCCCTGCCCGATTATATGCGGAAACACCGCAACATCAAACCGTTACGTAACGTTACCTCATAGCTATGCTCCCGTCGTGATGTTGTCAAATGCTTTTTATTGGCACAAAGATCGATATTTACGATTGAATGATCGTAACAGCGTGATTATCTTTTTCCAACAGACAGGATCACCTTGCTAAAAACCGGTGGGCCGTATACTGTCTCAGAATCGCAAGAGGTGCGTGCTGCGAAATAAAAATCGAACGAGGATACGGGGATATGCCGATTTACGAGTACAAATGTGAAAGCTGCGACAGCTGCTTTGAAAAGCTGGTTTTCAGCAGCGATGAAAAAGAGATTGTCTGCCCCTGCTGCGGGGGCGTCAAAACCAAAAAGCTGCTGAGTGCCGGAACGTTCGTGAGCGGGTCCGGCAGTGGGAGTGCCTGCGCTCCCAACGCATCCAGCGGCTTTTCATGAGCCGGTTGAAAATTGCGGCGGTCCGCCGCATATGACTTATGGAAGATGAAAACCTCCGGTCCCTCTATAAAACAGGTATGAGAGCGGCGGAGTCGCGTTTCATAATTCCTTGATTCGGGCACAGACGGTCATGTTTTGGCTGAACCGGCGGTGCTCGGTTGAAGGAATTATTTGGCCATGAGCTGGGTGATGGCCTTTTCCAGGCCGTCGATGGAAAGCTCGAACATGGGAAAAACGGTCCTGATGTGGTTAATCGTCTGGGTGTAGCGCCACATGTGTTCCTGAATCGGATTCAGCCATACGCTGTGGGAGAAGCTGTCCGCCAGCATCTGCAGACAGTCCATGCTCCTTTTGCTGCTGCGCTCTTCCAAATGGATGGATCCGTCGGCAGCCATCAATTCATAGGGAGCCATGCTGGCATCTCCGACAATGATCAGCCGCGTTTCCGGATCGTAGCGCAGGAATTCATCTATCCTGACAGGCAGCTTGTAGCGCGCCGGGTCTTTCCAGAGCGTGCCGTAGATGGTGTTGTGGAAGAAAAAGGTCTTGAGTTCCTTGAACTGGGCGCGGGCATAGTCGAAAAGCGTCTGCACCAGCTTCACGTAAGGATCCATGGACCACCCGCCGTTGTCGATGGCAATGATGACTTTCAGCCTGTCGCGCAGGTCCCGGTCGAAAACGATCTCGATCTCACCACCGTTGCGCATGGTTCTATAGATGGTTTCGTCGATATTGACCCGATCCTTGGGCCCTGAAGGGATCATGTTGCGCAGGCGCTTCAACGCCTCGCCCATCATCGCCTGGGTGAGAGGACCCGAGAGGGAATAGTCCTTGTAGCGCCGGTCCATGGCGACCTTTACCGCAGACTTGTTCCGTGACACGCCACCCACGCGCATTCCGCCGGGATGAAACCCGGAATGCCCCACCGGGCTGGTGCCGCCGGTGCCGATCCATTTGTTGCCCCCGTGGTGCGCCTCGGTCTGCTCCTTGAGCCGCTCCTTGAAGTACTCGATCAACTCCTCGGGAGAGAGTTTTTTCAGCTTCTCCTCATCCAAATCCAGAGCATCGGCTACCGCCTTGGGGTCCTTGAGCCACTCCTCGAGCATGGCTCTGGCCATCGCATCGACCTCGAATCCCTCGTGGTCCGGAAGCTCCGCGCCCTGAAAATGGTGGGCGAACACCTGGTCGAACAAATCGAAATAGCGCTCGCTCTTTACCAGAATCGAACGGGCCGATGTGTAGAAGTCCTCCAGGCTGCCGATCAGGTTCTTGTTCAACGCCCGATGGAGGGTCAGAAACGAGGTGGGGCTTACCGGCACCCCGGTTTCTTTCAATTTGTAAAAAAAATCGATAAACATAAAAAACCGCTTCGCGCTTTTTTAACAACCCACCTGCGCCGCTATATTATTCCCCTGGAAACTGAACTTCTGAGGGGTAGAGAAGTTTTATCCGTCATCCCTGCGCAGGCCGGGACCCAGGGCTTTCGGCTAACTGCTTCCTGGATAGCATAATATAGTTTCTACCATCGTTGATTAGAACAACCTTCGCCGTTCTGTCCGCTGCAGCGCCCTGTCGTAGTCCTGGCTCTTCTTAAAAAGTACACCCAGAAAGGGGACATCGCCCTTGGACAGTCTCTTGGGCTTAAAATCCGGGTCTGCCTCCAGTGCCCGGATCCAGTTGATCAGCTCGCGCGTGGCCGGCCTTTTTTCGACGGCGTCTATTTCCCTCAGGCTGTAAAACGTACCGATGGCGTTTTCGATCAGTTCTTCGTCAAGATCCGGAAAATGAACCCGGATAATCTTGCGCATCATCTTGGGGTCCGGAAAGGCGATGTGGTGAAAGTTGCAGCGCCCCAAAAACGGATCGGACAGGTCCTTTTTAGCGTTTGAGGTAATAATGATGACCGGACGGTTGCGGGCGGCGACGGTTTTATCGATTTCGATAATGTCGAATTCCATCTGATCGAGCACGTCCAGCATGTCGTCCTGAAAATCCGTGTCCGCCTTGTCGATCTCGTCGATCAGAAGGACCGTTCGATTCTCCGAAGTAAAGGCCTGGCCGATCTTGCCCATTTTGATGTACTCTTCTATGTTGCTGACATCCCTTCCGGAGTCGCTGAAGCGGCTGTCGTTCAGTCTCGTCAGCGTATCATACTGATAGAGGGCATCCACCAGCTTCATGCTCGACTTCACATTGAGGACAATGAGCGGCATCCTCAAGCTCTCGGCAATGGCATGGGCCAGCATGGTTTTGCCGGTTCCCGGTTCGCCCTTGAGAAGCAGCGGCATCTCCAGTGCCATCGAAATGTTGACGATGTTGGCCAACTCTTCGTCCAGAACATAACGGGTCGCCCCTGTAAATGCGCTACCATTTTCAATCGCTACCATGTATCAACCTCTTTTCTGATGATTTGTGAAATATCCCTGGTCAACATAAGCACCTTTTCCGCAAATTCAAGACTCAGGGTCCCGGCGCCGCAGCTCGGCGTTATCAGCGACTGGGACAGGATCGTCTCCCTTTCGATCCCCAGAGCCGCCATCGCATCGACTTTTGCATAAAACTGTTCTACCAGGGAGACGACCTGCCACCTGGTCTTCATGGCTATCAGCTTTACAGCGGTATTGCGGGTCTGGTCGTCGTAAAAAAGAGAGCGCCTCTGCGTCGTCCATGAAAGGCAGACTGCCAATGAGGACCGGTCGGCATTTGGCGTCGAAATATGTCATGCAGCCACCCCTAACTGTCTTATTTTCATCTACATTGAGACGTTGGTCAAAACGGCAACCGCTTGATCTGCGTGGATATCCCTATCATCTCAAAACGCATTGTCAATGAATTTAATGGGGCCGCATGTTGCGTTGACAAGCCGAATGTGATTCTATACCTCAATCTTGCAACCTTGGGGTATACGCTACAAATACCGCGCCGGCAGGCCGATGAATGCGGCCGGTACCAACCTTTTAAACGTGAGGTAGTTTATGACCGGAAACAAAAGCCGGATCGACTACGCCTCGTTGTGCGTGCATGCCGGCGAGGGGGTAGATCCCGCAACCAAAGCGTTGCGCCGCCCGATTCACATGGCCAACTCTTACGAGCTCCCCACTGAAATAGAAGACCTGTTGGAAGTATTCTCATGGGACCACCTTGACAAGTTCCAATACACCCGTGAACACAGCGCAACCCCCAGGCATCTCGAAGAGCGACTGGCCGCTCTCGAAGGCGGTGAGGACTGTGTGGTGACCGCCAGCGGGATGGGAGCGGTGTCGGCGCTTTTGTTCACCCTGCTAAATGCCGGCGATCACCTGGTGGCCTCGGAGGTCTGCTACACCGGCACCCAAAAACTGATGAGCACCCACCTGCCCCGCTTCGGTGTAGAGGCGACACTCGTGGACACCACCGATGTGGAAGCCGTGGCTGCGGCTATTCGACCGGAAACGAAAGCCGTCCTGGTCGAAACACCCGGGAACCCCCTGGTTTTTCTCAGCGACATCGAAAAAATTGCAGCCAAGGCCCACGCAACCGGTGCCGTCCTGATCGTAGACAGCACCTGGTCGGGCTTGATCGGCCAGAGCCCTCTGCGGTGCGGCGCCGATATTGTCATCCACAGTGCCACCAAGTATCTGAACGGTCATGGAGACGCTCTGGGCGGAGCCATCGTGGGACCCCGCAAGCTGCTTGCGGACGTCAGGGAATACGGAATCGTCCACCTCGGCGCCTGCATCAGCCCGTTCAATGCCTGGTTGATCATGAGAGGCCTGGTCACCTTACCCCTGAGAATGGAAAAGCATGCCGACAACGCCATCAAAGTCGCCGAATTCTTACAGACCCGCAAGGGCGTGACCCATGTCCGCTATCCCGGACTTGCCGACCATCCGCAACATGGTCTGGCCTGCAAGCAGATGGGCAACTTTTCCGGGATGCTCAATTTCAGCCTGGAGATCGAACTGCTGCGCAACTTCGAGTTCCTGAAGGCGCTGCAGATGATCAAACACGCCGTCTCCCTGGGCCACGACCAGAGCCTCATCCTTTTCATACCCACGGTCTTCTTTTTTGAAGACATGGTCAACTTCAATGAATCCCAGCAAAAAAAATATGCCAGGATCATGGGCGACGGCATCTACCGCTTCAGCGTAGGCATCGAGGATGCCGACGCCATTATCGCCGATCTGGAACAGGCGTTCGACAGGGTGGGGTTGGCCGGTTGATATGGTGCTTTGAAAAACAAACCCGCCACCTGCCAATCCAATGTTGAAACGCGCAACTTAGTTAAGGAGGTCGAATGAAACCGGGACGCCTTGAATTCCTGAGTTCAGACGAAGTCGAAAGCATCCGAAGCCGGACCCTTGAAATCCTGAAAGATACCGGCATCAGGGTTACCCTGAAAAAGATGCGTGATCTTTTGTCTGACCACGGCTGTACGGTGAATGAAAGCAGCAGGATCGTCAAATTCCCGGCTGACCTGGTCGAGCAGTGCATACGAAAGGCGCCGTCCGATTTTGTGATCTGCGGTGCCGACCCGGCGGTCCGCTTTCCCGTCGGTGCGGAAAAGCGGGTTTGGGCGGGCCTGGGAACCGCCTTCAGAATGCTGGATACAGAAACCGGCGAAACGGCTGAAGCCACCCATGGGGACGTTGAGAAACACCTGATCCTTTTCGACCACCTGGACAACGTATCCTGCAACCAGATGGACATCTGGGCCCAGGACCTGCCCATGCACACCATCCACGTGGAGGCCATCCGCACATGGGCGCTGCAGTGCACGAAGTCCATCGGCATGGGCGCCTATGGCGTCATGGCCACCACCGACATGATGGAAATGGTTTCCATGGTTATGGGCGGCCGGGACCGCCTGAAGGAAAATCATCCCTTCTGCGGCATCGTAAGCATCGAAAGCCCCCTGTCGAGCACACAGGCTCAGCTGGAGGGGCTCATGATCCTCGGTGAGCATCACATGCCCGCACTGGTATCGCCGGAAGCCATGGCCGGAACGACGGCTCCGGCCCCCCTGGCGGGCCTGTTGCTCCAGCACAATACCGAAATTATCGCCCATGTGGTCATGGCACAGGTTGCCAACCCGGGAGCCCCAGTCATGTACGGTACGGTGTCGACCATTGCCGATATGAAATCGGGCTTTCCCGCCCTCGGCTCCATCGAAACCGGCATGATCAGTGCCGCCTCCGCGCAGCTGGCAAGGTCCTACAACCTTCCGGTGCGCACCGTGGCTGGGGCCACGGACGCCAAAATGCTGGATGTTCAGTGCGGGTTCGAAAGGGCTCAGTCCATGCTTTTGGCTGCCATGGGAGGCGCCGACTACATCACCTGCGTCGGCACGCTTGAATCCACCAACCTCGGCGCCCACGAAATGGCTGTGATCGACAATGAGATCATCGGCAGGATCGAAAGGGCCCTCGAAGGTATCGATGTCAACGAAACCCTGATGGCCGCTGCGGATATTCAGCGTGTGGGGCCCGGCGGCAACTACCTGCTGGAGCCCTTGACACTGGAAAAATTCAAAAGCGAACATTTTATCCCACGGGTGTCGGACCGGGACCCCATGGAAGCCTGGAAAACGGCGGGCAGCAAGGGAATCGCAGACCACGCCCGGGCCGAAGTTTCCCGGATACTTTTGGAACACACACCGGTGGGAATCGATCCCAAGCTGAAAAAGGCCCTGAACGAATATGTCGAATCCGTAAAAAAACGCACGGTCGACGATTTTGAAGCCGCCGAATGGGGCCCGTAATTAATTGAGGACCGATACAGCTTCGGACCCTCGATTTATTACTGAACCCTTGGACCCTATTGGTGTAATTATTGGAAATAAAACCATCGCCGCTGAAAGTGCACTTAAAATAATATGGAAAACCAGCTTACCGAAGCACCCCTGACCTTCCGGGAAACCATCCTTTACAACCTGGCCGGCTTTTCGCTCAATGTGTACGACACCGTCATTGCCACCTGGATCATGTTTTTCTACATGCCCCCGGAGGGCAGCCACCATATCCGCTATATCCCCATGGCCCTGTTGGGCCTCATTCTAGCCGGGGGAAGGATCCTGGATGCGGTGACCGACCCGCTCGTCGGTTACCTGAGCGACCGCACCGTGTCCCGCTGGGGACGGCGCAAACCGTTTATTTTCATCTCCGCCCCTCTGCTGTTTATAGCCTTTGCCATGATTTGGCTGCCGCCCGAGGCCGATACCAGCTGGGTGAACGGATGTTACCTGGCCGCCATCTTGTTCGTCTACTACTGGGCGTATACCGGTGTCCTCATCCCCTGGTTTGCCGTGCTGCCCGAAATGCGGCAGGAAAACAGAAAGAGGGTCAAAATCGCCACCATCGGTGTCGCCATCGGCGTGCTGGGCGCACTGGCAGGGGGCGGTCTTTCCGGTCCTTTGCTGGAGAAAGCGGGCGCTTTCAAAATGGCGCTCATCCTGGGTGCGGCGGCCTTTATCGGCTCCGAACTCACCCTGCTTGGCATCCGGGAACACCCCTTGGAACGGCACACGGGCATGGATGCAGACGCCGCCGGGTTTTTCCGGGTTCTCAAAGAGGTGTTTGCGGATCGTCAGGTGATCGCCTTCTCGATTACGATCATGCTGGTACAACTGACCTACCAGCTGATGCTGATGAATGTGCCTTATTTCACTACCCTGGTCATGGGGCAGGATGAAGCGGCAGCCTCCATGTTGATGGGAAAAATCATCATTATCATGGCGCTTTCCACCCCCCTGTGGTATTTATTGCTGAGCAAATTTCCAAAACGGCATGTCTTCAGGGTCATTATGCTGATCATGACGGCCGGATTCATCCTCAGTTTTTTCATCGGGGAATTGCCCGTGGTGCCGCTTTCGTTTCAGGCCGTCATCGTTTTCGCCCTCGTCGCCGTTCCGGTGGGAGGAATGTTTGCCGTGGCCATCGGCCTGATTGCCGATCTGACCGATTACGACGAACTCAAGTCGGGCAGGAGAAGGGAAGCTGTTTACTACGGCATATACGGCATTGTCAGAAAAACCGGCTGGGCCTTCTGTTCCCTGATCATGATGGGTGTGTTTCGATGGTTCGGGTTCAGCGCCGAAAACCCCGCGGGCGTCAGGGTCATCTGGCTGGTGTGCGCCTTGGCCTGCCTGCTGGGCTTTGTTGCCTTCATCCCGTACAAGATCCGGGACAATCAGGAGGACACCCGGAAACAAATGGATCATGACAGGGCCATTTAAACATTGCCAGCTGATGATCGCATCCGTCTGCCTGCTGGCAGCCATCGACGCGGTCTGCGTGTGGGCAGGGACGCTTCCCGGCGCCGATGCGGAAACCTTTTCTACAACGGCAAGGGGAAAAAAAGATGGCGGCTGGCGGGGGCCGGTCAGGGGGTGGCATTATTACCTGGAGGACGGCTACCTCGGCATCGACAATTATGCGGAAAATATTGCCTTCAGAATCAACGGGCAGATCATCGGCGATGCCGGCCGTATCGATGCCGACGATCAACTGCAAACCGCGTTCCCGGGCCTTGACCAAAACAATTGGCTTTTTCGCAAATTGCATATCTCCGTCTACGCAAATTTTTACGACACGTTCGATTTCCGGGTGGGCATCGATTTTGCCAACACCAGAGACATACAGGATATCTGGATCCGTTACCTCGGTCACCCCTTTCTAAAAAAGATCAAGGTGGGCAACCTGAAGGAACCGTTTTCACTGGAGCATCTCACCAGCATCACCCGGACGACCTTCATGGAAAGAGCACTGCCGGAAGCGGCTTTCAGCGCCGGCCACAACATCGGGATACGTTACGACAGCCAGGAAACCCAGAGGAAATGGAACCTGGGGGCGGGTTTGTTTTTAAACACGGGATCCTTTTCCGACCTGGGAGATGCACAAAACCAAATCAGCGAGGCCAATGGCGTCGATGCGACCGTGCGTGTCTTCGGCACGCCGGCAGCCGATGGTTCAGGCGCAAGAATCCTGCATCTAGGCCTGGCCTACAGCTTCGGCCTGCGTGACGACCGGCACGCAAGTTCGGCCATGGAATTCCGAACCAGGCCCGAGTCGAGGCTCACCGATGAACGCCTCGTGGACACGGGGGCATTGGCCGGCAAGGGACTTGACAAAGCCAATGCCGAACTGGCACTGGTTTGGGGGTCCCTGTCCCTTCAAGGGCAGTTGCATTACGTAGACGTGGATGCAGATGCATATGGCGACCCGCAATTCTGGGGCTACTACACTTTCCTGAGTTATCTCCTTACCGGTGAGCACCGAAAATACAACCGGGCCCTCGGTATTTTTTCCGGGATCGACCCGCAGCCTTCCTTCCATCCGCTCAAGGGTGAATGGGGGGCGTGGGAAGTTGCCCTGCGTCACTCCCATGTCGATTTGAACGGCGGCGACGTCAGGGGAGGACGTGAAAGCGACGCCACCGCCGGGTTGAACTGGATTTACAACCGCAATGCCCGGCTGATGGTAAACTATGTCTATGCGCACGTGACCGATCGCGAAACGCCGACCGTCGAGGACGGCATCACCCATATTTTTCAGGTCCGCTTTCAGTTCATCTGGTGAAATCGGCAGTGAGTGCTTTATCCTTCATCTTCGATGAAGC
>Ga0316576_10000455_pt1 | contig 19151 bp, 16 predicted proteins | sample S0NA_FD_203075 | JGI IMG/M metagenome (GOLD analysis project Ga0316576, IMG submission 203075) | Rhizosphere microbial communities from salt marsh grasses in Alabama, United States - S0-2_050615r3r5 | ecosystem: Host-associated > Plants > Roots > Rhizosphere | place: USA: Alabama | collected... | reverse complement strand
AGCCGGCCCCCGGAGTAGGCAGCCTGGCCTTCGATCCTCAGCGTTCCTCCCGCGAACGAGCCGGTCACGCCGTCGAGCTCCGCCACCGCCTCGGTGAACCGCACCGCGCCCTTCAGCTCCTCGACACCGTGAGGGAAGCCCCGCACGCGCAGGCCCGCGCCGTCGAGCTCCAGGGCGCCCACAAGCTGCGGCTGGGAGCGCGTGCCGGAAACGTCGACGGTCAGACGGGCTGCACCGGAGCCCCGAAGCCGGCGTGTCACCAGGGACAGTGCCCGCAGGTCGGCGCGGCCGCGCGCCGAGACCGCGAGGGGGCCCTCGCCGAGCAAGTCGACCCCACCGGTCACCACGAGATCCGTCCCCTCTCCGGCAAGATGGAAGTCGGCCAGCCGCAGCCGGCCCCCGTCGAGCTCGAGCCGGGGCAGGCCCTGCGACCGGATCGGATAGTCCGGGAGAAGCAGCTGCAGGTCGGTCACCGAGGCGTCGGCCTGGAGATCCGGGGGGTTCGCGAGGGGACCTGTGATGCGCATCTCACCCGAGGCGACGAGGCCGACGGCCGCGGGCAGGGTCGGCTTCAACGCACGGACGAAAGGGTCGAGGCTGGAGTCGCGGGCGCTCAGGCGCAGGTCGGCCTGGAAGGGAGAGGCGACGGCCACCGTGCCGGCGAGGTCGACGTCGACCCGTCCCGACCGACAGCGCCCGTCCACCGAGAGCCGGCCGTCACCGGTCCCGACCAGGGTGGCTTCGAGAGCCCCGATTCCCTCGTCCCCGAGGAAGAGGCGAGGCGACGTGAAGTGCGCGCGCAGGCGGGGGCGCGTGAGCGTCCCCTCCAGCACCAGGCGGCCGGAGACCCGCCCCGCGAAAGGGACGTCGGGCGCCGGGCCAGGCAGCACGGCGCCAAGATCGACGTCTCGCACCTCGGCCAATCCGTCGTAGATGCCATCGTCGCTCAGCCCACCGATGAACGTCGTGGTACCCCCCCCCACCGTCAGCGACCCCGAGGTCACCTCGGCCCGGCGATCCCCCCATCGCGCTTCGACAATCGCCTGGTCGTAGGGAACGCCGAAGTACCGTCCGCCCTGCACCGTGATCCTGGCCTCGCCCTCCGGGTCGCTGCGACGACCGCGAGCGTGGGCCTCCCCACTCACCTCTCCGCTGAGATCCACCTCCCACTCCATGAACGAGACCACGTCCGCGGCCGGCCAGCGGGAAAGGCGGATCTCACCCTCGACGACGTCCCGCACTCCGTACCAGCCTATCTCCGAGCGCCCGGCCCACCGCAGCTCGCCGTCGTCCTTGCGTAGCACGAGAGGGCGCGAGTCCACCGCCTCCGCCCCGGTGTCGAACGTCCCCACCCAGTCCGCCTGTCCCCAGTCGATGTCGGAGTAGCGGATGTCCCGGCCCGTGAAGCGGCCCTGGAAGACCGGCAGCGAGGTCGTTCCGATCCACTTTCCGCGGAAGGTCCCCGAGCCCATGAAGCCGGTGCGGTGAGCCTCGGCGTTGCCGAGGGCCTGCCGGACCCGGGTGAACAGGTCGTCGGTGGCCACCAGGTCCGATGTCTCGCCGTCGATCGAGAGGTCGGCCCCATCGTCGAGCTCGACCCGCCCCGAGACCCGCGCGCGCATCTCGGGGGTGCGGAGATCGGCTCCCTCGTAGGTCTGCACCCCTTCCTCCGCGCTCCACTCGACGAGCCCGGACAGCGGGGTGAGGCTCTCGGCCCGCGCGGTCAGGTCCACGTCGACGCGCCCGCTCACGAGCCGCGGCCGTCCCTTGGGCCAACGGACGTCGAACTCCCCGCTGGCCGCGGCCCCGACGCCCATCTCGCCCCACCCGAAGAGCATCCTCAGGATGCCCACACCATCGGCCTCCGCCAACGATCCGCGAATGTGAACCGGATCGCCGGTCCGGGTCGGCGGCACATCGACGGCCAGGAAGGCCGAGCCCCCGAGGGCCTCCACGTCGAGGTCGCGCATCAACAGCCCCGAGGTGCCGTCGTACGAGAGCCAGGTGGCGAAGCGCGGCACGGGAATGCCTCGGAAGGTGCCGTCGGTGCCCCGCGCCCGGCCCTCGATGCGCAGCCGGGAGCCGTCCACGGAGAGCAACCCGTTCCACCTCGCTCTCCCCGCCAGACCCAGGCCGGAGCGGAAGAGGTGGCGCTCGAGCAGGGCGAGATCCACCGGGCCCTCGAGGGTGAACTGGCCCTGGGGCCGGCCGGACAGCCTCAGCCGACCGCGGTAGGCCACATTGGTCCCCTCCCCGACGATCCGGGCACCGAGGACCGTGAGGAGACCCTGGTGGATGACGAGATCGATCTGGGTTCCCACCGGCAGCTCCGGGGCATCGCCGAAACGGAGTGCGCCCGGGCCAAAGGAGACGTGGCCGACGACTCCTCCCTCGGGACGGCCGGCCAGCCGGCCCGTGAACCTCGGGAGGTCGAGGTCGAGAGGCACCCGATCGTGGTTGAGGATGAACTCACCGCCGACGAGCACCAGCCGCTCGATGCTCACCCGGAGACCATGACCGCCGCCCCCTCCGCGACCGCCGCCCAGCTTCGGGATGTCGTCTCCCCCGGGGCCGTCGGGCGGGTCCCGATAGGCGTTGATCCGCAGCCTCGGGCCCTCGATCCTCAACCGGGAGAAGACGAGCCGGTTGCCCCTGAGGGGAGCGAGGCTGGGGCGGATACGGGCGCTGGGCACCTCGAGAAACGGTGGCGCGTCTGGGCTCGCCCCGTCCACCCGCAGCCCCAGAATCTCTATCTCGGCGGGAAACGAGCGAAAGCGCAACTCCGCGACTCGGACGGTCCGGTGGAAGTAGCCAGCGAGCGCGTGCTCGACCACTCGGGCCCCCCACTGGGGCGCCCGCCACAGCGCGTAGAGCGCGGTGGCAACGACGACGAGGAAGAAGAAGAAGAGCTTCCGTCGACCCGACACAGGATCTCCTTCAGTCGACGACGACCAGAAGCGCGCCGGCCTCCACCGCTTGTCCTTCGCGCACCGCGACCTCGTGAACGCGCCCCTTCCGGGGAGCCTTGAGCTCGTTCTCCATCTTCATGGCCTCGATGACCACGAGACCCTCCCCCGGTTTCACCTCCCGCCCCTCCTCGGCGAGCACCCGCACCACCCGCCCCGGCATGGGGGCGGTGAGGCGCGCGGGGCCGTGAGCCCGACGGGCAGGCCGGGCGCCGTCGCGTGCCCCCTCGGCCAGGGACACGGTGACGGTGTCGTCGGGGAGGTGGACCCGGTAGCCGTCGGGGCGCTTCTCGAGTCCAACCTCGTAGCTGAATCCGCCCACGATCAGGCTCATGAAGCGCTCCCCGGCCTCGGCGAGATCGACCCCGAGGCGAGTGCCGTCGAGGGTCACGGCATAGCCGTCGTCGTCGTGCCTCACCTCTACCCGGACCGTCCGTCCGTCCACGGTCGCGTCGAGCCGCATCGGCTATCCCCTCCGCCCGTGGGCCTCGCGAAGGCCCGCCTCTCGCCAGGGGGAGCGGGCCGCGTCGTTCGACGCCGAACGGAGCTGCGCCGCCCGGCGCTCGCGCAGGGCCTGAATCGCGGCCGCGGCCACCGCCACGTCGACGCCCTCGCGCCCCCCGCCAGCCCTCTCCTCCTCCGCCTGCAGGGTCTCGACGAAGGAGGTGTCGATGTCGCCGGCCTCGAACGCGGGATGCCGGAGCGCGCGGGCGAAGAAGGGTAGCGTGGTGCGGATCCCCAGGACCTGGTACTCGGAGAGCGCTCGACGCATGCGCTGGATCGCCTCCGGCCGGCTTCCTGCCCACACGATCAGCTTGGAGATGAGTGGATCGTAGTGGACGGGCACGTCCCAGCCCTCGTAGACCCCTGAGTCGTCGCGGACCCCGGGGCCGGCGGGCACACGCAGGGCCAGGATGCGCCCGGGGCTCGGCAGGAAGCCGGCCTCGGGATCCTCGGCGTAGACGCGACACTCGATGGCGTGCCCCCGCTGCTCGATGTCTCCCTGGTCGAGAGGAAGCGCTTCGCCCTGGGCGATCCGGATCTGCATCTTCACGATGTCGATCCCCGTGACCTCCTCCGTCACCGGGTGCTCGACCTGCAGCCGGGTATTCATCTCGAGGAAGTACGGGTTCCGGTCGGCGTCGACCAGGAACTCCAGGGTCCCGGCGCCGACATACCCGACTCGCTCGGCCAGCGCCACCGCGAGGTTGCCCATGCGGGCCCGGAGGCCGGGGGTCACGAGCGGCGACGGGCTCTCCTCGATGACCTTCTGGTGTCGCCGCTGGATCGAGCACTCCCGCTCGAACAGGTGCACGGTGGTTCCGTGGGCGTCGGCGAGGAGCTGGATCTCGATGTGGCGGGGACGGAGGATGGCTTTCTCGAGGTAGACGCGGTCGTCTCCGAAGGCACCCCGGGCTTCGGAGCGCGCCCGGGCCACCGCCGACGGCAGCTCGCCCGCGGACCCCACGAGGCGCAGCCCCTTGCCACCGCCTCCCGCCGCCGCCTTGAGCATGACGGGAAAGCCGATCCGAGCGGCCTCCCGGGCGATCGTCTCTTCGTCGGCGAGGGGCTCGAGGGTCCCCGGCACGACGGGCACGCCCGCCGCCACCGCCTCCCGGCGGGCCGCGGTCTTCTCGCCCATGAGAGCGATGGTTTCGGCCCGTGGCCCGATGAAGACGAGGCCCTTCTCCTCGCACGCCCGGGCGAACGCGGCGTTCTCGGCGAGAAACCCATAGCCGGGGTGGACGGCCTCGGCGCCGGCGCTCTCGGCGGCTTCCAGCACCCGCTCGATGCTCAGGTAGGACTCGCGAGACGGAGCGGGGCCGATGGACCGGGCCTCGTCGGCGAGGCGAACGTGGAGCGCGGAGCGGTCGGCCTCGGAGTAGACCGCCACCGTGCGGATTCCCATCTCGCGGCACGCACGGATCACGCGCACGGCGATCTCGCCGCGGTTGGCGACCAGGACCTTGCCGAAAGTGCGTCCGCCGCTTTTCACCTCGGCCCCGCGCTCCTTCTTTCCCCTCACAGGGGGATGCTTCCGTGCTTCTTCGGGGGAGAGTGGCTGCGCTTGGTCCGCGCCATCTCGAGGGCGGCCACGATCCGGGCCCGGGTGTGCCGCGGCTCGATGACGGCGTCGACGAAACCCCGGTCGGTCGCCACGTAGGGGTTCGCGAACTTCTCCCGAAACTCCTCGACTTTTCGGGCCCGCAGGGCGTCGGGATCCTCCGCCGCCTGCAGGTCTCGACGGTAGAGGACGCCGACCGCAGCCTCCGGGCCCATGACCGCGATCTCGGCGGTGGGCCACGCGTAGTTCACGTCGGTGCGGAGGTGCTTGCTGGACATCACGCAGTAGGCCCCGCCGTAGGCCTTGCGGGTGATCACCGTCACCTTGGGAACCGTGGCCTCGGCGTAGGCGTAGAGGAGCTTGGCCCCGTGGCGGATGATCCCCCCGTACTCCTGGCCAGTGCCGGGCAGGAACCCGGGCACGTCCTCGAACGTCACCAGGGGGATGTTGAAGGCGTCGCAGAACCGGACGAACCGTGCCCCCTTGACCGAAGCATCGATGTCGAGGCAGCCGGCGAGGTGGGCGGGCTGGTTGGCTACCAGACCGACGCTGCGGCCCCCGAAGCGGGCGAAGCCCACCACGATGTTCGGGGCGAAGAGCTCGTGGACCTCGAGGAACCGTCCCTCGTCCACCACCGCCTCGATCAGAAGCTTCATGTCGTAGGGCTTCATGGGGTCGGACGGCACCAGCTCCTCGAGCGCCACCTCTTCCCGGTCGAGGGGATCCTCGGTGGGACGGCGTGGGGCCTCCTCCAGGTTGTTGGAGGGCAGATAGGCGAGCAGCTCGCGAATGAGGGCGAGGCAGGCCCGGTCGTCGTCCACCGCGAAATGAGCGACCCCCGACCGGGCGCTGTGGGTCATGGCCCCGCCCAGCTCCTCTTTCGTCACCTCCTCATGGGTGACGGTGCGGATGACGTCGGGACCGGTGACGAACATGCACGAGGTGTCCTTCACCATCACGTTGAAATCGGTGATCGCGGGGCTGTACACCGCCCCACCGGCGCACGCCCCCATGATGGCCGAGATCTGGGGAACCACCCCCGAGGCCAGGGTGTTGCGGAGGAAGATGTCGGCGTAGCCGGCGAGCGAGGCGACTCCCTCCTGGATGCGGGCTCCGCCGGAGTCGTTCAGGCCGATGACCGGAGCGCCCATCTCCACGGCGAGATCCATGATCTTGCAGATCTTCCGGGCGTTCGTCTCGGAGAGGCTTCCTCCGAAGACGGTGAAGTCCTGGGCGAAGACGTAGACCAGCCGGCCCTCGACACGACCGTAGCCGGAGACCACCCCGTCCCCCGGGATCCTCTGATCGGCCATGCCGAAGTCGAGGCAGCGGTGCTCGACCAGCTGGTCGAGCTCCTCGAAGCTGCCCTCGTCGAGGAGGAGCTCGACACGCTCACGGGCGGTGAGCTTGCCCTCCCGGTGCTGACGCTCACGACGCTCCGGACCGCCTCCCTCCTCCGCCCGGCGGACCTTGTCTCGGAGGGTCTCGAGGGACATGGGGCGCCTAGCTCGGGAGGCCACAGGCCCCGCCGCCACAGGGGCCTTCGCCGCCTCCGCTCCTCATCGCGCCGCAGGTCCCCGCCTCGCAGGGGCCAGCCCCACAGCCTTCGAAGGACGGGGCGGGGGAGCCGACGGCGAAGACCGAGAGCTGCTTCTCCACTGCCTCGCTGGCGCACGCGGGACAGGCCACCTCGTCACCGAAGCGTCGGACCAGCTTCTCGAAGCGTGTGCGGCACGCGGTGCAGACGTACTCGTAGAGAGGCATGATCGCCGCTAGGCCCTGGCCGCCATCTGGGCCTTCACCTTCTCCCAGTCGTCGAGGAATCGCTTGAGGCCAATGTCGGTGAGCGGGTGCTTGAGGAGCTTCTGGAAGACGCTCATGGGCATGGTGACGATGTCGGCCCCCATCCGCGCCGCCTCCACCACGTGGAGTGGATGGCGGAGGCTGGCAGCCAGGACCTCGCAGTCGAAGTCGTAGTGGTCGAAGATCTGGATGATGTCGGCAACCAGCTCCATGCCCTGCGTCGCCACGTCGTCGAGCCGCCCGACGAAGGGCGAGACGTAGCGGGCTCCGGCCTTGGCCGCGAGCAGGGCCTGGGTCGGGCTGAAGATCAGCGTCATGTTGACTCGCTTGCCTTCGCCGGCCAGCACCCTGGTGGCCTTGAGGCCCTCCTCGATGCAGGGGATCTTGACCACGACGTTCTCGTGCAACGAGGCGAGGTGCCTCCCCTCCCCGATCATGCCCTCGGCGTCGGTGGCCACCACCTCGCCCGAGATGGGGCCGTTCACGGTCTTGCAGATCTCGACGAGAATGGCCTCGGGGTCGCCGGTCTCCCTGGCAAGCAGGCTCGGGTTGGTGGTGACGCCGTCCACCACCCCCAGGCTCGCCGCTTCTCGGATCTCGTCCAGGTTCGCTGTGTCGAGAAAGATCTTCATGCGGTCTCCCTAGCCCTCCGTGACGGGGTCGGCGTGCGTGCCCACACCCTCCACCTCGACCACCGTCACGTCCCCGGGCTGAATGGGGCAACTCCGGACGGGGTCCCTGTTGAGATGATATCTCCCGGCGGCGGCGTCATCACTCGGGAGGCGTACCAGACCAGGTGGGGCACCGAGAGAGAAGGCCAGCAGCTGGGTGGAGCCCTCCTGCCGAAGGCGCGCCCACGCGACCGTGCTCCCAGCGCGCACCCGGAAGCAGCGCTTGGGGCTCACTCGGGCCTCCCCTCCGCCGTCCCCGACGGTGGGCCCTCGTTGCCGGCCCGGTCGAGGGCGGTGATTTGGTAGCGGTACAGCACCCCGCCCTCGACGGACGAGTCGTGCCAGGCCGTTTCTGTGGCTTCCACGTCGGCCACCGCCTCCGCTGCTCCCTCCCCGGTCGCGCGGTAGATGCGGTACCCGCCGAGATCCACGGCGGGGGAAGGGCTCCAGACGACATCCAGGCCCCCGTCCCGGGGCACGACCGCGAGCCCGGTCGGGGGGGAGGGCGGGGTGATGTCGCGCACGGCCAGGCAGACCTCGTTCGAGGGGGCGCTCTCGATGAGGGGATCGACGGAGCCGGCCGCGCGCACCACGTAGCACGCGGTGGCACCGACCTGGGCATGCCGGTCCAGAAGCTCTCGCGCCTCCTGTGGCTCTCGGTCGAGGGGAACCCCGTAGGTTCCGGACTGCCGGCGCCGGTAGATCAGGAACCCGTGGGTGCGCAGGAGCTCCTCCGGCGCCTGGTCCTCGTCCAGTGTGCCGCCGCCCTCCCCCGCCCGTCCCGGAGTCTCGGGCGCCGAGGCGCCGCCGGCCTCCGGCTCGTCCTCCCCCTCCCGGGGCTCCCCGGCGGGAGCCTTCTCCGGCGTCGGCGGCTCCCGAGAGAAGAAGTCACTGAACGGGAGCGGCGCTCCCCCCGCGGGCCCGAGGTCGGGTGCCTCCACCGGTTCCGGCAGCGGGCCCTGCCAGCTCAGGCTCACCCCGTCGCCGAGAAGCCGGGCGGTGAGATCGAGGGGTGGGATCAGGGGAGCCTGCGCCTCGAGCGCGAGGATCAGGGTCCGCTGGCCCTGGCTGCCGCCGACTTCGGCCCGGGAGGCCGCGCGCACCAGGGTGCCGGGCACGGGCAGGGGGAGCTTCTCGACGACGCGCTCGCCCGGCATCGCCTGGACGGTGCGGCGGTTCCCCTCCTTCTCGAGGTCGATCTGTCCCTCTCCCCAGAAGAGGTCGATGTCGACGCTCTCGAACGCCACCCCGTCCACCGAGGCCCGGGGCGCAGTGCAGGACACCTCGAGCGCGTCCCCGCGCTGCGCGAGCCGGAAGTCCACGAGCATCGGGGGAGTCCGCCTGAGGGGGGCCACCGGAGGACCCTTGTGGCCGCAAGCGGGCGCGAGGGCCATGGCGAGGGTGAGCAGGGCCAGCGGGCGTGCTTTGGGCATCAGAGGATGAAGCGGGAGAGGTCCTGGTCCTTCACCACGGGGTCGAGGCGCCGGTGAACATAGGCGCTGTCGATCGTCACCTCGAACGGTGACGTCCCCCCCGCTTCAAAAGAGACCTCGTCGAGAACGGTCTCGAGTATCGTCGCCAGTCGGCGGGCCCCGATGTTCTCCGTCTGGTCGTTCACCTGCGCGGCCAGCCGCGCGATCTCGCGGATGGCGTCCTCGGTGAAGTGGAGGCCGACGCCCTCGGTCCCGAGAAGCTCGCGGTACTGCTTCACGAGAGCGGTCTGCGGCTCGGTCAGGATGCGTACCAGGTCCTCCTCGCCGAGGGCCTGGAGCTCCACCCGGATGGGGAAGCGGCCCTGCAGCTCGGGGATCATGTCGGTGGGCTTGCTCACGTGGAAGGCCCCGGCGGCGATGAACAGCACGTGATCGGTGCGCACCGGGCCGTACTTGGTGGACACCGTCGTGCCCTCGACGATGGGCAGGAGGTCACGCTGCACCCCCTCGCGCGAGACGTCGGGGCCGTGGACGCTCTCGCGTCCCGCGATCTTGTCCATCTCGTCGAGGAAGACGATCCCCGACGACTCGGCCCGGGCCACCGCCTCGCGGGCCACCTGCTCCTGGTCCACGAGGCTGGCCGCCTCCTCCTGGCGCAGGACGTCGCGGGCCTCCGACACCGGCAGGGTGCGTTTCCGGGTGCGGTTGCCGAAGAGACCGGGCAGGAGGTCGCGGAAGTTGACGTCCATCTCCTCCGTTCCTTGACTGCCCAGGATCTGGAAGGTGGGCATCGTCCGCTCGGGGACCTCCACCTCCACCGTCCGCGTCTCGAGCTGGCCGTCGCGGAGCTGCGCCCGGAGCTTCTCCCGGGTGGCGGCGAAGGAGTCGGGGCCGGCAGCCTCTGGCGGATCAGCTCCCGCTGGCGTTCGGGGTGGGGGCAGCAGCAGATCGAGAAGCCGTTCCTCGGCCCGGGTCTCCGCCTTCTCCTGGACCTCGGCCTGCTTCTCCCGGCGGACCATGTCCACGGCCGACGCCACGAGGTCCCGAACGATGGAGTCCACGTCGCGTCCGACGTAGCCCACCTCGGTGAACTTCGAAGCCTCCACCTTGATGAAGGGGCTCCCGGACAGCTGGGCGAGGCGACGGGCGATCTCGGTCTTGCCCACCCCGGTGGGCCCGATCATCAGGATGTTCTTCGGGGTGATGTCCGCGGCCACCTCGGGGGAGAGACGCTGGCGCCGGACGCGGTTGCGAAGCGCGATTGCCACCGCCCGCTTCGCCGCCGCCTGACCCACGACCCAGCGATCGAGCTCGATCACGATCTCGCGGGGCGAGAGCGCGTCGAGACGGCCTTCCACCAGGGGGGGGGCGGCTCCTCCGGACATGCCCTAGAGAGTCTCCACCTCGATCGCGTCGTTCGTGTAGACGCAGATCTCTCCCGCGACCCGCATGGCCTCACGAGCGATCTCGGTGGCGTCGAGGGCGGTGTGGCGGACGAGGGCACGGGCGGCGGCGAGGGCCATGGGGCCACCGCTGCCGACGGCGACGATGCCGTCGTCGGGGGTGATCACGTCCCCGGCCCCGGAGAGGAGGAAAGTCGCTTCCCGGTCCGCCACCACCAGGAAGGCCTCGAGTCGACGGAGACTGCGATCCGTGCGCCATTCCTTGGCCAGCTCCACCGCCGCCCGTTGCAGGTTGCCGCGATACTCCTCGAGCCGCGCTTCGAAGCGGTGGATCAGAGCCATGGCATCGGCGGTGGACCCGGCGAAGCCGGCGAGGACCTGGCCATTGTGCAGGCGTTGGATCTTCTTGGCCCGATGCTTCACCACCGTCTGGCCCAGGGTCACCTGCCCGTCGCCGGCGATGGCGCAGGTGCCCCCGTGGCGGACGGCGAGGATCGTGGTCCCGTGCATGGGGGTGTCAGGCTGCATGGAGGTGTCGCTGCGCATGGGGGTCCCGCTCACCAATGGAGCCGGATGGCTAGTATAGCCCGCCGCCGACCTGCCGCCGCGGTGAGAGAGACGTGCCCTCCCCCGGCGGCGGTGTCAGTACTCGATCACCTCGACGCGGCGGCGGAGCTCCTCCGGGGCTATGTCCCCCGCCGCCCGGGCCTCGAGGTCACGCTGGCGGGCACGGACGATGAGGGTGCGGGTGGGCCGCCGGTGGGCGGCGAAGAGGTCCCCGGAGACGAAATCGACGGCCACGGTGAGGAACTCGTCCCCCCTGAGTCCGACCGCCGCGCCGGACCCGGCATCGAGGGCATCGATCAGCACCGACCGCACATCCTCCACCACCCGGTCCGGGGAGCGCGCCTCCTCGGGCGCCTCCGCCTCGAACCAGAACTTCCACGGCGGCTCGGGCATCTCGGGCACGAGCACGGCGTCGGGAGGGGGCTCGGTCCCCGGGTTGTCCACGTGGACAGTCACGTCGTGGGCCTCCGGTGCGGGTGTGCCCGCCCCGACCTCGACGCGCACCCGCACGCCCTCGACGATGCGGTCCATGTCCTCCTCGGCGGCGCGGCGCTGGGCCTCGGCGGCGTGCTGCAGGATGATCACCCTCCGCTCCAGCTCTTCGAGGCGCTCCGGCTCCCAGTGGGGCCCCGCCCCGGGGTGAGCGACGTGCCGTTCGACCCGGATATCGGTTCGGGGGCGATCCTCCTTGCCCTGCACGACGAAGAGCGCGTCTCGCCCGGGCAGGGCCCGCGGGGTCAGGACGAGCACGACACCGTACCCGGGCAGCCGATAGCCATGGGAGGCGTTGGCTCGCCCGAGGAGGATTCCCGCGTGGGGCAGGCTCACCTGGCCCACCGCGTCTTCCAGACGGCGCTCGAGAGACTCCATCTCCGCGCGGCCCGACGCGGCCCACTCGTTCGGCGCCTCGGAGTTGCTCCCCGCCTGCGGCCCGGCGCCGACGGCCGGGACGAAGAGGAGCACGACCAGCAGGGCCCACGGCTTCGAGACGTTCATGGTGATCCCTCGAGGGACGCCGCCTCGAGAACGTATCCCATCAGCTCGTTCGTCCGCGCCAGCTGCTGGCCCTGGCGCCCGTCGAGATAGCTGAGCCCGGCGGCCACCCGGGCCAGATCCACCCGCCGCTGGACCGCCATGCGGGCCTCCCAGTCCGCGAAGGTCGTCTCCAGCCGCTCGCCCTGCGCCCGCTCGCTGCGACGGATCGTCTCCTCCAGCCGCGCGTCGACGCGCTCGAGGAGAGCGTCGGTGTCCGGATCGGAGGATCGTTCATCGAGGGCCGCCTCCAGCCGGGCGACCTCCTCGCGATAGTGCCGGTCGCGCTCGAGCGCGCGAGCCTCCTGGGCGACGAGATCCCGCCGCAACGAGGCGTCGCCGAGCAGCGCGATCGCGGACCCGATCCCGATGCCGAGCACCAGCGCTGCCGCCGCGCCGAGCCAGAGGGGCCAGCGGCGCGTTCGGATTCCGGAGAGAGACGGTCGCCGCTCGTCGATCGTCCACTCGCGCAGTCTTCCCCTGAGGCGCCCCAGAGCAGCCATCTCGTCACGGCAGGCCGCACACTCGGCGAGATGGGCCTCGACACGCGCGCGGGTCTCCCTGTCCGCCTCGCCGTAGAGAAGGTCCATCTTCTCGCCCGCGAGGTCTTCGTCCAGTGTCCGGTTGCACTCCATCGTCACACCTTCTTCGGTCCGTTCACCGTGCCGGCACCGGCACGGGCCGGGCATTCCGGATCCCTTCGTCTTCCAGCCGGAGGCGGAGCTGACCCAGCCCCCGGTAGAGCCGCGTCTTCACCGTCGAGACGGGCAGGTCGAGGGCCTGGGCGATCTCGAGGAACGTCAGACCCTGGTACTCCTTCAGAATCAGCACCTCGCGCTGCTCCTCGGGCAGCGCGCCGATGGCCCGGCGGACCGCCCGCCGGAGATCCAGCTGCTCGACTAGGTCGTGGGCGACGGGGCCCCGCCCCGCAATCACCGGCCCCGCCTCCTCGAGCGCATCGAGGCTCACGAGGGTCCTGCCCTTCCGCCGGCGGAGCCGGTCGCGGCACAGGTTGACCGCAATCTGGTAGAGCCACGACGAGAAGCGGGCCTCGCGCTTGAAGCCCGGGAGGGCACTGTAGGCCTTGAGGAAGGCCTCCTGCGCCGCGTCCCGCGCCTCCTCCTCCGAGCCCAGGAGCCGATAGGAGGCCCCGCGGATCTTGTCTTCCCATCGGGTCACCAGCAGGTCGAACGCGGACGACTCCCCGGCCTGGCACGCTTCGACCAGCTCCTCGTCGCTCCGACCCATTCGCACTGCCACCCATTGTGACGAATCCCACCGCAGAATGGCCTCATCCCCCGCGCCGGGACCCGTGCCCGGACTCTTGTAAACAACTGCATTGCAGCACGTTCCGCCCATTCACGACTCGAGTCCTCGGCTGTCGCTCCCGGGCGAAGACCTCGGCTCGGTGCGGCTGCGGTCGGCCACCCGGCTGCGGGCCCGCAAGCTTCGAAGTGAAGCAGGGTCCTCGCCGGGGCCCGGCCGCCGCAGCCTTGAACGTCCGGAGACACCCTTGGGACAGGGAGCGACAGCCAACCTCCGGGAGCTCGCCCACCGGAGCCGTTTCCCGAGACGAGAGGTTTGGAGGAAGCTCACCCTCCAGCTTCGGCAACTGCTCTCGGCCTCGCCTTCTCCGGGGCTCGCGGGCCATCGCCCGAGGGCGCCGTGGGCGGCTCGCGGGGACCCAGCGCAACCAGGCCGTCAGGCGCTGGCGCGGCGGGCCCCCGAGGACGCGAGCACGGCGCCTCGGCGTGTGGTCTCGGCGCCGCGCGCAGCGCCCGCAGGGGTGGCGCGCCAGCGCCAGCGAGCAGGAGCCCCCCGGCGCCAGTTCCCGCCCCCGGACTCAGGCAAGGCGCCCTGTCGGTCTGGGGAGCGAAGCCTCAGGCCCGGGGGTGGGTCTTCTTGTAGACCTCGAGGAGCTGGCGGGTGTCCACGTGGGTGTAGCGCTGGGTCGTGGAGAGGCTCGCGTGGCCGAGGAGCTCCTGGATGGCCCGGAGGTCCGCCCCCCGGGCGAGCAGGTGGGTGGCGAAGCTGTGCCGCAGGGTGTGGGGGCTGCAGCGGCGGGTCAGGGCCACCTGCTTGACGCGGCGGCTCACGAGAGCCCGCACGCTGCGGTCGGAGAGACGTCCCCCCCGCAGGTTGATGAAGACGCCGTCGGTCTTCGGCCGGAGCTCGGCGCGAGTGGCCAGCCACGACCGCAGCGCCGCCTGGGCACTCGTGCCGAAGAGCACGATCCGTTCCTTGCGACCCTTGCCCAGCACCCGGACCATCCTCGCGTCGAGGTCGATCTCTCCGACGTCGAGCCCCACCAGCTCGGCGCAGCGGATCCCGGTGGCATAGAGAAGCTCCAGGATCGCGCGGGCGCGTCGCGCCGCGGCGTCGTCGCCGGGCACGTCGAGGAGCGCCTCGACCTGGTCCTCCTCGAGAGGCGCGGGGATGCGCTTCTCCAGGCGCGGGGAGAGGAGCACGCGGGCGGGATTGCGCTCGAGGCGTCCCTCCCGGCACAGGTAGCGGAAGAACGTGCGCAGCCCCGCGAGCTTGCGGGCCGAGGATGTCTTCTTGAGCCCGCGCCGGTGCAGCTCGGCGAGGAAGCCCCGGATGAGCACGTGGTCCGCATCCTCGGGGCCAGGCGGCCGCCCCAGGGCACCCTCCAGGTAGTCGGTGAACTGCCGCAGGTCGTCGCCGTAGGCGCGGATGGTGTGGGGAGAGGCGTTGCGCTCACGCTCCAGGTGGCGGAGGAAGGCGGCGGTGGCGTCGCGCATCGCCCGCGTCTCAGCCCTCTCCGGCGGAGGCCGCGGACTCGGACGCGCCGTGGCCTTCGGCCCCGGCCCCCGCGCGGAAGGGCTCGAGGGTCTCGAGCGCCCGGTGGGCCAGGGCCAGCCGCCGGTGCCTCTTGTCGCGAACTCGGTGCGGAAGCGGGGGAAGCAGGCCAAAGGCGATGTTGGTGGGCTGGTAGCTCTTCGGGTCGCTTCCAGCGATGTAGCGGCCCAGCGCGCCCAGCGCCGTTTCCTGGGGCAGGGGGAGCGGGGCCTCGCCCCGGGCGCGCCGCGCGGCGCCGAGACCGGCCAGGAGCCCGGAGGCCGCGGACTCCACGTAGCCTTCCACCCCGGACATCTGCCCCGCGAAGAACAGACCCGGCCGCCGCCGTGTCTCGAAGGTGGGCTCGAGGACCAGCGGCGCATTGACGTACGTGTTGCGGTGGATCATCCCGTAGCGCACGAAGGCGGCGTCTTCCAGCCCCGGAATCATGCGGAGGACCCGCTTCTGCTCGCCCCACTTGAGGTGGGTCTGGAAGCCGACGAGGGAGTAGTGGCTGGCCGCGAGGTTGTCCTGACGCAGCTGCACCACCGCGTGGGGGCGTCGGCCGGTGTGCGGGTCGGTGAGGCCCACCGGTTTCATCGGCCCGAAGCGGAGGGTCTCCTCGCCGCGGGAGGCGATGACCTCGATCGGGAGACACCCCTCGAAGTAGAGGCCCTTCTCGAAGTCGTGACCGGTCGTGCACTCGGCGGACACCAGGGCTTGGTGAAACGCCCGGTACTCCTCGTCGGTCATCGGGCAGTTGACGTAGTCGTCGCCACCCTTCCCGTAGCGCGAGGCCCGAAAGGCCCGGTCGAAATCGATGCTGTCCGCCTCCACCACCGGGCTCACCGCGTCGAAGAAGTAGAGGTGGGCCCGACCCACGAAAGCCGCAATGTCGGTGGCGAGGCGGTCCGAGGTGAGCGGGCCGGTGGCGACGATGGTCACCGGGTGGTCCGGGATCCGGGGGATCTCCTGCCGGTGGAGGCGCACCTGCGGCAGCGCCTCCATCATCCCGGTGATCCGTCGAGCGAACAACCCGCGGTCGACGGCGAGGGCGCTGCCCGCGGGGACCCGGACCTCCTCGGCAACCCGGAGGACCAGCGAGTCCATCCGCCGCATCTCCTCCTTCAGGAGCCCCGCGGCCTGGTCCAGGGCGTTGCCGCGGAGGCTGTTGGAGCAGACGAGCTCGGCCAGGTCCCCCGACTGGTGCACGGGGGTCGTGCGCACGGGGCGCATCTCGTGCAGATCTACGCCCACACCGCGACGGGCGAGCTGCCACGCTGCCTCGCTGCCGGCGAGCCCCCCTCCCACGACCGTCACCCGGGCTGTCATCGATGGATCAGTATAGCGAAGGGCCGGCGGCGGCGCCGGGGGGTGGAGACGACTCGGAGGGACGCCCGCGAGCGCGCTGGCTCGCGACGCGGACCGAGAGCCTAGCCCGGGCGCTTGTAGTGGCACTCCTCGTTGTTGCAGAAGACGACTCGCCCCTCCTTCTTCGTCTCCTTCTCGAGCAGGTACGGCCGGCCGCAATCGGGGCACGCTTCGGCCCGGGGCTTGTGATACGCGGTGAACTTGCACTCCGGGTATCGGGTGCACCCGTAGAACGAGCGTCCCCAGCGTCCCTTGCGCTCGACCACGTCGCCTTCGTTGCACTCGGGGCAGGTGAGCCCGATCTTCTTCGCTTCCTTCTTCTTGATGTACTTGCAGTTCGGGTAGTTGCTGCAGGCGATGAACGGACCGAACCGTCCCCGACGCCACATGAGGTCGTTCTGGCACTCCGGGCACTTCTCGTCGATGGGCTCGAGCTGCTCGATCTGCAGCTTGCCCCCATCGCCCCGCACCAGCCTTCGCGTCTCCTTACAGTCGGGGTAGCGGGAGCAGGCGAGGAATGGGCCGAAGCGTCCCTTCTTGAGGATCATCGGCTCGCCGTCCCTGGGACATGTGGCCGAGGCCACGTCCTCGTGCACCTCCGGGGTGTCGGTGCCCTCGCCGCCGGCGAGCTGACGCGTGTTCTTGCAGTCCGGGTAACCCGAGCAGGCCAGGAACTTCCCGTAGCGACCCCACTTGATGACCATCTGCGAGTTGCACTTGTCACAGACCTCGTCGGTGGCTTCCTCCAGGCGCTTGATGTCCTTCATCTCGGCCTGGGCCTTCTCGAGGTCCTTCTCGAACTTCTTCCAGAACAGGCTGAGGGTGTTCAGGAGGCTGTCGCGCCCCTCCTCGATCTCGTCGAGCTCGGCCTCCATCGCCGCCGTGTACTCGACGTTGATGATGTCGGCGAAATGTCCGGTCAGGAGGTCGGTCACCACGAACCCGAGCTCGGTGGGCCAGAGTCGGTTCTCGCGCTTCTCGACGTACTCGCGGCTCTCGATGGTGGAGATGATCGTGGCGTAGGTCGACGGACGACCGATGCCGTTCTCCTCGAGCTCCTTGACCAGGCTCGCCTCGCTGAAGCGGGGCGGCGGCTGGGTGAAGTGCTGGTCCGTGTCGAGCTTCTTGAGGGCGAGCGACTGGCCCTCCTCGAGGGGGGGCAGCTGGTCTCCGGTCTCCGGCTCGGTGTCGTCCTTCTGGAGGTGGGGCTCCTCGACCACGGGCTTCGTCTCGACCTTGTCCTCGCGGGTCTCCTCGTAGACCGCGAGGAAGCCCTTGAACTTCAGGGTCGAGCCCTTGGCCCTGAGCAGGTAGTGCGGACCACCCTCCGGGGGGCTGGCCCCGATGTCCACCACCGTTTCGTCGTAGACCGCGGGACGCATCTGGGAAGCCACGAACCGGTTCCAGATGAGGGTGTACAGCGCCAGCTGGTCCTTGGTGAGGAAGGACTTGATGGCCTCCGGGGTACGGGACATGTCGGTGGGGCGGATGGCTTCGTGGGCGTCCTGAGCCCCCTTCTTGGACCGGTAGAGGTTGGGCGTCTCCGGGACGTAGTCCGCCCCGAAGGTCGTCTCGATCCGATCCCGAACCGCAGCCAGGGCGTCGCCGGAGATGCGCGTCGAGTCCGTGCGCATGTAGGTGATCAGACCGGCACTGCCCTCCGGACCGAGCTCGATCCCCTCGTAGAGCTTCTGCGCCACCTGCATGGTCTTGCGGACCGGGAACCGGAGCTTGCGGAACGCGTCCTGCTGAAGCTTGGAGGTGATGAAGGGAGGGACCGGCCGACGCCGGCGCTCTCGGGCCTGGACCTTCTCCACCCGGAAGGCCGCCGCCTCGAGGTCCTTGCGGACGATGTCGGCTTCCTCCTGGCTGCCCACGTCGGCCCGTTTGCCGGCCTTCTTGAGGAGGTTCGCTCCGAAGATCGGGGGCTGCCCCGCGTCCAGGTGGGCCTGGACCGTCCAGTACTCCACCGGCTCGAAGGCCTTGATCTCGCGCTCGCGATCGCAGACCAGCTTCAGGGCCACCGATTGCACTCGGCCCGCGCTCAGCCCCCGGCGCACCTTCTCCCAGAGGATCGGGCTCACCTTGTACCCGACCAGGCGATCCAGGACCCGGCGGGCCTGCTGGGCGTCGACTTTCTTCTGATCGACGTCCTGGGGCTGCTCGAAGGCAGCCTGGATGGCCTTCTTGGTGATCTCGTTGAAGACCACCCGGCGGAACTTCGTCTTCGACTTCTTGGTGCGATCCCCGAGCGCCTCCGCGAGGTGCCAGCAGATCGCCTCGCCCTCTCGGTCGGGGTCGGCCGCCAGGTAGACCGCCTCGGCCGCCTTCGCGGCGCTCTTGAGCTCGTCGAGGGTCTTCTTCCGCGCGGGAAGGGTCTCGTAGTCGACGGCGAAGCCCTGCTCGACGTCGACACCCAGCTTCTTCTTGGGCAGGTCCCGGACGTGCCCCATCGAGGCCTTCACGGTGAATCCACGGCCCAGGTACTTGTTGATCGTCTTCGCCTTTGCCGGCGATTCGACGATGACCAGGTTCTTCGCCACAGTTTCCCTAGCTTCTCACGAACAGCGGCCCCGGCAGACGGCGCACGCGCGCGGCGAGCTCCAGCTCACCGAGGCGCGCCAGCAGATCCGGCAGCGCACGGCCGCATCTTCCGGCGATCTCCTCGACGCTCGACGGCGCGTCGCGCCGCATCGCCGCGAGGATCTCGTCCTCCGATCCTGTCTCCACTGCCGGACGGCTCTCGAGGCCCAACGTCTCCAGGACGTCCCCGGCGTGACGCACCACCGCCGCGCCGTCGCGGAGGAGTGCGTTGGTCCCCGCCGCGCCGGCCCAGGCGGGGTGGCCGGGGACGGCCATGACCTCCCGCCCTTCCTCCAGAGCCAGTCGGGCGGTGATCAGCGCCCCGCTCCGGCACCCTGCCTCGACCACGACGACGGCGCGACCCCAGCCGGCAATGACGCGGTTGCGCCGGGGAAAGTTCCCTTTCCATGGTCCGGTGTCCAGCGGGAGCTCGCTCACCACCGCCCCTCCGGCACCGG
>Ga0316576_10000454_pt1 | contig 19156 bp, 10 predicted proteins | sample S0NA_FD_203075 | JGI IMG/M metagenome (GOLD analysis project Ga0316576, IMG submission 203075) | Rhizosphere microbial communities from salt marsh grasses in Alabama, United States - S0-2_050615r3r5 | ecosystem: Host-associated > Plants > Roots > Rhizosphere | place: USA: Alabama | collected... | reverse complement strand
CACCGCCCAGCTCGCATCCGATCACATCGTGGTTTGTGTAGACGCGGAAAAGGCCACTGCGAAACAGCCTTTGCAGGGCCGAGACGATGATTTCGTCTTCCATCGCAATGACCCCGGCCGCGGCGAAACCCGACATGATTTCGCGCGCGAGATTGGGTCCGGTCAGCACGCCGACCGGGTGGCCCGGCAGCACGTCCTGCACGATTTCCGTCATGCGCTCACCGGTGCTCAACTCGAGGCCCTTGGTCAGGCTGACGATCGGTACCCAGGGGCGAATATGCTGGGCGGCGGCCTCGAGTGCGCCGCGGAATCCCTGGGACGGAACGCCCATGATGACGACGTCGGCCGAATCCACCGCCTCGGCGATGTCGTCCGTTGCGCGCAAAGCGGCTGGCAGGATCGAGCCGGGCAGGTACTTCTCGTTGGTGTGCTTCGCATTGATCTCCGCGACTGTCGCCCCATCGCGCGCCCACAGTGTGACCGGCGAGTTTCGGGCGACCAGCGAAGCAACGGTCGTACCCCAGGACCCGCCGCCGAGAAGTGCAACTCGCAGTTTCATGACTTCTTGCCTCGTCTTGTTGCCTTGGTCTTCGTTTTCTTCGGCGCGGATTTGCGGCGCCTGGACGTGCTCTTCGCTTTCACGACGGCGCCGGGCTTTGTCTTGCCGGCGGTACCGTCCTCGCCCTTTTTCGTGACCGTTGTCTTCGTCTTGAGCCGGCGCCTGGTGGCGCTCTTTGCAGGACCTTGATCCGCGGTTTCCGGTGTCTCCGGGCCTGATGGCTCCACGGACCGGGATTGACCCAGGGCCTCGAGAAACAGGTTGCGAACCTGCGCGACATGGACATCAATTGTCTCGGGCGTCCAGCCTGAGGTGCTGACTGGATCCAGCACTTCAACGAGAACCGTAGCCGGCCGAAACAGGACTTCGCCTTTTGGCTGCGCGTCCAGCGCGTTGTGTATGACAACCGGGACGACGGGGACGCCGGCCTGCATGGCCATGTGGAATGCGCCCTTCTTGAACGGACCCAGTTGCTCTGTCTCGCTGCGTGTGCCCTCCGGGGCAATCACCAGCGAGGTTCCTTTCTTGAGCGCTTCAACGGCCGGTTCGAGGGCCTTCAGGGCCTTCTCGCGATCCGCGCGCTCGACAAACACGACGCCCACCGACTTGAACATCGGTCCCGCAATCGGGTGGCGACTCAATTCCTTCTTGGCAATGCCGGTGAAATCTTCGCGCAGCAGTTTGGCCATGATCGGCGCGTCCGCGGCGCTCTGGTGATTGAAGACGAATACGGCGGGCCTGTGTGACCAGAGGTTTTCCCGGCCACTGACCCGCAGGTCGAGACCAATCGCCGCCGAGGTCACGTCCGCCCAGGATGACATCGTCAGGTTGGCGCCGGAGCGACGCGAACCGGTCAGCAGGCTGACGGCGCGGCCCGCAAGCACGGCCGGAATCATGCTGGCATACGCCGCGCCGGTTCCCAGCACTTCCGACAAGCCCGTCTTGCGTGCGGTGAAACGCCGGATAGGCCATTTCCTTTCCGCCGCAACCTGTGCCAGTTCGCGGTCGGGGTTCAATGCATACGGCTTGCCGACGATCTCCAGCAACGGAAGGTCCTCGTGGGCGTCGGTGTAGAAGAAACTCTGCTGGAGATCGAGATCTTCCTCATCCGCCAGGGTGCGTCCGGCAATGGCTTTACCCTCGCCATAGCATGTGGGACGGATGACGTTGCCGGTGAAAAGACCGTTTTCGACCTCGAGTCGCGTGCAGAGCACGTGATCGATGCCAAGGTAGCGGGCGACCGGTTCGATCTGGTAACGGGTAGCGGAGGAAACGATTGCCAGCGTATGCCCTCGTTGGCGATGCGCCTTTACCAGCGTCTTGGCCTCCGGAAAGATCCGCCCAAGCAAGTGCTTGCGAAAAACCTGTTCGCCGAGCTCATCGAACGCGGCTTCCGAGACCCCGCGCAGCGCGAGGGTCGTTGCGCCGACCACGCCGGAGAAACCGACCCGGCCGAGGCTGTAGTTCAGCATCGAGCTCAGGTTGGCGAGCATTTCCCGCGGCGGCATCGCGCCACTGCGCAGTCGCTCGCCCAGAAACGCATACGCTGAAAATCCTTCCAGCAAAGTCCTGTCGAGGTCAAAAAACGCGCCGACTCGTGGGCCTCGTGCCGATTCGGCCACATGACGGGTCAGGTCATCAAACATTGATCCCTCCTGCTTGTCTTCGATCCATCTATCGAGAGCCCCGGAAAATGCCGTTGCCTCGACTTTCCTGCATCGCGGCGAGGCGGTTCACGCGTTGCACCAATTGTCCGATGTCTGCCGCGAATGCGTCTCGCTTTGCCTGCAGTGAGGTCTCCTCGCCATCGGTCAGCTCCAGACCTGCGGCCAGTCTGAGCGCCGATTCGAGGTAGGCCTGCGATACGGATTCGATACTGGTTATACGCCGTTGCAGAACGCGTTGTCGTCCCAGTGCGGTGCAATGCTTGATAAAAGACTTCGTTTCCAGGGGCGTCGAGGCGCCATGCCGCTGCAGTGCGTCGGCGACGATTGCATAGGACTCCAGGAAGGATCGAAGCGTACCGGCAGCCAGCAGCGGATTCAGGTTCAAGAGCAAGTCGACGGTATCGCGCGATCCCTGTGCAAGCGGCAGCCGCCAGCCCGGGCTGCGCAGGTCCATTTCCGCATCCAGCTTCTTCAGGAATGTCTCCTTTTCGTCAAAGAAGAATTCGAACTTAAATAAGTCGCGAAGGCGCAGCGCTTCATCATGCAGCGCTCGCAAAGGCTCGTCGCCACTTGATTCGGACACGTACAGCAATGCGAGTTCGGTAATCGCACTGAGCACCAGGAAATGCACGAATGTATTCTTGTAATAGGCGGCAGCCATTCCCGCATCACTTGGAACTGCGTACACCGGTTCGAGCCCGTCCTGATAGATCACGACGATACCGGTGTGCGCAAGCTGTGACAGGGCGCGGTCGAGCACTTCGCGTGTTGCCAGGTCGATGTCGCCGGTGGTCGGCACCTCCAGCAATCGCAGGAAACGCAGCAGGGACCGCAGTTCCTCGATCAGCTGATCGAGGGTCAGCGCACGATGACCGTGGGCGAGCAACACGTACGTCAACATCGCGCTGCCGGTAACTGGTGTGACGTTGTTGACGTCCACGGCGAGTTGAAAGGCGAGCTTCTGCACGTCGAGTCGGCTGACAGTCAGTGACTCGCGGTCCTCGCCAAGCACTTCGGCCAGCGACACGCCCTGACCGAAGCGAACGTGGATCCGGCCGAAAGGATTGTGCAGGCCACTGATGTAGCGCATGAACCAGGAGGCGCTTTCCGGGCGCTTGGCGATGCCTTTGGCTTCCGCAACGTAGTCGGCGACCTCGGGAATCTGGTCGTACACGATCGAGACCGGCATGAGAACGAGGTCGGTCATGGCCGCACGCGCATAGGAATCCACGACGTAGTTGATAAGGCCATATCGCGGTGGCATCAGTTTTCCGGTGCGCGAGCGGGTGCCCTCCAGCGCCCAGAGCAACGGAAACCGCTTCTCGGCCAGGTAGTCGATGTAGTGACGAAAGACCAGTTTGTAGACCGGGTCATCATTGAAGCTGCGCCGTATAAAAATCGCTCCCGAGCGCCGTCCCAGCGTGCCCAGCCCAAGGAAGCTCATGTTGATGCCACCGAATGTGTGTACCGGCGGCAAATCGAGGTCATAGAACAGCGTGTAAAGCAGGAAGCCGTCCAAATGCGACTTGTGTGTCATCAGGTACACGACGGGTTTTGTTTTGCCGATCTCACGGACCCTTGCGAGGTCGGAGGGCAGCATCTCAATTTCGGGATCAAAGCCGCGCGTGTACAGGTAGCGGCCAAATTCAGCCATCAGGTCCACGGCAACTGCGGTATGTACCGGTGCCATTTCGTTCAGGCACGCACGTGCCTCGGCTTCAACTTTTTCGTAGGTTTGGCCGCAACGCTCGGCCTCCACGGCAAGGGCCCGCGTAAAGGACGGGCGCGCAAGGATTTCCTCGGCGACCAGGCGCGGCGTTTTGTAGCGTGCGCCGCGAATCTGGCTTTCGGCTCGTTGCAGTGAGAGCAGCGCCTGTCGGGCAATGAATTCGGCAAGTTGCTGCGGCGGCAGTTCCGCTCCCGGCTCCAGTTGCCGGAGGCAACGAGCGCGCAGGGACCGGAGCGAAGCACCTTCGGCTGCAATCGGCCGGGCTCGCGACGGTTCGCTGCGGTGCGTCAAGCGCTGGCGCAACGGCCCGGGGGCGTGGGGGTCGCCGGTAAGCAGTTCGCGTAGGCGAGTGCCGATCGTTGTCTTCCCGGGACGGGGCAGCCACAGAACCCGCAACGGCACGAAATACACCGAAGCATCCGATGCGCACAGTTCGGTCAGTCGCTGCGCAGCCGCGTCCCCGGGCCGATTGTTGCGAAATCTCAGACTGATCAGTTCGGTATCGCGTGCAGCCGTCTTCGGATGCTCATTTCCGGATTGGAGCCACTCCTCAATCAGCTGGCGCTCCAGCGCCGTCGAAAAATCTGCCAGGAAGACCAGGCGTTGCCCTGTCTCGCCCTGCCATGCACTGAATGCAGGTTCCCCCACTCGCCGACCCTCCTGCTTGTGACTGCAACAGATGAGGCAGCCTCCGAACTGGGGTGACAGTCTACGTATCCCTCGAACTCGGGGACAGCTTACTCGTGCCCGCGCTGCCTGGCCCGGGTTCTCTCGCGTCGGCGACAGGCAACCATCCGTGGAAACGGGGTCAGGCTTTGGGCAGAGTTCCCATCGTCTTGCAGATGATCGACAGCATGACCTCATCGGCGCCGCCGCCGATCGAGATCAGTCGCGCATCGCGGTACAGGCGGGAAACAGGATTTTCCCACGTGTAGCCCATGCCGCCCCAGTACTGCAGGCAACGATCGGCCACGATACGGCTCAGGCGTCCCGCCTTGAGCTTGGCCATCGACGCGAGTTGCGTGACATCCTGGCCTTTTACGTACAAGGCCGTGGCTCGGTAGAGCAGTGCGCGCAGCGCCTCGATTTCCGTCTGCAGTTCCGCCAGTGTGAAATGTACGACCTGGTTGTCGAGCACGGGCTTGCCGAAGATCTTTCGGTCATTGGTGTATTCGATCGTCTGGCGAACCGCGTTTTCCATTCCGACAATCGCATTGGCGGTGCCCCATAGCCGCTCTTCCTGGAACTGCAGCATCTGGTATCTGAACCCTTCGCCTTCCTCGCCGATTCGATAGCGTTGCGGAACCCGCACCTCATCGAAAAAGATCTGGCCGGTGTCAGAGGAGTGCATGCCAATCTTGCGCAGCTTCTTTTCGATCTTCACGCCCGGCGTACTCATCGGTACGATGATCAATGACTTGTTGCGATGCGGTGCACCCTCCGACGTATTTGCCAGGCAACACATCCAGTCTGCCTGCAGGCTGTTGGTGATCCACAGCTTGCCGCCATTGATGACGTAATCATCGCCGTCCTTTCTCGCGGTCGTGCGTATCGAGGCGACATCGGATCCGGCGCCGGCCTCGGAAACACCGATACAGGCCACCGCTTCACCGGCTATCGCCGGCGCGAGAAACTCGGCGCAAAGTTCGGCCGATCCAAAGCTTGCCAGTGCCGGCGTCGCCATGTCGGTCTGCACCCCGATCGCCATCGGGACCCCGCCGCAATGACAATGCCCCAGCGCCTCGGCCATCACGACCGAGTAACTGTAATCCAGCGCCGAACCGCCGTGAGCCTCCGGCTTCGTAAGCCCGAGCAGACCCAGCCCGCCAAGTTTCCTGAACACTTCGTGTGCAGGGAACATCTCGGCCTCTTCCCACTTATCGACATGAGGATTGATTTCCTGCTCGACAAAACGCTCCACGGTTCGGCGCAGTTGCTCGTGTTCCGGGGTCAGTTCCATGCGGTTGGCCTCCATTGTTCCGGATCGGGTCACGCCGTGCCCTGCAACGGCTTGGGTTGATATCAAGCGCTTGCTTGAATGAAAGATAGCCCATAACATGACGCGATGGAAGTGTTGCAACTGAACCCGATCTACTACCAGTCCGAACACCTTGAATTTCGCGAGACCATGCGCCGGTTCGTCGCCCGGGAACTGACTCCGAACGTTGCCGCTTGGGAGGAAGCAGGAAGCTTTCCACGTGAACTCTACGCGCGTGCGGCCGACATCGGCCTGCTTGGGCTGGGGTTCGAGGAGGAGTATGGCGGGATTCCCGGGACCGATACTTTTTACCGGATGATCGCGGCCATCGAACTGGCCCAGTGCGGGTCGGGGGGGCTGCTGGCTTCGCTGTTGTCGCATACGATCGCCGTGCCGCCGATCGCGGTGCTCGGGGACGAGGCCATGAAGGCGCGCGTTCTGCGACCCGTGCTGGCCGGGGAGAAAATTGCGGCCCTTGCAATCACCGAGCCGTCAGGCGGGTCGGACGTTGCCGCGCTCAGGACAACGGCGCGTCGCGACGGGTCCGATTACATCGTCAACGGCGAGAAGACGTTCATCACTTCCGGGATGCGGGCTGACTTCTATACAGTTGCAGTGCGCACTGATCCGGGCGAAGTCGGCGCGAAGGGCCTTTCTTTGCTGCTGATTGAACGCGACAGGGAAGGATTTTCGCGCACGCCACTGCGCAAGATGGGTTGGTGGTCGTCGGACACGGCTCAGCTGTATTTGGAAAATTGTCGGGTGCCGGTTGCGAATCGGATTGGACCGGAAGGCGTGGGCTTTCGGGCGATCATGCACAACTTCAATGGCGAGCGCTTTTTTCTCGCGGCGGGCGCGCTGGGATTCGCGTGGGTCTGCTATCAGGAAGCACTCGACTGGGCGCGCGAGCGCAGGACTTTCGGCCAGCGCCTGGCCGACCACCAGGTTGTCCGGCATCGCCTGGTTGATATGCGCAGCCGCATCGAGTCGGCACGCGCGCTGCTGGAGGAGACTGCCTGGCGCATGGATAAGCTGCCGCCGGGTGATGCGACCACAGTCGCAATGATCTGCATGCTGAAGAACGTCGCAACGCGCACGATGCAGTTCTGCGCCGATGCAGCCGTGCAAACACTGGGCGGCATGGGCTATATGCGCGGCTCGAGTTCCGAGCGCATCTATCGCGAGGTCAAGGTAAACATGATCGGTGGTGGAACCGAGGAAATCATGAAAGACCTCGCAGCCCGGCAACTCGGACACTGAGGCGGTGGCGCGGCCAGCTGACTCGCAGAGCAGGCGGCGGGCGGCCCGGAAACGAGTTGATCGCGCCAGGGCCAACCCGGCCGGACCCGCCGCGGATGACGGCCGGCGCGGACAGCTCATACGTGAATCGGCCCGCCTATTTCGCAAGAAAGGTTACGATGCAACCTCGGTACGCGACATTGCAGCGGCCACCGGCATACAGTCCGGCAGCTGGGTGTACCATTTCCGCACCAAGCAGGACATCCTCGTCGCCGTCATGGAGGAAGGTCTCGAGCGCGCGCTGGCCCGCATCGAGGGGATTGTCGATGAGGATCTGACCGCGCGCGACAAATTCCGCAAGCTGGTGCGGACACACCTCGAGACTATCCTGGCGCCGGGCGAGGACTTCCTGCCAGTACTGCTTTATGAATGGCGCTCGCTCGATTCCGCGGCATCCCGGCCCGGGATCGTTGCACTCCAGAATCGCTACGAAAGCGTATGGGACGAAGTCATGCGAAACCTGGTGCGCTCGGGCGACTGGGCCGAACCAACGCGCATCGATCGGCTGTTGATGTTTGGCGCGCTTAACTGGATGGCGCGCTGGTACCGGCCAACGGGTGAGCTCGACATCGAAGATCTTACCGACGAATGCACCCGGTTTCTCCTGCGGACCCCCGAGGCTCGGCTTCGCCCGCGAAAGCGCTCAGCCGCGCGCAAAAAGCGCGGCTGAGCGACAGGGGTTTATTTCGACTTGCCGGCCGCGAGCTGTGCGGGCAGGTATTGCTCCATTACCGCCTGCTCGAGCAGTTCCGGCGGCAGCAATCCCTGCGAAATGATGAAATCGTGGTACGAGCGTGCATCGAAGCGCTCGCCCAACGCGATCTCAACCTTGCCACGCAGCGCGAGTTGTCGTTGGTAACCATAGAAGTAGGACGTGGCCTGCCCGGGCGCCGTGAAGCTGTAGCGGTCCACTTCCTGCTTGGCCATCGGCTCGGAGAGGCCGACTTCTTTTATCAGGAAAGCCTGGACCTCGGCAGGCTCGATCTGCCCGAGGTTTACCATCGGATCGAGGAACGCGCGCGCTGCACGCATCAGTCGCATTTGCAGTGTGCCCAGCTGGCCCTCCAGCGGCAGGTATTCCTTGAGTATCGCCTCGGCGTATAGCGCCCAGCCTTCGACGTTCGCGCTGTTAAACGCGAAAACGATCCGGGGGATCGATACGCCGTTTTCGATCATCTTCGCAAACTGCAGTTCATGCCCGGGCCGCGCTTCGTGTGCGGTCAGCGTCCACGTGATTGCATCGAAGTTGAAGTCATCCATCCGGGTGCCGGGCGGTGCGCTCGGATTCTCCAGCGGCAGCACGAACTCCGCCGGTTCGCCGGTATTGCCGATCAGCCGTGGCGGGTTGAGGTGCGGCGCCGGAGTCGATGCCGATTCGGCCTCGGTGGCGAGACGGATAACGGCGTCGCGATCGGGCAGCGTGATGAGCTCTTCCTGCCGAATGATCTTTTCCACGTCGGTGAGGCGAGAGCGATAAGTCTCCAGCAGCTCGTCATTGGCGATCGCGTCCTTCTTCAGCTCGCGCAACACGTCCCGATATTCGCCGGACTTGTAGCCACGCTGCTTCGCGACGATTCGCGAGAGTGCCTGCATCTCGTCGCGTGTCTGAACGAAACCGATCAAGGCCTCGTCGATCAGCGTTTCAGGAGCTGTCTTGACGCCGAAATTACGCAGATTGTCTGCGTAGATCTCCGGTGGCAGGCGATTGGACGTGCGTGCACGCGGCAACACCTTTGCATTGACCCATCGGGCGTACTCATCGAGCTGCGACTCGAGCAGCGCGAGGTCGGCCTCCCAGCCCTCGAGTCCACTGTTCTCGAAAAGGTCGCGAATTCCGCCGACATACCGCGGCTGGTTCTCGAGGTGCTGTTCCACCTCGACCGTCCAGGGTCCGGTCAGGCCGGCAACGTCGAACTTCTCTTCGACTCGTTGTTCCGCCAGTACGGTGATCGGCGAGTATCCGGGCTCGGAGCCGGTGTACTTGCGCAGGCGCTCCAGCGCGGCGGGGTAGCGTTCCTTCGGTACGCGCGGATCGAGCAGGGACTGGAATCCCTGGAACAGTGTTTCCGGCAGGTCGAAATACGGCAGCATCAGGCGACGCTGCAATTTCGAAGACGTTTCCTGATCATGCGCGGCGGTGATCAGGATCTGCAGGTCCTGGCGAATCCTCGGGTCGGTCTCCGATGCAAGCTTGCCCTCCAGCTCGACTGCGGCCTTCGCGAAATCGGCCTCCGCCCGCTCGCTGTTGCCCGGCCTCAGGTCCAGCACTTCGCCATCAAAACCCTCCACGCCAAGGCGTGCCGCCGTTTCGGGCGCATAGCGGGCGATTATCTCGAGCATCGGGATGGCGTTTGCGTTGCTTTGCTGCACCCAGTCCGTTTTGGCTGCCGCCGTCACGGAAACAAAGATGCCAAGTGCAATGAGCAGGCGGCCGGTCGTGTTTATCATCAGATGGTTCTCTCTCGGAAACAGGGATCCAGGGAAGAATGCTACCACTCGCGGGCAATTGCCTGCCGGCCTGAGACCGCCTGTGGACGGCGCCCGCAACGCGCAGTAGTCTTGACCCTAAACGACAAACTCAGGCGTGCGCCGCCGACCGGCGCTGCTCAATAGACCGGCGGGGCGAGAATCGATGAAACAGCTTTCCGGAACCGACAACCTGTTCCTGCAGCTCGAGCATGGCAATCAGTACATGCACGTCGCGGGCCTGGGCATTTACGATCCCTCGACGGCCCCGGGAGGGTCGGTACGATTCAAAGAGATCCTGGAGTTCTTTGAGGCCCGGCTCGATCTGGCGCCAGTGTTTCGGCGGCGACTGGTGACGGTACCGCTGGATCTCGACCGGCCGTACTGGATAGAGGATGGCGATATCGACGTCGAGTTTCACGTCAGGCACATTGCTTTGCCGCAGCCCGGTGACTGGCGGCAATTGTGTATCCAGGTCGCGCGCCTGCACTCCCGGCCGCTCGATCGCAGCAAGCCCCTCTGGGAGGTCTATGTCATCGAGGGTCTCGACAATATTCAGGGACTCCCGGCGGGCAGCTTCGCTTTGTATATCAAGTTTCACCACGCGGCCGTCGACGGCGAGGCGGGCACTGAACTGATGAAGGCGATACATTCCTTCTCGCCGGACGAGGCGGTGGACGAGATTGAGAAGCCCCCGCGCTTCAGGGACCGTGAGCCGTCACCAATCGAACTCGGCACGCGTACGCTGATCAATACCGCACAGCGTGTGCCAAAGTTTGCGCGCTTCTCGCTCAAGACCGCGACACGGCTGGCTGGTGTGGGCAGCAGTTACGCAAGCCAGTTGATGAGCGTGCTGCGCGAGGCCGGAGTGCCTTCTGTAGAAATCAGGAAACCCAAAGGCCGGCGGCCACCGGTCACACGTTTCAGCGGGCGGGTTTCTGCGCACCGGGTCGTTGAACTCGACGGCCTGCCGCTGGAGGGCATGAAGAACATTCGCAACAAGGTCGCCGGGTCGACGCTGAATGACATTTTTCTTGCCGTCGTCGGTGGAGCGGTGCGGGCTTATCTCGATGACAAAGGCGAACTGCCCGATCGCTCATTGACAGCACAGGTGCCGATGACGACGCGCGGTGCGGACAAGGGCGGTGATGTCGGCAACCAGATTGCCATCGGCGTCATGCCGTTGCATACGGAGATCGCCGATCCGATCGACCGGCTGCTGGCGATCAGCAAGGGTTCGGACAAGGCCAAGGCGACAATGGCCGTGGTCGGCAAGGACCTGGCAGCCAACCTGTTCGACCTGCTGCCGGCGGCTGCATCTGAGCTGGTGACCAAGCGCATGATGCTGCCGACGATGAATATCGTGGTCTCGAATGTGCGCGGACCCGACGTCGCAATGTACATGGCGGGAGCGCGAATGGTGAACTTCGCGCCGGTCAGCGTCGCGATGGATGGGTTGGGCCTCAACGTGACGGGCTTCAGTTACCACGGCACGATGTGGGTATGCTCAGTCGCCTGCCGCGAAATGATGCCGGATCCGGCATTTTTCTCCGAGTGTCTGCAGGCCAGTTTTGCGGCCATGGTCAGGGCGGCGGATGCGTTGCCGGACGTCACCGAGGCGGCCAAGGCGCAATCCCCGGTTCGTCGCAGGAAGTCGGCAACCCCTCGCAAGGCTAAAGTCCGCAAGGCTGCGGTCCGGAAAAAAAAGTCTCCGGCGCGCGAGCGCCCTGCGGCTAAGGCGAAAGCCGTGGCTGGGACTCGTTCCAAATCCCGGGCGAAGTCCATGGCAAAGACAAAGATGAAAGCCAGGACGAAGGCAAGGACAAAGGCAAAGGTGCGAGCCGGAGCAAAGACGAAGGCCGGGAAAAAGCCAAAAGCAAAGCAAAAGGCGGCGTAAAAAGTTGATGGGCATCGCTTTCACGGCGAGGCAATGACGGAGCACAGACCGATACTGCCTCGCTGAAGGGTTGTCCCCGCAAGGGTTTCAATACTGCGACGCAGCATTCCAATCAGTATCTCCTGTTCAGAACGACGCGGGACTGATGCAGTGCAAAAAAATTGCTGTCGAGGAAATCCGCAACCGACGTGGCAGAAACGCAACGCAATTTTTTTTGTTGTCACACGTATTAATCGCTGGCACCCTTAGCAGGACAAAAGGACAGCGTGGTATTTCGGATACTCCTAGGTGTGTCTGTGGAAAACCGGGATTACGCTAGTCAAAGATCGTCGGTGCCGCATTGGCGTAGCGGCAGCCGGCGAGGATAAAGGGATTCTGGCCGGCAGGTTTGCCGTGCGAGTTAAAGGGTGGGTTCCGCATCACGCGGATGCCGGTGAAAACTTGGGTTAACTGGGGGAATCAAGATGACGATTGAATCCATGAGCCGCGGTCGGCGCAGTTCGGTTCTTGCAGCCGTGATCGGCTCAGTGCTGGCTTCGTATGCGGGCGGCGCCTCGGCGCTTGACTGGGAGTTCGACAACGGTGCGCGGCTGGCTTGGAACACCACCCTGGCGGTCGGTGCGAGCTGGCGAGTGAACGGCCCGGACAAAGAGTTGTATCACCGTGCGGACGGCGAGTTGCTCGGGCTTACCAACGGCCTTGGCGGCAGCCGGACAGACAGTAACACGCTGAACTATGGCTCCGGCGATCGGTTCTCCACGCCTTTCACGCTCGTAACGGATCTCGAGTTAAAGAAAAATCAATTTGGCATTCTGGTTCGCGCAAAGGCCTGGTATGACCAGGCCCTGGAAGACGAAAAGGTCCGCTACGGCCACCAGAACAACGGGTATAACGGCACGATCGTTCTCAATGGCGGCTTGACCGACAAGTTTCCCTGTACTGGCGTCTCCGCGGAGGGGAATGCCCTCTGTATGAAGGGGCAGTGGCCGCAGGCCAAGCTGAACGACAAGGGCTTCGAGGACGAAGTCAAGTTCAGTAACGTTTATCTGCTCGATGCGTATGTTTACGGTTCGTTTGCCCTCGGCAGTTCCGACCTGCAGCTGCGTCTCGGCAACCAGGTCGTCAACTGGGGCGAGAGCCTGTTCATCCAGGGTATCAACCAGATCAACCCGATCGACGTGCCCGCAGCGCGCCGCCCCGGCACGCAGCTCAAGGAAGTCCTGCTGCCGGTCTGGATGGCCTACGCGAACTGGGGTTTCAACTGGGGCTCGGTCGAGGCCTTCTATCAGTTCAAGTGGGAAAATACCGCGCTCGATACCTGCGGTCTCTACTGGGGCCCGGCCGAAGGCGTGGTTGGAACGAATCCGGCGGGCTGCGGGTCGATTACCAGCTTCGGTGGAGTAGGCGGCGGTTCCAACCCGGTCAACCAGGCGACCGGCATCTACTTCCCGGCCGTGAAGGGCAAGGACGCGTCCGACAGTGGCATCTGGGGCGCATCGCTGCGGTTTCCGGTTAGCGCAATCGATACCGAATTCGGTCTCTATTACATGAATATTCACTCGCAGATTCCGAATGTCTCCTCGTACGCGGGTACCGTCCCTGAGGAGTCAATCGTGTTCCCGGCGGCGCTCGGCGGCTCGACGCTCTACGACGCGGAAACCGGGCTGTGGCAGGGCGGTTTCATTAATCCGTTCCAGACTTACGCGAACTACGCCAATTTGCTCGGCTATGACGTGGAATCAGGCAGTGGCTTCTGGGAATACACCGAAGACCGGCAGATCTTCGGACTGAGTGCCGCGACCAACCTGTGGGGTTGGTCCTTCTCGGCCGAGGCGAGCTACCAGATGGATGTGCCGGCGCAGGTCGAAGGCAACGACGTGATCGCGGCCGCGCTGCGAGCGATCGGACCCGTGAGGGAACGCGCGCTGGCTTCCCGGGCCGACAAGGCGGCCGGCGGCGACGGCTATCTGAGGGGCTACGATCTCTTTGATGTCACGCAGTTCCAGGTCAATACGATCAAGACGTTCAGCAACATCCCGCTGGTCAAGGCCGATACGGGCCTGCTGATTGCCGAGGTCGGTTTCCGCTGGAACAACCTGCCGGACTACAAGAAGGGCGGCCTTCGCTATAACCGCGCCTTCATCTATGGCCTTGGCAGCAGCCCGGATATTGCCAGTCAGACAGGCGTGTCCAACGCCTGCCCGAGCGAATTGGCGCCCGGCGTGGCGAACCCGTTCTACAATCCGCAGCCCGACGGCTGCAAAAACGACGGCTACGCGACGGACTTCTCCTGGGGCTACCGCATCCGATGGACCATGGACTACCTGAACATGGGCGGATCGGGCATCACGATGCGGCCGAAGATCTTCTGGTCCCACGATGTCGACGGCTATTCAATTAACCCACAATTTATCGAAGACCGGCAGACGCTGGGCCTCGGTGTGGATTTCATTTACAACAAGCGCTACAACGTGGGTGTCGACTACACGTATTATGGCGACACGGCCTATAACCCGCTGTTTGACAGGGACTTCGTCTCGGTCACCGCCAGCGTTACTTTCTGATTTGATGGGGAGACGGACTAAGATGAATCGACTCAACAAGATACTGGCGGCAGCTACGGCTGCCAGCCTGATGACGCTGGCATGGCCGGCGATGGCGGAGACCAGTGCCGCCGATATCGCCCGCCTCGGCAAGGACCTCACCCCGACCGGCGCGGAAAAGGCCGGCAACGCGGCCGGTACGATCCCGGCCTGGGACGGTGGGCTGTGTTCGCCGCCCTCGGGCTGGGACAAGAACAAGGGTTACACGGATCCATTTCCTGGGGACAAACCCAAGTTCGTTATCACGGCAGCCAATGCGAGCCAGTACGCAGCGAACCTGACCGAAGGTGCGATGGCCCTGCTGAAGAAATATGACAACTTCAAGATGCCGGTTTATCAGACGCGGCGTACGCAGTGCTATCCGCAGAGCGTCTACGACACAATCAAGGCTGAAGCGCCGAACATCAAGCTGAACGGCTTCGGCGTTTCGGGTCGCGAAGCAAGCACGACGCCGTTCCCGGTGCCGAAGGAGCCACTGGAGGTCTACTGGAACCACATCCTGCGTTACCTCGGTGGCGGTATCGTCCGCGAGTACGCGTCGCTCCCAGTGCGCGCCAACGGCGATTACTTCACGATCACTGCGGTCGAAAAACGCATCTTCATGCAGAACATGGATGAGAAGACGCCGAACCGGCTGGTGAACTACATCAACTACTTCACCGGACCGGCAACGCTGGAGGGAACCGTGTTCCTGGTGCACGAGCCGGTCGACCAGGTCAAGGAGCAACGTGCCGCGTGGATCTATAATGCCGGACAACGCCGCGTGCGCCGCGCACCTGACCTGTCCTACGACAACATCAATGACGGCACCGAAGGCCTGCGCACGACCGACCAGTACGATGCGTACAACGGTGCGCCGGATCGTTACGACTGGAAGTTGGTCGGCAAGAAGGAAATCTACGTTCCATACAATGTCTACAAGATGGGCGACAAATCAGTCTCCTATAAGACGCTTGCGACGCCGGGAACGCCCAATTCCGACTACATGCGCTATGAACTGCATCGCGTCTGGGTGCTCGATGCGACGCTGAAGAAGGGCAGCAAGCACGTCTATGGCCGCCGCACGTTGTACATCGACGAGGACAGCTGGTCGGTGCTCTGGGAGGATGCCTACGATACGCGCGGCGGATTGTGGCGCGTTGGCGTTCACCCGGTCATCCAGTTCTACGATGCGCAGGTGATGTGGTACCAGGCGAGCATCTGGCACGACCTGAACAACGGCGCCTACCTGATGAGCTATATCTCGAACGAGATCAAGACGCCATGGGAGTTCAACGAGAAAGGCCGGCTGGCCGACTATCAGCCGAGCGCCTTGAGGCGGGCTGGAACGAAGTAAGAAAGGTCGTCTCGGACCACCAATGCCGAGCGTGCCAGTTACGGCCAGCGCCCGGGGATAGAGATCCCCGGGCCTGGCCCGTTTTTATTTGAAGAGCCGGTTCCCGGGGGGTCCTCCGCCTGGGAACCGGAACCTAGATAAAGAGACACCGGCCTCGTTGGCTGGTCAGGGGCGCATATGATGAAGACCCGCATCCGGGCTGCCGGCATCGCCGGCCTGGCCGCACTCGCGGTCACAACGCTGACCATCGCCGATGCGCAGGAGCGCGAGGCGCCTGTCGTCGACATCAAGCCGGGCCGGATCATCCTGCTCGGTGCAGACCGGGCCGGAGAGCGGATCGTGGCTGTCGGAGAGCGCGGAATCGCAATGCTCTCCGATGACCAGGGACAGAGTTGGCGCTTCGTGACGACGCCGACCACGCGCACGCTGACAGGAGTCGCGTTCGTCGATGACAAGACCGGCGTTGCGGTCGGACACGGCGCGTCGCTGGTTCGCACCGTCGACGGCGGCGAGACCTGGACGAAGCAGGTGCTGGAGGAGGCGGGAATTGAATCGCTGCTCGGCGTGACTGAAATCGCGGGTGGTCGGTTGCTCGTCTATGGCGCTTTTGGCCTGTACTTCGTTTCCGACGACGGCGGCGAGAGCTGGCGGAAGAAGACCGTGATGTACGACGATTTTGATCGTCACATATCCCAGATCGTCGAGGTCGGCGACAAGTTGTTGATGGTGGCTGAGTCCGGGATCCTGGCGCGATCCGATGACCGGGGCGAGACCTGGATCAAGCTGGATTCACCGTATGAAGGCTCATTTTTCGGCGCGACCGCGGCGGGCGATGGTTCCGTGCTGGCCTACGGCATGCGCGGCAACGTTTACCGCTCTGAGAACTTCGCATCGGCCGAGCTGATCTTCCCCGAAGTGGAAGAACCCGACGTAGAGGCCGAGGATTACGATGAATACGCGATCGTCGAACCGGAAGGCGCGACCGGCGTCATCTGGCAGAAGATCCCGCTGGACACGACGACCTCGCTGATGGCCGGGTTGCTGCTCTCTGACGGTCGCATACTGCTGGTCGGTAATTCGGGACTCCTCGCCGAGAGCGAGGACAACGGACGCGATCTGCATCTGCACTTTGCACCCGAACTCGGTGACATGTCCCAGGTACTGGAGGTCGACGGCAAGCTGATAAGCGTCGGGCTCTACGGTATTCGGCCAATTGAACACGAAATGCTGGCATCCCAGTAGCACCACCGGCATCAGAAACGTCGAGGCGAACGAAATGACAGATCAAGACACGGCAAAGGGTGGCGCAGCCGACGATATCGTCGCCCCTCGGCACGCGTTCACCGAAGGATTCATTGGCAAGGTTTCATACTGGATTTTCCGACACCGTAAGTCGCTGTTGATCGTGTTCATCCTGATGACGATCGTGCTCGGCGGGATGGCCAGCCAGCTCAGTGTGCAGGCCGGTTTCACGAAAATGATCCCGCTGAATCATCCGTACATGGCGACCTTCCTGCAGTATGCAGAGGACTTCGGCGGTGCGAACAAGGTGCTGGTTGCCGTCAATAACAGGAACGGCGACATATTCGACAAGGATTTCATGGAAGATCTGCGCGGGGTAACCGAGCAGGTGTTCTTCCTCAATGGTGTCGAGCGCAGCTCGGTGACGTCGCTGTTCACCTCGAACGTGCGCTACAACGAGGTCGTTGAGGACGGATTCAGGGGTGGCAACATCGTTTCGGCCGACTTCGCCGGTACCGACGAACAGCTCGACGAGGTTCGCGAGAACCTGCGCAAATCGAACTGGGTCGGGCGAATCGTTGCGAATGATTATACGGCGGCGATGGTCGTTGCGACGCTGCAGGAAAACGACCCCGAGACCGGTGAGCGCCTGGACCTCAAGGAGGTTGGCCGGCAGCTCGAGGAAATTCGCACACAGTACGAAGACGAAAACACCAGCATCCACATCATCGGTTTTGCGAAGTCGATCGCCGATATTGCGGAGGGCGCAGCGGGCGTACTGGTCTTTTTCGTCATCGCGTTCGTTATCACCGCGGCGCTCCTTTTCTGGTACTCCGGTTCGCTGGCGCTGACGGTAATGGCGCTGATCTGTGCGGTCGTGCCGGTCGTCTGGTTGCTCGGGCTGTTGCCGATATTCGGACTCGGCCTGGATCCGATGTCGATCCTCGTGCCGTTCCTGATTTTCTCGATTGCAGTCTCCCACGCCGTGCAAATGACCAACGCATGGAAGCTCGAGACACTGCATGGCGCCGACGGCATAACGGCTTCGCGGGCCTGCTTCCAGAAGCTGTTCATTCCCGGTGCGATGGCTTTGCTGGCCAATGCGCTCGGCTTCATGGTCATTGCTTTCGTGGACATCGAGATCGTCCGCGAGCTGGCATTTACCGCGACGATCGGCGTCACCGTGATGATCATCACCAACAAGATGCTTTTGCCGATCCTGCTCTCCTACTACAAGTTCTCGCCGGAGGAGGCATCCAAGCTCGCCGGCAAGGAGACTGCGGGCGACTGGCTCTGGGAGCGCATCAGCCCGTTGGCAACGAAGAAATATGCCTGGATCTCGATCCTGGCCGGCCTCGCGTTGCTGGCTTTCGGCCTGTACTGGCGGGCCCAGCTCCATGTCGGTGATCTCGGTCGCGGCGTGCCCGAACTGCGGGCGGAGTCGCGTTACAACCAGGACGTCGACATGATCACCAGTCACTTCTCAATCGGTGTCGACCTGCTGCAGGTCATTGCGGAGGCTAATCCGAAGGACGAGGAAGATTCACCCTGCATCAATCGCGACATCATGGACCGCATGGAGGACTTCGAGTTCCAGATGAGACAGGTCGATGGCGTGGCAACCGTCAGCAGCCTGGCGGGATTTGCGAAAAAGGTCACCCAGGACTATGCGGAAACCTTTATCAAGTGGCGCACGCTGCCAGAGTCGACGGCCCAGCTGGCGCAGGGCGTCAGTTTCGCGACACGCATGGGCGGCGAGTTGATGGATTCGCGCTGCCACGCAATGCCGGTCGGCATATTTACCTCGGATCACCAGGCTCCGACGATCGAACGCATCGTCGACCGAGTGAAGGCCTTCCAGGAAGCCGGCGGTAATGACGACCAGCTCAAGTTCCGGCTCGCCAGCGGCAATGTTGGTGTCATGGCCGCGACCAACGAGGCGGTGCACGAGGCGGACAAGTGGGTCAACCTGGCCTTGTTCGCTTCGGTATCGCTGCTGTGCCTGATTACGTTCCGTTCGCTGCGGGTGACGCTGTGCATCATTCTGCCGCTGGCGCTGGTAACCATTCTCTGCAATGCGGTGATGGCAATACTCGACATCGGTCTGAAGGTAAATACCTTGCCGGTGGTCGCACTCGGCGTCGGCGTTGGTGTGGACTACGGCATCTACCTGTTTGAGCGAATGAAGCATGAATCCGAGGACATGGCGCTGGGCCTGCAGGACGCCTTCGAGGAGGCGCTCAAGCAGCGCGGCACGGCCTCGGTCTTCACGGCGATAACGATGACACTGTCGGTGGCGACGTGGTTCTTCTCCGACCTGAAGTTCCAGGCTGATATGGGTCTGCTGCTGGCGTTCATGTTCCTGGTGAACATGTTCGGC
>Ga0316576_10000453_pt1 | contig 19164 bp, 11 predicted proteins | sample S0NA_FD_203075 | JGI IMG/M metagenome (GOLD analysis project Ga0316576, IMG submission 203075) | Rhizosphere microbial communities from salt marsh grasses in Alabama, United States - S0-2_050615r3r5 | ecosystem: Host-associated > Plants > Roots > Rhizosphere | place: USA: Alabama | collected... | reverse complement strand
TTCGGCCGGCCGATCATCGACGACTGGCGGACGCAGCTCGACTTCACCACGATTCTCTACCGCTGCCGCGGCCTCCACCTCGACGACCGCCACGTTCGGGATGCCGACGGCACCGCCATGTCGGCGTCGATCGTCGACCTGGCGCTCTTCGTGGTCAACAACTACCGGGAGCTCAGAAAGCGTGGCGCGTCACTGGTGCTCTACCTGCCCAAGATCCAGACTGCCGAGGAGGCGGCGCTGTGGAACGAGATGCTGACAGCTCTCGAGCGCCACCTCGGGCTGGACGTGGGCACGATCAAGGTTTACGTCCTGGTCGAGCAGCTCGAGGCCACCTTCCAGCTCATGGAGATCCGAGCCGCGCTCGGCCGCCACTTTGTCGGCTACAACACCGGCCGTTGGGACTACATCAACTCGGTCGCAGACGCCAACGCCTGGGACACGGACTTCGTCAACCCCAACATCGAGTCCATCGTCATGACCTACGGCTACATGCGGACCTACGAGGACCGCGTGCGGCGGGCGGTCAACACGCCCGACCGTGGCGGCCATTGCGCCCTCTGGCAGGGCGGCATGGAGCCCAACATCCCGGTCGGCTCGGCCGAGGGCGTCGCGACGAGCATGGACAAGGCGGTCGCCGGCGCCGAGCGCGAGCAGCGCGAGGGGGCGAGCGGCAAGTGGGTGGCGCACTGGAAGATGGTCCACATCGTGCGCCCGGTGTGGGAGAAGGTGGGCGACGCCAATCAGCTCGGTCGCAAGTTTGAGCCGCTAACCTACACCGACGACGACGCGGAAGGCCTGCTGCTGCTCGAGGACGCCCCACGAACTGTCCGCGGCGCCCGAAACCTGTTGTCGGTCGCGCTGCAGTACGGCAACGCGTTCGGCCAGGGGATGCAGGCAGCTGCGCTCAAGCCCGCCGACTTCTTCGGCGACGACGACATCCTCTACCTGATGGAGGACATGGCCACCGGCGAGATCCGATTGTCGATCCTCTGGGAGTGGTTGCACAAGGGCGCCCCGCTCACCGAGGACGACCCCGAGACCGGGGTCACGGCCGGTGACATCTTCACCCGCAAGCTCTTCGAACGACTCCTCACCGAGGAGTTCGACAAGCTGCTCGCCGCCAGGGACAGGGACGTCTGGGACCACTCAAAGACCACGACCCTGCCGATCGCCCGCGAGATCGTCGCGACCTACGTCCTGTCCGAAATCAAGGTTCCGTGGTACATCGACCTGCTCAACATCAATCTCGACAACTATGACCTGGAGATTGCCAAGCAGCGGATCCGGCTGTACATGGAGGCCTTCATGAAGGACGGCACCCGCGTCACCGAGAACCTGGACACCGCCGGTAGTACGACGAACGAGATCGCCGAGCTCGAGATTCGTGTCGATGCGGTACAGACGTTCATGAACGGTCCGCGCTTCACCGGCATCACCCGGCTCTACAGCCCGCGGCAGGTGGCGCAGCAGCAAGGGACGATCCCGCACGACTACACGGTCGCCCGCAACGCCGCCAGCGATTTCTTCGCCCGGTTGCGCGAGCTCCAGGCCGCAGGCCGTTCGATCACCACCTTCGGCCCCTACACGCCGGGCCAGGCGGTGGCCATCAAGCGCATCGGGATCGAAGGCATCTACCTCGGCGGCTGGGCGACCTCGGCCAAGGGCTCGGTGACCGAGGACCCGGGCGCCGATCTCGCGAGCTACCCGCTGAGCCAGGTGCCCGACGAGGCGGCGCCAATCGTCCGCGCGCTGCTCACCGCCGACCGCAACCAGCAGTATCTGCGCTCGAAGATGTCCGACCGTCAGCGCGCCGGCACCCCCAGGATCGACTATCGACCGTTCATCATCGCCGATGCCGACACCGGCCACGGCGGCGACGCCCACGTGCGCAACCTGATCCGGCGCTTCGTCGAGATCGGCGTACCCGGCTACCACATCGAGGACCAGAAGCCGGGCTGCAAGAAGTGCGGTCACCAGGGTGGCAAGGTCCTGGTGCCGGTGGACGAGCAGATCAAGCGGCTCAACGCCGCCCGCTTCCAGCTCGATGTCATGGGAGTGCCGGGGATCATCGTCGCCCGCACGGACGCCGAGGCCGCGTCCTTCCTCGACGGCTGCGGCGACGGCCGCGACCAGCCCTTCGTCCTCGGCGCCACCAATCTCGCCGTGCCGAGCTGGAAGGCGACCTACCTGGCGATCCTCAAGCGCTTCTATGAGATGGGCGTCGAGGAGCTCAACGGTCACCTGCTCTACCGGATGCCCGATGAGGCGTACGCCAAGGCCGATGCATGGCTCGAGAAAATCGGCGTCTTCGGCTTCATGCGCGACCTTCTCGACGCCCACGCCGGCGACCGCTTTCTCCCGGTCGACACTGTCCTCGACCAGGCGGTCAACCGCTTCGTCGATCTTTGGGAGGCCGAGGCACGGATCAAGACCTTCGGCCAGGCGGTGGCCGACGCCATGAGCTTCCACGTCGAGCAGGGCCAGGAGTTCGACTTCACCGTCGAGGAGTGGCTCGATTGGTCGTCGCGGGCGTCGTGGCAGGAGGCGCGAGACAAGGCGCACGAGCTCGGCATCCACGTCGACTGGGACCCCGAGCTCGCCCGAACTCCCGAGGGCTACTACCCGGTCCAGGGCGGCATCCCCTACGCCGTCGCCAAGTCGTTGGCAGTGGCGCCCTTCTGCGACATCATCTGGATGGAGACCAAGACCGCCAACCTGCACGAGGCCAGGATCTTCGCCGACGCCATCCACGCGCACTACCCGGACAAGATGCTTGCCTACAACCTGTCGCCGTCCTTCAACTGGGACACGACGGGGATGACCGACGAAGAGATGTCGGCCTTCCCCGCCGAGCTCGGCAAGCTCGGCTTCGTCTTCAACTTCATCACTTACGGCGGCCATCAGGTCGACGGCATGGCGGTGGAGGACTTCGCCCGCGCCCTCAAAGAGGAGGGCATGCTCGCGCTCGCCAAGCTCCAACGCCGCATCCGGCTGGTGGAGTCGCCCTACCGCACGCCCCAGACCCTTGTCGGCGGTCCACGCCTGGACGGTGCCCTCATGGCCTCGTCGGGCCGTACGGCCACCACCAAGGCCATGGGCAAGGGCTCGACCCAGGTCCAGCACCTGGTCGAGACCGAGGTCCCGCCGCGGCTGCTCGAGGAGTGGCTCGCCCTGTGGTGCGAGGTCCACGGCGTGGCCGGTCCCCTCACCGTCAAGCTGCGCCCCGAGAAGGCCGGATCCGAGCTGCTCGGGCTCGGCGTCTTCAACGCCGGCGGCGACAAGGTGGCGCGGGTCGTGTTCGCCACGATCAGGGACCGCCGCGGCAAGAGCATCCTGTCGGTGCGCGACCAGGAGACCATGGACCACGGGCTGCGCCAGAAAAGACTCATGACCGTGATTCACCTTTTCCTGATCCACCGCTACAAGGCAGAGGCCATCCACTACGTGACGCCTACCGAGGACAACCTCAAGCAGACCGCCGGCATGGCGAAGCTCGGGATCTTCTCAGAGGTCAACACCGAGGTCGGCGACATCATCGTCGCCGACATCGACCCCGATCGGGTGGCAGGGCTGATCAAAGCCGATCACGCCGAGCTCGGCAAGCTCATCCGGCGCGAGGAGTAGTCGTACCGCGAAGACGCCAAGAGCGCCAAGACATCGCAATCACTGAAGGGCCCGCGCAGCAGGCCGCACGGGCCCTTCGTTGTGTGTTGTGCTTTACGCCCTTTGCGTCTTCGCGGTGAGCTATCGCGTGATGACGAGGTCCTTCATGGAGACCAGGATGCAGATCATCTCCTGGACCTCGTCCTCGCCGTAGCCGATGTTGTGCATGGCCTTGGTGACGTCGCTGCCGGCCGACAGAAAGTCGGCGTCGCTCAGCTCGAGGTGTGCGTGCGCCGACCGCATGTCCCGGCCGAGGTACACGTCCGGCCCACCGGTGCCTGTCGAGATGAAGTCGGCGACGCTCGTGGCGAGCTCTTCGCCGTCGACATCGCCCATGAAGCGGTCGAAATCCGGGTTGATGGTGTGCAGCCGAATGATCTCGGTGGTGAGCTCGTGGACTCTGTCGTAGCCGCCGAGGCGCTCGAAGAGCGGTTTCGCTGCGTGGCGCTCGGCACGAGCCTGCTCGGTGTCCGCGCACATCTGCACGAGCCCGTCCATCTGCTCGTCCACGGTGGGCGCGTCCTGGGCGACCGTGAAGCCGGCCGGGAAGACGCAGGCGAGGGTGATCGCCAAGATGGCGGCGAAATGCGGGGGTCGTATCATTGGGCCTCCCTTGCTTCGGTGTTGGGCGCCGTGACCTCGATGGAGAGCCGCGCCGAGAGGTCGCGGCGGCCCGGTGTGAAAGACGACCCCGCAACGGTTGTCCGAAGGTCGCTATATTTCAAGAATGAGACACTGTTGCAAAACAATCTACCACAAGCACCGGAGCAGCGCCAGCAGATCAGCGGCGAGCCGCGAAGCGTCTCGGTCGAGAAGACCGTCGCGCGGAACCGCGCGACGGTCTTCCCAACGTCGACTCTGTGGTGTCCTTCGCGTTCTCGGCGCCCTGGCGGTTCAGTCCTCCAGCGACACTCGCAGCTCGATCAGACCCTGATGATGCAGCGCCGTCGCGAAGAGCGCGACACGCTCGGCCATGCTCTCGGAGCGATCCGGGAACGCGGCGCTCGTGGACGCCGCAATCTCGGCGACGGTGGCGGCGCCGTCCATCTCGCACCACACATGGCTGCCGAGCTCGTCGAAGCGGATCCGTGGGTGCGACATGAGCCACCGCAGGTGGTCCCAGGCACCGCGGAGACCGCTCGTCGTCGGTCTCGGACGCTCGGCGACCACCCGACCGTCCTCGGCGACCCGCCACTCGGCGAGCCTCCGGGGAACGCAGCTCAGGATCTCGCGGGTGGCCTCGACGGTCACGAGCGCGCGCGGTGCAGCGGCAGCCAGACCAGAAGAAGCAGCAGCAGCGGGTAGACCAGCAGACCGGCGCCGAAGCTGTCCCCGAGACGGGGCAGCAGGTGCTCGGTCTCGGCCATGCCGAGCTTCGCCTGCTCGTAGAGCACCACGAAGGCGAGCAGCACCGCCATCAGGCTCTGACCGGCGATGAGGCCCGAGGCGACCAGCACGCCCGAGTTCTCGGCCTTCATCTTCTGCTCGTCGCTCGCCTTGCCGCGGGCCAGGAAGGCGTCCATGATCGAGCGGATGACGCCGCCGGCGAAGACCGCCGAGGTGGTAGGGAACGGCAGGTACATGCCGACCGCGATGAGCATGGGCGCCGGCGCCTTGATGAGGATCAGCGCCACCCCGAGAAACATGCCGACGATGACCAGCGGCCACGCCATCTCGCCGCCGACGATGCCCCTGCCCATGAGCGCCATGAGCCCGGCCTGGGGCGCCGGAAGCTCGGCCGAACCGATGGTGTAGGCCTCGTCGAGCACCATGAGCAGGACCGGCATGGTCAGCGCGGCGGCGACGACACCGATGATCTCGCCGACCTGCATCTTCCACGGCGTGCCGCCGAGGATGTGGCCGACCTTGAAGTCCTGCATCATGTCGCCGGCGACGCCGGCTGCGCAGCAGACCACGCCGGAGACCCCGAGCACCGCCGCCAGGCCGTGCACGCCGGTGACGCCCATCAGCACCATCAACACCGCCGAGATGACCAGCGCCGACAGGGTGAGGCCCGAGATCGGGTTGTTGGAGTTGCCGACCAGCCCGACGAGATAGCCGGCGACCGCGGCGAAGAGAACCCCGAGGACCAGCATCACCACGGTCAGCACCAACGCGCCCGGAGTGGAGGCCGCGAAGTAGCGGTAGAGCAAGAACATGGGGATCGCCATCACGGCGATGGCGACCATCACCCACTTGAGGTTGAGGTCCTGCTCGGTGCGCTCGACGGTGGGCGCGCCGGCATCGCCGCCCCTGACCGCCGCCCAGACCTTGGTGACGCCACTGATCAGAGACTCGCGCAGGGTGTAGAGGGTGTAGAACGCCGACACGATCATGGTGCCCACCGCCAGCGGCCGGATCTGGCGGAACCAGACGTCCACCGCGAGCGCGATGAAACCGTCGTCGGCGACGCCGAACGAGACCCCCGGGTTGAGGAACAGAGCCAGCGGCACCAGCACCAGCCAGCCGGCCACCGCGCCGGCGAACAGGATCGCCGAGATCCGCAGGCCGACGATGAAGCCGACCCCCATGACCATGGGCGAGGCTTCGGGGGTGGACAGCAGGATGCCGCCGGCGTACTCGATCTTGCGGCCGACGATCTCGATGGCCGATGTCCCGAAGTGGACGAAGCTCTGCGCCTTGTCACGAATGAAGTGGATACCCGCGTCGTTCTTGAACAGCTCCCAGACGGCAGCGATGCCCATGGCTCCGAAGACCAGCCCAGCGCCGGTCTGACCCTTCTGACCCGCCTTGACGATCTCCGACGCGGCGACGCTTTCGGGGAACGGGAGCTCCGCCTCCACCACTAACGCGCGACGCAGGATGATCACGAAGAGCACGCCGAGGACACCGCCGATGAGCATGATGGCGGTGGCTTCGCGGAGGTCGAACTCCTCCCACGCGCCGCTGATGATGAAGGCCGGGATGGTGAAGATCGCGCCGGCCACGAGGGACTCGCCCACCGACGCCGTGGTCCGGGCGATGTTCTCCTCGAGGATGTTGCCCCCGAAAACACGAAGGGCCGCCATAGCGACCACGGCGGCCGGAAACGTGGCGGCCACCGTAAGGCCCACCTTCATGCCCAGGTAGGCATTCGCCGCGCCGAGAACCACGGCCATGATGACGCCGAGAAAGATGGCCTTGAAGGTCAGCTCCGCCATGGACGCCGACGCCGGTACGTAAGGCTTGAACTCGTGCTCTGCCATGAATCCCTCCCCCCGAACAGTGTTTGGGATTCTAGCTCGTTCCCGTCCAGAAACGGCGTTTTTCGGCAATCTTGGCGTCAACCTGCGGGTTTCCTTGTGCGGTGTACCGAAGTACGCCTCCGCGCAAGCCCTTGGTTTCGTTAACCCTTTCTAAAAAAACCGCTCGTTTCTGGATCGGGAACGACGCTGTTCCAACCGGAGTTTCTGGATGGGAACTAGCTCAGTTCGTGCGCCCTGGTCCCGCGTTCGCGCCCGTTCCCGTTCCCGTTCCCGTTCCCGTTCCCGTTCCCGATGGAATGGTCGGCGATCCACAGCGGCAGCGACAGGGACAGCATCAGGTTTGGCGGATGTACCCGGAACCGGAGCTACTCACCACTCACTCCTCACGACTCGCTTCGCACGACTCACAACTCACAAGAAACTCACTACTCCCGCAGCTTCTGCTCGAGGAGCTGACCGGCGATGGCCATGAGCTGGTTCTCCGTGAGAACCCCCACGAGCCTGCCGTCCTTGATGACCGGCAGGCACGACCAGCGGTTGCGGCGCATGAGGTCGATGGCCTCGACGGTCGAGGTCTCCGGGGTCACGGTGACCGGCTCGCGCTGCATGATCTCGGACACCGGCAGCGGCCCGTCCCGCTGCTCGGGGTGGTAGGTGCCCACGAGCCTGATCAGCGCGCGCTGCGACACCATGCCCACGAGACGGTTGTCGGCATCCTCCACCATGACGTGGCGGATGTTGTTCCACACCATGAGATTGGCGACGAGGTCGACGGGCTCGGCCTCGGCCACCGTGAACAGATCGGTGTCCATGCAGTGCTCGACAGTGAGGTAGTTCTGCTTCCAGCCGCCGCCCTCCTCGAGTTGGGCAGACGGCCACGTCGCCACCGGTCGGCTCTCCCGTTGACGCGCGGCAATGGCTGCGGTCACGGCCGACAGCCGCTCCGACAACGGTCCCTTGCTGCCCATGGCGGCGAGGGAGTCGAGCTGCCATTGGGCGCCCGTCTGACGGCTTCGGACGCGCTCCTCGATGGTTCCGAGATAGAGGTCGATGTCGGCACCGTCGACGCTGGAGGCGATCAGACCATCACGCGCGACCCCAAGCAGCTCGTCGAGGATCAACCGATCGGCCGGCACGAGCTCGCGTCCGACCCAGCTGAGCTGCGCACCGAGACCGTTCTCGGCCGCTGCGAAGAAATTGGAGCTTGCGTCCTCGAAGCGCATGCGGTCGGTGATGTCGCCGAATCGGACGAGACAACCACTGACGAGACCGAACCAGAACGCTGCGTTGGCGACCTCGTCCCGAGGCGTGGGTCCGGACGGGAGAATGCGGTTTTCGATCCTGAGGTGGGGCTTGCCGTCAGAGACTCCGTAGCAGACCCGGTTCCAGCGGTAGACCGTGCTGTTGTGGAGGCGCAGCGCCTTAAGGGACGGCGCGCGGCCCTGCTCGATCTCGACGAAGGGATCGTCCTCCATCTCGGTCGACAGGAGGGTCCGGAAGCGGGCGATGTCCTCGCGAAAGATCTCGAGCGCCGAGCTCTTGACCCAATGACGGCCGAAGCTCACCCGCGGCGTCTGCTCACGCAGGTGCGGCATGGAGCGGCGGGTGTCGATCGACTGCTGAAAAAGACCGACCCGCGTCTCCCGCCACAGTCGCTTGCCGAAGAGCAGGGGCGAGTTGACCGCCGCCGCCAGCACCGGCCCGGCCACCGCCTGAGCGATGTTGTAGAGGCGGGCAAACTCGTGCGGCGCGACCTGGAAATGGACCTGAAAGCTCGTGTTGCAGGCCTCCACCATGATCGAGTCATGGTGGAGGTGGAGCTCGTCGATTCCCTTGAGGTAGAACTCGTAGGCCCCGCCTTTGAGCCGCGTCATGGCGTCGTTGAGGGCGAAGTAGCGGGGGTTCGGTGTCATGCTGTCGAGCTCGAGGTCGGACTTGACGAGGGTCGGCAGGATGCCTGTCAAGAGAATGTCGCCACCACAAGCCAGGGCAGCGTTGCGAACCGCGCCGAGTAGCTCCCCGATCTGCCACTCCATGTCGGACAGGCAGCGGCCGCCGAAGACCAGCGGGTCGAGGTTGAACTCGAGGTTGAAGCGCGCGAGCTCGGTAGTGAAGTGGGGGTCGTTCACCGTCTCAAGCACGTCGAGGGCGATCGGCGCGGGGCGCCAGTGGGGATCGACGAGGAACAGCTCCTGCTCGGCGCCGATGCGCCGCACGTCACGTTCGAAGAGGTCGTCGGCGAGCATCCTCTCGAAGGCGCGCACATCATTCAACAGGTGCTTGAGAAAGACCCGGATCTCTTCTGCTTCCGACTCACGTCGGACGTCGTGCTCCCCCATGAATCGCTCTCCTGCGATGCGTCGCTGGCGTATTGTAACCGAGTCGCATCTGCCTCCGTGAAACGACGCGGGCAAGGGCCCCGACAGCCTCCGAAGGGCGTCCGAGGCCAAGTATCTGCTAACCTAATTAGCAGATCACAAATCCTAGGACTTGACAAACATTGACTAAGATCTTATCTTATCCTTGGGTTCCGAACCCATGGAGGAGTGAATGACCAGCCATCCGCAATACACCGTTCGGGCCGCCGAGGCCCTGCAGACGGCCTTCAAGACCGCCGGGTCGCGCGGCAACCCGGAAACGACGCCCGCCCACCTCCTGCTCGCCCTGATCGAGCAGGCGGAAGGGATCGCCGGCAAGCTGCTGTCCAAGGTCGGCGTCGCTACCGGCCAGCTCGCGGGCGAGCTCCAGACCGCTCTCGATCGCCTGCCGTCGGCGGAGGGCGGCTCCGAGCCGCAGCCGTCACGGTCACTGCGCGCGGTCCTCGACCAGGCGACGAAGCTCGCCCCCCAGTTCCAGGACCAGTACGTGTCGGTCGAGCACCTGCTCCTCGCCTTGACCGCAGTGAGTGAATCCACAGCTGCCGAGGTTCTCGTCCGCCACGGGGTCAACCAGAGCACTCTGCTCGCGGCGATCCAGGAGCTTCGGGGCTCCCACCGGATCACCGACGACAACCCGGAGGCCAAGTACGAAGCCCTCAAGAGCTACGGCCGCGATCTCACGGATCTCGCCCGGGCGGGGAAGCTCGACCCGGTCATCGGCCGCGATGAGGAGATTCGTCGCGTCATGCAGGTCCTGACTCGCCGAACCAAGAACAACCCGGTCCTGATCGGCGAGCCCGGCGTCGGCAAAACGGCCGTCGCCGAGGGACTCGCCCAACGGATCGCGGCCGGCGACGTCCCCGAGATCCTGAAGCACCGGCAGCTCGTGTCGCTCGACATGGGCGCCCTCATCGCCGGCGCCAAGTACCGCGGCGAGTTCGAGGACAGGCTCAAGGCCGTGCTCAAGGAGGTCGTGGACTCCGACGGCGAGATCATCCTCTTCATCGACGAGCTCCACACCCTGGTCGGCGCCGGCGCCGCCGAGGGCGCCATGGACGCCGCCAACCTGCTCAAGCCGGCCCTCGCGCGAGGCGAGCTTCGCTGCATCGGCGCCACGACCCTCAGCGAGTACCGCAAGCATATCGAAAAGGACGCCGCTCTCGAGCGCCGCTTCCAGCCGGTTCTCGTGGGCGAGCCATCGGTGGAGGAGACCATCGGCATCCTGCGCGGTCTCAAGGAGAAGTACGAGGTTCACCACGGCGTCCGGATCGCCGACGCCGCCCTGGTCGCCGCGGCCACTCTGTCTCAGCGTTACATCACCGACCGCTTCCTGCCCGACAAGGCCATCGACCTGGTCGATGAGGCGGCATCTCGGCTGCGTATCGAGATCGACTCACTACCGACCGACATCGACCAGCTCGAACGGCGCTCTGTTCAGCTCGAAATCGAGCGTCGGGCGCTCGCCAAGGAGAAGGACAGGACCTCCAAGGAGCGGCTCGGGGTCCTCGAGGCCGAGCTTGCCGAGCTCAAGGAGCGAATCTCGGGCATGAAGGCCCATTGGCAGAAGGAAAAGGAGCTCATCGCGCGGATCCGAGAGCTCAAGGAGCAGCATGAGCAGGTCCGCGAGTCGGCCGAGCGAGCACAGCGCGACGGCGACCTGGAGCGCGCCGCCCAGCTCCGCTACGGGCAGCTTCCCGAGCTCGAGCAGCAGCTCGCATCAGCCTCCGAGGCCCTCAAGGAGCACCAGGAGGCTCACGGCACCATGCTCGCCGAGGAGGTCGGCGAGGAGGACATTGCCCGCACGGTGTCTCGCTGGAGCGGCATCCCCGTGTCTCGCCTCCTCGAGGGCGAGAAAGCGAAGCTGCTCGAGATGGAGAGCCGGATCGGAGGGCGAGTGGTCGGCCAGGACGACGCGATCCGCGCGGTGTCGGCCGCGGTTCGCCGGGCGCGCGCCGGCCTCAAGGACCCGAACCGGCCGATCGGCTCCTTCCTCTTCCTCGGCCCCACCGGCGTCGGCAAGACCGAGCTCGCTCGGGCCCTCGCCGAGTTCCTGTTCGACGACGAGCGCGCCATGGTCCGCGTCGACATGTCCGAGTACATGGAGAAGCACTCGGTGGCGCGGATGATCGGCGCCCCTCCGGGCTACGTCGGCCACGACGAAGGTGGGCAGCTGACCGAGGCGGTGCGTCGCCGCCCATACTCGGTGGTCCTTCTCGACGAGATCGAGAAGGCCCACCCCGACGTCTTCAACGTCCTGCTGCAGCTGCTCGACGACGGCCGCCTGACCGACGGCAAGGGCCGCACCGTCGACTTCCGCAACACGGTCGTGATCATGACCTCGAACATCGCCAGCTCGGTGATTCAGGACCTCACCGAGTCCGAGCGCGAACGCATGATGAGCCTCGTGATGACCGAGCTCAAGCACCACTTCCGGCCCGAGTTCCTCAACCGGGTCGACGAGGTCCTGATCTTCCACAAGCTCAACGAGCGACACATGGAGCAGATCGTCCGGATCCAGCTCGACCGCTTCAACCAGTTGCTCGCCGATCAGGGTTTGACGGTCGAGGCGAGCGACGACGCAGTGAGGCTCCTTGCACACCACGGCTTCGACCCCGACTTCGGCGCTCGGCCGCTCAAGCGGGCGATTCAGCAGCTGCTTCAGGATCCTCTGGCCAATCTGGTCCTCGCGGGTGACGTCGGGGCCGACCAGACGGTGCGAGTCGAGGTCGCGGACGGCGAGCTCGTCCTCGAGCCGGTAACCGAAGAGGTCACAGCGACCAAGTAATAGATGAACACTCCTCCTTCCATCGGGCCCCTTTCGGGGGCCCTAATTCTTTTGCGTCCGGGACAGGGGTCGGGGCCGGGCCACCAGGACAGGGGCTCGGTGACGCCGTCGCACGCCTGCTCACCGCCCCGCCGCAAACTCGACCGCGGTTTCGCGCCTCCGAGCACGGATCGGCTACACTCCTGGAATCTGACGTCTGCGAACGAACGATTACCGCGGACCGAAACGCGGCCGACGAGCGAAGGGAGCCGACATGGAGCAACAGGGACCCCGGACCATCGACATGAGCCAGTTCCGCCGACAAAAACCGCCGACCAAAACCATCGCCGTCGGGCTGTTGGTGGCATTCGTGGCCATCCTCGCCTTCTCCAGCTTCTTCACGATCCAGCCCGAGGAGGTGGGGATCGTGCTCCGCTTCGGGAAGTACATCCGCACCGCGGAGCCCGGGCTCAACTTCAAGTTCCCAACGCCCCTCGAGCAGGTGCTCAAGGTCCCGGTCCAGCGCCAGCTCAAGCAGGAGTTCGGTTTTCAGACCGCCGAGGCGGGCGTTCGCACCCGCTACGTCGACCGCGACTTTCAGGGCGAGTCGCTGATGCTCACCGGCGATCTCAACGTCGCCGTGGTGGAGTGGATCGCCCAGTACCGGGTGGACGACCCCTACAAGTACCTGTTCAAGGTGCGCAACGTCGGTAAGACATTTCGCGACATGAACGAGGCGGTGATGCGAGCAGTCGTCGGCGACCGCAGCGTCGACGAGGTCATCACCGTCGGCCGCCTCGAGATCGAGGACGAGGTTAAGCTCATGCTGCAGGAGCTGTGCGACCGCTACGAGACCGGCATCGTGGTCGATCAGATCGTGCTCCAGGACGTCAACCCGCCCGATCCCGTCAAACCCTCGTTCAACGAGGTCAACCAGGCCGAGCAGGAGCGCGAGCGTGCGATCAACGACGCCCGGGCGGCCTACAACAGCATCATTCCCAAGGCGCGCGGCCAGGCCCAGGAGACCATCCAGCAGGCCGAAGGCTACGCCATCGACCGCGTCAACCGGGCACGCGGCGACGCGGTTCTCTTCGATGAGGTCTTCGCTGCCTACAAGCGGGCGCCCGAGGTGACCCGGCGGCGAATCTACCTGGAGACCATGGAGGCGGTCTACCCGGGCCTCGAACGAAAGCTCGTGCTCGACGACAACCTCAGCGGGGTCCTGCCCCTGCTCGATCTCAAGCAGGTCGGAGGTGGCCAATGAAACAGGTCTCGCTGATCATCGTCGCAACCATCTTCCTGGTCATCGCCGTGGTCGCCGGTGGGGCGTTCTACATCGTCAATGAAGCCGAGCAGGTCGTCATCACCCAGTTCGGCAAACCGGTGGGCGATCCGGTGTTGACCCCGGGCCTCAAGATCAAGGTCCCCTTTCTGCAGAAGGCCAACTACTTCGACAAGCGCTTTCTCGAGTGGGACGGCGCTCCCAACGAGGTTCCGACCAAGGACAAGCGGTTCCTCTTCGTCGACACCTATGCCCGCTGGCGGATCACCGACCCGCTGCTCTTCTTCCAACGGCTGCGCGACGAGCGAGGCGCCCAGTCCCGTCTCGACGACATCCTCGACGGTGAAACCCGCACGACGATCGCCAAGCACAACCTCATCGAGGCGGTGCGAAGCACCAACCGCGAGTTCGCCGTGTCGTCGGCCCTCGACGAAGGCGCCAAAACGATCAATGCCGGCAGGGTGGCGCTCGAGCAGGAGGTCTTGAAAAACGCGTCGGCCCGCACCGTGGTTCTCGGCATCGAGATCCTCGATTTCCAGTTCAAGCGCACCAACTACGCCGACGTCGACCGGCCCAAGGTCTACGAGCGGATGATCTCGGAGCGCAAACGGATCGCCGAGGAGTACCGTTCCGAAGGCGCCGGCGAGGCCGCTCGGATCAACGGAGCCAAAGACAAGGATCTCAAGGAGATCACCTCGGAGGCCTATCGGCAGGCACAGGAGATCCGCGGCAAGGCCGACGCGGAAGCGGCCGACATCTATGCCAAGGCGTACAACCGGGACCCCGAGTTCTACCGCTTCCTCAAGACCATGGAGGTCTACCGGACCACCCTCGACAGGGGCACGATTCTGATGCTGTCCACCAAGGGTGAGTTCCTCAGGTACCTCGAAAGCGCGCGGTAGCATCGCGAATGACGAATTCTGAATGATGCATGACATCGCACCCGGCTCGGCAGCGCTCTGAAAGACCGGGGCCAGCACAGTTCATCATTCATCGTTGAAGAACGCGGGCCGCCAGCCCCGCCCTTTTCATTCGGCGAGCTTGCCCATCACCAGCTTGAGATCGCTCCAGACCTTGCGCTTGTCGGATGGGTTGCGGAGAAGGTAGGCGGGATGGTAGGTCGGGAGCAGGGGAACGCCCCGGTAGCGTGACCAGCGGCCCCGGAGGGCGCCCATGGGCTTGTCGGTCCCGGTCAGTCGGCAGGCCGCGAAGCGGCCGAGGGCGACGATCACGGCCGGCCCGACGAGATCGATCTGGCGGTCGAGAAAGCCCGAGCACGCTGCGATCTCGTCGTCCTTCGGGTCGCGGTTGCCGGGCGGACGACATTTGACCACGTTAGCGATGTAAACCATAGTCCGGTCGAAGCCCATCGACTGGATCATGCGATCCAGGAGCTGGCCAGCCTGACCGACAAAGGGTCGGCCGGTCCGGTCCTCCTCGGCTCCCGGACCCTCGCCGATGAACATGACCCTCGCGTTCGCCGTGCCTTCGCCGAACACCACCGTCCTGCGTTGCTCGCTCAGCCGGCATCGCGTACAACTGTTGGTCATTCGCGCCAGCGCCTCGAGATCAGTGTCCGATGCGGGAGGCAGCGCCTGGTTTGGCGGTGAATCCGGTCCGGGTTGGGCTTCGCGTTCAACCACCGGCTCAGGAACTCGAACCGGGTCACGCCAGCCGAGGTCCGCCAAGTATCGGGTGAGGTCACGCGGTCGCATGGCACCCGACCCGGCCGACGGTCAGGCCGTCAGTCCTCGTCCTCGTCGTCGTCGTCGTCGCCACCGTCGAGCTCGTCCACCGCCTCGTCGAGGTCGATGGTCTCGGGCTCGTCATCGAAGTCTTCCAGGTCGTTGCCGTCTGCCTCGTCCTCGTCGCCTTCCTCGTCGTCTGCCATGGCGCCCGCCATACCGAGAAGCTTCTGCAACCGAAGCAGCTCGTCGTCACGCTCGCCGTCGTCGTCTGCGCCCATCGGCTCGCGGACGGCCTTCGCGGCGGTAGGCAGGACATCCGGGATGGCAGCGCCCGGCGGCAGGTCGCTGTCGGTGACACCGACCTCGGCCCGAAGCTGGTCGACGATGGCCTGACGCTGGGCGTCGAGCTCTTCCTGGGTCAGAATCCGCCAGTCCACGAGGCCCTGATCGACGTCGTCGATGGCTACCAAGGTCGCCTTGTCGTGGCGCGACTCGCTTCGTGCCTTGGCGCCGTTGACGAGCTGCTCGGCGCGTTGCGAAACAACGACGATGTACCGGAAGATCGAATCGAATCCCTCGGGCAGTTGGATCATGGGGTGCTGTCCCTCTCCAGGGCCGCTCGAAATGCCTCGCGGATGGCTTCGAGCCGGGTGTTGAGTCGATACGTTCGATGGTGCTCGGCGACACAGATGCTCATGAGGGCATCTACCGCCTGGTTCAAGCGGTCGTTGATGATAGCATAGTCGAACTCGCCACCCACCCCGAACTCGCGAACCGCCCACTGCAAGCGGCGTCGAATCGCGTCCGGAGGATCCTGGCGGCGAGCTGTGAGCCTATCCCTGAGAACCGCGTAGGACGGCGGGTAGACGAAGATCTTGACGACCTCCGGAATCCGCGTCTTGACCTGGTTGGCGCCCTGGACCTCGATGTCGAGGAAGACGTCCTCGCCAGCGGCGAGGCGGACATCGACCTCGCCTCGCGAGGTGCCGTAGAGGTTGCCGGCATACTCGGCCCACTCCAGGAAGTCCCCTCGCGCCGCCATCGCTTCGAATGTCGGTCGGTCGACGAAGTGATAGTCGATGCCGTCGGTCTCCGCCGGACGGGGCCCCCTCGTCGTGTGCGAGACCGAGAAATGGGCGCCGATCCCCATTCCCGCGAGCCGCTTCATGGCCTCGCGGATCAATGTCGTCTTGCCGCCCCCTGACGGCGATGCGACGATGAAGAGCACCCCACGGCCACCTTCCACGCCGCTCACCTCCCCATTCGGGCCTTCGGCCTGGCCATAGTACGCCATCGATCCGGTCAGCGGAAACCGAGCGCGACTCGGCTCAGGGCGCGACCTGGGACCAGTTGCCAACGCCGCCCGACTCGAAGTCGTCGGAAAAAATCTCGCCGGTCTCGACGTGGCCGAAGCGGACGAAGGTCGAGGTCCCCGTGCCCGTGTTGCGGTACGCGAAACAGGCGCCGACGAACTGAGAGCCATCCGGATAGTACCGGTTGCTCATGGTGTAATCGCCGGACCGTCCACCCGAGGAATCAGGGCCAGTGGTACCGGCAATGGAGGTCGTGTGCTGGAGGGGCGCGAAATCGGCTGCCGTCGGCGTGTCGGCCATCCAGGCCGAGCACGATGGGTAGTGGGTGGTCCCCCCACCCCACATGACGGTGCCACCGAGCTGGCCCTGCACGTTGACCGACGCCGACGGGTACATGTAGGCGACGTCCGAGCTCCAGATGTCGACTTCGTCGAGCAGGCTCATGTCGTTGCCGGCGTCGAAGGTCGCGATCCGAACGTAGGGAAAGGGGAAGCTCCCACCCTGGGAGGGGCTCCACATGAAGCCCACCGTCGACCCGGACAGGAACGCTCCCTGGATCCGGCCATCGTGGAATCCGCACCAGTTGCGCCCATCGGGACCGGGGCAGACACGATTCTGGTCGAGCCAGGGCGAGATCGAGCGCAACACCGAGCTCGGGCTCGGATCACCGTCCGGCCAGGTCCAGACCCGAACAGCGGAGGTGTTGGGTTGGGCTCCGAAGTACATGGTGTCGGAGGCGCCGCGGGTCAGGCGGAAGCTGCCGTGCGAGACGGTCCGATAGCCGTCAATGGAGAGTGGTGTGGCACACGACGTGAGCTCGGCCAGTGGATAGCGACCGACATAGCCGCCGGCCCATCCGCCCGGGTAGGTGAATGCGTTGCTGGAGTGGTACAGATAGCTCCCGCTCACCGTCAGGTCGGGGAAGTCGAACCAGGTCTGGGTGGCGAAGCCGACCAGCACCGTCGTGATGTCGTAGGCGCAGTCCCACGAGCCGTCGGCGTTCAGGTCGACGTTGATCCGCTGTGTGCCGGTTGTTGACGATGGTGGGTTGAAGCTGTTGGGGATGAACTGCTGAAGCCAGAAGATCGTGTTCGTCCCGGGATCGTGGGCCATGGTCTGGTCACAGCAGAAGGACTCGCCGGAAGGGTTTGGGTAGGGCCCCGGAAACGGGCTCACAAAGCTGAAGTTCGTCCCGCCGTTGACCGAGGCCGCGGAGTACCAATTGGCGGTGTAGAAGGCCCGATTGCCGGCAGCCGCCACCGCGGGTTCATTGACGACCGAGCTGTACGAGACCGGCGCCGCATCGCTCGGCGTGCTGTTGACGAACAGCTCCACCGGAGCTGTCCTGCTCTCTCCATCGACGGGGTCGGTCGCGGGCGTGTGTGGCCTGACCGTCGCCGGATCCACCTCGGTGACCTCGAACGGAGGTCCGGCCTCGGGGTGCTGTCGCCCGTGCAGCAGTCGTTCCTGGCGCAGGGCCACCAAGGCGTCGCTGGCTTCGGTGGTCTCATCGAGCTCCGCCTCGCCGACGGCGACGGCGTCGAGTCGTGGCACCGTTGTGTGGATCACCTGTTCATCCGGTCCTGAAGATCCGTCCTCGGCGACACCGGTCGTCACGACGAATACCGAGACCACAAACATGACAGAGATGGCGAATGAGGTTGTCTTCATGATCACTCCCGGAGACGCACGAGGCGGGTCACACCAACACAGTTAAGCATAACATGCCCGGTCATGGCGGGTCAGAGCCGCTTAGCGACGAGGCGTCCAACGCCGGCCGTTTTCGGGAGCATTCCTCCCCATTTCGGGAAGTCTCGGTCACGATCACGGGGCTAGCCCGTCCCCATCCAGAAGCTCTGGCGGGAACAGCGTCGTTCCCGATTCAGAAACGAGCGGTTTTCGAGCAAGGTTCAGGAAACCAAGGGGTTGCGCGGAGGCGACCTTCGGTACGCTGCACAAGGAAACCCGCAGGTTGACGCCAAGATTGCCGAAAACCGCCGTCTCTGGACAGGAACGGGCTAATGGCATGGACCTTGCGACGTTGTAGTAGGGTGGAGTTGTCTGACGAACCTCGATCGACACGACGAAGGATGGCCATGCACGCTGGAAGAAGACCGGAGACGACGGACGCAGAGAGCGCGGCTCGGCAGCGCCGTCGTCCCCGAGTTGTGATCTTCCACGGAACCGGCCAGGCTCACGTCGAGGTCGTCGAGCTTCCTGACGAGACCAGCGTGGGCTCCGTGATCCGCCATGACGACCGAAGCTGGCGGGTGACCGGCATCCGGACCGGAGATCGCGTCCTCATCGCCGAGCTCGATCCAAACTGAGTCGGCGCGGTCCGCTCGCGGGTTCCCTGACTCGGTGGAACGAAAACGACGAGGGACGCAGGAACGCCCGAGTCAGTCGATGAACACGCCCCGCTCGGACAGCGACCGACGCACCTCGGCGTCCGAGCCGGGGTCCACCGCCCGCGTCAGGCGCCACAGCACGTGAACCTCGAAACCGGCGTCGGCTGCGTCCTCGGCCGACCACAGGACGCAATAGTCTCGGGCGAGACCGGCGAGCGAGACGGCCTCCACGCCGAGCTCGCGTAACAGCCCGGCAAGACCGGTGGCCGGGCGCGTGCCCGTAGCATCCCAGTTGTGTCGAAACGCGCTGTACGAGTCGACGGCGGGGTCGGCGCCCTTGCGGAGAATGGCGGTCAGAGGCCCCTGGGGCAGAATCGGATGGAGCTCGGCGCCGGAGCTCTCCTGAACGCAGTGGTCGGGCCAGAGGGTCTGCGGATGTCCGTGTAGTTGTACCTCGTCAAAAGGAGCCCGGCCGGGGTGGCTCGACGCGAACGAAGCATGACCGGGCGGGTGCCAATCCTG
>Ga0316576_10000452_pt1 | contig 19171 bp, 13 predicted proteins | sample S0NA_FD_203075 | JGI IMG/M metagenome (GOLD analysis project Ga0316576, IMG submission 203075) | Rhizosphere microbial communities from salt marsh grasses in Alabama, United States - S0-2_050615r3r5 | ecosystem: Host-associated > Plants > Roots > Rhizosphere | place: USA: Alabama | collected... | reverse complement strand
GTTGTCATAGTGCAGCAACCGGCAGATCACCGACGCCCGACCGCAGCTCTTGGGGGCAGCTCAAGTACCGTTTGTGGTCGCTGGGGCCGTGCTCCTGACCGACGGCAACGCATTGCTGACGCTTGCGCTCACGCTCGGAATAGGTCCGTCTACCCAAAGCGGCAACACCACCACCGATCTGCAGTGTCCACAATGGGAGTCATTGCGGACGTCGCCCGTCGCCATCTGGACGGAACGGCGACAACCCAGGTCAATCGGATAGCCGCCCCTACCGCGACGGCATCAGTGTCCTGGATCTTCTCGCACGCGCATGCACTCGTGGGCGTCTGTCTCGCCTGTTCGCATCGCAGGGCGGTCCGCCCAGACGAGGCGAGTTGTCTGAAACCACCTCGGGGTAGATAAATTCTGTCAGGCGCGTAGTATGGAGAAGAGGCTCGGCCGTTCGGAGTCGTCGGATCAGGTCCGATCAGACGTCGCCAGATCACGACAAGCCGAGCCGATCGCGCCAACGGCGCGTTAGAACGGCGGACCCACAAGTCCGCAATTCAAGAGCACACTCTTGTGCAATCTCGGGTGGTCCCGGCTGGGGTCATCTCCGGGAACCGAAGCGCAGACCCGGTCTGCGGTCAACTAGGTCGTCGCGAATCACGTGTGCACGACTCCGCGACGGCCAAATGCCTCGCGTTGGCGCCTTTGCCGAGTCCCTCGCACGGGGGGCGAGCAGAAGGCGGCGTATCAATGCCAAAACGGCGCCACGACTGAATCGCCGCCAGCACCACCGGCGGCTCCGCTCACAGGGCGGCAAGGCATACGCTTGCCTCGCTTGCGTCTTCTGCCACCAAACTCACCCCGCTTGCGGGACAGAGGTACCATGAAACACGATCATGCCGCGCAAGACTTTGGTGACAACCCGCTGGCGGTCCGAGACACCAACCACTACCAGGCCGAATACGTCCAATCCTTCGTCGAGAAGTGGGACGAGCTGATCGACTGGGAAGGACGCGCCCGCAGCGAGGGGGACTTCTTCATCCGCGTTTTGCGCGAGCACGGCGCGCACAAGGTCCTGGACGTTGCTACGGGGACCGGTTTCCACTCCGTACAGCTCCTCAAGGCGGGGTTCGAGGTGACAAGCGCGGACGGCAATCCAGAGATGCTGGCCCAGGCCTTCGGCAATGCCCGCGACCACGGAAGCATCCTGCGCACCGTGCAAGCCGATTGGCGCTGGCTCAATCGCGACGTGCACGACTACTACGATTCGGTCATCTGTCTCGGTAACTCCTTCACCCATCTCCATGACGAGAATGATCGCCGTAAGGCCCTAGCCGAGTTCTACGCCACCCTGCGGCACGACGGCATCCTGATACTCGACCAGCGCAACTACGACGCCATTCTCGACCACCAAATCGCGCCAACGCACAACTACTACTACTGTGGCGAGAACATCCGCGCCCAGCCCGAGCATGTGGACGACTCCCTCGCGCGCTTCCGCTATGAGTTCCCCGGCGGGGACGTCTTCCACCTCAACATGTTCCCCCTGCGCAAGGGGTACGTGCGCCGGCTGTTGCGCGAGGTGGGCTTTCAGCGCGTGACCACCTACGGCGACTTCAAGGAGACCTATCGCGACACCGAGCCGGACTTCTTCATTCACGTCGCCGAGAAGCGCTATGTGGAGGGAGGACCGCCGGAATGAGCAGCACCTATTCCGAGGTCGTCGAGACCGCCCGCAGCTACTACAACAGCGACGACGCGGACAACTTCTACTTTCACGTCTGGGGTGGGGAGGACATCCACATCGGACTCTACGAGACCCCAGACGAGGCCATCGCAGACGCCAGCCGCCGTACGGTCGACCGAATGGCGGCCATGGTACCGGGTCTCGGCCCAGAGACTCGGGTGCTCGACATGGGCTCCGGATACGGGGGTGCCGCGCGCCGGCTTGCCCAGCGCTTCGGCTGCCGGGTGACGGCGCTCAACCTCAGCGAGAAGGAAAATGAGCGCAACCGGGCTATGAGCGACGCCCAAGGTCTGGGTCGACTTATCGTTGTGGTGGACGGCAGCTTCGAGGCCGTGCCCGCTGCGGACGCCTCCTTTGACCTGGTGTGGTCGCAGGATGCCATCCTGCACAGCGGGCACCGCGACAAGGTCGTCGGCGAGGCCGCGCGGGTGCTGCGCCCCGGCGGCGACTTCGTCTTCACGGACCCGATGCAGGCCGACAGCTGCCCACCGGGCGTCCTCAAGCCGGTGTTGGACCGAATCCACCTCGACAGTCTCGGCTCCGTCGCCTTCTATCGGGAGGCGGCTACTCGCCATAGCCTGCAGGTGCGCGAGATCCTAGACCTGACGGACAACCTGGTCACCCACTACAGGCGCGTGCGCGACGAGTTGGAGGCAAGCCGCCCGGCCTTGGCTGGCAGGGTCTCGGAGGCCTACATGGACCGCATGATCACGGGCCTCGGCCACTGGATCGATGCCGGCGCCGTGGGATACCTCAGCTGGGGCATTCTCCACCTCACCAAGCCGGCCGGTTGAGTCCGCCGGGTCTCGGCGCTCCCCACGGCGCGATCACCCCGCTTCCACCCATTGCGGCCCCAGGCCCGGATGCCCGCGCCCCACCAGATTTGAGAGCACAGCTTATGGCACGCGAATACATCGTTTCGTCCGAATCCGTCGGCGAGGGTCATCCGGACAAAGTGGCCGACAATATCTCCGACGCCATCCTCGACGCCCTGCTGACCCAAGACCCGCGCTCACGGGTTGCCTGCGAAACCCTGGTCAACACGGGCATGGCTCTGGTCTCCGGCGAGATCACGACCACCGTGACCGTCGATTACACCCAGGTCGTCCGCGACACCATCTGCGACATCGGCTACAACGATGCCGCTATGGGTTTCGACGGGCGCTCCTGTGCCGTTCTGCTGGCGCTGGACAAGCAGTCTCCCGACATCGCCCAAGGCGTGGACGAGGGCTCCGGCCTAGACCTGGACCAGGGCGCCGGCGACCAGGGGTTGATGTACGGCTATGCGACCAATGAGACCCCCGCCCTGATGCCCATGCCCATCCAGCTCGCCCACCTGCTCACCAGGCGCCAGAGCGAGGTGCGCAAGTCCGGCGAGCTGAGCTGGCTGAGGCCCGACTGCAAGTCGCAGGTGTCGGTGCGCTACGAGGGCAGCGTGCCCAAGTCCATCGACGCGGTGGTGCTATCCACCCAGCATGCCCCCGAGGTCAGCCACGCGCAGATCGAGGAGGCCGTCATCGAGACCATCGTCAAGCCGGTGATCCCGGCGGGGATGCTCGCGAAGGACGCCAAGTTCTTCATCAACCCCACCGGACGCTTCGTCATCGGTGGCCCCGTGGGCGACTGCGGCCTCACCGGACGGAAGATCATCGTGGATACCTATGGTGGGGTCGGCCGTCATGGGGGCGGCGCCTTCTCCGGCAAGGACCCGTCGAAGGTCGACCGCTCGGCCGCCTACGCTGCCCGCTATGTGGCCAAGAACATCGTAGCCGCGGGCCTCGCCGCCAAGTGCGAGGTGCAGGTCGCCTACGCCATTGGCATCGCCCGGCCCGTGTCTATCCACGTGGAGGCCTTCGGTACCGCGAAGATCGACGAGGGGCAAATCGAGGACCTGGTGCGGGAGCACTTCGACCTGCGGCCGAAGGGCATCATCCAGATGCTCGACCTGCTCCGGCCCCTCTACCGCAAGACCGCCGCCAACGGCCATTTCGGCCGTGACGAGCCTGAGCTCACCTGGGAGCGCACCGATCGCGCGGAGACCCTGCGCACTGCTGCAGGTATCTGAGGCCCGACACCCATGCCGTGGGGCCTGAAGGCGTGGTCGAGCCCGCCCCCGTAGTCGTGTCACTCAAAGGAGAGGTCGGACCTTACCGCAGGTCCCCCTGGACGCCTATGAACGACAAGCTGGTCATCGACAACCTCTATAAGATCTTCGGCCCCGAGCCGAGTAAGGCAATGCAACTACTCGAGCAGGGGCTGTCGAAGGACGAGATCTTTGCCCGCACCCGCACCACCGTGGGTGTCCAGGACGCCAACTTCTCGATCCGGGAGGGCGAGGTGTTTGTCGTCATGGGCCTGTCAGGCTCCGGCAAGTCGACGCTGGTGCGGATGCTCAACCGCCTCATCGACCCGACCCGCGGACGGGTCTTGCTGGACGGTGAGGACATCACTGCCATGGGCAGGAAGCAGCTCATCGCGCTACGCCGCACCCGGATGAGCATGGTGTTCCAGTCCTTCGCGCTCCTGCCGCACAAGACTGTGGCGGAGAACGCTGCGTTCGGGCTGGATGTCGCCGGGCACCCCCGCGAGCGCAAGCGCACCGAGGCAATGCGTGCGCTGGAGACGGTGGGGCTGCAGGCATTCGCGGACAGCTATCCCGACGCGCTCTCCGGCGGCATGAAGCAACGGGTGGGCCTGGCACGAGCCCTGGCCACGCGAGCGCCCATCCTGCTGATGGACGAGGCCTTCTCGGCCCTCGACCCCCTCATCCGTACCGAGATGCAGGACGAGATCGTGCGCCTGCAGGAGCAGGAGGCTCACACGATCGTGTTCATTTCCCACGACCTGGACGAGGCAATCCGTATCGGTGACCGCATCGCCATCATGGATGGTGGGTCCGTGGTGCAGATCGGCACGCCGGAGGAGATCGTCACCGAGCCCGCCAACGAGTACGTGCGCTCCTTCTTCTACGGGGTGGACGTGAGCAAGGTCTTCAAGGCAGGCGACATCGCCGAGAACAAGGCACTGAATGTCTTCCAGCGCCCGGGGATGAACGTTCGTGCCGCACTCGCCCAGCTGCGGGATCACTCGCGCACGCTGGGTATCGTCCTCGAGCATGGGCGCAGGTACCGTGGGATGGTCAGCGTCAATTCCCTTGCGACGGCGATCGACAACCATGGAGAGCCGCGCTGGGAGGACGCCTTCATCCGCTCGGTGCAACCTGCAGCTAATGACCTGGAGCTGAGCAACGTGCTGAGCATGGTAGCGACCAGCGAGTATCCGGTGCCCGTCATCGACGCCCACGGCCATTACCAGGGCGTTATCGACAAGAAAAGCCTGCTCCAGACCCTGGACAAGACGAGGTGACCACGATGCAGGGCGTGCCTGACTACCGCATCCCCATCGGCACCTGGGTCGAGGGCGGTGTCGACTGGGTGCAGGCCAATCTCACGGGGGTCCTCGACGGCATCTCGGACGGACTCGGACTTGTCATCGGCGGCTTCGAGCAAGCCCTCCTGGCAATACCGCCGCTGCTGCTCGCAGCCCTCATCGTGGCGTTGGCCTGGTGGCGCCTCGGCTGGCGCTTTGCCGCCTTCGCGGTGGTTGCCATGGCGCTCATTTTCGGTATGGACATCTGGGAGGAGACGGTGGCGACCTTGGCGCTGGTCATCAGCTCAAGCCTCGTTGCCCTCGTCATCGGCATCCCCATCGGCATCGCCATGGCCCGCAGCGACAGCGTGCAGGCAGTGGTGCGACCGGTGCTGGACTTCATGCAGACGATGCCGCCGTTCGTCTACCTCATCCCGGCGGCCATCTTCTTCGGCCTGGGCAAGGTGCCAGGGGCCATCGCCACCCTGATCTTCGCCATGCCGCCGGCAGTGCGCCTGACTAATCTGGGCATACGCCAGGTCAGCCCGGAGCACGTGGAGGCCGGCCACGCCTTCGGCTGCACCGACCGCCAGCTCCTGATCAAGGTGCAGCTGCCGCTGGCCATGCCCTCGATCATGGCCGGCGTCAACCAGACCATCATGCTGGCCCTATCGATGGTCGTCATTGCTTCCATGATCGGTGCCGGCGGGCTGGGCAACACCGTGCTCACCGGCATCCAACGGCTCAACGTCGGCCTCGGCTTCGAGGGCGGTCTAGGGGTGGTGCTGCTGGCCATCCTGCTCGATCGAATCACCCAGAGCTTCGGTAAGGCCGGGCGGGACGGGAGTTCCCGGAGACAGTCCACCTCGCTCGCGCGCATCAAGCAGGCACTCGGACAGGGCGTGGACGAGCCGCCGGCCTGAACGTCTGTCCGGATCCAGAAGCCGCGGCGAGAAACAAACCAGAGGAGACACCCTATGTCCGCACGAACCGTCTCGAGGCTTCTCTTTGCCGCTGTGCTGGCGATGGGGGTCAGCACGGCAGCCATGGCCAAGGAGACCATCAGGATCGGCTGGACCGCCTGGTCGGACGCGGAATTCGTCACTAAGCTGGCGAAGCGCATCCTAGAGGATCGGATTGGCTACCAGGTGGACCTGCTTCAGACGGATATTGCCCCGCAGTACCAGGGACTTGCGACAGGCAGCCTGGACGTGATGCTCATGTCGTGGCAGCCGAACACCCATGAGGATTACCTCAAGAAGGTCTGTAACAAGGTGTTCGATCTCGGCCTGCTCTATACCCACGCCCGCCTCGGCTGGGCGGTCCCTGACTACATCCCGGAGAGCGAGGTTGCGTCTATCGAGGACCTCCAGAAGCCCGAGGTTCGAGCCAAGCTCGACAACACCATCACGGGCATCGACCCCGGCGCCGGCCTGACGCGCCTGTCCAAGAAGGCCATCGACGATTACGGACTGGACTACAACCTCCAGATCTCTTCCGGCGCCGGCATGACTGCCGCCCTGGACCGCGCCGTGCGGCGCCACCAGTGGGTCGTGGTCACCGGATGGAGCCCACACTGGATGTTCGGGGCCTACAAGCTACGCTACCTGAAGGACCCAAAAGGCGTGCTGGGCGGTTTCGAGCGGGTGCATGCCCTGGCCCGGATCGGCTTCTACCAGGAGCACATTGCCGCCGCCGGGTTCCTCTCGCGCATGCAGATCCCCATCGCCGATCTGCAGAAAGCCATGTACGACGCCCGCGAGACCTCCTATGACGAGGCGATCTCCAAGTACATCGCCAACAACCCCGAGCGCATCGACTACTGGGTGTCCGGTATGCTTCACGTGGCCGACCCAGCTCTGCACCGAAGGATTGATCTCGGCGAAGGTGGTTTGGTCGTCCCGATGAATGCTCCTCCATAAGTATTTTCGAATTGTATAGAGGTCCCCTTGGACGATACTCAAAATGTGATGTTGCATGAGCCAGCGGTGCTCGGCGTCCCCCCGGCTGCGAGGGGTGTCCGAGCTGCACCGAGACTGGCCGAGGAGGTGTAGCCATGCGAGCCAATCAATGGCGCTTTGTCGCCTTGTCCCTGCTGACCCCTGTCCTGATCGCCGCGGGCATCGCGACGGCCGCCGACGAGGGGAGTCAGACCACGGAGCCGCAAGCAGCGCCAGAAGCGGCCACCGTGGCGCAGTCCGACCAAACTGCGCAACCCGACGCGGTCGAAGCGACGGAAGCACATCCGGACGTCGCCGCAGCGAACGCCGAAGAGTCAGGGTCGGCGTGGCCGCAGTTCGTGCTGCCCCCAGCCCCACCGCCGAGTCTCCAGACCCTGGTCGATGAACGTCGCGATCAGTTGCGCGAGCGGCGCGAAGCCCTATTCGATGCGTTCCGCCCGGACCACATGTACTGGTCTCCGCGGACGGCCCACTATGATCGGACCATGGACCTGTACCGCGATGCCACACGCGACCTTCATCGTCGTCAGCGCGACTACGCACGGCAGTATTTCGATGGCTGGATGGATGCCCTGTGTCCCTGGTCCAAACCGCAGCGGGATTGGACACGGATGCGCAGCTTCCTGATGCAGCAGGCGCAGCTGGATCGCCAGGAGATGCGTGACGCCTGGCTGGCGTCGCGTCCGTACGCTTACACGGGGCTACCGCCGTGGTGATCGGGAGATCGTCGTTTCCTGGCTGCACCCGCAGCCGGGAACCTCCAGGAGCTTCCGTCGGCGGCGCCGAATCGAAGGTGCGACGGGTCCGACGGCCCACATTCCACATAGCCAAGGGGGGGTCAAGCCCAAGGACATCCCTCTGGACGGCGCGGTGAAGCGCACGTTCACCTTCTGGCGGGCAAATTGGTAGGGCACCGAGTAGTAGTGCCGCTCGCCGGCAATCCCCGAGTCGTGGAAGGCGACGGCAGCTTTGTTGCTCACGCCATCATCCATGGGCGAAGCGGTGAGATCTGCATTCATGACAAGGTCTTCGACGCCGTCATGCCCCAAATCGGTACCCACACGGTCTAAGAGACACGGAGATTGCCGCCGTGGCGAGCTAACTAAGCAGTGCCTGGGGTAACCAAGCGCCACCTGTGCCAGAGGCGATCGTCAAGCAGCAGCGTTAGCCCCAGACGCAGCAGTGTCCGGATCACCACAGATTGCGGGCACTCGCTGGCTCATGGTTAGAGTCCGGGCTGGGTCGAGATGAGCGCCTAAGCGGGTTCCTGTGACTGTCCGCAAGGCGCGTTGAGCCGCCGCACGACTGGCCGAGGTTGAGCGGCAGTTCGCAAGACCAATGCAGCCGCTGGGAGGGCCTTGTGACAGCCAGCGTGGGGTTCCTATCGAGCTAGCGAGAAGGTGAGCGCGTTGCCTTGGCAAGGACGGCCTATGGCAAGGGACATGGATCCTTTCTCCCCCGCTCGTTTGACTCGGGTCTCCCGTCCAGCGTCGAGGATCCGGCGGCCCCGGCGATGCGTCAGGCCACGGGGGCGCGCGCTTCAGTGGCCCGCCTGCCGAGATTGCCGTAGCGGTGATAGTCACGGCTGATGCTCTGCTCGCGCACGTACCACAGCAGCTCGAGGCGGCCCTCGGCAACCACGGGGGCGACCGCCAGATAGACACTTGAATCCCGCAGCGCGAAGAAGACCTCCGGGGGTACCCGCTCGCGCGCGGCGTAGCGCACGCGCTCGGTCTTCCTAGTCCGAATGACCTCAGCGAGGGCGGAATCGTCCTCCTCGTCCGTCTCAAACACCTCTCCCCAATCCCGAGTGGCGTCCAGGAGCCAGCTCAGCCCTGCCGCCGGGAGTCTTGGCGGGACGCTGACCGTGATCCGGCAACCCAGCGTACGCGCCGCCGCCACACGGCCGATCACCTCGAAGAAGCTGTCCTCGGCATGGAGCCGGATGCGGATGGACTCCAGCGGCAGGTAGCGGCGGATATTGTCCTGTCCGACCAGGCGAACGTGATCCTGGGGGAGCTCGAGCTCGTCCCTCAGTGCGCGCTGGTAGCTTACGATGGCCGCGAGGCAGCGATCGGCCTCCGCCTCCGTGGCCCCGGGAAGGCGGGAGCGGTCGGCGTGCAGACGTGCGGCCAGGTCCGCCAGCAGCGGATCCGCGATCTCATCGGTCGGGGGGGCGGCGCCGGCATCCGGGCGGGCCGGAGGGACGTCTTCGAATTCCATCAGCTGAGCGACATAGTTTGGCCCGCCGGCCTTGATGCCCGGACCGAAAGCGGACTTCCCCATGCCGCCGAACGGCTGGCGCAGCACCACCGCTCCGGTCGTCACGCGGTTGAGATAGAGGTTGCCGGCGCGGATGCGCGCGAGCCAGGTTTCCTGCTCGCGCTCGTCTAGGCTCTCGATGCCGGAGGTGAGGCCGTAGCCGGTCTGGTTCACCAGCTCGATGGCAGTGTCGAGGTCCCGCGCCCGCATCACCCCGAGCACCGGCCCGAACAGTTCGGTCCTATGCGTGAAGCTTCCGGGCTGGACGTCCCACTTCACGCCGGGGGACCAGAGCTGTGGGTTGTTCGCGAGCCGCTTGGGCATCACCGCCCAGTGCTCGCCCGGTTCCAACTCCTTGAGACCCCGCTCCAGGACGCCCGCGGGCGGGCGTATCAGGGGACCCACGCGGGTGCTGCGCTCCCACGCCGAGCCGACCGGCAAGCTTTCGACGGCATCGCACAGGGCCGCCTTGAAGGCGGGATCGTCGTAGACCTCCTGGTCCAGGATCAGCAGGGAGGTCGCCGAGCACTTCTGGCCGCTGTGGCTGAAGGCGGAATGCAGCACATGCTTGATGGCCTGGTCCCGATCCGCCAGGGCGGTGACGATGGTGGCGTCCTTGCCGCCGGTCTCGGCCATCAGATGCATATCAGGCCGCCGTGCGAGCATGCGCAGGGCGGTTGCGGTGCCACCGGTGAGGATGACGGCGTCGACGCCGGGGTGGGCCGCCAGCTCGGCGCCTACCCCGCTACCGGAGCAGGGCAAGAACTGCAGGGCCTCACGGGGGACACCGCCCTCCCAGAAGCACCGGGCGAGCTCCCAGCCCACGAGCACCGCGTCCGAGGCGGGCTTGAGGATCACGCAGTTGCCCGCCGCGAGGGCCGCGGCAACGCCGCCGGAGGGGATGGCGATGGGGAAGTTCCAGGGTGGAATCACGGCGACCACCCCCTTCGGCCGCCCGATTAACGTCTCCAGGCGTTGGAAGTAAAGGGCGCTGCGTCGGTAGAGCTCGATGAAGTCGATGGCCTCCGACACCTCGGGGTCCGACTCTGCGATGGTCTTTCCCCCGTCCGCGATGGCCGTGCCGATGAGCTCGGCGCGGCGCTCGCGAAAGACCCCGGCTACGTCCCCCAGGACCTCGGCGCGTCGCTCCGGGGTCAGGCCGCGCCAGCCGGAGGGATCGGCGCGGCCACAGTCCAGGGCCTGGACCAGATCCTCCTCGGTGGCCTCCCGGTAGCGGCCCACGACCGTGCCCGGGCGGGACGGGTCAAGGCAGTCCCGCAGCTCCCGGTCCTGCCGGATCTCCCGTCCGTCGATCACGAGCGGGATGTCGGCAGCCCGGTCGCCGCAGCGCGGTTGCCAGCGTTCGATGATCTGCCGCGCCCAGTCGACGTTCTGAGGAAGCGACCAATCCGTGTCCGGCTCGTTGACGAAGGCGCTGAGCCGGAGATCCTGCCCGGTCGGCGGTTTGGCCGGGCGCTTCCGATCCTGGGTGCGGCGCGGGGTGTCAGGGAGGCCGCCGATCAGGCCGAAAGAGGCCACGAACTGCGCAGCCAGACGCCGCCAGGCCTCGCTGCCCACCTGGAGCTTGAAGGCATGGCCGAGGAAATTGTCGGGACCGGTATTCTCGTCCAGGCGGCGCACCAGGTAGCCGATGGCGTGGATGAACTGCTCGCCGCGCGTGGCGGGGGCGTAGAGCAGCAGATTCTCCGTCACCTCGGCCAAGGCCCGGCGCTGATGGTTGGCCATGCCCTCAAGCATCTCGATTTGGATTTGGTCGAGGACCTCCAGCTCCTGGGCCTGCACCAGGCCGTAGGCGACGTCGAACAGGTTGTGGGAGGCGATCCCCAGCCGCACGGCGGCAATGTTTTCCCAGCGCAGCGCCTCATGGAGCATGCGCTTGTAGTTGGCGTCCGTCTCCGCCTTGGATCGGAACGGGGCTTGGGGCCAGCCATGCAGGGACGCGTCGACGCGCTCCATCTCCATGTTGGCGCCCTTGACCAGCCGGACGGTGACGGGTGCGCCACCCGAGCGCACGCGAGCCGTCGCCCAGGTGTTGATGTGCCGCTGCACCGCGAAGGCGTCCGGCAGATAGGCCTGCAGGGCGATGCCGGCGCTGGACTGCTCCAGGCCAGGCCGGTCCAGGGTGCGCATGAAGGCCTCGGCGGTGATCCCCATGTCCCGGTACTCCTCCATGTCCAGGTAGACGAACTTCGGCACCTCGCTGCCGTCCGGGCGCTGGAACCGCATGCGTGCGGCCTCCCGGTAGAGCAGCTCCAGGCGATCGCACAGGACCTCGACTGTGTCCTCGAAGGCCAGGGGCGAGACTTGGGAGTAGAGGGTCGAGATCTTGACCGAGATGCACTCGATTGCTGGGTGCTGCAGGAGCGCGAGATAGGTCTTCAGGCGCCCTTCCGCGGCCCGCTCGCCCAACAGGGCCTCGCCCAGCAGGTTGAGGTTCATGCGAAGCCCCTCACCCTTACGCGAGCGCAGGTGAGCGAGCAAATGCTCTTCCTCCGCCGGCAAGATGACGTTGGCGGTCTCCTCGCGCAGCTTCTCCCGAATGAGGGGCATGGCCACCCCCGGCAGGTAACCGCCGAAGGACCGGAAGCCCTGGAGCAGGGCCTTGTCGAGCGGCGAGAAGAAGCGCGGGATTCCCTGCACGTCCAGGATGTGGATGAGCTGATCCGCGGCCCTCGGGGCACTGCGCGAGCGCAGCGCCTGGTCGGTGATCTCCACCAGGGTTGCTTTGTCCTCGGGGCGCCGCATGATGCTCTCGAGCTCCTCCTGCTGCCTGCGTTCCTGGGCGGTCTGAAGCTCCGCCGCGCGTTCCTGGAGGACGCAGGCGAGGTGGATGGCCTTCTGGACCGCCTGGGGGACGTCAGAACTTGGATCGGCGGCGAGCTCGTCAACGAGGGCGCGGAGCCGCGCCTTGGGGGCAATCGGTACCTGGTCGGGGATTCTTTGGGTCATCGGTCTTTTCCGGATGGAGGGATGCCGATCGGACTCGGACCGGTGGATCTACCCTGGCAAAGATAGCGTCTCCAGGCGCAAGGGCCGGAAATCGGGGCGCCGCGCCTTGCGAAGTGATAGGGCGTTGCCCAGGAGTCGGTGGGAGCACGATGATGAGAGGCCGCCGCGCAAGAGCGATCGCCGCCCTGGATGCCGAGGTGGACTATCAGCGCATCGCCTTCCTCCTGAGCGCCTACGAGTTTCCTTGGGACATCGAGCGGTCTTTGGAATTCGCCCTCTTTCGGACCTACGCGGTACCGTCCATCTCCGGACTGCTGGCCAAGACCCGCGAGTTCGAGCGCCGGCCCAGGAAGCGATACGACGACACCGAGCTCATCTTGGCCGAGATCCGGGAGAACGGCCTCGACAGCGCCAGGGGCCGCGCCGCCCTGGCGCGCATGAACGCCATGCATGGGCGCTTTCGCATCGCCAATGAGGACATGCTGTACGTCTTGAGTACGTTTCTCTTGGAGCCCATCCGATGGCTGGGCGCTTCGGTTGGCGTCCCATGACGGTGCACGAGCAGCAGGCGTGCCTCAATTACTACCGCGAACTGGGGCAGCGGATGGGGATCCAGGATGTCCCCAGAGACCTGGAGAGGTTCGAGGCCTTCAATCGCGAGTATGAGTCCAGTCGGTTCCGCTTCTCCGAGAGCAACCGGCGCATCGGCAGCGCCACCGTCGATCTTCTGCTCAGTTTCTACCTCCCCCGTTGGCTCTTCTGGCTGGGACGCCCGGTCGTGCGGGCGCTGATGGACAAGCCCCTGCTGGCGGCGATGGGATTCGCGCCGGCCCCGGGCTGGCTCCGCGCCCTGACACCCAGTTTGCTACGGCTTCGTGCCCACGTCCTCGCCTATTTGCCGGAGCGCCGCCGTCCTCGCCTGCTCACGCAGGCGCCCCGGCCCACCTATCCGGAGGGCTATCAGATCGAGGAGCTGGGTACCTTCCGGCGGGGCGCTAGTGCGGGTACCGAATCGGATCGGAGGTGAGCGATCACCGCAGCGGCGAGACACCTAGCTTCCGCTTCACGGTCGTTGGACGTCACAGGCGCCCTCATGCTGTGAACGACGCTCGCTTTATATGCGCGGCACGTCCCCGAGCGACAGCTCTCGCCAAGAGCTGCCGCTCAACCTCGACCTGTCAAGTGCTGAGGCGAAGCCGAAACCGGACACCCGCCGCCGACGTCTTGGCTGACCGTTGAGGACGCATTCCGGCCCTCGGCCGAAACAGCACCAATTTGAGCAAACATCCGGCTACCTGCCCCAGGAGGGACTCGGCTGGGTGGCAGGTCTTGGCCGGGCAAAGACCTCAAGCCCTCCGCGGAGCGTTACCCATCAGAATCAGTGATGCGGCATCACGAAATCTGATGGCCGCCTGAGCCGAAAGCCGTTCCCGACCTCCAACTGCCGCTGACCACGCCGACTCGGGCGGAAGGTCCGGACGCGAAGGAGACTCTCGGTTGGGGGTGTCTCCGGTTACCCGCTGCCGGTCGGGGGAGCTTGTGTGCGGCCCGCGCCCGACAGGTGCTGCCACACAACGAAACGGTCCCGCGGAGCTTTCCCAGACTCCCGGCAGGCAACGGGCGGAGTTTCGGTCCCCCTGCGTAAGCGCTCGACGCATCGCGGTCAGGCGGTCGGCTCAACGGGCCGTCGGTACCTGCTATTTTTGGGGTAGCGATGCTACAACGCGTCTACCCCATGAAGCACATCTTCGTTGTCGGTCTTGATGATTTTCATCTGGCGCAGCTCAGGACCCTGCCGGATGCGGAGCAGTACCTCTTTCACCCGCTTTTCACTTACCGCGAGATTAAGCAGCAAGACCGCTTCCCGGTCGCATGGTTGATCGATGAGGGAGCTAGGAAACTCCAAGCGTTCCCGGATCGCGTGTCGGCCGTAGTCGGCTACTGGGATTTCCCGGTGAGTACGACCCTGCCCATTCTGCGCCGCTCTGTCGGACTGCCGGGCCCGTCCTTAGAGTCAGTTCTCAAGTGCGAGCACAAATACTGGAGCCGCTTACTTCAGCGCCAAGTCGTCCCGGAGAATGTGCCCGACTTTTGCGCTGTGGATCCTTTCTCACCGGATCCTTTGGGGCAGGTCACGATCGCTTTTCCGTTCTGGCTCAAGCCTGTGAAGTCCGTGCTATCTCATCTGGGTTTCAGGATCAACGACCCGTCCGACTTTAAGGACGCGATCCGGCGCATCCGAGCCGAGATCTATCGTTACGCTGAACCCTTCAATCTGATCTTGAAGCGGGCCGAACTACCATCCGAAATCGTCCCTATCGACGGCTTTCATTGCGTTGCCGAGACCCTCATTTCTGGTGGTTCGCAATGCACGCAGGAAGGCTATGTCTTCGGCGGGGCAGTAAACGTATACGGCACAGTCGATTCCCTGCGATGCGGACCCGCGCAATCGTCATTTAGCCGTTATCAGTATCCCTCTGATCTTCCGGAATCGGTACGACACCGCATGGCGGAGATTTGCCGTCGCTTTATCCAGCACATCGGCTACGACACGGCTCCCTTCAACATCGAGTTTTTCTGGGAGGCGGCTAAAGATCGGATCTGGCTCTTGGAGATCAACCCCAGGATTTCAAAGTCGCATGCCCCCCTGTTCCATATGGTGGATGGCATTTACCACCACCAGGTGATGGTCGACCTAGGCCTTGGTCGATGTCCTCAGTTTTCGCCAGGCGGAGGCCAGCATCCGCTCGCCGCGAAGTTCATGGTACGCGCCTTTGCAGATGCCAGAGTGACGCGAGTTCCGACTGCTGCAGAGATCTCGTCGGTGGAGCAAGAGGTGCCCGGCACAAGAATCCTGGTGGAGGTTCGCGAAGGGATGCTATTGTCGGAGATGCGCGATCAGGATAGTTACAGTTACGAGCTGGCGACGATCTTCGTGGGAGCGGACAACCACGCCGAACTCGAGTCAAGGTTTCATGCGTGCATGGCTCGGCTGCCGCTGCATCACGAAGAACTTCCCAAGGCCTAAGGTTACCGCCTCGGAATCATGATGCAAGTTAACGACAAGCTTCCGAATGCGGTGCGGACGATCGAGCATGCGTGGATCCCGCTCCACGGAGGCGTACGGCTAGCGGCACGTCTCTGGCTGCCGGTAAGCGCCGAAGAGCATCCTGTGCCAGCCGTTCTCGAGTACATCCCCTACCGACGCCGGGACTCGACTAGAGCACGGGATGACGCGATGCACGGCTACTTCGCCGGCCATGGGTACGCCTGCGTGCGGGTCGATTTACGGGGCAGCGGTGACTCAGAGGGTGTCTTAGAAGACGAGTATTTGCAGACGGAACTCGACGACGGTGTTGCCGTCATCGAATGGATTAGCCAACAACCGTGGTGCGACGGGAATGTTGGCATGATCGGCATTTCCTGGGGTGGTTTCAACGGCCTGCAGATTGCCGCTATGCAGCCACCAGCACTCAAGGCCGTCGTCTCTGTCTGCTCGACGGACGATCGATACGCGGACGACGTTCATCACATGGGAGGGTGCTTGCTGGGCGACAACCTTTCTTGGGCATCGACCATGTTCGCCTACAACTCGTTACCGCCGGATCCAGAGATCGTCGGAGAGGGCTGGCGGAAACTGTGGTTGCAGCGTCTTCGCGGCAGTGGGCTGTGGCTGGCGAAGTGGCTCCAACATCAGCGTCGCGATGACTATTGGCGGCACGGGTCCATCTGCGAGGACTGGAGCGCTGTGCGCTGCCCCGTGCTCGCCGTCAGTGGCTGGGCGGACGGGTATTCCAATGCCGTGTTTCGCTTGCTGGCCCACCTGCGCGGACCGCGGTTGGGGCTCGTCGGCCCCTGGAGTCACAAGTATCCGCACCAAGGGGTGCCGGGGCCGGCCATCGGTTTCCTCCAGGAGTGCGTGCGGTGGTGGGAGCAGTGGCTCAGGGGAATCGATACCGGCATCATGACGGAACCGACACTAAGGGCCTGGATGCAGGACAGTGTCCCGCCGACCACCTCCTATCAAGAGCGGCCCGGCCGCTGGGTCGGTGAACCCGCCTGGCCCACCGAGAACATCAGCGAGCGAAGCTTCGCATTAGGCTGGCCAGGGATACTGGTTGCCGGTGCATCGGGAGGGGAGCAAAGGACGATGCGGGTGCAATCTCCCTTGAGCGTGGGTCTCTTCGCGGGCAAATGGTGTTCCTACGCTGCAACGCCAGACCTGCCTCACGATCAGAGAGAGGAAGACGGAGGCGCCCTGGTGTTCACGAGCACTCCACTGGACGGTCCCCTGGAAATTTTGGGCGCGCCGGTAGTGGAACTCGACCTCAGCGTGAATCGCCCCGTTGCCATGATCGCGGTGCGGTTATCCGATGTTCGGCCCGATGATCAAGCCACCCGCGTGACCTATGGGCTGCTTAATCTCACCCACCGGAGCGGAAGCGCTCATCCTGAGCCGTTGATCGCCGGGCAACACCATCGGGTCCGAGTGATCCTGAATCATATCGCGCAACATTTCCCGGCCGGTCACCGGCTTCGCCTTTCTCTCTCGACCTCCTACTGGCCCCTGGCATGGCCACCGCCCGAGCCGGTTACCCTCAGCATCGAAACCGGAAGCAGCAAACTGGTGCTGCCGGTGCGTCGCCCGCGACGTGGAGACGCCGAGATCAACTTCGGACCGGCCGAAGGTGCTCCGACCTGCAGCAAAAGACAGCGCACTACACCCCACCACAATTGGCGGGTCATACGAGATCTGGCGGCAGATACGTCGACCCTAGAGGTCATTAACGACGATGGCACCGTCTATTTTCCCGATCTGGACCTTGAACTGCAGCGACGGGCGCTGGAGTGGTACAGCTATCAGGGTGCTGACTTCGCCTCGGTCCGCGGCGAGACCCTTTGGGAGCGCTCGCTGCGCCGCGGCGATTGGGCCGTACGTTCCGTGACCCGCACCATCCTTACGTCGACGCCGACCCATTTTCGGGTTCATGCTCAACTGGACGCCTTCGAGGGCGAGAGGCGCATCTACGCGGAGACATGGAATCAGGACATCGAACGCGATCTTGTGTAGGGCTTATGCGACAGGCGGCGAAAAGCTGCATCTCGGAATCGACACCAAACGTCGAGCGCCCCGCCCTCACGACAGCAGCCTCATTTGAACTCATCCTCCGATCTATAGGCGGGCAATATATTGCCGACTTGGTGAGGTAGCAGCCCACCGCACATGCTGCCTACCGGTATGATCCTCGGTTCAATTCTCGATAGAGACGTCTGATCAGCGACTCGCGCGGCAGTGCGGCACACGCCGCCTCGTAGCATCGTCATTTTATCAAGAGCATGCGAGATCCAATGAGGGGCGGGGCTACAGCATTCGTCGCGTTAGCGGCACTTCTGTGGGGACTAGCAGGCGGGATCGGCGGTATTCTTGCGGCCGGCGGCTGGGACGCGTTCGTGGTTTCGTTCTACCGGGGCGCGATCGGACTGCTGTTCGTACTCGGCTGGCTAGCGCTTCGCCCTCGCGGCAGCGGACTGGCAAGCCGCCGGCTATGGTGCTGGTCAACGATTGCGGGTTTCGGGGTAGCAGGCAACTTCGCGTTTTATTTCTTGAGCATCGCGCAGGGATCCGTAGCGATTGCCGCCACGTTGATGTACTCCGCATCAGTGTTCGTGTATCTTGTGTCGTTCGCACTGAAGCTTGAAAGCCCCACCGCGCTCAAGTGGGCTGCGATCGTGGTGGTGATGCTTGGTATCGCGTCGCTGACACAGATTTACGACATCGGCGCAAGCGCCGTCACGCCGATCGGTGTGAGCGCCGGGCTGCTTGCCGGGCTGTTCTACGCGATATTTATATTCGGCTTCAAGTATGCGGCGCCGCACGGAAGCCCGCAGGCTATCCTCTCAATAGCGTTTGCGGTGCTTGTCACGATCCTAATCTGGCCGGGAGACGCCGACCAGCTTGTTGCAGCCCTGAGTACACGCGATTGGCCGCTTTTCGCGGCCATAGGGGTGTTCGGCGCGGGATTGTCGTTCGGTATTTATATCATTGGCTTGAATCGCACTACGCCGGCTGCTGCCTCAATTATGGCAACGGTCGAGCCGGTCACCGCGTCTCTGTTCGGCGTCTTGGTTTTAAATGAAGAACTGGCGGGGCCGCAGATTCTTGGTATCGTACTGATACTGCTCACAGTGACAGCGCTAAACGTATATTCGAGTTCCGGGCGGCCTCCTTTCGACTGAGCCACTAGCTGATTTGCGCTCGGAATTCGAATCTGACCTCAAGATCACTGACATCGGTATCTTTCGACGACTTGCCAAGAATCGAACAGAATATGGCGACAGAATTTTTCTTCACTCATTTCTGGCTGCCTGACAAGAGGTTAAGGAAAACGAGGCGAAGCCACCCCGCTGAAGCAGTCCGTACGCCGGAAATCGTGTTGTGCGATCGGCCATAACGGACCTGTCCGGGTCATAGGCGCCAGCGTCCGCAAAGCGTCTACCTGCCGCTGGAGTGACTACGCCTGGCGGCAGGTTTTGGCCGGACTGGGACCTCACGCCCTCCGCCCAGTGTTACCCATCACGATCATTGATGCTCCATTACGTAATCTGATGGCTGCCTGAACCGAAGACCGTTCCCGACCCCTTGCTGCCGCGGACGGCACGGCCCTGAGCGGCGGGTCTGGACGCTATGCGGTCACTAGCCACAGCCGCGACGGTCCGGCGGAGGCTCCAAAAAGCGGACGTCGCGCTGCGACGTACGACGGACGGCTCACGCTGATTTCGATCACTGCTGATCATCTTCTTGACAGGAGGGAAACAAGCCAAAGCGGGCAGACAACTGTGTCTGCCAACCAACGGTGTCCGGTCGCCCTCATAG
>Ga0316576_10000451_pt1 | contig 19212 bp, 18 predicted proteins | sample S0NA_FD_203075 | JGI IMG/M metagenome (GOLD analysis project Ga0316576, IMG submission 203075) | Rhizosphere microbial communities from salt marsh grasses in Alabama, United States - S0-2_050615r3r5 | ecosystem: Host-associated > Plants > Roots > Rhizosphere | place: USA: Alabama | collected... | reverse complement strand
TCCCGACGTCGTTGGGTCAGGTCGGCGGCGGGGGCGGTGCAGAGGGAGGCGTGGTCGGCGGGGGTGGCGACGCCGGCCCCGGCGGCGTGGTCGGCGGCGCCATCGAGGTGCTCGGCGCAGTCCCGTCCGGGGTCGGTGTCGCGAGCTGGTCGTCCGTGGGGCCGCTCCCGGAACCCTTCGAACGCTTCACCAGCACCACGACGACGGCCGCCACCACAGCGATCACGGCGATGATCACGAGGATGATCCACCACGACGAGCTGTCCCCGCCTCCACCGCCGGGCGTCCACACCGCCGTCATCGTCGCGGTTCCGTCGCTGACGAAGTCGGAGTCGGGCTTCACGTCCCAGGTGGCGGTCGAACCACTCGTCGACGATGCGTTGTTGTCGCCGAGGCCGCCGGGCGCCGACACGGTGAACTTGATCGTGAAGAGGTCGTCGAGGCTGACGCCGAGCATCTGGGTCATCTGCTCGGTCTCGGCCGGGTCGCCGGTGAGCTCGTCGACACCCTCGAGCACGGCGTCGAAGCGCGTGGTGCCGTCGGGGTCCTGCTCGATCGTGAACGACGAGGTGTCGTCGCCGAGCGAGTTGAGCTCGGAGATCGGGACGCCCGTCGCCGTGCACCCGACGCCGACCTCGCTGCCCTCGTCGATCTCGCGGGTCGACACCTCGTAGTCGGAGAAGTCGCCGACGAAGTCGGCGCACGGGTCGTCACCGCCGGTCAGCTCCTTCAGCAACGCGTCGCCACTCAGCTGGTCGAGTGCGCCCGCGTCCTCGCCGAGGAGGCCGGCGAACTCCTCGAGCTGGCTCGTGTCGATCAGCGTGACGAAGTCGACGTCGGCCGTGGCGTCGTCGTTGATGGTGAACGTCGCCTCGACACTGAAGCAACCGGTCAGGAGCGCGGTCGCCGCAGCGAGGCCGAGCGCGGCCGTCGTACGGCGTGTGGTTCGTGGTCCCATCCCGGACACCGTACTCTCGGGGCCGAGGAGCCTTCGGGAATTTGTACCCCAAGGGGTATGTTGAACCCGATCATCACGATCCGTTGGCGAAAGGCGCTGTCATGAAGTTCACGCAGTACTACCTCGATTGTCTGTCGCAGGCCTCGTACCTGATCGGCGACGAGACCACCGGCCGCGCGGTGGTCGTCGACCCGCGGCGCGACATCGACGAGTACGTACGCGACGCCGACGCCGACGGCCTCACCATCGAACTGGTCCTCGAGACGCACTTCCACGCCGACTTCCTCTCCGGGCATCTCGAGCTGGCCGCAGCGACCGGCGCGGAGATCGGCTTCTCGTCGGTCGCCGAGACCGAGTTCCCGTCCCGCAAGCTGGCCGACGGCGAGCGCATCTCGCTCGGTGACGTGCAGCTCGAGATCCGCCACACCCCTGGCCACACACCGGAATCGATCAGCGTGGTCGTCTGGGAACACGCCGACGACGAGGTTCCCTACGGTGTGCTCACCGGCGATGCACTCTTCATCGGCGATGTCGGTCGACCCGACCTGCTCGCCTCGCTCGGTTTCACCCGCGACGAGCTCGCTGACCAGCTCTACGACAGCCTGCACGACAAGCTGCTCACGCTGCCCGACGCCACTCGCGTGTATCCCGCGCACGGTGCGGGGTCGGCGTGCGGCAAGAACCTCTCGACCGAGACGTGGTCGACGATCGGCGATCAGCGGCTGAACAACTACGCCCTGGTCGCCCCCGACAAGGAATCCTTCGTGGCGCTGGTGACCGAAGGCCAGCCGCCCGCTCCCTCGTACTTCGTGTACGACGCCGTCCTCAATCGCAAGGACCGACCGCTGCTCGACGAGACCGCTCCGCTCGACGCCCTCGATCTCGACGCGGTGACGGCGCTCGTCGACGGCGGCGCGATCCTGCTCGACGGCCGCTCGCCCGAGGAGTTCGCACGTGGGCACCTCGTCGGCGCGGTCAACGTCGGGCTCGACGGTCGGTACGCCGAGTTCGCCGGTTCGGTCGTGCCGAGCGACGTCGACGTCGTCCTCGTCGCCGACCCGGGCTTCGAAATCGAGGCGCGCAACCGCCTGGGTCGCATCGGCTTCGATCGAGTCGTCGGGTACCTGGCGGACCCGCTCGGCGTGATGGCGGCACATCCCGACCTCACCGCCCGCGCGTCACGGCTCACCGTTCCGGAGTTCGAGCGTCGTCGCGCGGAGATCGACGGGCTCCAGCTGGTCGACATCCGCAACCCCGGCGAGATCGCGATCGGCACGATCGAGGGCTCGGTCGAGATGCCGGTCGGTCAGCTTCCCGGGCGCCTCGACGAACTCGACCCCGATGCCCCGACCGTCGTCTACTGCGCCGGGGGGTATCGCTCGTCGGTGGCGGCCAGCGTGCTCCGCAACGCGGGGTTCAGCGACGTCTCCGACCTCATCGGTGGCTACGGCGCCTGGCTCGAGTTCGCGGACCCGTCGCTGCCGGCGCCCGCCTGACCAGACGGGCCGGGGAGCGCCCCTAGCATCGGCGCAGTGTTCGTCGAACGGTTCCGGTCCCCCCTCGCGACCTCGTTCGAGGTGATCACGGAGACGTACGGGCAGTGGCGCCGCCACCGAACGATCCGCCTCGGCGCCGGCATCGCCTACTACGGCCTGTTCGCGCTCGTCCCTATGCTGGCGGTGGCACTGGCGCTCGCCGGTCTGGTGCTGTCGAAGGCCGACGTCCAGTCCTACCTCGCCGAGCAGATGTCGAAGCTCCTCGGCCCCGATGCCGACGCCGTCGCCACCGCCCTCGCAGACGTGCTCGACGGAACGGGCAGGCTCACCGGGCTCGGGGTCGTCGGTGCCGCCTCCTTGGTGCTGACCGCGTCGTTGCTCGTCGTCGCCCTCCAGGACGGGTTCAACACGATCTGGGAGCGGCCGGTGCGCAGCGGTCTGCGCCAGACGATCCTCCGGCGGCTGGTCGCGTTCGCGGTGGTCGCCGGCGCCGGTGCCGTGATCATCGTGTCGTTCGCGATCAATGCCGTCACGGGCATCCTGACCTCGCTGGTACCCGATGTCGCGGTGCTGGAGTCGTTGCAGGAGCTGATCGGGCTCCTGGCGTCCTGGGCGCTCGGCATCGGCGTGATCGTGCTGCTCTTCCGCTTCCTCACCGACGTCCGGGTGCCATGGCGTGAGGCGATCATCGGCGGGGCGGTCACCGCGGTGATGGTCGCAGTGGGGACGGTGCTCGTGGGTGCCTACCTCCGCCGGTACGCAGCTTCGTCGCTGGTGGGGGTGACCGGCAGCGTGTTCCTCGCGCTGTTGTGGATCTACTACGAGGCGCAGATCGTGCTGGCCGGCGCCGAGTTCACGCGTGTCCTCACCCTCCGGCGGACCGCTCGCAGCGGTTCAGCCGGTGGTGACGGGGAGACCGGCACCGGCCCAGGCGAGGATGCCACCGTCGACGTCGACCGCTGAATCGAAGCCGAGCTGCTGCATCAGCGGGATCGTCTGACCGCTGCGGTTGCCGGACCGGCAGTACACGAGATACGGCACGTCCTTGTCGAGTGCGGCGAGCTGATCGGCGAAGTCGGCGTCGTAGAAGTCGACCAGCACGGCTCCGTCGAGGTGGCCCTCCGCGTACTCCTCGGGCGTGCGCACGTCGAGCACGACGAGGCCGTCGGGTGGGTCGGCGGTGATCGCCGCGGCGTCCTCGGGGGACACGCTCGTGAACGACGGCGCACCGAGCGAACTCGAGCCCTCCTCGGCGGCCCGGGTCGTGACGGTCGCGTCGTCGCCACTGCTGTCGCCGCCACCACCGCACGACGTCAGGATCAGGCTGAACCCGGCGAGACCGACGACGAGTCCTCGTGCGAAGCGCATGGACGCAATATACCCTCATGGGTAGGGGTGGGTAGGTGTCGCGACGTCGGGATCGGAACTGATGGGACATGATGGAGACGTGGATCGGATGCCGTTGCCGGAGGTGATCGAGTTGGCCGGCGGCGCCCGCCTGGAGGTCCGGGAGACGACGGTCGCCGACGCCGGCCTGATCTGCGACCTCTACGAGGCGCTGTCGATCGACGACCGCCACCGCCGCTTCTTCAGCGCGTTCGAACCGCACCCCGAATGGTGTCGTGAGTGGGCCGACGTCGGATCGAGGGGTGGGTTCGGCGTGATCGCCGTCGTGCACCACGACGATCGGCCCGACGAGGTGGCGGGAGAAGCCGGGTATGCGATGCGTGACGACGGCGACGGTGACCTCGCGGTGACGGTGGCATCGGGCTGGAGGGGGTGGCTCGGGCCCTACCTGCTCGACGTGCTGGTCCGTCATGCTGCGACGGTCGGGGTGCGGAACCTCCAGGCCGAGGTGCTGCTCGACAACGGGCCCATGCTCTCGCTCCTCCGCCGACGCGACCCGGTGGCCATGGGCCACGACAACAGCGTCGTCCGGTTGAGCATCGGGACGACCGGACCGACACCGACCTGGCCACCCGACGATCCACGTCCCCGGTTGCTGGTGGAGGTCGCGGGACGACGGTGGTCGGGGGAGGCTGCGGCCGACGCAGCCGGGCTCGCGACCGCGATGTGCGCCGGTCCGGCCGCTCGGGGCGAACACGGTTGCCCGGTGCTCGAAGGCGGCCGTTGCCCCCTCGCGGACGATGCCGACGCGATCATCGTGTTGCTCGATCCCAAGGACGAGCGCAGCGTGCGGCTGGTCGAGGCCCATCGCGAGCAATCGCCCGGCACGCCGGTGTTCGTCCGCCACGGCCTCCCGCAGGGTTCCGGCTGTCAGGATGTCGCCGTCGACGGGAACGACGCGGTCGCGCAGGTGCTCGCGTTGGTCGGGCCAGGGTCGCGGTCGCACGCCGCCTCGGGCACGCCGGAGCCGGAAGGTCAGGGGTAGAAGACCCGCATCGCGGTGGCCTCGACCACCGACCCGTCACGCGGGCTGCGCGACCACAGCAGCAGCGCGCCGCCCGCCCCGCCAGGACCGGTGAACTCGAACGTCTCGCTGAACGGTCCGGGCTCCGGCGAGCCGCTCCCGGTGACGAACCCGGTCACGACCGGGTCGTCGGTGCCATCGACGCGCAGCTCGACGTCGACGGTTCCCTCGAACGCCGCCGCCGTTCCGGCGACCACCAGCGGGCTCATGACCTCCGTTCCCGCCTCCGGCTCGTCCACGGTGATGTTCTCGCTCAGGGCCGCCAGGATCCACCAGCTGTCGTCGTCGGTGAGCTGGCGAACCACGATCGTGGTGACGGGTCCAGGATCCGAGGCGCGGACCTCGACCTCGCCGGAACGCGAGTCGCCGGCGAGGAACTCGCCGACGATCGGGTCGGTGAATCCGAGGACGTCGACGGCGAATCCGCTGGCGGCCTCGACCGGGTCGGCGTACCTGGTGTCGGAGTCGACCCACGGCCAGATCGCCTCACGCGTCGGGTCCGGCAACGGCGGTTGGCTGGTGTCCGCCGTGGTCGGTGTGGCAGTGGTCGACGTCTGACCGGTGTCGGTGGTCGGCGTCGCCGTGGTGGGGCTGGCGTTGGTCGAGGTGTCGGTCGTCGTCCCGGCCACCGATGTGGTGTCGGCGATCGAGGTCGCGGTGCTGTCGTCGGTGACGAGGGTGGCCGAGTCGTCGTCGCGCAGGAGCACGAACGCCACGACCGCGGCGATCAACGCAACGACGCCCACCACGGCGGTGGTCCTCCAGGCGGACGAGGAGCCGGAGTTCGGCGAGGATTGCGGTTCCATACGGCTCCAGTGTCGGTGCCCGCGCCGCATCGTCGACAGAGCCCAAGGTCACGCACGGATAGCGATGGCTCAGGTGGTGCCGACGACGAGGGCGAGGGTGGCGATCGCGTACACGAGGAAGAGCAGGGTCGCGGAGGGTCGGCCGTGCGACGGACGCGAGCCGGCGATCACCGTCGCGGCGGTCACGCCCATCGCCGCGATGATGCAGGCGGTCGCGGCGGTCGGTGAGACGCTGACCGCGCGCATCGCCGGCCCGATGCCGAGGGCCAGCGTCGCGTCGAGCAACGACGAGCCGAACAGATCGCCGATCGCCAATGCGACGGCCCCGCGTCGGATCGCGGTCCAGTCGACCACCAGCTCCGGCAGCGATGTCCCGAGCGAGAGCACGATCGCGCTCGCCACCAGCTCGGGCACGCCGAGACGATCGCTGAGTTCGATGAAGCTGTCGACCACGACCGTCGCCGCCAGGCCCACGACGGCGAGCCAGCCAATGGTCGCGGCGACGTGGCGCGCGGTCGATCCCGGCGCAACCGGTGGCCGGACACCGACGTGATCGACGAGCCGACGACGTTGGATCACGACGATCGCGACCCCCCACGCCGCCACGAGGAACACCCCCTCCCACCGGGTGAGCCGCTCGTCGCGCACCAGCAGGGCGCCGACGAGCAGGGCTGCGGCCGTCAGGGTGCCGACCGTCAGCACGGTGGTGCGGTCGGCGTGGATCGGGGTGGAGCCCAGACACAGCAGGCCGAGGATCAGCGTCACCTGGGTCAGTGCAGAGCCGGCGGCATCACCCACCAGCACGTCGCCGTAGCCGCCGAATGCGGCCGCGATCGAGTTCGCGAGCTCCGGCAGGTCGGTGCCGACCGCCATCACCGTCAGACCGATGATGCCGGGCGGGATGCTGGACGCGCTCGATGCGTCGAGTGCCGCGGTGACGGCACGACGGCTCCCGAAGGCAGCGGTGGCGAGTCCGGCGACCAGTGCGAGGAGCCAGACGACGATCACCGCGGATACTCGGTCACGCGCCTCCCGCGGCGAGGAAGTCGCGGATCGAGGCCACGGTCGTGAGGCGCGGGTAGTCGCGCTCCGCGATGTCGACGCCGGTCTGTTCCGACAGCCGTGTCATCACGGCGAGGTGATCCATCGAATCGAGCTGCAGCTCGGTCCAGAAATCGACGTCGTGGTCGAGATCGGCCAGCTCTGGCTCGAGTTCGGGAGCCACGTCGGCGATCGCCGACAGGATCATCGTGGTGAGGTCGCTGTTCATGTCGTTCACAGTTGCTCCGGTTGGTCGAGGAGGTCGGCGATGGTGGCCAGGAACCGACTGCCGATCGCGCCATCGGTGGCCCGATGGTCGGCGGCGAGGCTGCTGGTGACCACGGGACGGACGACGATGTCGTCACCGAGGACCCAGGGCATCGAGCGGGTTCGTCCGAATCCGACGAGGGCGACCTGCGGTGGTGAGATCACACCGTGCACGAGATCGGCGCCGGTGTCGCCGAGATGCGTCACGGTGATGGTCGCGCCGGTCATCCAGCTGGCCCTGAGCGATCCGGAGCGAGCGGCCGCCACGAGCTCGCGCAGGGCCGACATCACCTCGTCGACCGAGCGTTCGTCCGCCCGCTCGATCTTGGGGGTGACGAGACCGCCACGGCGCAGCGAGATCGCCATGGCGACGTTCACGGCGTCGGCGGGCTCGAATCTGCCGTCGGACCAGAACCCGTTCAGCTCCGGATGTCGCGCGGCCGCGACGGCAACGGCGCGGACGAAGCACGCAGCGGGCAGGATGCGTTCGGCGATCGGGCGTTCGGCGTTGCGTTCGGTGAGCCACGCGTCCAACGAGCCGAGGTCGAGGTCGCGAGTGAGGTGGTAGTGCGGGATCTCACGGTTCGCGGTCGCCATCCGTTCGGCGATCATCGTGCGCATCGTGTCGGCCGAGCGTCGTGGCGAGGTGGTCGCGGGCGACGGGGCGGTGACCGCTGCCCGGGTCGAGGCGGCGATCACGTCGGCGTCGACGACCGCGCCACCCGGTCCGCTGCCGTGGAGCTCGCCGAGGTCCAACCCGAGCTCCGCAGCGCGTCGCCTGGCGAGCGGCGATGCCGGCACTCGCCCTCCGCTCGTCGCCGCCGGCGGCCGCCACGCGTCGGCCGACGCCGCTCGGGTCACGGTGGACACGACGTCTTCGACCTCGTCCGGACCCGCCCCCGGTTCGGCGACGGGGGCGGGTGTCCCACTGGGCGGCGGCTCGCCGTCGAGGGTGCGGAGTCGGACGATCGGCGTCCCGACGGCGACGAGGTCACCGACGTCGACGAGGAACTCGTCGACGATGCCGTCGTGCCAGATCTCGATGTCGATGTCGGACTTCTCGGTCTCGACCAGGGCGACCAGATCTCCCCGGTGCACCGTGTCGCCGGGGGCGACGTGCCATTCGAGCACCCGTCCGTCGTCCATGTCGGCGCCCAGCGACGGCATCGCGTAGTCGAACGTGGTCGCGTCGGTCTCAGGCATCGGCGTCACCGACCAGCGACCGGGCGGCGGTCACGATGTCGTCGACCTGGGGAATCGCCGCCGTCTCGAGGTGCCGGGCGTACGGGATCGGAACCTCGAGGCTGGCGAGACGAGCGACGGGAGCGTCGAGCGTCCAGAAGCACGCCTCGGTGATGGCGGCGGCAACCTCGGCATTGAGGCCGCCGGTCCGCCAACCCTCGTCGAGGACGAGGGCCCGGTTGGTGCGCCGGACCGATGTGGCGAGTGTCGGCAGGTCGATCGGCCGCAACGAGCGCAGGTCGATGACTTCGGCCGAGATGCCGCTCTCGGCGAGCTGGTCGGCGGCCGTCAGCGCCTTCGGGAGCATGCCTGCCCAGGCGACGATCGTGAGGTGATCGCCTGCGCGGCGAACGACGGCCCGATCGAGGTCGGCCGGTCCAGCCGCGGGATCGACCGGACCCCGTTCGTTGTACAGCCCCGTGTGCTCGAAGATGATCACCGGGTTCGGATCGGCGAGCGCCGTCGGCAACATCCACCGGGCGTCGGCTGGCGTCGCCGGTGCCACGACCTTCAGGCCGGGCACGTGGGCGAACCACCCTTCGAGACTGTGCGAGTGCTGCGCCGCGAGCTGGCGGCCGGCACCCGTGGTCGTACGCACGACGAGCGGCACGTCCAGCTGCCCGCCCGACATGTGCAGCAGCGTGGCTGCGGTGTTCACCAGCTGGTCCAGGGCCAGCAGGCTGAAGTTGACGGTCATGATCTCGACGATCGGTCGCATCCCGCCGAGCGCCGCCCCGATGCCGGCGCCGACGAACCCCGACTCGGACAGTGGGGTGTTACGGACCCGATCGCGCCCGAACTCCTCGTGCAGGCCCTTGGTGACCGCGTACGTCCCGCCGTAGTCGGCGACGTCCTCGCCCATGATGAACACCCGGTCGTCGTCGGCGAGCGCCTCGTGCAGCGCCTCGCGCATCGCCTCGCGGTACGTGAGCTCCACCGTCGTCTCGGTGGCCGTCTCGGTGGCCGTCTGCGTCGTGTCGCTCATGGCCACACCTCGTCGAGCTCGTCCTCTGCCGCCTCGTCCGCTGCTGCCCGGTCCTCTGCTGTCTCGTCCGCGGATGTCCCGTGCTCCGGTTCCTCGTGCTCGGAGCTCGGGGAGCCAGTGCGGTCTCCTGGATCCTCGGCAGCGGGGACCGCGACCCGGATCACGTGATCGAGCAGCGTGTCGACCGACTCGATGGGGGCGGCCTCCGCCGCGATCACGGCGGATTCCGTCTCGTCGCGGGCGGCCTGCCACATCGCCTCGACGGCGTCGTCGTCGACCACGCCGTCGGCGACGAGTCTCCCGGCGAACGTCGTGATCGGATCGCGCTGCTTCCAGCGTTCGACCTCGTCGGGGTCGCGGTACAGGTCGGGGTCGAACATCGAGTGGGCGCGGAAGCGATAGGTCTGGAACTCGATGAACATCGGACCGCCGCCGCCACGGATCGCGCCCAGTGCCTTCTGTGTCGCCCGGTGCACCTCCATCACGTCCATGCCGTCGACGCTCCATGCGGGGATCGAATAGCTCGCCGCCTTGAGGGCCAGGTCGATCTGCGACTCGCTGGACTGCAGCGACGTGCCCATCGCGTAGCGGTTGTTCTCGCAGCAGAACAGCACCGGAACGCTCCACAGCGCGGCGAGGTTCATCGCCTCGTGGAACTCGCCCTCCGCCATCGCTCCTTCGCCGAAGAAGCAGGCGGTGACCACATCCTCTCGCCCGAGCATACGATCGGCGAGTCCGAGCCCGACCGCCAGCGGGAGGTGGCCACCCACGATCGCGTTGCCGCCGTAGAAGCGCTTCTCCTGATCGAACAGGTGCATCGAACCGCCCCGGCCGCCGGAACAGCCGGTCGCCTTGCCGAACATCTCGCTCATGATCGACTCGGCCGGTACCCCGCGCAGCAACGCATGACCGTGCTCGCGATACGTCGCCAGCACGGCGTCCTGCGGCTGCAAGCAGCTCATCACGCCGGAAGCGACCGCTTCCTCGCCGATGTAGAGGTGGAGGAATCCCCGGATCTTCGATTCGGCGTACAGCTCGGCGCAGCGCTCCTCGAACACTCGGATCCGGATCATGTCGGCGAGCAGCCGGCGCTGGAGTTCGTGGTCGGTGGTCATCGTGACGCCTCCTCGAGCGTCGACAGGTCGCCTTCGTCCTCGCCCAGCTCACGAGCCTTGAGCACTCGACGCATGATCTTGCCGCTGCGGGTGTGCGGGAGGTCGGTGACGAAATCGATCTCGCGCGGTGCGACGGCGGCGCCGAGTCGAGCACGGGCATGCCCCATCAGCTCGCGTCGCAGGTTCTCGTCGGGTTCATAGCCGCGGGCGACCACGACGAAGGCCTTGACGATCGCTCCGGCGGTCGGATCGGGCTTGCCGATCACGCCGGTCTCCGCGACCGCGGGATGGTCGTTCAGTGCGGATTCGACCTCGAAGGGTCCGATCAGGTGGCCGGCGGTCTTGATGACGTCGTCGCCGCGCCCGACGAACCAGTAGTAGCCGTCGGTGTCGCGTCGCGCCATGTCGCCGGTGCGGTACCAGCCGTCCACGAACGACCGCTGGTACCGGTCGTCCTGGTCCAGGTAGGTGCGGAACATCGACGGCCATCCGGCTCGGAGCGCCAGTTCGCCCGACCGGTCGGGCCCGTCGACGTGTCGCGGTGTCCCGTCCTGTCGGAGCACCAGCTCTCCCTCGGCGTCGCGTTCGAGCAGTGTCGCTTCGATGCCGGGGAGGGGACGCCCCATCGATCCCGGTCGGACCGGTTGCGATCGGTAGTTCGCGATCATGATGCCGCCGGTCTCCGTCTGCCACCAGGTGTCGATCACCGGCACCCGGAAGGTCGACTGGCACCACCGCACCGCGTCGGCGTCGAGGGGTTCGCCGACGCTCGCCACGAGCCGCAGGCGCGAGAAGTCGGACCCGGCGGCGAGGTCGCTGCCCGCGCGGTGCAGCATCCGGATCGCGGTGGGTGCGGTGTAGAACACGTCCACCCGTTGACGTTCGAGGATCCGGTACCACCGTTCGGCGTCGAACTCGGCCTCGTCGACGATGCTCGTCACGCCGTTGGTGAGCGGCGCGATGATGCCGTACGACGTGCCGGTGACCCACCCGGGATCGGCCGTGCACCAGAACGTGTCGCCCTCGTGCAGGTCGAGCACGAGTCGGCCGGTGATGTGGTGGGTGACCACCGCACCGTGCACGTGGACGGCGCCCTTCGGTTGGCCGGTGGTTCCGCTCGTGAAGTGCAGGAGTGCGGGCGTCTCGGGATCGGTCGGACCGATGTCGAACTCGTTGCTGCCCTCGGTCAGGAATGCGCCGAACGACATCACCTGCGGTCCATCGGTGCCCGTGTGTCCGTTCCCGATGCTGTCCTCGGTGCTGCCGCAGACCAGGACCAGCTCGAGGTGAGGGAGGCGATCGAGAATCGGAGCCACCTTGCGGCGATAGAGCAGCGGTGTGGTGACCAGGATGCGGATGCGTCCCTTGTTCATGCGCTGCGCGATCGGATCGGGGCCGAATGCCGAGAACAGCGGGGTGAACGTGCCGTGGGCCTTGAGCGTGCCCAGCGCCGCCACGTAGAGATCCGGTATCCGTCCCGCGAGCGTGGCCACACCGGTGCCGTCGGGGAACCCGCGCCGACGCATGGCGTCCGCGTAGCGGTTCGTGCGCCGGGCGAGCATCGCGTAGGTGATGTCGACCGGATCGTCGACGTCGCCGTGGTCGCGTTCGATGAAGCGCAGCGCCACGCGGTCCCCGTTGCCGTCGCGCACATGGCGGTCGACGGCCAGGTCGGCGATGTTCACCGAGTCCGGCTGGCCCCGCTCGCCGTCGGCGCGCAACTGGGCCCAGGCGTCGTCCCAGTCGAACGACGCGACGGCGGCGTCGTAGTCGAGCAGCCATGGTTCGACACGAGCGGGCATGAGTCGAGTACACCTGCTGTGTCCAGCGGTAGCCAGGGGCGAAGGTCAGGAGGTACCGCGACGTGCCAGCAGTTTGCGGATCTCGTCGACCCAGAGCACGGCGGATGCGAGCGCCACGCAGACCGCCCACTGTGCGATGTCCAGCGACTCGGTGTCGAAGGCCCGCTGGAGCGGTGATGCATGGACGACCAGGACCTGCAGCACCACGGTGAGCGCCGCCGCGGCCCAGAGCAATCGGTTGTCGAACGGCCGAACGAAGGCACTCACCAGGTCCGAGCGGGCGTTGAACGCGTTGAAGATCTGGGCGAGCACGACGGTGGTGAACACCATCGTGCGAGCCGACGTGAGGTCGCCGGAACCGCCGAGCAGGCCACCGGCGAGCTCCAGGTCGAGCGCGACGAGCCCGACGATCGCCGTCGTCGTTCCGATCAGCGCGATCGTGATGACCATCGAGCGGTCGATGATCCGGTCGGTGATCCGTCGGGGCGGTGCGTTCATGACGTCCTCGACGGCCGGGTCGACCCCGAGCGCGAGCGCCAGTGCGCTGTCGGTGAGCAAGTTGATCCAGAGGATCTGTGTCGCCAGCAACGGCACGTTGAGACCGTCGGCGCTGGTGGCGTCGGACAGCCCGAGCGCACCCGCGGCGAGCACCCCGACGAACATCACCAACACCTCGCCGGTGTTCGATGCGAGCAGGTAGCGGAGGAACTTGCGGATGTCGGCGAAGATCTCGCGGCCCTCGCGCACGGCGCGCAGGATCGTGGCGAAGTTGTCGTCGGCGAGGATCATGTCGGCGGCCTCCTTGGAGACCTCGGTGCCGTTGATTCCCATCGCAACGCCGATCTCGGCCTGGCGCAGCGCCGGCGCGTCATTGACGCCGTCGCCTGTCATCGCCACGATGTTGCCGTCGTGCTGCAGTGCCTCGACGATGCGCAGCTTGTGTTCCGGGGACACCCGGGCGAACACCGAGCGTCCTCGCACCGTGTCGGCGAACGCGTCGTCGTCGAGCCGCGACAGCTCGGTGCCCGTCACGCCCGATCCGTCGGCCGACTCGATGCCGAGTTGGGCGCCGATGCGGGCCGCGGTGCGGGGATGGTCCCCCGTGATCATGATCACGCGAACGCCGGCTCGTCGGGCATCCGACACGGCATCGATCACCTCCGGGCGGGGAGGGTCCACGATCCCGACGACGCCGAGGTGCACGAGATCGCGTTCGATCGACTCGTCGACGTCGCCGGTCATCACGTCGAGACGTCGGTATGCGACCGCCAGGGTCCGCAGCGCTGCGTCGGCGAGCCGATCGACGTCGTCGCGGATCTGCTGTCGTCGCTCGGCCGTCAGCTCGACGACGTCGCCTCCCACTCGTTCGTGTGTGCATCGATCGAGGAGGACGTCCGGAGCACCCTTGGTGACCAGCATGAACTCAGGGCGGTCGTGGTGCCGGGCGGCGTCGGCGGCTTCGCTGTCGAGGTCCACCGTGGTCATCAGCTTTCGTTCGGACGTGAACGGCACCTCGGCGACGCGCTCGAACCTGGCCGATCGATCCGCGGTCAGCCCGAGCTTGCGCTCGGCCACGAGAAATGCGGCCTCGGTCGGATCGCCGAGCACCTCCCAACGGTCCCCGTCGGGACGCAGCGTCGCGTCGTTGGCCAGACTGCCGGCCTCGAGCACCAGCTCGACCTCGCGTCGCAGGAGCTCGTCCTCCAGGCGTGTGTCGTCGACGTGGACCTCGCCGACCGGCTCGTAGCCGATGCCGGTGATGTCGACCTGGACGGATGGCGTCACGACGGTCACGATCGTCATCTCGTTCCGCGTGAGGGTGCCGGTCTTGTCGGTGCAGATCACCGATGCCGAGCCGAGGGTCTCGACGGAGGACAGCCGCTTGACGATGGCTCGTTCCGACGCCATGCGTTGGACGCCGAGCGCGAGGACGACCGACAGGATCGCCGGGAGCCCCTCGGGGACCGCCGCGACCGCCAGCGACACGCCGACGAGGAGCGCGTCGATCACGTCGGCGGCGTTCGATGTCGGTGAGGCGACGAGCACGGCGACCACGACGATCGCAGCGAGGATCACCACGGTGATGCCGAGGGCCCGGCCCAGCCAGGCGATCTGCTGCTGCAAGGGGGTTCGACCGTCCCCCGTGGGCTCGAGCAGCGCGGCAATGCGACCGATCTCGGTGTCCATCGCCGTCGCCACGACCACCCCGCGCCCGCGTCCGCGCACCGCCGCCGTGCCGTTGTACACCATGTTCGTCCGCTCGGCGAGCTGACACTCGACGTCGAGCGGCTCGACCGTCTTGGTCACCGGCACCGACTCGCCCGTCAGGGCCGCCTCGGCGACCTGCAGCGACGCGCTCTCGATCAGACGGCAGTCGGCGACGACCAGGTCGCCCTCGGCGAGCAGCACGACGTCGCCGGGGACGACGTCGGTGCTGGGCACCGATTCGACACGGCCATCGCGGACGACCCGCGCGTGACCGGCCGTCAGATCTCGCAGTGCGTCGACGGCCCGCTCGGCCTTGCGTTCCTGCCAGAAGCCGAGCACGGCGTTGGCGACGACGATCGCCGCGATGACACCCGCCTCGATCGGTGCCTCGTTCGCGCCATCGGCCCACCACGCGACCAGCGAGACCACGATCGCGACCAGCAGGAGTACGACGAGCGGATCGACGAACTGGTCGGCGAGCTGGCGCCAAGCGGGGCGAGGGGGTTCGGCATCGAGCTGGTTCGGCCCCACCTCGGTCAGACGGCGAGCTGCCTCGGCTGCGGTCAGGCCGGCATCACGGTCCGTTCCGACGGCTTCGGCGACCTCGGCGCTCGAGTTCGCCCAGGGCGCCGATGTCGTCACGGTCGGGGACTCCTAGGCGCTGAACTGCTCGAACGCGCGCATGGCGTGGATCGCGTAGGTCGACGCCGGACCCCCACCCATCAGCAGCGCGACACCGATCGCCTCGTGCACCATCTCCGGAGTCGCCCCCGCTCGGATGGCGTCGTGCATGTGCAGGGTGATGCAGTCCTCGCACTGCGTGCAGACCGCGATCGCGACGGCCATCAGTTCCTTCGTCGCCTGGGGAAGCGCGCCGTCCTTGACGGCGGATCGGTGCAGTTCACCGAAGCCCTTCATCTGATCGGGGATCACCTGGATGAGGTCGCGATAGCCCTGGCGCAGTTCGGTTCGCAGGGCGGGATAGTCGTCGGTCATGGCAGCTCCTCGATCAGGGGGTCGTTCGAACACCCCCATCCTGGCTGCCGCGCACCGAGAGCGACAGGGAACAAGGTCCGCCGCCGGATCGCCGGGCCGTGCGCGGCCTGCATGACCTTTGGCCCTGCCCCGCCCGGTGCCCGCCGTGGCTTGATCAGTGCACGGGGCGTGCACGCGTCACAACGGAACGAGACGGGGGCCGCCCCCGACCGTAGGAAGGTGACCCATGGTGATGACGGAGGAAACAGTGGGTACGTCGGTCGACTCGCCGGTCGAGGGAACGTGGATCGTGGGACTCGACGGCTCGGCCTGCGCGAGCAACGCATTGGCGTGGGCATCGGCCAACTCGACGGGTCGGGCGACCGCGATCGAGCTGGTCACGGCGTGGCAGACGCCGGTCGTCGGCGCGTATCCGATGTCGTCGCCGGTGGCGATCCCGATCGACGACGACGAACTGCACGATGCCGCAGCCCGTGATGTGGCCGCAGTTGCGGCCGACCTGGCGACGGAGCTCGACGTGCCGGTCTCGGGGACGGTCGGACACGGCGGCGCTGCGCAGGTGTTGCTCGACGCGTCCGAGTCGGCCTCGGTGCTGATCATCGGGAGCCGAGGCCGCGGTGGCTTCGCCCGTCTGCTCCTCGGCTCGACCAGCACCCAGTGTGCGACACACGCGTCGGTCCCGACCGTGGTGGTTCCGGCCGACGTCGAGCCGAAGCGTGCCGAGCGGCTGCTCGTCGGGTTCGACGGCTCACCCAACTCGATGGTCGCGCTGCGCTGGGCGATCCGCTTCGCGGCACCGGGCGGCACCGTGGTGGTGGCCTGGGTCTGGGATGCCACGCCGCTGGCCGTCGGCGCGGATGCGTTCTTCTTCCCGGACGCCAGCGACCTCGCCGCCGAACGATTCCACTATCTCGTCGACTCGGTCGCCGGCCTCGCGCGAGAGTGCGACGTCACCCTCGAGCGGGAGTTCATCCGGGGGACACCACGCGCCGCGCTGGCGTCGCACGCCGACGACGTCGATCTCGTGGTCGTCGGCGCCCGTGGCCACGGAACCGTCGGTGCCGCCCTGCTGGGATCGGTGTCGACGTGGCTGCTGCACCACGTCCACCGCCCGATCGCCGTGGTCCCGCTCGCGGAGTGAGACGGCCGGGGGAGACGTCCCGACGGTCCCGCCATGAGCGACAATGGCGGGCATGATCCGCGTCTTCCTGCTCGATGACCACGAAGTCGTGCGCCGGGGCATCGCCGCAGCGCTCGACGCGGAGGACGATCTGACGGTCGTCGGCGAAGCCGGATCGGCCGACGAGGCACTCGCCGGCATCGCCGAGCACCGGCCCGACGTGGCCGTGCTCGACGTGCGCCTCGGCGACGGAGAGCACAACGGCATCGACGTCTGCCGTCAGATCACCACCGACTTCCCCGAGGTGCGGGTGTTGATCCTGACCTCGTTCGACAGCGACCGGGCGCTGGTCGATGCCGGCCTCGCCGGCGCATCGGGGTTCATCCTCAAGCAGATCCGCAGTACCGAGCTGGTCGACGCGATCCGCGGGGTGGCCGCCGGTCGGCGCTACCTCGACGACGCAGAGGTGCGGTTGGCCAGCCGGCGGCTGCGTGAGAGCGAGGAGGGCAAGCTCGACGATCTGACGCCACAGGAACGACGGATCTTCGATCTCATCGGCGAGGGGTACACCAACCGTCAGATCGCGCAGGACATGTACCTCGCGGAGAAGACCGTGAAGAACTACGTGTCGAACCTGCTCGCCAAGCTCGGGATGTCACGTCGAACCGAGGCCGCGGCCCTCGCGGCGCGGCTGGTCGAGCGGCATCGCAACGAGATCTGAGTCGCCCTGTCGTCTCAGATCGGCACGGTCCACTGCAGGGTCGTGCCGGTGGGTTCGTTCCGGCCGACGGTGCAGCTGCCGCCCAGCTCGGCGGCACGCCACATCATGTTCGACAGGCCGCCCGAACGCTTCGGCTCGTTGGGGAGTCCGACGCCGTTGTCGGAGATCGTGAGGGCCAGGCGGTCCGGCACGCGCTCGATCAGCACCGAGGCCGACGTTGCGTTGGCATGGCGACCGATGTTCGACAATCCCTCGGTGACCGTGGCGACGAGTTGGTCGGCGATGAAGTCCGGGATGTCGTCGATCTCGCCGACGAGCCGCAACGTCGGCTCGAAGCCGAGGTGTCGGGAGCGCTCGTGGGTCAGTTCCGTGAGTTGGGCCGACAGGCTGCGACGTTCGCCCTGTTGGCCGAGACGGAAGATCGCCGCCCGCAGCTCGCGGATGGTGTCGTCGAGTTCGTGGATCGTGCTGGCGATGCGTTCGGCGACCATCGGGGGTTGGGCCGTTCCCTGCACGGCCTGGAGGTTCATGCCGGCCGCGAACAGGCGCTGGATCACCATGTCGTGCAGATCTCGGGCGATGCGTTCGCGGTCCTGCAGCATCGCCATCTGCGACGCCGACTCCTGGCGATCGCTGACGTCGCGGACGGTGGCGATGGTGAACAACTGGTCATCGATCGAGCACGGGCTGAGACTGACCTCGACGGGGAACATGTCGCCGGACGAATGCTGTGCGAACAGCTGCAGGCCGCTTCCCATGGGGCGTGGCATCGGTGCCGCCGCGTACTCCTCTCGCCGGTGGGGGTGTGACGCGCGGTACTCGGGAGGGACCAGGTCGTCCACCGAGGTGCCGATCAGATCGTCGGTGGACACGCCGAACATCGTGCCCACCACGGGGTTCGCGAGCAGGATCGTGCCGTCGGCGTCGACGAGGAGCAGCCCGTCGGGGCAGGAGTCGATGAGCGCTCCTGCGAGCTCTGCGCGGTTCATGCACCGCCGATGCTATTGGACCGGGTGCTCAGTCGTCGTGAACGAGGTGGGGCGGACGCACGAGGAGGACCGGGCAGGGGGCGTGACGGACGATCGCTGCTGCGGTGCTCCCGATGACGAACCGGGACATGCCGGTGCGGCCGCGGGTGCTCGCGACGATCATCGACGCCGAGATCGACGAGGCGAAGTCGGCCACCTCGTCGTGGACGTGCTCGCCGTGCAGCACCTCGAACTCGACCGGATGACCCGACGTCTTCGACAGGGTGCGGGCGAGACGCGCGGGATAGGCGGACTCGCTGACATCCGACGTCACCTGACCGTCGGGTTCCGTCACCTCGACGATCCACGGTTCGACGCCCAACTCGATGCCCCAGGCCGCTGCCAGTGGCAGCACCGACTCGGACGCGTCCGAGCCGTCGACCGTGACGATGATCGGCCCGTCGAACGGCCCCACGACGACGTGCGGCCCGACGACCAGGACAGGGCCGAAGATGCGCTCGAGGAGTTCCTCGGTGACGCTGCCCAGCAGTGCGGCGGAACGCCCGCGACCGTGTGACGCGAGGACGACGATGACCTCGGGATGTCGCTCGACCTCGTTGCCGATGACCTGGGCGACGCTCTCGGCGGCGAGATGGACCGCAGTGGTCACCGTGACGCCCGTGGTGTCGTGCAGCTCGACCCGTTCGGCGAGCCGCTTCTCGGCGTCGGAGATGTCGTGCTGGTCGAACACCACCTCGATCACGTCGATCGTCGCATCGGCTGCTCGAGCCAGGGTGACGGCGACGTCGACGGCTCGCCAGGAGGCGTCGGAGCCGTCGACCGGAACGATCAGATGCTGAACCATGGAGACTCCTCGATGTCAGGGGGCGTTGTCAGGGGGGTGGCTGCAGACGGAATCGTCGACCGGAGACGGCCCGCGGAACGAGTCGGACGAAGTAGGGCTTCTCGGACACGTGCCACGGCCGGACCGTCAGGTCGAAGCAGTCGAACAGCTCGGTGTCACGGGTGATCAGATCGGCGGATCCGTGGAGCACC
>Ga0316576_10000450_pt1 | contig 19215 bp, 17 predicted proteins | sample S0NA_FD_203075 | JGI IMG/M metagenome (GOLD analysis project Ga0316576, IMG submission 203075) | Rhizosphere microbial communities from salt marsh grasses in Alabama, United States - S0-2_050615r3r5 | ecosystem: Host-associated > Plants > Roots > Rhizosphere | place: USA: Alabama | collected... | reverse complement strand
GCGCCGGGTGTCCGGGACCTGGACGGAGACGCAGCGCCCGTTCACGCACGTGGTCTGAGCCCACGAGGCGGGGGCCGCGAAGCCGATGATGAGCAGGGGCAGCAGGGCGAGGCGCATGGGATTCTCCTGAGATGAGGCCGTTTACGTCCGTCGTAAAAGCAATCTCCGTGCCGGGGCCCCGCGCCCGTAACCCGGCGCAGGTACTGGGAGTGAGTCCCCGTGGTGGCACCCCGGGTAGTGGCTCCTCGGGTGGCGGATCGTCTATTTTTGGGGCGCCCGGGAACCTTTGGGCCGCGGCCGTGTGTAACAGGCCGGAGCAACCAACCGGTGTATGATTGCGCTGCCTTGACCTCACCCGTGACCGATCTCGCCGACCTCGATGCGCTGACCCTGGGTCGCGCACAACGGGGCGACGCGGCGGCCTTCCGCGCCCTGGTCGAGCGCTATCACCGGCCGGTCTTTGCCCTGCTCTGGCGCATGCTCGAGGCGAGCCACTCCCGGCAGGACCTGGAGGACCTGACCCAGGAGACCTTTCTGCGCGTCTTCCGCGCCCTGCCACGCTTCGAGCCCGACGGACCGGCGCGCCTCTCGTCCTGGATCCTGACCATCGCTTCGCGCCTGGCCCTCAACGCGCGGCGGGACGCCCGCAAGGGTCACCTCTCCCTGGAGCGGGTCGAGCTCCCGGCCGAGGAGCGAGCCGACTCCGGGCTGCGGCAACAGCGGCTCGCCCGGCGCCTGCGCGACGCGATCCAGGCGCTGCCGCCCGAGCGGCGGGTGGTGCTGCTGCTGCGGCAGTACCACGGCCTCTCCTACCAGGAGATCGCCGCGGCCACCGGGACCGACCTGGGCACGGTCAAGTCCCGCCTCTCCCGCGCGCGCGAGGAGGTGGACCGCGCGATCCAGGAGGAGCGGGCCGATGACTGAGCGGGAGATCTACGAGAGCTACCGCGCGCCCGAGCCGTCGCCGGATCTGGTGCAGCGCATCGCCGCTGCCGTGGAGGCCGAACGCGCCCGTCGTCACCGTCGTCGGCTTTTCGCCATCGCCGCGGCGCTCGCGCTGGTCCTCGGCGGGGCAGCGCTCCTCGTGCTCTGGCCCTCGCCGCCCCGGCAGGGGCAGGTGCAGATCAGCGGGGCGCCGCGTTCGCTGGAGCTGGGCCGGGACATCGTCGCCACGGCGCAGCCCGGGGCGCGCCTGTCCTGGAGCGAGGCCGGGGCTGGCGTGGTCGCGTCCCAGGCGAGCGGCGTGGTGCGCTACCGCGTGCCGCGCGGGATCCCGCTCGAGGTCGAGGTGCCCGGGGGCTTCGTCCGGGTGCTCGGAACTGTCTTTGACGTGGAGGTGAGTCCGATGCGTAGATCTCTTCGAAAAGGCGCCGTGGGCGCCGCCGTGCTGGCCGTGGTCGCCGTGACCGTCTACCAGGGGCGCGTGCTGCTCGGCAACGAGGAGCGGACGGTCGAGGTCGGCCGGAACGAGCGCGGCGAGCTGAAGCCGGGGGAGGGGCCGCGCCTCTCCCGCCGGGCGCTCTCGAGCGCGCCGGCGAGCCGGCCCGCGCCGACGAAGCGCGCCTGGGCCCGCCGCCTGGCGAGCCGCGAGGCGCGTCGGGAGCTGCTGCGGCTGGTGCACCGGGCCCGGGAGCAGCGCGAGCAGGGCGCCGCGCCGATGGCCGCGTCGGGCGCGGGCGGCCGCGGGGCCGAGCTGGCGCCGGCCACGGGCAGCCTGGACAAGGAGTACATCCGCTCGACGATCAACGAGGCGATCCCGCTGGTCAAGGAGTGCTACGAGCTCGCGCTGCGCGAGCGCCCGGGGCTCGGCGGCACGCTCAAGGTGCGCTTCACCATCGGGGCCGAGCCCGAGGTGGGCGGGCTCGTGGAGCAGGTGGAGATCGACGGGCAGGATCCCGCCGCTCTCGATCCGGGCCTGCGGGAGTGCATGGAGCAGACGATCTACTCGCTGGAGTTCCCGCCGCCCGAGGGCGGCGGTCGGGTCAACGTGACCTACCCCTTCCGCTTCGCCGTCGACAAGAGCAAGGCGCAGCCGCCGCGCTGAGGCTCACCGCTGGGCCACGGCCGCGGCGAGGCTCGCCGCGCGCATCTCGGGCTCCTCGATCTGGTCGGCGACGGTCACCGCCCGCTCGGGCTTGCCGTGCCGGGCGAGCCACTGCAACAGCGCAACGCGATCGTCACGGATAACCATCTGCCCCCCGTCACCGGTGGTCCAAAGACGCCGCACTCCGCGACAGGACTCAGCGCGGATCGGGCTTGCCGTCGTGCGGCCCCTGCTCACGGAGCGGGATGTCCTCCCACCAGGAGCTCCAGGGCATCTGCCCGCGCCGCTCGGGGTTGAGCGGGTAGAAGATGCGGTTGTCGCGCCGCGAGGCGTCGCCGCCGACGAGGAGCAGCGCGTCGGCCGCGCTGTTGTTGATGAAGGTGTGGCAGATGCCGGTGCCCGCCGGGAAGGCGGCGAGGTCGCCGGACCGCATCGGATGGAGCCGGCCGTCGAGCCATGCCTCGACCTCGCCCTCGAGGACGAAGACGAACTCCTCCTCCTTCTCCTCGGCGTGGGGGTACGAGGTGCGCTGGCCCGGCGTGAGCCGCTCCAGGTGCAGGCCGATCCTCTGCAGACCCGCAGCGCGCCCGATGGCCCGCCCCGCCCCCAACGGCTCGTCGCTCCCTGGGTAGCGCCCGATCTCCTCGGGGACGTCCGCGTTCGAGATGATGAACGGTGGTCGTGTCTTGCTCATGGCGCGCATCATGGACCAGACGGGCGAAAAAGGCACGTGACGTCGACCGCGTGACGGCCGATAGGATCTTCGGCGGCACGTGCCTCACCGTGGCGATCCCGCTGCTCGTGGTGGGCATCGGCAAGCGTTACAAGGAGTGCTCCTGTCCCGCGGCCGCACAAAAAACCACGGCCCGCCCCGTGTTCCAGGGCGGGCCGTGGAGTGGCGTTCATCGGTTCAGCCGCGCCTGCCGCTGGGCAGAGGACAAGGAGCAGGGCAGGGCCAGGCGAGGCGAACGGTCGCGGCAGACGCGGAGAACCGGTTTTTCGCCGTTTCCTTCCTTTCTCTTCTAGGGCAGCAGGGGACAGCCAGGGATGATCGCGGCGACCATCAAGGGGGTTGCGATCAGCATCCAGCGGGAGATCTTCTTCGTGAGCTTCAGCATGAGTTCCTCCATCAAGTTGGCAGCGCTTCGTCGCGTTCTGTTTTGTTTGTTGTAGAGGGATGAATGCACGATGCGGGCCAGCGATCGCCGGGCGGGGCGCCGCAAGGATCACTGGCCCTTTCCCTCGCGAGCGGCCGGGGCGCGGGGACTTTGCCCTCACCTCGCGCGGCCGGCCGTTGAGTGGAAAATGCACAAAAGCACCACGGAATCGGCACCTTGACCCGGTGGGGGGAGGACTGGGGACCGCTCCCCCGCGAGGCTTCTCCCCCGCCTTCGGGTGGGGCGCTCCCAGAGGGCGCGGACCCCAGCCGTCGCAACCGGGAGTAACCAAACCGGGTGGAGCCCGTCGGCGCGCGTGGCACGTCGTCTGCATCACCGCTATGGCGAAACGTAGAGCAATACAAAACGCGATAGGAGCTCACGATGAGGCGATTGACTGTTCTGCTGAGCGTTGCGCTGATCGGCTGCGATGGGGGTGACCTGCCCCGGGAGCCCGCGAGCCCCGACGGCGGCGCCTACTCATGGCCCGACCTGACCCCCGGCGGCCCCGTCTTCTGGGACCAGGGTCAGCCGTCGACGGCGCTGGACCAGGGCGCCGCCCCGGGCGCCGACACCACGACGACCTCCAGCGCGAGCAGCTGCCCCAAGCTCGACGGCGACTGGGAGGGCGTGCTCTCCGGAACGACCACCGGCTTCTTCAGCTTCACGGTGAGCGGGACCATGTCACTGACCCTGGGACCCGACCCGGCGGGACAGCCGGGAGACTACGTCGTGACCGCGGGGCAGATGGTGGCCTACGCCAAGGGCCTGGAGGCCTTCCCCTTCAAGTACGCGGTGACCGGCAAGGTGAGCTGCGGGACGCTGTTGGCGACGAACACGGTCAACATCTTCGGCGTGCAGTCCAGCGGCAAGTGCACCTGCTCGTTCAACGAGGCGGGCTGCAAGGGATCCTGGGACGGGCAGACCACCGACGGGAGCTCCAAGGGCGCGGGCAGCTTCGAGGTCCACCGCAAGAACTGAGCCCTCCCCCCTGTGCTAGAATGCCGATCAGGCAGAAGCTTTGCAGCTGATCGGTCAGATCCTCCAGGAGACCTACCGTATCGAGCGCCTGCTGGGCAGGGGCGGCAAGGGTGAGGTTTACCTCGCCTCGCACATGCGGCTGCCGCGGCGCTTCGCGGTCAAGGTGCTGTTTCCGCACAACGCCTACAAGCGCGAGGAGGTGCTTCGCTTCCGGCGCGAGGCCGAGGTGGTCTCGGCGCTCGGACACCCGAACATCATCGAGGTCATCGACTTCAACCACACGAGCTGGGGCGCGCCCTACATCGTGATGGAGTACCTCGAGGGGGAGGATCTCTCGGCCCGGATCCAGCGCGTCGGGCGGCTCCCGCTCGAGGCCACGGCCCTGATGCTCAAGCAGGTCTGCTCGGCGCTTCAGGCCGCACACCAGCGCGGGGTGATCCACCGCGACCTGAAGCCGAGCAACATCTTCCTCTGCCGCAAGGGCGACCACGAGGACTGGGTCAAGGTGGTCGACTTCGGGCTGTCCAAGGTCTGGGGGGCGTCGGTTGCCGTCACCGACGGCCGGCTGGCCATCGGCACGCCGCGCTACATGGCGCCCGAGCAGGCGGTGGGGCGCTCCTCCGAGGCGGACGCGCGCACCGACGTCTTCTCTCTCGGTGCGATCCTCTTCCGCATGCTCACGGGCCAGCTGGCCTTCATGGGCGACTCGATCCAGGCCCTGCTGAACAGCATCGTCTTCGTCGACCCGCCGACGGTGACCGAGGTCGTCTCCGACGTGCCGGAGGCCGTCTCGCGGGTCGTGGACCGCGCGCTGCGCAAGCGCCCGGAGGACCGCTACCAGTCCATGGACGAGCTGTGGGCCGCGTTCGAGGAGGCCGCTGGCGTGGGCTTCGCCTCGGTTGCCAGCAGCCCCGGGCGGCCCGAGTCCGCCTCACTCTCGGTCAGGGAGCCGGCGAGGTCGGTCCCCGCGCCGGTGCGGTCCGATCCGCACCCCGAGCAGTCCGCGACCTACACCCACGCATCCGGCGAGGTGGTCGACCCCTCGGAGCTCGAGACCGAGCTGCACAGACCGGAGCGGCTGCGCCGTCGCCCTCGGCGCGCGAGGACCGCGACGGCGCTGGTCGTCCTGAGCACCGCGATCGCCGTGGCCGGTCTCGGCATCTGGCTCGGTCTCCGGCTCGTTAGCCCACCGGACCCGTCCGGCCCGGCCGCGACGGGGCTCGCCCCGACGCTGGACGTCGGCGCCTCGCGGCGTGTCGTCGCCGCTAACAGCAGCCAGCGGTCGACTCCGGCGGACAGCGGCGCGGTGCAGCGCGTCCGGCTCCGGACCCGCCAGGACGCCAGTACCCCGGAGAGGGATCTACCGGGGCGCCGGTCCCACCCGAGCCACCGCCGACCCAGGCCCGGCGAGCTCAGCGTGGTGACCCGCAGCGCCGGCGCCCTGCTCTGGGCCGAGGTCTACGTCGACGGCAAGAAGCTCGGGCAGTCTCCGGTGAAGAAGCGACTGCCCGAGGGCTCCCACCTGCTGGTGGTGCAGCGGCCAGGTTTTCGTTCCATCAAACAGAGAGTCAGGGTTAAATCGGGCCGTACAGCCAAGATCGTCCTGGATCTGGAGCCCCGGTGAGACTGGTCCCCTGCTTGCCCCGATGGATCGCGCTGGCCACGGTCCTGCTCGCGTCCGGCCCGGCGCGCGCGGACCTGGCCCAGGCGGTGGATGCCTTCAACGCCGGCGAGTTTCGCCGGTCGCTGACGCTGCTCAAGCAGGCGGCGCCGACGGTCCGCGATCCCCGTGACCTCGGCCGCCTGACGCTCTACACCGGCCTGAACCAGGCCTTCCTCGGACAGACCGCCAAGGCCCGACGGTCGTTTCACGCCGCGCTCGACCATGACCCGACCCTCGAGGTCGATCCGGTCCGGATCCGACCCGATGTGGTCCAGCTGTTCCAGGCGGTGCGGAGCAAGATGGCCGGCGAGCTGGTGGTCAGCAGCCGGATGCCATCGGCGGTGGTCGTCGTGGACGGCGTCGACCAGGGGCAGGCGCCGCTCCGGCTCCGGCTCACCGTCGGGCGTCACGGCCTGGAGGTGCTCGATCGGCGCGGTGTGCCGCGCCACCGCAGCGACGTGGTGATCTACGACGGGAAGGTCACGTCGGTGGAGGTCCGCGGGCCGGCCCCGGGCGGGGGGACGGGGGCGCTGTTCAAGGTCCGTCCGGAGCGCGCCCGTCGTCCGCGCGGGAAGGACGGCCCCGGCGCGAAGCCGGCCGGGCGCCGTCGGCTCTGGACCTGGGTCGCGGCGGGCGGCGCGGTGGTCGCCGGCGCCATCGGGCTCGGGCTCGTGCTCTCCGGCGCCTCGGACCACGAGGAGTACATGACAACCTACGACTGCGGGCGGTTCGCCGAGCTCGAGGAGTCGATCCCCCGCAAGTACACCGCCGGCTATGTGATGTTCGGGCTCGCCGGGGCGGCGGCGGCCGTGGCAGGCGTGCTCTACTTCATCGAGGGCAGGCCCCCCCGCACCGGCGCCACGGTCCACATCGGACAGGGGACCGCCGGGCTCGGGTTCCGTTTCTGAATGCCGATGGCGGACAGAAGCGCCGGGCAGCTCGTCGTCCTCGCCGCCGTGGCGCTTTCGAGCTGCTTGCCCGAGTTGGACCGCGAGCTCCCCTGCGTCGACCTCGGCCCGCGACCGGAGCGCTCGTGGCCGGACGGTCCAGCCGCCGACCTCGTCCCCCGGGACAGCGGCGTGGACCAGCGGCGCTGCACGACCGACGCCGAGTGCGACGACAGCGCGGCGTGCACCAGCGATCGATGTCAAGCCGGGACCTGCGTGAACACGCTGCAGGCTGGCTACTGCCTCATCGCCGCGGCGTGCGTCGCCGCGGGTAGCCTGCAGGGCACGGATCCCTGCGTGACGTGCGACCCGACGAGCAGCACCAGCGACTGGACCCGCCTGTCCTGCGTCCGCACGCTGGCCGGCGACGGCGTCCACGGCGACGACGACGGCGCGGCGACGAGCGCCAGCTTCCGCAACCCCACCGACGTGGCCATCGACGCCGCGGGCCAGGTCTACGTCGCCGACAGCGACAACCACCGGATCCGGGCGATCGCCGCGGGCCAGGTCAGCACCCACGCCGGCAGCAACGCCGGCAACCTCGACGGGACGCTCGCGGCGGCCCGGTTCAACAAGCCGCTCGGGGTGTGGATCGACGGGCAGGGGCGGCTGCTGGTCGCGGACCGCGGCAACAACCTGATCCGGCTGGTCAGCGGGGGGACGGTGTCGACGCTGCCGAGCGGGACCGACCTCGTCGGCCCCGGCGGGGGCTGGACCCTCGGCTCCGGGGAGATCCTCGTCGCCGACACCTTCCACCACCGCATCGGCAAGATGCCGGCCGGGGGCGGCGCGGTGTCCACGGTGGCCGGGGTCACGAACAAGGCCGGGCACCTGGACGGCGCGGCGAGCAGCGCGCTGTTCTTCTATCCGATGAGCCTCGTTGCGGACAGCAAGGGGACGATCTACGTCGTCGACACCTTTACGCACACGGTCCGCTCGATCAGCGGCGGGACCGTGGCCACGGTGGCTGGCACCCCGAGCCAGGAGGGGTTCGCCGACGGGCCCGCGTCCAGCGCCAGGTTCCGCTTCCCCCGGGGCATCGCCATCGACGCCCAGGACACGCTGTACGTCAGCGACACCCAGAACCACCGCGTGCGGATGATCAAGGGCGGCCAGGTCACCACGCTCGCTGGCTCGGGCACCCAGGGGTTCAAGGACGGCCTGGCGGCGGCGGCGGAGCTGGACTGGCCCTGGGGCCTGGAGGTTGACGGGAGCGGACAGGTCTACGTCGCCGACTCGGGCAACGATCGCGTGCGGGTCATCACGCCCTAGGACGCGAGTTTCCTTCAAGTTAATCACTGTTTGGGACGTGTCAACGGGTTGACCCGCATCCCCACGGCCCCATCTTGTTGGACGTGAACAGAAAGACAACATCAGGAGGTGATGAGATGTTTTTGACGAGATGGCGTCCCATGGGGCTCGACCCCTTCAGGGAGCTCGAGAGCTTCTTCCGCCAGGACGGCGACGGTCTGAGCGGCTACAGCCCGGCAGTGGACATCTCCGAGGAGGAGGACCACTACCTGATCCGGGCGGACCTGCCCGGCGTGGCCGAGAAGGACATCGAGGTCAAGGTGCACGACGGCGTGTTGCTGCTCACCGGAAAGCGCGAGGACACTCGCGAGGAGAAGGCGGCCGGCAGCTACTACCGCGAGCGACGCCATGGCTCCTTCTGCCGCCAGTTCCGGCTCGGCGACGTGGTGGACCCCGAGAAGATCGAGGCCTCCTACAAGGGCGGCGTGCTCGAGGTCAAGCTGCCCAAGAAGGAGGAGTCCAAGCCGCGGCAGATCCCGGTCACCTCGAGCTAGAGCTCCAGACCGACCTCACCCCGTGCCGCGCCCCACCCCGGTCCTCGGGGCGGGGCGCCAGCACTCTCCCCCCAACTTGGCGATTGCCGTTCCTGGCGACGCCGTTACACTAGTGGGGTATCTGGCAGACAGTGTGGTACCGGGCTCGGGATCCGCTCGAGGAATGCTCTCCAACCATGGCCCGCCGCGGCATGAGCATCCGAACAAAGCTGATCGCCGTCAGCACCTTGCTGATGGTCGGTGTGATTGGTCTGTTCAGCGCCATGCACACCGTCAACCACCTTAGGATCATTGATGATTCGTCGAGGCGGATGCAGGAGAGCCTGGAGTCCAGGCTGCGTCTCGCCGGCACGGCCCAGCTCCGGTTGCTGGTCGAGGTCACCCGGCTTGCCCTGGTGCAGAGCGACTTCATCACCTTGCAGACCATCGTCCACAACGTGGCCCGCGAGGAGGGGATCATCGCCACGGCGGTGGTGGATCGCGGCGGCCGGATCCTCGCCCACAGCGACGGGAGCCGGGTCGGAGGCGAAGCGATCGGGGTGCTCAGGGAGGCGTCCAGCGTCGCGCGGGTGACCGAGCACACCGAGACCGTGCGCGGCGTCCGCGCCCTGACCTTCGCCCAGCCCGTGCGGCTGGACGGCGAGCGGATGGGCACGGTCTTCATCGCCTACAGCCTGCGCCCCCTGGAGGCCGAGCTGGCCAAGACCAAGGCGACGAAGCGGCGCGAGCTCCGGTCGGGTATCTGGCGCTCCGCGCTGGTCGGGCTCCTCGCCCTGGCGGTCGGCGTGCTGTTCACCGTGTTGCAGAGTCTGCGGCTCTCGCGACCGATCCAGGAGCTCGCGCGTCAGGCGGACCAGATGGCCGGCGGCGACCTGGACGTCCGCGTCCCGATCCGCTCCGGCGACGAGATCGGCCGCCTGGGCGAACGGTTCAACTACATGGCCGAGCAGATGCAGGGGCTGGTCCGCGAGGCCATCGCCAAGGCCACGGTGGAGAAGGAGCTTGAGCTGGCCGAGGCTTCCCGGCTGGCGGCGGTGGGACGTCTGGCCGCGGGTGTGGCCCACGAGGTGAACAACCCGCTGACCTACGCCAAGGTCAACCTCCAGATGCTGACCCAGCAGCTCAGGGAGGGCGAGAAGGCCGAGCTCGCCCGGGAGGCGCTGCACGGGGTGGCGCGGATCCAGAACGTCGTGCGCCAGCTCTCCGAGTTCGCCCAGAGCCGGCAGAGCTCCCTCCCGGGGCGCGTCCAGGAGGCCGCGCGGTCCGCGGCGAAGATGGCGATGGTCCAGCTCAAGGACCGGGCGCGGCTGGAGATCTCCGTCCCCGAGCTGCCCCAGGTCACGATGGAGGAGAGCAAGCTGGCCCAGGTCCTGCTCAACCTCCTCGTCAACGGAGCCCAGGCCATCCCCACCGGAAACGTCGAGGAGCACCTGGTCCAGCTCACGGCGAGGCAGGTCCAGGAGGGCGGTCAGGCCCAGGTCGAGATCGTGGTCCAGGACACTGGACCCGGGATCCCGGCGCAGGTCCTGCCGCACATCTTCGAGTCGTTCTTCACCACCAAGCAGGTGGGGCAGGGCTATGGCCTGGGCCTCTCGATCTCCCGCTCCCTGGTGCAGAACGCCGGGGGCACGATCACCGCCGAGAACCTCCCGGGCGGGGGTGCGCGGTTCGTGGTCCGGTTGCCCCTGCACGAGGCCGAGGAGAGCGAGACCGAGGAGATGCCGGGGACGGCCGTCGTCGCGCCTCCCCCCCTCGAGACGCGGCGCACGCTGCTCCTGGTGGACGACGACGCCGAGGTGCTGCGGTCCCTCGGCCGGTTGCTCCAGCCGGCCTTTGACGTGGACACCGCCTCGAGCGGCACCGAGGCGCTGGCGCTCCTGGAGGACCACGGCGAGGAGTACGACGTCGTGCTCTGCGACATCATGATGCCGGATGGCTCGGGGCTCGAGGTGGTGGACGCGCTGGCGGACACCGACCCGGAGCTGCTGGGCCGCGTCGTTCTGATGACCGGCGGGACCCCGGGGATCGACCAAAGCGGCGTCGGCGACGTGCCGGTGCTGGGCAAGCCCTTCGAGCTCGCCGAGCTCCTCCAGTTGCTCGACGAGCGGGGGGAAGCGGACGAGGCGGACGCCGCCGCCACGGGCTGATTCCACTTTTCAGGCGCGGCTACCCACGGTCTCGGCGCCCACGCCGTACCCACCGCTACCGTCGCCTCGACCTGGAGCCGCGCTCGAGGATGTGGTAAGCGAGGGCAGGAGCTCGCGCCTGGGGCGAGCACAGAGTCCAGCGATGTGGGTCCGTCGTCTGATCATGGTGGTCGTGGCGCTCTGGGCGCTGCCCGGCACGGTTTCTGCGGCAGCGGATCGCATCCCCGCGGTGTTCCTCGGGCTAGAGGTCCTCGGCCTGGAGCCCGCCCAGGCCGGCGCGCTGCAGCGCGCCATCGTCGAGGGGCTGCGGCGCGACGACAGCTACGACGTCCGGGTCGTGGACAGCGGCGAGGGCGCCCCGGCCGTGCTCGAGCGCTGCCAGGCGAAGACCGGTTGCCTGTGCTACGAGGCGCGCAAGCTCGGGGCCTCGCACCTGATCTACGCCAACGCGGGGCACATCCCGCCCCTGTACACCTTCGAGCTCGTGCTCGTGGACGCCCGGGCGTGCAAGGTGCTGCGCTCGCTGTTCGTCTCCGAGAAGCACGACGGGCGCAGCGCCCGCCAGCGGCTGACAGAGCTCGCGGCCCGGCTCCTCCGCCCGAAGGAGAAGGTGAGCGAGACCGCGGCCAAGGCCGAACGAGACGTGGACCAGGTGCCCGCCATCGTCACCGTGGTCACCGATCGCCAGATGGAGCAGCTCGGCGTGACGCGGCTGCCCGAGCTGTTCCGCCTCGTCCCGGGCTTCGAGACCGTGGAGACCAACTGGGGCGACATCATGCTGCACCACGGTCTGATCTCGACCCTGCTCTACATGGTGGACGGGGTCCCTCTTTCCAACCCCAAGGTGAACTTCGCCGTCTTCGGTCAGGACTTTGAGCTCAAGCTGAACCACGTCGAGCGCGTGGAGTTCGTCCGCGGCCCCGGCTCTGTGCTCTGGGGCCAGAACGCGTTCCTGGGCATCGTCAACCTGATCACCCGTATGCCCCAGGAGAAGGGGGAGCGAGTCCGGGCCCACGTCCGCCTGGGGACCCTGGACAGCCAGGAGATCTTCGGCGCGGTGGAGGGGAACCGCCGCTGGGTCAGCTACTGGCTCTCGGCGACCTGGGCCCGCCGTCACTCGCCGATCACCCGGGTCTCCGACTCGCTGTGGGGCGACCTGGGCCTGGCCGCGCCGGTCTGGGGCAACAACGGGACCACCTCCCCCGGCGTGGACAGTTACTTGGACGTCGTGGCCAAGGTGCGGCTCGCCGGCCGGCTGGAGCTGATGGTCCAGTACTTCTCCAGCGATGTGCAGTACGAGATCTCCCCCTTCGGCTCGCTGTTGCTCCCCGACGATCCGGGGTTCTGGGACACCTCGAACCTGCTCTACGCCGCGAGCTGGGAGGACAGCCTGCCCCGCGGTTTTCGTTACCGTGTGTCCGGCTCGCGCTACGAGCACAAGAGCTGGGAGTACTTCATCGTCCACCCGGTGAACGAGAACGTGCTCCCCTTCGGCTTCTCGTCGCTGCAGGGCAACGAGCAGCACCCCGAGGTGAACCACCTGGTGGAGGCCCGCCTGTACCACGACTGGCGGCGCGGGGGCCTGGCCAACCGCGGCCTGCTCGGCGTCTCCTACCTGCACCAGCGCATGCCGGAGCAGTTCGCGACCCTGACCACGGGCCAGCAGGAGGGCACCGAGGCCCTGGACATCGACGCCCACTCCTTCAACACGATCAGCGGCTACGTCCAGGATGACTTCAGCCTGGTCGACGGGCACCTGCTGCTCTCCGGCGGACTGCGCTACGACTGGCACGACCCGTTCCAGTCAGCGCTGAGCGCCCAGGGCGGGATCCTCGGCGGGATCGACCGCCTCCACGGCAAGCTGCTCTACAACGAAGGCTTCCGCCCCCCGTCGATGAACAACCTGTACTCCACCACCGGCGTGCTCGGGAACCCGGGCCTGCAGCCGGAGCGCAGCCGCGCCCTCTCGGCGGAGGTGACCGGCCGGCCGCTGTCGCCGCTGACCCTGACCGCCGGCGGTACGGTGGCCTGGCTCGACGACCTGATCAAGCAGGAGGATCTCACCGACGCGGAGAAGCAGCAGTTCCCGGGCTTCACCTCGCGGCCGGTGAATCGCCGCTCGATGCGCATCTACTCCGCCTACGGCACGGCGCGGCTGAGCTGGCCCCGCCTCGACGCCTTCGCCAGCTACGCCTTCAAGAGCCTCCACGCCGCCGATCCCATCGACGCGGATATCCCCCTCGCCGCGCACACCGCGAGCGGTGGCCTGAGCCTGCGGGTGCTGCCGCACTTCAACGCGTTCTCCACCATCGCCTTTGTCGGCCCCCGAACGATCCAGGTTCAGTCGCCGGCGGGGGTGGTGAGCACGACAGTGCGGGCCTACGCCCTGCTCGACCTCGGGTTCACGCTGAGCGACCTGCTCGGCATGTTCGACCTGACGGTGAAGGCCCGCAACCCGTCGCGCTACGCCTTCCACAGCCCGTACAGGCTGGACGGGCGGCCGACACCGCTCGTCGAGCGGCGGGTGGTGAGCGAGCTCCTGTTCATCCTCTCGTGGTCCAGGGCGCTGCCCTGGTCCGAGGGCGGCGCCGGCGGGTCGGGCGCGGGAGGCTGAGCGTGGCCTGCCTGGACGAGAACACCATCGTCGAGTTCATCCAGGGCACCATGTCCTTGCGGGACGCCCGGGCGGTGGAGGAGCACGTCGACAGCTGCGCGGCCTGCCGGCAGCTCCTCGCCGAGCTCGCGCGGACCTCCTTCGCCCTGCTCTCCCCCGAGGTGTCCTCCTCCGAGAGCGGCCTGGGCGACGCGACCCTGCCCCCCGGCGACGAGAGCATGCCCACGGGCTCCGGCGGCTCGATGGAGGGGCTGCGCGCCGGTCAGGTCATCGCCGGCCGCTACCGCGTGGTGCGCTTCCTGGGCAAGGGCGCCATGGGGCGGGTCTACGAGGTGGACGACATGCAGCTCCAGGACCGCGTGGCGCTCAAGCTGCTGCGGCCGGAGGTGAGGGACGTCCCCCGCCTGCTCCAGCACCTGCGCCACGAGGTGGTCCTCGGCCGGCGCATCTCGCACCCCAACGTCTGCCGGCTGCACGACATCGGCAGCTTTGGCGGCAACCACTTCATCACCATGTCGCTGGTCCACGGCGAGAACCTGACGAGCATCCTCTCGCGGGAGGTGCCGCCGCCGGACTGGGCGATGGGCGTGCTGCTGCAGATCTGCGCCGCCCTGGAGGCGGCCCACGAGCAGGGCGTGGTGCACCGCGATCTGAAGAGCAGCAACATCATGGTCGACGCCAAGGGCAAGGTCACCGTGATGGACTTCGGCCTGGCCCGGGACCTGTGGGGCGAGCCGAGCCAGAGCGGGATGCTGATCGGCTCCCCGGCCTACTGGTCCCCCGAGCAGGCCTGCGGCCAGCGGGCCACCGAGCGCTCCGACATCTACTCCTTCGGCGTCGTGGCCTGCGAGCTGTTCGGCGCCCGGCGGCCGCTGCTCGGCAGCGACGTCGACCTGGGCCGGATCCCTGCCGCCTTCCGTCCGGCGATCACCCGTTGCCTCCAGGCCAAGGCCGAGGAGCGCTTCGGCTCGGTGGCCGAGGTGCGGCAGGCCCTCGCGGCGGCCCGCGACCGGCCGCCGCACCCGCGGCGCTGGGGCCTCGTCGCCGCCGGTCTGGTCCTCGCCCTCCTCGCCGTGGGCGGGGCGCTGGCCTATCTGCTCTGGCCCGGGCAGCCGGCGCCCACACCACCGGAGCTCGCGCGCGCCGTCTCTCCCGTCTCCGCGAGGTCGCCGGACCTCGGGGCCTTCGCGGCGGTGAACCACGACGCGTCGCCGACCATGGTCTTCGCCCCGGACCGGGTGCAGCGGCCCGCTCCGCCCCACGGGCGGGCGCCGCGACGCCCGCGCCCACACGCCGCCCCGGCCCCTTCGCCCGCGCCGCGCCCCGACGCCGCGCCCCCGACCGCCGCGCCGGTGCTCGAGGCCGAGGCGCTTCGCCGGGCGCTGGAGCAGCGGCTGGAGCAGCTCGAGGCGCGCCGCGTGAAGGCCGGGATCCTCGTCCTGGACTCGCCGGCCTACGACCGGGCCCTGGCCGAGGCAAAGCAGGCCCTGGCGGCGAAGGACACGATCGAGGCCCGCCTGGCCGAGGCCCGCGCGGCCGCCGTGCTGGACCGCACGCGCATCGACAAGGCGTTCATCGCCCGCAAGCTGGCCCGGCTGACCCGCCTGAAGGGGGCGCGCAAGCTGGACGAGGCCCGGGCGAAGGAGGTGCACGCCACCTTCGCCAAGGTGCACGGGAGCTACTTCGCAGGGGACTACAACACGGCTAACATCCACCTCAACCGCCTGTGGCAGCTGCTGCGGAGGTGACATCATGACAGGGCCGCCGCCCGTGCCGTTGAGCACGCCGTTCCTCGCCAGCCTGGCAGCCGAGGCGCGGCAGCGCGTGGCCTCGCCCGAGCGGCTCGAGCAGGCCCTGGCCGACGCCCTGGAGCTCGCCCGCGCGACCTTTCCCGAGCTCCGGCTGTCCGGCGCGACGTTCCTCGCCTTCCTGGCGCAGAAGATCCCGGCGGGCAAGTGCCCCGAGGAGGTGCTCCTCGAGCTCAAGGTGGCCGACCTGTACCTGGCCTGCGCCTGCCTCGAGCGCGAGCCGCGCGCCGTGGCCCGGCTGGAGAAAGAGTACCTCGGCGCCGAGGTTGACGCGGCCCTGGCGCGGATGGAGACGCCGGCGGTGGCGACCGAGGACGTCAAGCAGCTGATCTCGCAGAAGCTGCTGCTCTCCCAGGACGAGAGCCAGCCGCCGCGCCTGGCGCGCTACGCGGGGACCGGGGACCTGCGCTCGTGGCTCTGCGTCGTCGCCGTGCGCGCGGCCCTGGACCAGCTCCGCCGCACCCACGAGACCGGGCCCCTGGACGACGGGGCGCTGGTGGACGCGGTCTCTCCGGAGGAGGACCAGGAGCTGCAGTACCTCAAGCGCCTCTATCGCACGGAGTTCAAGGCGGCCTTCGGCGAGGCGATGGAGACCCTTTCCACCAGGGAGCGAAACATCCTGCGGCACCAGGTGCTGGACGGGCTGACGCTGGACCAGATCGGCGCGATCTACAATGTCCACCGGGCGACGGTTGCGCGCTGGAACGCCAGGCTGCGCGAGCGGCTGCTCAGCCACACCCGCAGGGCCCTGCTCGCCCGCCTGCACACGGGCAAGGACGAGCTGGAGAGCATCATGCGCCTCATCGGCAGCCAGCTCGACGTGAGCATCCACCGCTACCTAAAGAGCCAAAAAGAATAGATAAATTACCGCATGGAGCGGTGCATCAAAAAAAGTGCGACTCCCTCCCACATCGCCCCGTCTCCCTTGTGAGGAGGTAGGAACAACGGGGTAGCGGCCGCAGGGGCCTCCCGGCGCTCCACCAAAAAAATCAAAGAAACTGGGGTCCCCGGGCGACCACCCCGGGGCAGGACACGGAGGTGTCAGATGTGTAGATCTGCGCGATTTGTTTGTGTCACCGGCGCCCTGGCGCTGATGCTCACAGCCTGCGGCATGGAGGAGTCCCAGCAGAGCCGGGGCCCCCTGGACATCCCACGCGGGCTGGGCAAGGCGGACAGCGCCTTCTCCTGCAAGGGCCACTGTGGCGACAAAGCGCCGGGCTGCTACTGCGACAGCAAGTGTGATCAGTACGGGGACTGCTGCCCGGACAAGGCGGCGGTGTGCGATGGGAACCCGGTCCAGACCTGCGCCGACCTGAAGTGCGCGGCGGGTTACCACTGCGAGATGAAGGGGATCAACGGCGGCGCGATTCCGGTCTGCATCAAGGACAGCCAGATCTGCGGCGGGATCGCCGGCATCCAGTGCCCGAGCGGGCAGAAGTGCAAGCTCGACGGCACCTACCCAGACGCGGCAGGCACCTGCGTGCCCGAGACCTACTGCGACACCCCGGCGGACTGCGTGGGCCTGATCCATCCGATGTGCGTCGGCCATTGGCAGTGCGTGAGCAACGCCTGCTCCTACAAGTGCGGCTTGGTCCCGCCGCCGCCCGCCACGTGCGGCCCGTTCCCCGGCGGCCAGTGCGACCCCGGCTACGTCTGTGACATCAAGTCCTGTGGCCTCGGCGCCAGCGGCACCTGCGTGCCCCTGCCCAAGTGCGACCCGGGCTTCAGCGACCCGGTCTGCGGCTGCAACGGCACGACCTACAACAACGACTGCATGCGGCGCGCCGCGGGCGTGGCCCTGGACCACACCGGCGCCTGCAACCCGCCCAAGCCGGGCAAGTGCTTCACCGACGCCGACTGCGGCGCCAAGGAGTTCTGCGCGCTGAAGCCGGGCGAGTGCCTGCTTCCGACCTTCAACATCCTGCAGGGCACCTGCGCGCCGAAGCCCGAGGCCTGCACCATGCAGTATGACCCGGTCTGCGGCTGCGACGGCAAGACCCACAGCAACGCCTGCATGGCGGCCGGCAAGGGCGTGAACGTGGCCAGCAAGGGCGCGTGCAAGCCGACGCCGGTGAGCTACTGCCAGGGGTTCTGCGGCGGCAAGTCGAGCCACAACTGCTACTGCGACGCGAAGTGCGACAGCTACGGCGACTGCTGCCCCGACGTGAAGCAGGCCTGCCCGAACCTGTAGCGGCCCCGATCGAGGCGACGCGGCGGGGAGGCGAGCGCCTCCTCGCCGCTTTCCACGGAGAGCGCCATGAGCTGCGTGGCCACAGACTGGACGACCGAGGCGGGGCGGAGGGAGCTGCAGGCGGCGCTCGCGGGCGACGACCGGGCCTGGCGGCGGTTCTACCAGCGCTGCCAGCCGTTGATCACCGCCACGGTGAGCAACCTGCTCCGGGCGCGCAACATCCCCTTCGCCCGGGACGACCTGGACGACTACGTCGCCGAGGTCTGGCTCGCCTTGCTGCGCCGCGATGCCGTCGGGCTGCGGCGCTTCGATCCCGACCGGGGACGCAGCCTGCCCAGCTGGATCCGCCTCCTCGCCGTGCGGACCACCATCGACCGGCTGCGCGGCCGCGGCCTGCAGCAGCGCCTGCGCGAGCGAGGCGGCCCGGAGATCGATGGCCTGGGCGAGCGCGGCGGCCACGACGAGCGTTGCCGGCCGGATGTGGTGGTCGAGACGCGCCAGCGCGCCGCGGAGGCGCACCTCGCCCTGTGCCAGCTCAAGCCCCGCGATCGCCTCTTCATGGAGCTTTACCTCCAGGACACCGATACCGACGAGGTGGCGCGCCGGCTCGGCATCGCTGCCGCGACGGTGCACAGCCGCCGCTTCAAGCTGGGCCAGAAGCTCGCCCGCCTGGTCCGCCAGCGCCAGCGCCCGGGGAGGCGCTCCCTCCACTGAGCGGCGCCGCTTGATCCCCCGCACCGCCGACCATAGAATGCCCGCCTGATGCAACGAGGCGTTCATGTCTGACAGGTTCATCGATCGCGTGCTCGAGCGGCTCCCGACCGGCCCGATCACCGAGTTCTTCTTCTCCCACTGGAACCACGACGGCAGACCCACTGACGAGGGCGTGGGTCTCCTCCCGGTGCCGGGCGCCGACCCGCAGAAGGTGATCGACCGGGTCTTCGACCTCGACCACTACGTGGGGCACGTGGCCCACGTGTCCGAGTGCCGCACCATCCCGGACGAGCGTTTCCAGCCCCCGCAGAAGGTGCGTTTCTACCAGCGGATCCAGATCCCCCTGCTGGGTGAGGTGCACCACGAGCTGGTGCTCGAGCGCATGGACCCGGCGAAGGGCTTCGAGCTCGCGGTCTGGACCATGCTGGAGCAGGAGACGGCCGCGCTGTCGACGAAGAAGGGGATCCGGAGCCAGCACAGCGACGGCGCCTGGCTCGCCCGGGACGGCCTCGTGGGCTACGCTCTGTGCTCGGTGCCTCGCCGCGAGGACGTGGGCTTCCTCAAGTGGAAGGCGCTGACCGCCGGGGCCAACGTCGCCGCGCCGGGCGTGGTGCGCGAGAACATCGAGTGCATGGCGCGCTGGGCGGCGGGTCGCTGAGCATCCTATTCCTCGAACTGTACGGCGGATCCCCGAGATGCCCCTGCCTCCCCTGGCCGACCCCGAGAGCCTGACCGAGCGCGCCGTCGCCACGGCCCGCGCCCTCCCCGTCGTCTCGTTCCTGGGCACGACGCTGCTCGCCTTCAACGGGGTGCAGACAGCCAGCCTGGCGCTGCTGCCCCTGTCGCGCCGGCGGTTCCGGGCGTTCAACCGCTGGGCCGCCGATCTCTGGTGGGGCTGGTGCGTCGAGATCTCGCGCCGGCTCAACCACGTGCAGCTTGTCCTCACCGGCGACGTCGTGCCGCCGCGGGAGAACGCCGTCGTCGTGGCCAATCACCAGCAGATGCCGGACATCACCTTCCTCATGGACTTCGCCCGGACCAAGGAGCGGCTGGGCGACCTCAAGTGGTTCGTCAAGGACCCGATCAAGTACGTGCCGGGCGTTGGCTGGGGGATGCTGTTCCTGGACTGCGTGTTCATCAAGCG
>Ga0316576_10000449_pt1 | contig 19221 bp, 18 predicted proteins | sample S0NA_FD_203075 | JGI IMG/M metagenome (GOLD analysis project Ga0316576, IMG submission 203075) | Rhizosphere microbial communities from salt marsh grasses in Alabama, United States - S0-2_050615r3r5 | ecosystem: Host-associated > Plants > Roots > Rhizosphere | place: USA: Alabama | collected... | reverse complement strand
GACCGCCAAGTAGCTCCTGACCAGCTCGTCGTTGAGCTCCGCCATCACCCCGCTCGCCATGAGGCGTCCGCGGTCGAGGATGGCGAAGCGGTCGGCGACGCGGCGGGCGAAGGGGAGCTTCTGCTCAACCAGGATGACGGTGAGGCCGAGATCCGTCATGAGGCGGCGGATGATGTCGCCGATCTCGTGCACGATGTTGGGCTGGATGCCTTCGGTGGGCTCGTCCAGAATCAACAGCTTGGGCTCGATGACCAGTGCCCGGCCGATGGCCAGCTGCTGCTGCTGACCGCCGGACAGGTCGCCGCCGCGGCGTCCGAGCATCTCTTTCAGCACGGGGAAGAGCTCGAAGATGTAGCGCGGGATCTGTCGCGAGCCGTCGGGACGCGCGGACAGGCCGATCCGCAGGTTCTCCTCCACGGTCAGGAGCGGGAAGATCTGACGGCCCTGCGGCACATAGCCGATCCCGAGCGGCGCACGCCGCTCGGCCGCGAGCCGGGCCAGCTCCTGATCGCGGTAGATGAGGGATCCGGAGCGCAGCGGGAGCAGACCCATGATGCATTGCATCAGGGTGGTCTTGCCAACCCCGTTGCGCCCCATCACGCAGGTACACTGACCCTGCGGGATCTCGACATCCAGATCCCAGAGGGTGTGGCTCTCGCCGTAGAACTGATTGAGTCCGGTGATCTGAAGCATGTTAAACCTTGAACCGCGTCCGCAGTTGAGACAAGCCCCGTCATGTACCCGCGGGTTCAGGACACCAATGGGGTCGGGTTCAAGGCGGTTCAAAAAGATGATCTGATCCGCGCGCTCATTCCCCGAGATAGACCTCGACCACCCGCGGGTCGTTCTGCACCTCGTCCATGCTGCCCTCCGCAAGGACCGAGCCCTGATGGAGCACGGTGACACGCTTGGCGATGGAGCGGACGAAGTCCATGTCGTGCTCGACCACCACGACCGAGTGCCGGCCCTCGAGTGAGAGCAGCAGCTCGGCCGTGCGGTCCATCTCCTGATGTGTCATGCCCGCGACCGGCTCGTCGACCAGCAGCAGGTGGGGGTCCTGCATGAGCAGCATGCCGATCTCGAGCCACTGCTTCTGCCCGTGCGAGAGTGCACCGGCCGCGCGCTGGGTCTGCCCTTGGAGACCGATGATCCCGAGGACCTCATGGATCCGGTCGCGCTGCTCCCCGGTGAGGCGCGCGAACAGGGTCGGGAACACCCGCTTGTCGCCTGCCATCGCGAGCTCCAGGTTCTCGAACACGCTGTGATGCTCGAAAACAGTCGGCTTCTGGAACTTGCGCCCGATCCCCAAGGCAGCGATCTCGGGCTCGGAGAGGCGCAGCAGATCGATTGTCCGCCCGAAATAGGCGCTGCCGGTATCCGGCCGGGTCTTGCCGGTGATGATGTCCATCATGGTGGTCTTGCCGGCGCCGTTGGGACCGATCACGCAGCGGAGCTCGCCGGCGTTGACGTAGAAGCTCAGGTTGTCGATCGCCTTGAAGCCGTCGAAGCTGACGCTGACACCTTCCAGATACAGGATGACACCCTGACTGAGGTCGAGCTCGACATCCAGCAGGGAATACATGAAGCTCCACTGGCGATCCTTGCGCATGGACTCACGCAATTGCCCGACCGCTTTCATCCCCGGGCCTCCGGTTGCGAGCCGTTCGATGATCGCGGCCGCCGCCATGTCCGCAGCATGCCGACCACACCGGCGATCCCCCTGGGCAGGAAGAGGGTCACCACCACGAACAGCGCACCCAGGGCAAAGAGCCAGGCCTCCGGGAAGGCGCCCGTGAAGTAGGTCTTCCCATAGTTCACCAGGATCGCGCCGATCACCGCACCGTACAGCGTCGCCCGCCCGCCGACGGCTACCCAGATCACCAGCTCGATGGAGTTAAGCGGCGAGAGCTCCCCCGGATTGATGATCCCGACCTGGGGAACGTAAAGGGCACCGGCCACGCCCGCCAGCATGGCCGAGAAGGTGAAGAGCGCGAGCTTGACCCGATCGACGCGATAGCCGAGGAAGCGGGTGCGGGCCTCCGCGTCCCGGATCGCGACCGCGACCCGCCCGAGCCGCGAGGTGACGATGAAGCGGCAGGCCAGATAACCCAGCGCCAAGGCGAGCGCCGAGGCCAGGAAAAGCCCCACTCGGGTCGCGTCGCTCGTGAGATCGAAGCCCAGCATGTCCTTGAAGTCGGTCAGGCCGTTGTTGCCGCCAAAACCCATCTCGTTGCGGAAAAAGGCGAGCATCAGCGCATAGGTCAACGCCTGGGTCATGATCGAGAGATAGACCCCGGTCACCCGCGAGCGGAAGGCGAGATAGCCGAACACGAAGGCGAGCGCCCCGGGGACCAGAATCGCCATCAGCGCGGCGAACCAGAAAAGGTCGAAGCCGTGCCAGAACCAAGGCAGCTCCTGCCAGTTCAGGAAGACCATAAAGTCCGGAAGCACGGGATGTCCATAGACCCCGCGGTCGCCGATCTGACGCATCAGATACATGCCCATCGCATAGCCGCCAAGCCCGAAGAAGGCGGCATGGCCAAGGCTCAGGATGCCGAGATAGCCCCATACGAGATCGACCGCAACCGCAAGCAGCGCGTAGGTCAGATACTTTCCGAGCAGGGTGACCGTGTAGGTGGAGACGTGCCACGGGCTGGACGCGGGCACCGCGAGATTCAGGAGCGGCACCACCACCGCCACGATCATCAGGATGGCCAGCATCGCCTGCCCACCTTTGTCATCCCGCGTGACCCTGACCAAACCCATTCTCGTCTCTCCGGATCTCATCAGCACTGCTCGCCGCCCGGGTCAGACGGGCCGGCGCAAGGCGCGCAATCCACACCGGCGCCGTCGCGCGCCATGACCCGACGCCCGCGGTCCGTCGGCGGGCTCATGGACCTATCCATCGGCCGCGCGGCCACGCTGCGGGAAGAGGCCGCGCGGCCGCTTCTGGATAAAGAGGATGATGAAGACCAGCACCAGGATCTTGGCAAGGACCGCGCCGGCCCAGGGCTCCATCAGCTTGTTCGCGACCCCCAGGGTGAGGCCGGCGACCAATGTACCCCAGAGGTTGCCCACACCACCGAAGACCACGACCATGAAGGAGTCGATGATGTAGGCCTGCCCCATGTTGGGGCCGACATTGGTCAACTGAGACAGGGCCACGCCAGCCACACCGGCGACCCCGGCACCCAGGCCGAAGGTCAAGGCATCGACCCGCGCCGAGCGCACGCCGAGCGCCCGTGCCATCGATCGGTTCTGCGAGACGGCCCGGACCTGCAGACCCAGGGCCGTGCGCTTGAGGATGAGGAGCAGCGCCAGGAAGACCAGGAGGGCGAACACCAGGATGTAGAGCCGGCTGTAGGTCAGGGCGAGCGCCGGATTGATCTGAAGGGCGCCGCTCATCCAGGACGGGTTCTGCACGGCGACATTCTGAGCCGAGATCGTGGTCCGCACCAGCTGCTGGAGGATGAGGCTGATGCCGAAGGTCGCGAGCAGGGTCTCGAGCGGCCGTCCGTAGAGGAAACGGATCACGGTGCGCTCGATCAGCACGCCGAGGAGCCCCGCAATCAGGAAAGCCGCCGGGATGGCCACGAAGAGCGAATAATCGATCAGTCCCGGCATCGCCTGCTGCACCAAATACGCGCTGTAGGCGCCGATCATGATCAACTCGCCATGGGCCATGTTGATGACCCCCATCACGCCGAAGGTGATCGCCAAACCGATGGCCGCAAGCACCAGGACCGAGCCCAGGCTCAGGCCGAAGAAGAGGGTCTCAGCCGCCGCGTTGAGCTTGAGCTTCTGCTCGATCCCGGCGAGGACGCGTTGCGCGCCGGCGCGCACATGCGGGTCGGTCTCCTCGCCGAGGAGACGCGTCAGGGCATTGCGTGCGGACGGATCGAGGCTCCCCGCGAGGGCGGAGACTCCGGAGAGGCGAGCCTCGGGGTCCTCATCCCGGAGGCTGGCCAGGGCCAGCGCCAACGCGAGGGAGTCGCGGACCTGTTTGTCTTCTTCGCGCTCGAACTGCGCGCGAATCGCCTCGACCACGAGGGGATCGGGATCGCCCAGCAACTCCCGCGCGGCGCTCAGACGCAGCACCGCATCCGGGCTCGCGAGGGTCAAGGCGGCGATCGCCGAGCGCAGTTGAGTGCGCATGCGGTTATTGATGGTGATCTTCCGGATGTCCCGGCGATCGGCCTCACCGAGGTCGGTACCCTCGAGCGCGTCCCTGAGCCGGAAACCGGCCGGACTGGCCGCGGCCAAAACCGGCCGTCGATCCGAGGTGCGGGCATAGAGGTCGCCGTCGAGGAGCGCCTCCAGAACCTTCAATGCGCGTGGGTCGCCGCTGACCGCGATCACCTCGACCGCCGCTTGCTTGACCTCGAACGAGCGGTCGCTGAGGTCGATCAGCGCGGCGTCGAGCGCATCGGCGAGGCTGTTGAGGGGGATCAGCGCCAACAGGACAAGACCCCAGAGGAGGCCGTGCCAGGACGGGGACGGCGCGCGTCGCTGGGTGCGTGTCGGACTCATTGGCATCGATACCCGCCGCTTAAGGGTTTTTCGGTCAGCAAGGCGCGACGACGAGGAATAGCCGTCTCTATTGCAGGGAGTCGCCACGCCGCGATCAGGTGCGAGAGGCGTGCGTCGCCGCGGAACATCCATCTGTGACGGGCATACAAGACGCGCGGCTGCCGTGATCCCGAATCCAGACACTGCGCGGTGGGGCCCATGAGCGAGTCACGGACCCCACCCCTGGTAGCTTAAGGGGTCTGACTGCCGAGACAGGTCTGGGTCTTGGTGTTGAAGTTCCCGCACTTGATCGGCGGTGTCCAATCGGCGATCAGGTCCTTGGAGCCTTCAAGATAGTCGGACCAGGCATCGCCGGGCACCTCCGCATCGGTCTGCCATACGACCGCGAACTGGCCATCCCCCTGGATCTCACCGATCAGGACGGGCTTGGTGATGTGGTGGTTGGGGAGCATCTTGGCAGTACCCCCTGTGAGGTTGGGGGTCTCCAGACCGATGATCGCGGCCTCCACCGCGTCGGTGTCCGTGGTTCCGGCCTTCTCCACGGCTTGGACCCAGAGATCGAAGCCGATCTTATGGGCCTCCATGGGGTCGTTGGTCACACGCTTGTCGTCCTTGGTGAACCCGTGCCAGGTCTCGATGAAGGCAGCGTTGGCCGGGTCATCCACGCTCATGAAGTAGTTCCAGGCCGCGAGGTGTCCCACCAGCGGCTTGGTGTCGATGCCCGATAGCTCTTCCTCGCCGACCGAGAAGGCAACGACGGGAATCTCATCGGCCGAGATGCCCTGATTGCCCAGCTCCTTATAAAATGGGACGTTGGCGTCGCCGTTGATGGTCGAGACCACGGCGGTCTTTTTGCCCTCGGAGCCGAAACGCTTGATACGGGCGACGATCGACTGCCAGTCCGAGTGACCGAAGGGCGTGTAGTCGATCATGATGTCCTCCTCGGCGACCCCGTTCTGTTTCAGGTAGGCCTCCAGGATCTTGTTGGTGGTGCGCGGATAGACATAGTCGGTGCCGGCGAGGACCCAACGCTCCACGCCAAGCTCGTCCCGCAGATAATCGACCGCCGGGATCGCCTGCTGATTAGGCGCGGCGCCGGTATAGAAGACGTTCTTCGAGGACTCCTCGCCCTCGTACTGCACGGGGTAGAAGAGCAGGCCGTTCAGCTCTTCGAAGACCGGCAGCACCGACTTGCGCGACACCGAGGTCCAGCAGCCGAAGACGGCGGCGACCTTGTCCTTGGTCAGCAGCTCCCGCGCCTTCTCGGCGAACAGCGGCCAGTCCGAGGCAGGGTCGACGACGACCGCCTCCAGCTGCTTACCGAGCAGACCGCCCTTCTTGTTCTGCTCCTCCACCAGCATCAGGACGGTGTCTTTGAGCGTCGTCTCGCTGATGGCCATGGTGCCCGAGAGGGAATGCAGGACCCCGACCTTGATGGTCTCGTCTTCGGCGTGCGCCACCAATCCGGACGTCACGCCGAGCGCCAAACCAGCGCAGAGCAGGATCGGTTTGATCGGGTCGCGTCTAGACATACGATGGATCTCCTATCGATGATCGATGCGGATGAGGTAGGGAAGCGGCAGAATGAGACATCCGGCGAAAACCCTCAGCAGAAACCGAGCCAAGTCCGATCCGGCGCCTCACCGCCGGGATTGGGCCGCACCTCACGCCGAGCGCTTGGCGACGCTGCAATCGATTGAAGCCGTTCAAGCATCCCGTGTCGCTTGGGCCGAGAAGCGAGACCCGGCGAGACGGCATCGTTAGACGTCAGGGCGTTGCGCTTCGCAAGCTTGGCAGCATTGGCCGTGGCATGGGAAAGGGCGTGTGAATGCCTCCCGCGTCTCCTGGCTGTCGAGCCGCGACGGCCCCCTAACGCGTTCCCGCACATCGCGCGGGGCACGGTTCGAGGGTCGCACGACTGCCGCTTGTGGATGAGGAGAGGAGTCGGCGGACTCGGCGGGGACGACGATCTGCGATGCACCAGACTGGTGCACTTCCGGGCGAGGATGGCCGCCGCGGTCGCTTTGCATGCTCTGGGATCGAGCAGGCTGGATTCGACGCGGCTTCTGTACTATGGTCGCCTCCCCAAGACCACACAACATGCCGGAGAGAAGAGAGTATGCGCAAACTGCTCCTTGCTAGCGCTGTCATGGCCCTGATGGGCAACGCGGCCGCCGCGGACATGGCGACCCCGGACGAGGCAAAGGCCATGTCTCAAAAGGCCCAGGCGGCGGTGAACGAGATCGGGAGCGAGCAGGCCTTCGCGGCCTTCGCAGCCAGCGACGGGGAGTTCCAGGACCGCGACCTGTATGTCTTCTGCATGGACCTCGACGGCGTCATGCTCTCGCATGCGCTCAAGCCCGAGCTGGTCGGAAAGAATCTGCTGGATTTCAACAAGTACGGCGATGAGCTCTTCAAGAACATGGTCGCCGTGGCCAAGGAGTCCGGCGAGGGCTGGGTCGACTACAACTGGCCCTATCCGGGCACGGAAGAGGTCCGGCCAAAAACAAGCTACATCCTGACCAACGACGAGGGCTTCTTCTGCGGCGTGGGGGCCTACAAGTAAGCTCAAACGGGTCGCATGCCGCCAAGCGGCATGCGACCGCTATCCCGCGGTAAACCCCGACTGATCCGATGCAATCTTGACGATGGTTTCCTTGCCGCGCTCATCCGCCCGCCGGAAATACTCCACCAGCTGGCGTTCGCGCAGCGACAGCGGATCCGTGTCCTCGAGACACAGGAGGTAGGTTGGGGTCACGGTTCCAAGTGCGACCGCAAGCTCTTGTGCCTCCTCCAGTCCCATGCGGCGAATCCCCTGCTCATAGTTGCTGATGCGTGACTTGGAGAGCGACTCGGTTCGACTGGAGAGCTCCGACAAGCTCAGCTTTTGGTCCTGCCGCGCGGCGCGCAGGCGTTGCCCGATGCGTTTTGTGAGATCCATAGTGGTGCGGGTCCGCGAGCCCATGTTGTCATTAGTACACGGTTGGTTTTAATTGCGTCCGGATGTGCTCCAGGACAAGACCCGGGTCGCCTCGCCTCGCATGTTGATTCTTCAGGGATCGGGCAGCGACGTCACGCTCCAGAACCGGGTCTCAGCTCACCCCAGGCAGGCGTCTTCCCATTCGGCCGAATCGCCAGCCGTCTGGACCTGCGGCTCTACCAGCCGGTCGGCAAAGAGGCGATCCAGGGTCTTCATGAAACACTTGGTCTGCGGCGACAAAAACTTGCCGCGGCGCTGTACGATGCCATAACTGCGTTTCGGAAAATACTGATCGAGGCGGATTCGGCCCAGATTCTCCTTGCCGGTGAGGCAGACATCGGTGACGATCGAGATGCCGAGGCCCAGCTCGACATACTTCTTGATCACCTCCCAGCCGCCAGCCTCCAGGGTCACCCGATATCCCAGGTTATGCTGCTTGAACACCAGATCGACGAGGCGCCAGGTACTCAGGTGTCGCGGCGGCAGGATCAGTCCGTACGGGGCGATCTCGTCGAGTGTGACGGACGCCTTCTCCGCGAGCGGGTGGTCCTTCGGCGTGATGAGTGTCGGCTGATAGGTGACAAAAGGCCGGTAGGTGATGTCATCCGGTATCTCCAGCATCGACCCCACTGCAAGATCGACCTCGTCGGCCCGAAGCATGGCCAAGCCGTCGCGGCCGGTCACATTGTGCATCTTGAGCTCGATGCCCGGATACTGGTCGACGAAGGCTCGCACGGGTTGCGGCAAGATATAGAGGATAGTCGACTCCCCGGCGGCAATGTTCAGCACACCCCGATCGACCCGGCCGCATTGGGTGGCAAATGTCTCATGGAGCTTGTCCATGCCTTCGACCAATGGCTCCGCCATCTGGAATAGCAGATCACCCTCTGGGGTCAGCTTGATCTTGGGGCCGCGGCGCTCGAACAGGACGGTGCTGAACTCACGTTCCAGGGCCTGGATCTGGAGTGAGACGGTCGGCTGACTCAGGAAGATCTTCTCGGCCGCAGCGCTGACGCTGCCGGTCCGGGCGGCATGACAGAAGGCCCGAAGCTGTTTGAGTCGGTTCTGCTTGTAGTGAATGTGGGGGCCTGAGCCCATCGTATGCCCAGCGCTCGAGTGGCAGCATAAATTAATACTATATTACGCTTCCCATTGAGCCAAGCAATCATTTCATCATTGCTGGGCTCTTGCCCTGACCTCCCGGGAGCGCAACCGAGGTCGCCTGCCGGAACCGGTCTTGGATGACTGCCAAGGCGGTGTACGGCAGGGTCTTTCTTGTCTTGGCACGGATCTGCTCATACGGGTGAGAAAAGGCGAACCGCCGGAGAATGGCGGAGGGCGACAAGGCGACGCCGAATCGGCGATGGCCGCCTCCCCCGGGATCACCTCAAGCCTCATCGAGCTGGCGCAGGATGTTTCGGGCCACCCGGCGCTGGTCTTCGTCACCCTCTTCGAGGACCTCGTACAACACGATGCGCGCGGCGACGCTGCTGCCGAGCTCGCGCAGTCGATTGGCGCGTCGAATCTTTTCCTCGACAGAGTTGATGGCCGCCGTGCTCGGCGCTGCCGGCGCCGCCTCGTCCATGGTCTCGTCGGCATCGATGAGGTCGAGCTCCTCCTCCATCTCGGCCTCGGTGAGGGGGTGCCAGCGGTCCCCGTCATCGAAATGTGGATCGAGCTCGCGCCCCACGTCAACGACGCTGCCGGACGTCCGCGCGGATCGGCTCGACGCTCGACTCGGCGCCGAGCCGCCGTCGGGCGCCGTCGGGCTCTGCCCGCCTGCCGTCGGTGCTGCGCCCGGTGCGTTTCCGTCGGAGGCCGAGTCCTCGTCATCCGCGCGGCCGCGAACGAGGACCTTGGAGAAGACGATGCCCAACTCGAACAGCAGCCACATGGGCACGGCCAACAGGGTCTGGGAGATGACATCAGGCGGCGTCAGCAACATGCCTATGACGAACACGCCGACGATCACGTACGGCCGCTTCCGGGCGAGATCGGCGGGGGTCGTGATGCCGGCAGCGACCAGCAGGATCGTTGCAATCGGGATCTCGAAGGCGATCCCAAAGGCGAAGAAAAGGGCCAGGACAAAGTCGAGGTAGGCCGAGATATCGGTCATCATCGCCACCCCGTCCGGCGTGGAGGCCGTCAAGAAGGCGAAAACCAGAGGGAAGACAACGAAGTAGGCGAACGCCATCCCGACATAGAACAGCAGGATGCTCGAGATCAGGAGCGGCGTGGCCAGGCGCTTCTCATGCTGGTACAGGCCGGGGGCGACGAAGGCCCAGAGCTGGTAGAGCAGATAAGGCATGGACAGGAAGACCGCGGCGATCAGGGCCAGCTTGAAGGGGGTCAGGAAGGGCGAGGCCACCTGGGTCGCGATCATGGTGTTGCCTTCCGGCAACTGCGCCATCAGCGGCGCCGCGACATAGACATAGATCTCGTTGGCGAACGGGAAGAGCGCCAGAAACACCACGAAGACCGCGATCAGCATGCGGATCAGACGATCGCGCAGCTCGATCAGATGCGAGACGAAAGGCTGTTCGGCACCCGGATCATCGGGCTGCATCGCGGCGGGCATGGGTCGTGTTCTCGTCGCAGGGTGGCTGAGGGCTCGATGGGTGGCCTGCACCGGCCGGCCCGCCCGCGGAGCTAGCGGCCGGCCAGGTCCGACGCGCGTCCAGTGCTCCTCGGGCAGGGCTGCGCCGGCACCCGGGCTGGGTCCTGCGCAGACGGCGCCGGCCGTTCAACTTCTGCGCAGCCACTCAGCCCGCGAATCTGTCCTGTCCTTGCGGCGGATCGTCGCTGGCGGAAACAGCATCCTCGGCTCGACTTGCATCGGGCGTCGCAGGCCTGGAGGACGACGATCCCCGGCCCGGCTTCGCTGCATCGACGCCGTTGAGCGGATCCTCCAGGATGGTCTCGAGCGGGCGGCTGCGCGCCTGCTTCTCGAGCACCTCCTTCAGCTCGTCGGCCTTGAGCTCGCGGTTGATCTCATCCTGGACCGAGGCCAAGGTGCGACGTGCACGTCCAATCCAGATGCCGGCGATCCGCGCCACCTTCGGAAGCCGCTCGGGTCCAATCACGACCAGTGCCACCACCCCGATCAAGACGAGCTCCCAGAAACCCCAGTCGAACATATGCGCCTCGCAGGACGACCTCGCTCAGGACGATCGGGTCATGAGGACTTCTTGGACGACTTCGCTTGCTCGCGCTGCCCGGCCCCGACATCGCCCTCGGCGACCCGTTTCTCCGCCGACTGCTCCACCAGCTTGGTCTCCGACTCCTGCTCCGCCTTTTCGCCCTCGGACATCGCGGACCGGAAGCCCTTGATTGCATTGCCCAGATCGGACCCGATACCCTTGAGTCGTTTGGTTCCGAAGAGCAGCAGCACAATCACCAGGATGATGAGAAGCTGCCAGATACTGATACCACCAGCGCCCATGTATTCCTCCGGACCGCCAGATTCCCGCGGTCGACTCGATTCAGTGGGGAAGGCCGACGGGCGGCTGACCCATCGGCGAGGTTCTGCGGTGTCTTCGGCGCCCTTGCCGCGAGGACGCCCCGAGAGCGCCGATCATACCGCAATCCCGGAGATGCGGTTAGCCCCCGATCAGGACGCCCGAGCCATCAACGGCCTCGCTGGCTTTTCTCTTTCAGACCCGAGAGGCCGAAACGCCGGTCCAACTCAGCGAGCACCTCCGCGGGTCCCAGCCCCTGTTGGGCGAGCAGAACCAGCGTATGGAACCACAGATCCGCGACCTCATGCACGATCCGCTCGGGCACCCCGTCCTTGGCAGCCATAACCGTCTCGGTCGCCTCTTCCCCGATCTTCTTCAGGATCGCATCGAGGCCCTTGGCGTAGAGGCCGGCAACATAGGAGTCGCCAGGGTCGGCCACCTTCCGTGCTTCGAGGACGTCTGCCAGGCGCTCAAGCAGATCGTTCATCTCGATCCTCGTGTGCCGCGGTTGGCGCGGTATCGAATGGGATGCGAGTCGAATGCGAGCCGCGTGCGGCGCAGAACGTCTCGGCATCACCCAGCCTGACTGCACGGTTCGGGAAAGATGGGGGGCACGGGAGCGCGGGCATCAGGCAGCACCGTAGATCGTCCGCGGGTCCTTCAGCACCGGCGCGACCTCGACCCATCGGCCGTCTCCATCGAGCTCGCGAAAGAAGCAATTGTGCCGCCCGGTGTGACAGGCGATTCCGCCCCGCTGCTCGACCTCAAGCAGGATCGCATCCCCGTCGCAGTCGAGGCGGATGGTATGCACGACCTGCTGGTGGCCCGATTCCTCACCCTTGTGCCAGAGCCGTCCGCGCGAGCGCGACCAGTAGACGGCATGACCGGTCTCGCGGGTCAGCTTCAGCGCCTCCGCGTTCATCCAGGCCATCATGAGGACCGTCCCGGTGCCGCGCTCCTGAGCGATCGCGGGCACCAGGCCGTGACTGTCCCACTTGATGGCGTCGAGCCAGTCTTGAGCCATGTTGAGTATCCTTGCCGCTGTCCCCGGCGCCGCCTCAGCGGGGATTCAGGCTGTCCGCGAGGCGTTGGCCCTCGGCGAAGTCGAGCGTCCCCTCATAGATGGCGCGACCGGTGATGGCCCCGACGATGCCACAGCTCGAGACCTCGGCGAGCGCGCGGACGTCATCGATCTCGGTGATGCCGCCTGAGGCGATCACCGGGATTCGAATGGCCCCGGCCAGCGCCCGGGTCGCCTCCACATTCGGCCCACTCATCATGCCGTCGCGGCCGATATCCGTATAGACGACGGCCGTGACGCCGACGTCCTCGAAGCGCTTTGCGAGCTCATCGGCCCGGTGCCCGGTGATCTTGGCCCAGCCCTCGATCGCAACCTGGCCGTCCCTTGCATCCAGCCCGACCATGATCTGCCCTGGAAACGACCGGCAGGCACGGGCCACGAACACAGGCTCCTTAACCGCTTGGGTGCCGATGATGCAGTAGGTGACGCCGGCACTCAGGTACGCCTCGATGGTGGCCTCGTCTCGAATGCCGCCTCCGACCTGGATCGGCAGCTCGGGAAAGGCCGCCGCGATGCCGCGAATGGCCTCGCCGTTGACCGGCTCACCGGCAAAGGCGCCATTCAGGTCGACCAGATGCAGGCGGCGCGCGCCTTCGCCGACCCAGCGGGCGGCGGTGTCCACCGGATCATCGGAGAAGACTGTCACCTCGTCCATCCTGCCTTGGCGCAGGCGCACACAGCGGCCATCCTTGAGGTCGATCGCGGGAATCAGCAGCATGGATCGTATTCCCTCGCTGTCGTGAAGGTGGAGTGGCGCCCTGCAGACAACGAGGACCACCGGGGTCGAGACTCACAGCGCACCCTTGGTGGATGGTGTGATCCCGGCCATTCGCGGATCCGGCTCCACGGCCATCCGCAATGCACGCCCGAACGCCTTGAAGATGGTCTCCGCCTGATGGTGTGCGTTCGAGCCCCGCAGATTGTCGATGTGCAGCGTCATGGCCGCGTGGTTCACCAACCCCTGGAAGAGCTCACCGAAGAGGTCGACATCGAATCCGCCGATCATGGCGCGGGAAAACCGGACATGAAAATCCAGCCCGGGTCGTCCCGACAGATCGATCACGACGCGCGACAAGGCCTCGTCCAGGGGGACATAGGCATGACCGTAACGGCGAATTCCCTGTTTGCCGCCAAGCGCGGTCGAAAGTGCCTGGCCGAGCGTGATGCCTACGTCCTCGACGGTGTGGTGAGCGTCGACATGCAGATCGCCCTGGGCCTGGATCTCGAGGTCGATGAGGCCGTGCCGAGCGACCTGATCCAGCATGTGATCGAGAAAGGGCAACCCAGTCTGGAGATCGGATCGACCGCAACCGTCCAGGTCCAGGGACACGCGGATCTGGGTCTCCAGGGTGTTGCGTTCGACCCGGGCCGTTCGATGGGGGGTCTCGGAAGTCATAGCGGATCGCGGGTCGTCTCCATCAGACTGTGCATTAAAACATAGCTGACGGAATCGGCGTTAGGACCATCGTTCGGCCGCATCTCCGAAGGCTCCGAAGCATGCATGACCTCGCGCGGCACACGGATGTGCCGCTCCATCCAGTCGCTCAAAATCACGCACCTCGCCCGGACCGTGCTCCAACGCCGCCAGTCCGCGCTCTGCTCCGCCAGCGCTGGCCAGTGGAAGGCGGGGCTCCCGGCCAGTCAGCACGCCATGACGACGACTGCCGGCGCCATGGACATCGACACCCTCCTCACTTCGCGCGGCGGGTCTGCACTGATGGCCTGGATGCGCAAAGTCCGACAGGCTCCTAGCTCTCCAGCCAGAAGGTGACGGGTCCGTCATTGATCAGACTGACCTGCATGTCCGCGCCGAACCGGCCGGTGGCCACACGCGAATGGGAGGCCGTGGCCCGGGCGACGACCTCGCCGAACCGGCGCTGACCTTCATCGGGTGGCGCGGCGGGCGTGAAGCTGGCGCGCGTGCCCTTCCGGGTGTCGGCGGCCAGCGTGAACTGAGGCACCAGGAGCAGCCCGCCGTCGATATCCCGCAGGCTGAGGTTCATGCGTCCGGCCGGGTCCGGGAACACCCGATAGTCGAGCACGCGCTCTGCGAGGCGCTCCGCGCGGGCCGGGGTGTCGCCGCGCTGCACGCCGACCAGGACCAGCAGTCCGCGCTCGATGGCCCCGACGGTCTCGCCCCCCACCTCCACCCGGGCCCGTGTCACGCGCTGCAGCAGAGCGATCAACCGAGCTCCCGTGCGAAGCGGTCGGTGGCCGCCACCAGGGCGGCGCGAATGCCGGGCTCGAACGCCGAGTGACCCGCGTCCGGGATCACCTGAAATTCCGCGCTGGGCCAGGCCTGATGCAGGTCCCAGGCGGACCGCATCGGGCAGATCGTGTCGTAGCGACCCTGGACGATGATACCGGGGACCCCCCTGATGCGATGCGCATCCGCGAGCAGCTGATCCGGTCGGAGAAAGGACCTGTGCATGAAGTAGTGGCACTCGATCCGCGCCAGGCTCAGCGCCACATGCGGGTCGGCGAAATGCGCCTCGACCTCGGGATTCGCTTTGAGGGTCGCCGTGCGCCCCTCCCAGACCGACCAGGCCTGGGCCGCCTCGAGACGCGCCGCCTCGTCCTCGCCGGTCAGCCGCCGGTGATAGGCCGAAAGCAGATCGGAATGCTCCTTCTCGGGGATCGGGGCGAGGAAGGATGCCCAGTAGTCCGGGTAGAGCCAGCTCGCGCCCTCCTGATAAAACCAGCGGATCTCCCGCTCACGGCACAGAAAGATCCCCCGGACCACCAGCGCCGTGACGCACTCGGGGTGGGTCTCCGCATAGGCGAGGGCGAGCGTCGAGCCCCAGGAGCCGCCAAAGACCAGCCAGCGCTCGATCCCAAGTCGCTCGCGGATCCGCTCGATGTCCGCGACGAGATCCCAAGTGGTATTGGCGACCAGTGAGGCATGGGGGAGCGAGCGCCCGCAGCCGCGCTGATCGAACAGGACCGCGCGATAGCGCCCGGGGTCAAAGAAACCGCGATGCGCCGGCTCGCAACCTGCGCCGGGGCCGCCGTGCAGGAAGAGCGCGGGGATGCCGTCCCGCCGTCCGCATTCTTCGACATAGAGCCGGTGATCGTGGTCCACGGCCAGCTCATGCGTGGCGAAAGGCTCGGGAGGGCGATAGAGATCGGGCATGCGAGTCTGGTGTTGGTTGGATGTCGGCGTCGGTTCCTGTCGGGACCCCAGCATTTTAGCCCACAACGCGACTTGCGCCGCCGGCGATCAGCGCTCGTAAGACGGGCGCTGAGACCATTCCCGGCCACAGATCGGCCGGCCCGGGCGCTGGCTCGCTTCCCCGCCTGCCCCGAGCCCGGCCGGTCACGCCGGCGGCGGTTTACCCGCGGTTGGCCCGCTTGCGCTCGTGCTCCTTGAGGAAGCGCTTGCGCACCCGGATCGCCTTGGGAGTGATCTCGACCAGCTCATCGTCCTCGATGAATTCCAGCGCCTGCTCGAGGGTCAACCTGATGGGCGGCGTCAGCAGGATATTCTCGTCGGACCCGGCGGCGCGGATGTTGGTCAGCTGCTTGGCCTTGAGCGGATTGACGGTGAGATCGTTGTCGCGCGAGTGGATGCCGACCACCTGCCCCTCATAGACCTCGTCACCGGGCGACACCATCATGCGCCCGCGTTCCTGGAGGTTGAAAAGGGCGTAACCGAGTGCCTTGCCAGTCGCGTTGGAGACGAGCGCGCCGTTGCGCCGCGGGGCGATGCCGCCCGGATTGGCCGGGCGGTAACGGTCGAAGACATGGTATTTGAGCCCGGTGCCCGAGGTCAGCGACATGAACTCGGTCTGGAAGCCGATCAGCCCCCGAGAGGGGATCTCGTAGTCGAGCCGCACCCGGCCTTTGCCGTCCGGGACCATATCCTTGAGCTCGCCGCGCCGCTCGCCGAGCGCCTGCATGATCGCCCCCTGGGAGCGCTCATCGAGATCGACGGTGAGCTGCTCGTAAGGCTCACAGACTTGCCCGTCAAGCTCGCGAAAGATGACCTCCGGGCGCGAGACGGCGAGCTCGTAGCCCTCGCGGCGCATGTTCTCTAGCAGGATCGAGAGATGCAGCTCGCCGCGTCCTGAGACCCGGAACTTCTCCGGATCGTTGCCCTCCTCGACACGCAGCGCAACATTATGGATGAGCTCGCGCTCGAGGCGGTCCTTGAGCTGGCGCGAGGTCAGATACTTGCCGTCGCGCCCGGCGAAGGGTGAGGTGTTGACCTGGAAGGTCATGGTCACGGTCGGCTCGTCGACGGTGAGCGGCGGCAGGGCCTCGGGATGGTCGGGGTGGCAGAGGGTATCGGAGACGTTGGGGGCCTCGATCCCGGTCAGGGCCACGATGTCGCCGGCCGAGGCCGCAGGCACCTCGTGGCGCTCCAGTCCCAGATAGCCGTAGACCAGGCCGACCTTGGCCTTGTGCGCGGTGCCGTCGCGTCTCACGACCAGGATCGGCTGGTTGGGCCGCACGCTGCCGTGGCGGATCCGCCCGACCGCGATCGCGCCCACGAACGAGCTGTAGTCGAGCGTCGAGACCTGCATCTGAAAGGGCGCGTCCGGATCGACCTCGGGGGCTGGGCAATGCTCGACGATCGCCTCGAGGAGCGGGGTCATGTCGCCGGCGCGCACGTCGCTGGTGAGCCCCGCATACCCGTTGAGCGCGGAGGCATAGACGATTGGGAAGTCGAGCTGGGCATCGGTCGCGCCGAGACGGTCGAAGAGATCGAACACCTGATCGATGACCCAGTCCGGTCGCGCCCCCGGGCGGTCGATCTTGTTGACCACCACGATCGGGCGCAGGCCATGCGCGAACGCCTTGCTGGTCACGAATCGCGTCTGGGGCATCGGCCCTTCCTGAGCATCGACGAGCAAGAGCACCGAGTCCACCATCGAGAGCACCCGCTCGACCTCGCCTCCGAAATCGGCATGGCCCGGCGTGTCGACAATGTTGATGCGATAGTCGCGCCAGCGCAGCGCGGTGTTCTTCGAGAGGATGGTGATGCCACGCTCCCGCTCCAGCGCGTTGGAGTCCATCACCCGCTCGACCGGCCCGAAGCGCTCCCCGAGCGTTCCGGATTGCTGCAGCAGCTTGTCCACCAACGTGGTTTTGCCATGATCGACATGGGCGATGATGGCGATATTGCGTAACGTCTCGATCACGAGGGCGGCTCCGAAGCGGATGAAATCGACGGCGAGACAGCCGGCATCAGACTGCCTTGTAGATGTGTGCTCCCTCCTGACGGAACTCGTCGGCCTTCTCCTTCATGCCTTCCTCGATCGCCATCTGCAAATCGCCGAGCTGATGGGCGCGGGCGAAGTCTCGGACGTCCTGGGTGATCTTCATTGAGCAGAAATGCGGACCGCACATGGAGCAAAAGTGGGCGACCTTATGTGACTCGTGCGGCATGGTCTGGTCGTGGAACTCGCGGGCACGCTCGGGATCGAGGGAGAGGTTGAACTGGTCCTCCCAGCGGAACTCGAAACGCGCCTTTGAAAGTGCATTGTCGCGGATCTGGGCCCCGGGCAGCCCCTTGGCGAGATCCGCGCCATGCGCCGCGATCTTGTAGGTGACGATGCCGTCGCGGACGTCCTCCTTGTTGGGCAGGCCCAGGTGCTCCTTGGGCGTCACGTAGCAGAGCATGGCGGTGCCGTACCAACCGATGTTGGCCGCCCCGATGCCTGAGGTGATGTGGTCATAGGCGGGCGCGATGTCGGTGATCAGCGGGCCGAGGGTGTAGAAGGGCGCCTCGCAACAGTCCTTGAGCTCCTTGGTGACGTTCTCCTCGATCATCTGCAGCGGCACGTGGCCGGGGCCTTCGATCATGACCTGGACATCCTGCTCCCAGGCTTGGCGCGTCAGCTCACCCAAGGTCTCGAGCTCGGCGAACTGGGCGGCGTCGTTAGCGTCGGCGATCGAGCCCGGACGCAGCCCGTCGCCCAGGCTGAAGGAGACGTCATACGCCTTCATGATCTCGCAGATCTCGCCAAAGTGTGTGTAGAGGAAGTTCTCCCGGTGATGCGCGAGACACCACTTGGCCAAGATGGAGCCGCCACGCGAAACGATGCCGGTCACACGATCCGCGGTAAGGGGCACATAGCGCAGCAGGACACCGGCGTGGATGGTGAAGTAGTCCACCCCCTGCTCGGCCTGCTCGATGAGGGTGTCGCGAAACATCTCCCAGGTCAGCTCCTCGGGCTGGCCGTCGACCTTCTCGAGTGCCTGATAGATTGGCACGGTGCCGATCGGCACGGGGGCATTGCGCAGGATCCACTCACGCGTCTCGTGGATGTTCTTGCCCGTGGAGAGGTCCATGAGGGTGTCGCCGCCCCAGCGCGCCGACCAAACCATCTTCTCCACCTCCTCCTCGATCGAGGAGGTGACGGCCGAGTTGCCGATGTTGGTGTTGACCTTCACTCGGAAGTTACGCCCGATGATCATGGGCTCCAGCTCCGGGTGGTTGATGTTGGCCGGGATGATGGCGCGCCCGCGGGCGACCTCGTCGCGGACGAATTCGGCAGTGATCATCTCCGGGAGGCTGGCGCCGAAAGATTGACCGCGGTGCTGGCGCAGGAGCTTCGTGTAGCGTGGATCGCGGTGCAGCTCATCCAGGCGCATGTTCTCGCGGATGGCGACGAACTCCATCTCGGGGGTGATGATCCCCTGTCGCGCGTAGTGCATCTGGGTGACGTTGCGCCCCGGCTTGGCCCGGCGCGGGGTGCGGATGTGTTGGAAACGCAGATGGGCCAGCCGCGGGTCGGACTGGCGCTCTCGCCCGAACGCGGAGCTCGGCCCCTTGAGCCGCTCGGTGTCGCCACGCTCTTGGATCCAGGCGCCGCGCAGATCGTGCAGGCCGGCAAGCAGATCGATCCGCGCTTCGGGGTCCGTATAAGGACCGGAGGTGTCATAGACATAAATCGGAGGATTCTCCTCGGCCCCCTCATTGGTCCGGGTCGGGGTCAGGGTGACCTCGCGCATCGGCACGCGCACGCCCGCGCGCGATCCCGTCACATAGACCTTTCGCGAGCTTGGAAAGGGACGAGTGACCTCTTCCGACAGCTTGGCGGTCTTCCGGACGAAGGCCTGCGGGATGGCGCTCATGTGGTGTCCTCTCAGTGGATACGGGCGCACGCGTGCGCTCGGGTCGATCCGGCCTTGTGTGCTGCGGCCTGAATCGGACGATGGCCAGT
>Ga0316576_10000448_pt1 | contig 19226 bp, 14 predicted proteins | sample S0NA_FD_203075 | JGI IMG/M metagenome (GOLD analysis project Ga0316576, IMG submission 203075) | Rhizosphere microbial communities from salt marsh grasses in Alabama, United States - S0-2_050615r3r5 | ecosystem: Host-associated > Plants > Roots > Rhizosphere | place: USA: Alabama | collected... | reverse complement strand
CACGATGGGTGGCCGCCTTCAGTTCCTTGGGATGCACCGGTTCCTCGATGTCCGGCTCGAGCTCGATAATGTCGAACACCCGGTCGGCCGCCGCCATCCCTTCCTGAATAGTGGTGTTCACCTTGGCCAGTTTCTTTACAGGCCCGTACAGCAGGAGCACCGCCGTAAGAAATGAGAAGAACGTGCCGGGCGTGGAAGATCCGCTGATGACCTTGTATCCGCCGTACCAGATGACGCCCGCCCCTCCCAGGCCGCCGAAAAACTCCATGACCGGAGACGTCAGGGAGCGGTACTTAACGGACTTCATCTCTAATTTGAACAACTCCTTTGACTTATCGTGCAGGCGTTTCTTTTCGTAGGATTCCGCACCAAAAGCCTTTATGATCTTATTGCCGGCAAAGGTTTCGTGCAGGAACGACGTCATCTGCGCCATGGCCTCCTGCCGGCCGGTACTGACCCGCCGGATGCGACGCCCGAACTCCACGACGGGATAAAAGGCGACGGGCAGCACCACCATGGCCAGCAGGGCCAGCTTCCAATCCCGGTAAAAAATAACGCCGGTCAAACCAATCAGGGTAAATACGTCCCGCAGGGAACCGGTCACGGCAGTGGAAACCATGGTTTTAATGATGTTGACGTCGTTGGTGATCCTGGACATGAGCGTACCGGTTCTCTCCCGGTAGAAAAAAGCCAGGGACAGGTCCTGGATACGGTCGTACAGCTGGTTCCGCAGTTTGCGGATGATGTCATGCCCCACATAATTCATCAGGTACTCCTGTCCGTACATGACCATCGCCCTGATGATATAGAGCAGTATGACGACAAACGGAATCAGCTTCAGCATGCTTAAATCTTTTTTAATGAAGATATCGTCTATGACCGGCTTCATCAAAAAGGGAATCGCCGCTTCGGTTCCCGCCATGACAAGCATGCAGAGAACGGCCAGGGCCATTTTGATCCACCTGGCCTTCACCAGCGCTATCAGACGGTAGTGACGTTCCCGTAACCTTGGACGTTTTAGCGTAAACATAAATAATTTTCTCTAATACGACCCTTTATTTAGCATCCCCATGGCAATATCCGCCACCCTGGCGGAAGCCCCGGTCCCGCCGAGGCGTTCCCTGACCTCTTTCAAGCCGTCATGAATGGCGGTCATGGCTTCCGCATCCCCCAAAAGCCCCGTAACCACCCGGGCGATGTTTTCAGGGGATGCATCCCGCTGGATGAGCTCGGGAAGAACTTCCCGCCCCGCAATCAGGTTCGCCAGGCCGATGTACTTGACCTTGATGAGCGCCCGCCCCAGCCAATAACTGACCGGAGAGACCCGGTAGACAATGACGGCCGGTGTCCCCCAAATGGCCGCTTCCAGGGTGACCGTTCCCGACACGGCAATCACGAGGCGGCACGCCTTGAAGACTTCCCGCACGTGGTCTGAGCTTATGCGATAATCGACACCTTTGCCGTGCTCAGCAACGATGCCGTCCATGAGCGCTTTTTCCACCGAAGGCGCCCGGGAGATAACAAAACGCACCCCGCCGGTTGTGCGCTGGATATCCTTTGCCGCAGCCAGCATGGCCGGCAGGTTGCGCACGATTTCCTTGTCCCTGGAACCCGGCAAAATGCCGACGGCTTGATCCTTTACCGGTAGCGATTCAGGGGGTATTGCCGAAAATGGCGTGCCGTCGTCCAGAAGGGGATGCCCCACATAGGTAGCCGGCACGTCGTGCATTCGATAAAAATCCACCTCAAATGGCAGGATAACGGCCATGTGGTCGACCAAGCGCTTGATTTTCCTCACCCGGCCCTCCCGCCAGGCCCACAGCTGAGGACTGATGTAGTACAAAACGGGAACACCCAGTTTTTTGGCCCTGGCGGCAATATGCAGGTTGAAGTCCGGAAAGTCGATGAGGATCAATAGATCGGGCTCGAGAGAGTTGAGCAGTTGCTTGGCCCGGGAAATCCCTCGCAGCAGCGAACGGCCTTTGGAGAACACCTCGGTGATACCCACTACCGACAGCCGGGAGGCATCCACGATGATCCGGGCGCCGGCAGCCCTCATCGCCCGCCCGCCGATCCCGCAGAAAAAGGTGCCCGGCGCCTGGTTCTTCAACGCCTTGATCAGGTTGGCACCGTGAAGATCCCCCGATGCTTCTCCGGCAATGATCATGACGCATTTTCTATCTTGTTTCGATTCCATGGGATCAGAGGAAGGCAAGTTTGGAGCGCGTTTGTCGTATTTGAGACATGACATCCAGGGCTGTCTTAAGTGCATCCCGCCCCATTTGCCCCGTCACATACGGCTCCGTGCGGCTTCTCACCGAATTCACAAAAGATTTCAGTTCGTCGTCCAGCGCGTCACCCTTGGGGAAGGACCGGGTTTCGATTTCCATGCCGGGAATAAGCCCGTCGGTCTTGCCTGCATTTTTATGAACGATGGTGGCCTCATGATTTGCAAAATCGATGGAAATATAGGCATCCCGCTGGAAAATACGGAGCTTGCGCTCATCTTTCATGGAAACTCGGCTGGCCGTCACGTTGGCCACACAGCCGCTTTTGAACTCCAGCCGTGCGTTGGCAATATCCACATTCTCGGTTATTACCGGCATGCCGGCGGCACGGATGCCCTCCATCTCCGCTTTTACGAAATTCAGTATAATATCGATATCGTGAATCATAAGATCCAGCACCACGCTCACGTCCGTGGCCCGGGGTTTGAATATCCCCAAGCGGTGGGATTCGATGAACAGGGGGTTTTTAATGATGTCCTGGAGAGCCACCACCGCAGGGTTGTAGCGTTCGAGATGGCCGACCTGCACCAAAAGCCCCCGGGACTCCGAAATACGAATCAGTTCATCCGCCTCTTGGAGGGTCGTTGTAAAAGGCTTTTCCACCAACAGGTCGACATTGTGCAGCAAAAAGTCTTTGCTGACTTCAAAATGCGCCGATGTCGGCACGACCACGCTGACGGCGTCCACTCTGCCGAAAAGATCGGTGTAGTCCGCATAGGCCCTGGTATCGAGAGATGCGGCCACCCTTTCCGCCGCCGCCATATCGGTGTCCGCCACCCCGATGAGGTCCACATTTTCCATGTTGGCGTATTTCTGGGCATGAAATTTACCCAGATAGCCTGCGCCAACGACGGCCGCACGAATTTTCCTTTGTATCGGGTTCATAATTTTCCACATTCCGGATCGGTCACGGCTCCGTCATGGCCAAAATAGCGATCCCCTGTTCGTCGGCCAAGGCTATCATGGCCTCACGGTCGAATACAACGGCTTTGCCCGCCTCGATCGCCAAAACCCTGGCCCGGGCCTCCACCATCGTTCGAATGGTCTCCACGCCGGTGGCAGGGATGTCGAACCGCTCATCCTGAATAGGTTTGCAGACTTTCACCACCACCGCGTTGCCCTCGCCGAGCCCGCCCCCCCTTCTGATGGTGGCATCGGTACCGTCCACAGCTTCCACGGCCAGGATGCTTCCCCCGCCCACGACCACGCACTGACCGACGTCCAGGCGCCCGATCTCCTTGGCAATCTTCCACCCCAGTTTTATCTCGGCAGCCTCTTCCCGCGTCGGTTTGCGCCGCGTCCAGCAGCCTTCGGGCGCCAAAAGATCGGGCAGAAGAAAGGTTGACGGCCTGACGGTTATCCCGTTTTTCTCCAGCAGGCCGGCAAACGCCCTCAGGATGCCGTCGTCATGAGTGTGTCGTAATCCGGCAAGCAGGGAAACCGCCTTGATGTCGGGCTTTAAATTTTTGAAAAGCTTGGTTTTCTTGATGCCGCCCATCATGACGGCTTGCGTGACCTGGTGCTTTTTGAAATATTTGATCAGCCGGTTGACCTGTCCCAGGTAAAACCACTCGATCTCGTTCACATGGTCGGCCAGCGCCGGATCCGCTTCATGATGGTAAGCGGCGGCGTAAATGTCGAATCCCGCTTTTCTGGCCTTTCTGCAGAAAATGATGGGAAACTGCCCGCTACCGGCAATGAGTCCGATGCGCATGGGTTTTATCTGGTAATCCCGCGTTGGGAGGATTTGATGAATTCGATGAGGTGGACAACTTCAGGGACCTGCTCCACTTCCGCCGCCACCCTTTCTATGGCCTCGTTCAGCGTAAGCCCGATGCGGAAAACCAGGCGATAGGCTTTTTTCAGCATGCTCAGGGTATTTCTCGAAAACCCATGGCGCTTCAAACCGACGACATTCAGGCCGTGGAGCCTCGCCCGGTCCCCGGCCGCTATCATGTAGGGGGGGATGTCCTTGACCACGGCAGATTTGCCTCCGATGAACGCATAGTTGCCCACCCGTACGAACTGATGAATGGCCACCAGGCCGCCCACGGTGGCGTAGTCTCCGATGGTGATGTGCCCGCCCAGTGTGGCGTTGTTGGACAGGACGATGTTCCTGCCCAGTTTGCAGTCATGGGCAATGTGCGAATAGGCCATGATAAAATTTTCCTCGCCGATTTCGGTCACGCCGCCGCCATCCGAAGTCCCCCTGTGGATGGTGACGAATTCTCGAACGATATTGCCCCGTCCGATTTTGACCCAGGTCTTCTCGCCGGCATATTTCAGCGACTGCGGCGGTGCCCCGATGGCCGCATATTGAAAGATTTTGCAGTCGCTGCCGATATCCACAAAAGGTTCTATCACCACATGCGGCCCGACCCACGTATCGGAACCGATGGTCACGTTCTCACGTATAACGGAAAACGCTCCGATTTCCACATTCGCGCCCAGTTCAGCCTTCGGATGGACGATTGCCGTCTCGTGTATCATCTGTTTTCTCCGTATGCAGCCATCAGCTCCGCCTCCGCCACTTTTACCCCGTCCACGGTGGCGATTCCGGCCATGCGCACAACCTTGGCCCTTTTTTTCAATAGTGTCAATTCAAACACAAGCTGATCACCGGGCACCACCGGCTTGCGAAATCGCGCCTTGTCGATGCCCGTGAAAAACACAATGCGGCCTTTTTTGTTCTCTCCGAGGGATTCGTAGGCCAGCACCCCGCCCGCCTGTCCCATTGCCTCTAAAATAATCACCCCCGGCATCACCGGAATGCCCGGGAAGTGCCCCTGAAAAAAGGGCTCGTTAATGGTGACGTTTTTCAGTGCCCTGACCCTCTCTCCCGGAACGACTTCCTCAACCCGGTCGATGAGCAGAAACGGGTAGCGATGGGGCAGAAACTTCATTATTTCGTGAATATCGTAGACACGCATGATCGACTCCAGGCGTTTAGCGGACAAGGGACGCTATTGTTCATCCCCATCCTTGGATAATTTAAGTGCACGCATTTTTTTGTCCAACTCGGCCAGTTTCTTTTTCATGTCCGGCAAACGGTTCAACAGGCTGCTCTGCCGCAAGAACATCTTTATCGGTACGGCCGGGGCGCCCATAACCGTCTCGCCGGGGGCCACCGGTTTGGCAATCCCGGCTTTCGGGCCGATCACGGCATAGTCGCCAATGGTCAGGTGGCCGCTGATACCGGCCTGACCCGCCAAGACAGCGTGCCTGCCGATGGTGACGCTGCCGGATATGCCCGTGAGAGCGGCGATGACCGTGTTTTCCCCGACTTCGACATTGTGGGCAATCTGTATGAGGTTGTCCGTCTTGACGCCCTTGCGGATCCAGGTCCTGCCGAAGGTTGCCCTGTCAATGGCATTGTTGGCGCCGATTTCCACATCATCTTCGATCACAACGGTGCCGACATGGGGCACTTTATGATACGTCTCACCATCGGGCGCGAAGCCGAATCCGTCGCTGCCGACAACCGTTCCCGCTTGGATGAGGACCCGACTGCCGATGGTGCAACGTTCCATGACAGTTACGTTGGGTTTGATTTCGACATCATCCCCGATAGTGACATCATCGCCAATGAAAACGTGCGGATGAATTCTGACCCGGCTGCCCATTCTGACCCGGTCGCCGATACTGACAAAGGGCGCCACGTCGACGGCATCGCCAAAAACGACCGCTTTCCCCACCACGGATTGTTCGCTGACACGCGCCGACGGTTCAGGCCGGGGGTGAAACAGCGCGATGGCTTTGGCAAAGGCCACCCGCGGGTTCCGCGTCAGAATCAAGTCGCTTGCGTCGCTCCGGCAGTCGTCCGGAACGATGATGCAGCCGGCATCCGTTTCGCCGAGACGCTTGATGAATTTGGCCTCGGCCGCCAGGGTAATGTCTGTTCCGGCAGCCTCTTCAAACGGCGCCACGCCTGAAACCGGTTTGTTCGCATCACCGCGAACCTTGCCGCTTATCCTCTCCGCCACCTCTCCTACAGTAAAACGCATGATGGGTCCGACCTCTAACCGGCTACGGGTTCAATTGAAAGTCGAAGGAACCGCCCTTTTCCTTATAAACAGCGTCGTATTTCTGGATCAGTTCATCCGTGATGTCGATGGAATTCGGCGAGTAGACCACGACCGGATTGGTAATGATGAGCAGATATCCCTGCTCCTTGCCCATCGCCTGGGCGATCGACTCGAACTCCTTTTGGATCCTTTTTATGACCTGGCCTTCCATGACCTTGAGGTCCTTCTCAAATTTTTCTTTGAGCGCCTTGATGTCGTTGACCTTGATGCGGATTTCGCGCTGTCTTTCATCGCGCTTTTCCTTGCTCATGACCAGCGATTCACGTTCGAGGTCGGCCTGCAGCTTTTCAATCTCGCCTTTTTTATCATTCAGCAAGCCTTCCATTTCGCGCGCCTTCTTGTTGATTTCCGCTTTGGCACTCTTTCCGGCAGCCGATGTGTGCAGCACCTTCTGAATGTCCACAACGCCGATTTTGGCGACATCCGCCGCCATGCAGGGCGCGGCAACAAGGCACAGTGCCACGGTTATTGTCACAAGTAGCGATACAGCTGTTTTCATGTTTTTCACCTCTTTATTGCCCGCTTTTCGTTAACCCTTTCACCTGTTAAATGTTCTCTATCCTCTTACGGTCCCGGCGGCCATCCCTTTTCAGCTGCGCATGCCGCATCCATATCAGAAAACCGTTCCCATGGAAAACTCCCAGCGGCCCCGGGTTTCGCCTGGCTTCGGATCGAGGATGTAGCCGTATTCGAAACGGATGGGGCCCACGGGTGAATACCATCTGAAACCGCCGCCGCAACTCTCGCGCGTCGGTCCCAGATTGTCGATCTGGTCTTCACGGTACACCTGGCCCACATCCACGAAAAGGACCCCCACCACACCGGCTTCCGGCACCAGCGGTATCTGGTATTCCGCGTTGAACTGTACCATGTAATTGCCGCCGATTTCGTCCCCATTGTCGTCCACGGCGTAAATGTCGCGCCACTTGAAGCCGCGCACCGTATTCATGCCGCCCAGGTAGAACTTTTCGTAGTCGGGCAGAAATCCACCGGGGTTCTCGTGCACGTAGCCCAGTTCTCCGTGCAGCATAGCCACCGTCCCCTTGAACATCGGGAAGTACCATCCGGATTCGCCCAAGTACTTGGTGTAGGCGACGTCGCCCCCGATACCGGCGTACTCCATGGAAACGCTGTTCAGAGCGCCTTCGGTGGTATTGAAAATTTTATCCCTGGAGTCGTACTTCATGGTCACCTTGGTGCTGCTGGTGATGTTGGTGCCCCGCATCTCCTGTATGGAATTGGCCGCGTCCTCATCGATATTATATACCGTACTGACATCATAGGCGTATTGCCAGTAAAAGCGGGTGTAGTCCCAAGTGGGAAAGCTAAAACGTATCTTGCCGCCGGTGCTGTCCTTGTCATATGAGCTGTAATCCCGGGTCTGGTTGTACAGGTCGAAACCGGTCGACAGGTGCGTGTCCAGAAAATAGGGCTCGGTGAAACTGAGCACGTAGGTCTGGGAAACACCGCTGACCTGCCCCCTCAACTGCAAATCCTGTCCCCGGCCGAACAGGTTGCGCTGCTGCACCGATGCGGTCGCGTAGGCATATTCAACACTGCTGTAGCCGCCCCCCACACTGAAACTCCCGGTGGATTTTTCGGCGACATCGATTTTCAGCACCATCTTGTCGTCGCTGCTGCCCTCAGCCATGTCGACCTTGACATCCTCGAAAAAATCCAGGCGGTAAAGGTTCCGCATGCTTCTTTTCAGGCGGCTTCCGCTGAACAGCTCCTGTTCGTAAATTTGCAGTTCCCGGCGAATGACCTTGTCCCGGGTTTTATTGTTCCCGCCGATGACGATGGCCTCGAAATAGACCTGCTTGCCCTTTTTGATAACGAACTCGATATCTACTTTTAAGTTATCTAAATCCTTGTCGACCCGCGGGAAAATATCGGCATGGGCATACCCCTCGTCGGAATAGATGTCGGTGATGGCCACAACGTCGTTGCGAATCGTTTCCCGGCTGTAAAAGGTTTTCTGAGTGATCTGCAGCCGTTCCCGCAACTGGTCCTCGGGCAGAATCAGGTCTCCGGTAATACCGACATAGCCCACCTTGAAACGGGGACCCTCCGTAATCTTGAACTTTATATATATCATATCGTCCCTGAATTCAACCAGGGGCGCCCCCACCTTTGCCTCTATGTATCCGTTGTTGTGGTAAAAATTCGCCAGCAGCGTAACGTCCTGGCGCAAATCGTCCCGATTCAGTTCGCCCGATCTCGTGAGGAAGGACCAAAAACCCTTTTCATCTGTCTTGATAATCTTTTTCAGCTGTTTGTCCGTATAGACCGTATTGCCTTCGAAGCTGATCTCTTTGATCTTGACTTTTTTGCCTTCTTCGATGGTGAACAGCAGGTCTCCCTGATTGTTCTCCAGCTCTTCAACCGAGTAGGTTACCTTGACATTGTGGTAATTCTTTTCCTTGTAAAGGTTTTCGATCCGGATGATATTGTTTTGGATTTTGAATATATTGAGTATCGATCCCGACTTGATGTTCATGCTGTCCAGAATCTCTTCATCGTCATAGGCTCTATTGCCTTTGAACTTGATGCGTCTGATGGTCGGCTTTTCCTTTACCTTGAAAATGATGATTTTCCCATCCTTCCCATCCTCGTATTCGATACGGATATCCTCGAAGTATCCCATGGAATAGACGGATTTGAGATCATCTGAAAGGTCTTTGGGGACATATATATCACCGGGTTTCGTCCGGATGTAGCGCATGATCGCATCCTTTTCGATGCGCCGGTTTCCCTCGATGCGTATGGCCTCTATTTTTTCACTGCCGAAGAGGCTTACGGATATATCGCCGGCCAGTTTGCTGATGGCGGCAAGCAGATGATCGATGCCCTTTCCTTCGGCATAAAAGCTTTTCAATGCGGTCCCGCCGTCGAGCGTCAGCAGTTTGGCGTCGAGGCTGAACTGCTGGCCGACCCGGGTCAGGCTCCCCCAGATGACATTTTCAGCACCTGCCTTTTTCCCGATGCGCGCGGCCACGTCGGGATTTTCCCCTGCTTTCCTCCAGTTGGAGAGATCTCCGGCGTCGGGATCGAGGATGCGTGCGTTCTCCTCGCGCAGCTGCTTCTTGATAAGTTCGGGAATTTCATCTTCGAGATATGCCAGGTCTTCCTGGGCGTTGATGGCAAAAGGGAGCACGACCGCTTTCCTCGCTTCCCGTGCTTGAACGGAAAGCGGCAGGGCGAAAGCCGCCACCATGCAAAGGATCGGGAAAATGCGTTTTATCATCAGGCGGCTCACCCCTTGTCCACGAGTTGCCCGTCCACGATGGTGACGCAGCGGGACATATAGGCGGCAAGCTGCATATTGTGAGTGACCACAACCATCGTCATGGCGAGTTCCCGATTCAGCTGAAAGAGAAGATCGTGAACCTGCTCACTGTTCTTCTGATCCAGATTCCCGGTGGGCTCATCGGCCAGCAGCACACTCGGCTTTAGAACCAGCGCCCTGGCCAGGGCCACACGCTGTTGTTCCCCTCCGGACAGTTTCCCCACCCGGTGGGCAAGCCTTTCCTTGAGGCCGACCCTCACCAGGATGGATTCGGCAGCTACCGCTGCCGCTTTTTTGCTGATCCCCTTGATCAGGAGCGGCATCATGGCATTTTCCAATGCGCTGAATTCGGGTAACAGGTGGTGGAATTGAAACATGAACCCGATGGTTTCGTTTCTGAATGCGGCCAGTTTTGCGCTGCTGTAGCTGAAAACGTCCTCACCCTTGAACAGCACCTTGCCGCTGTCGGGGCGGTCCAGGGTCCCGAGAATATGCAACAGTGTCGACTTGCCGATCCCCGATGCGCCCACGATCGCCAGCGTTTCTCCGGCCGGGATGTCGAAATCGACGCCCTTGAGGATATCGATGGACACGTCATTGCTGGAAAAGCTCTTGAACAAGCCCCGCATCTGGATGAGCAGCCGTGCATCCGCCGATACGCGGGTTGTCGACGCTTTACTCTTATCGGACATTGAATGCAATCCCCTACCCATAGCGTATCGCCTCGACCGGATCGAGTCTGGAAGCCTGGCGTGCCGGGTAAAGCGTCGCAAGAAAGCAGATGGCCAGAGCGGCCAGAGCGATGACGACAACATCCGACACGTCGAGTTTCACCGGCAGCGTGGTCAGGTAATACACATCGCCGGGAAGTTCGATAAATTTGTACTTTTCCAGCAGGGCGCACAGGACAAACCCGATCCCCCCCCCCAGAAACGTTCCGATGGCGCCGATAAGCATACCCTCAAAAACGAATATCTTGCGAATGGCACCGTCGGTGGCCCCCATGGCCTTGAGGATGGCGATATCCTTGGTTTTTTCCATTACCATCATAATAAGGCTGCTGGCAATGTTGAATGCCGCCACCAGGATGATCAATGCCAGTATGATGAACATGACGGTCTTTTCCAGTTTCAAGGCCGAAAAGAGGTTCCGGTTCATTTGCATCCAGTCCCGGACCCAGTAGGGATAGCCGAGCACTTCCACGAGGCGTTCGGCAACCTCCCGGGCCTTGTAAATATCGGTCACCCTGGCCTCGATGCCGCTGATCGCCCCCTTCATTCTCAGGAGCTTCTGGGCAGCCTTCAACGTCACGTAAGCCATGGCGCCGTCATATTCGTACATCCCGGTTTCGAAATAGCCCTTGACAACGAATCGCCGCATCGTGGGAACATGGCCGATGGGGGATATCATCCCCTTGGTGGTGATCACCTGCACCATGTCTCCTTTCAGCACATGCAGGCTTCTGGCAAGCTCCTTGCCCAAAACGATGCCGGGAACGTGCATCTCCTGAGCTTCCTGCGTCGAGCCGGCTGGCTGATCCGACAGCGCTCCGATATCCACGCCTTTGAGAACGGTTGGGGCGCTCTTGGGGTCGATGCCCCTGAGTACGGATCCAGATACGCCATGGGAGGAACGCAGCATGACCTGGGAGTAGATAAAAGGCGTTACCGCTTCGATGCCCGCCACCTTCTCCATCCTCTCGATAACCGGCTGATAGTCTGAAAAGGTGCCGTGGCGCATCAGCACGAGGTGTGACTCCACACCCAGAATGCGGGACTTCATGTCGTCTTCAAAGCCGGACATGACGGCGATGACGACAATAAGGGCCATGACCCCCACCGTCACCCCGGCCACGGACAGAACGGTGATCATGGATATAAAGGACTGCTTCTGTTTGGCTTTCAGATAGCGCGTGCCGATAAAGTATTCAAAAGACATAAATTTTCATACTCTCCTGATGTAAATTTACCCTCAACGTTGCAATCGTTCGGGGTATCAGGGATTGGGCTTCATATGCGGAAACAGGATAACTTCCCGAATGGAAGCGGCATCGGTCAACAGCATGGTCAGGCGATCGATGCCGATGCCTTCTCCGGCAGTGGGCGGCATGCCGTAGGACAACGCCTCGATGTAGTCGTTATCCATATAGTGGGCTTCATCGTCACCGGCCGCCCGGTCCTCGACCTGTTGAAGAAAACGCTCTTTCTGGTCATCGGGGTCGTTCAGTTCCGAGAATCCGTTGGCAATTTCCCTGCCGGCGATGAACAGTTCGAAACGCTCCGTCAGGGTCGGGTCGGTTTCGCTGCGGCGCGACAGGGGCGACACCTCCACCGGATATCCGGTAATAAAGGTCGGCTGAACCAGTTCGGGTTCGACCAGCACATCAAAAAGCTTGGTAATGATCTTTCCCGTCCGCCCCTTCTTAGATATCTTGATCCCCTTTTCCGCAGCGAAATTCAGCAGGCCCTGGCGATCTCCCAACAGGCCAGGATCCATCCCCCCCACCTTTTCGAGCGCATGGGCCATCGTCATGCGTTTCCATTTGCCGCTCAAATCGATGGTATTTCCCTGGTAGCTGAAACGCTCTTCACCGATCACCTCTCGTGCCACGCAAGAAAGCATTTCTTCGGTCAGCTCCATCAAGTCTTCATAATCCGCGTAAGCCTGGTAAAACTCCAGCATGGTAAATTCCGGATTATGACGGGCCGACACGCCTTCGTTTCTGAAATTTCTGTTGATTTCAAAGACCCTTTCGAACCCGCCCACAACCAGGCGTTTGAGGTAAAGCTCGGGCGCTATGCGCAGAAAAAGGTCCATCCCCAGGGCGTTGTGGTGTGTTTTGAACGGTGAGGCTTCCGCTCCGCCCGGTATGGGGTGCATCATGGGCGTTTCCACCTCGAAAAAATCCTTTTCCAGCAAAAATGAACGGATGGCCTGGATGATGCCGCTGCGGCGGATGAACACCTCGCGAACCTCGGGATTCATGATCAGGTCCAGGTGGCGCTGCCGGTAGCGCTTCTCAGGATCCTTCAGGCCGTGAAACTTTTCCGGCAGTGGTTTCATGGCCTTGCAGACCAGGGTCAGTTCATTCGCCAGCAGGGTCCACTCACCGGTTCTGGTTTGGAACATGCTCCCTTTCAACCCCACATGATCACCGATATCAAACTGCTTAAAAAGGCTGTAGGCCTCGTCACCGATTCTGTCCTTGCGCACATAGGCCTGCATCTGCCCCGTCCGGTCCCGAAAGCGAATAAAGCTGGCCTTGCCGAAGCGGTTGATGGCCATCATGCGGCCGGCGACAACAAAGGTCTCGATCTCGAACCGCTCCTTGGCGGAGGCTGCTTCCGAAGCGCCGACATCGGCGAGCGCCAGGCCGTCTATCTTTTCCCGTATTTCCCGAACGGTGTTCTCCACCTTGAACTGATTGGGGAATAGATTTATTTTCTCTTTTAATTCAGATACTTTCTGCTGACGTTTCTCAAGAACTTCACTTTTCTCCATTTTTCCATCATTCCAATTCATTAAAGACGGCCGGCCACCGATAACGATACCGACGCATGTTTCTAATGTATATCCCAACGTGAGCGATTTTCGGTTTGGCCGCAGATGCGGTGAAGCCGGAAATCCCGGAGGGTTTCAAACTTTAAAACTCGAAACCCTCGACGCCGGTGTATGGTTGATCACAACAATACCGGACGGAATGTTTTATCGCCCGAACCCCGAAAATAAATGAGCTGTGTTTGGTAACGTATTTACCCTGGAGTGTCAACCCCACAGTTGCATAATCAACATGGCAGATAATATATAATAAACTGTTATTATAGAAAATATAATAACACCAGCACTATCTCTGCGATTTCTCCAATCGTGAATTCCAAGGATGGTGTCTATTTTGCCGCGTTGCTTCCCCTTCGGGCTTCGCTGCCAGCGACGCCCGACAAGCCGGGGCAGCTGAGCAATTACGTTTTAAGCCCGAACCTGAAGGTGGTGCCGTTTCCAGGCTCGCTCTCGACCTCGAGCCGGCTGGCATAGGATTCGAGGATGCGGTGTACGATTGAAAGGCCCAAGCCGGTTCCCCGTGTTTTTGTGGTGTAAAAGGGATCGAATATATGCGCCAGGCATGCCTCGGGGATCCCGATGCCGTCGTCGGTTACCACGACCTTGACACTGCGGGACCTGAGACGCTCCATAGATACCGATATCCTGCCGCGCTCCTCGATGGCTTCGGACGCATTCAGCAGGAGATTCCATAAAATCTGCCGCAGGTGAACCGGGTCCATTTCGACCCAGATGTCGGGCACCAACCGGCGCTCGATGACAATCCTTCCGCTGCAGGCGCCGTCCTTTTCGAACAGCACCAGAATTTCCTCCAGCGCTTTGTCCAGCTTTATTTTTTCCAGATTTCCCCTGGGCGGCCTGGCAAACATCAGGAAATCACTCACCAGCGAGTTCAAGCGGTCCGTCTCCCTCAAAACGATTTGCATCAACTTGTAATTTTCTGAATTGTAGGCCATCTCCTCCTGCAGCATCTGGATGGAACCCGCCAGAGACGCCAGCGGATTTTTTATCTCGTGGGCCAGACCGGCCGCCATCTCGCCCATGGAGGCCAGCTTCTCCACCCGTTTGACATGTTCCTCCATGTCTTTGAGCTCTCCCCTGGTGCGCCTCGTCTGCTCGGCCAAAAATCCACTCAAAAAGGCCACGGCAAAACAGGCCAGCACCGTGAAAATAATCTTGTACAGAATCCGGCTCCATTCATATTCCATCGCCAGCGGGTTGTTTTCCAGGCCGTAAGGGTTCAACACGCCGTAATATTCCAGCAAAATCATGGCGCAGTACTGCAAACCGCAAAAAAAAGCCATGAACATGCTGCCGCGCCGGTGAATCAGGACACTCGAATAGATGATCACCAGAAGGTACAGAAAACTGAAAAAACTCGAATAGCCGCCGGTGACGAAAACGATCATCGTCACCACAACCGTATCCACGGCGATCTGAACGATTGCAAACAGCAGCACGCGCTTGATTCTGGGCAATATGATCGCATAGATTAATGACAGAATGAGTGTGCAGGCGATCAGGACGTACAGGACCAGGAGTGACTGGGAAAAGGGGGAGGCATCCTCGCTGAGCTGCAGGATGACGGTTGATCCCAGAAGAATGGAGGTGAATAAAATTCGGAAAAGGATCAGCGGCTGCAGCTTCGGGCGAAGGTCCCCTTCCGGCTTAGTCTTCTTAAAATTCATACCCAACCCGGACAGTCCGGAATCGAATATCCAATGATTTCCTAATCTGCGCTTGTCGAGGTTTAGGAATTAATATCCAATTTCCAATGATCACGATTACCAAACACGGCAGGACATTGATTGTTGGATATTGGATATTCCGGCTTACCCCCAGCGACGGGGTTTCTTTTGTCAGCCGGTGATTAGACAGCGCCGGCCATCTTGAAAATCGGCAGATACATGGCCACCACCAGGGCACCGATGACGGTTCCCAAAAACACCATCATGAACGGTTCGATCATGGATGTCAGGTTCTCCACGGCCTGATCGACTTCGTCGTCATAAAAATCGGCGATCTTACCCAACATCGCATCGAGGGCTCCCGTAGCTTCTCCAACGGCAATCATCTGGCACACCATCGGCGGAAACACACCGGTAGCCTGCAGGGGATCAGCCATGGTCTGCCCTTCCGCAATGGCGGAACGAACATTGTAAATGGACCTTTCGATGGTCTTGTTCCCCGACGTTTTTGCCACAATGTCCAACGCTTCCAGAATGGCTACACCGCTGGAAAGCATGGTTCCCATGGTCCTGGTGAATTTTGCCACAGCCACTTTTCTCAGCAATATGCCGAAAATAGGCAGCTTGAGGAGCATGGCATCGACGGTGATGCGGCCCCGGTTCGTGCGGTAATACCTTCGGAAGGCAAAAATAAACAACACCAGTGCAATGATGAGATAAAGGATCTTGTCTTTTACAAATTCACTTATTGACACGACGATTTTTGTCGGCGTCGGGAGATCGCCGCCCAACCCCTCGAACATCTCCTCGAAGACCGGAATGACAAACACCAGAATGACGCCCACCACCAGTACGGCCACGATGATCGTAATGATCGGGTAGGTCATGGCGCCCTTCACCTGCCCCTTGAGCTTGGCCGCCTTCTCCATATAGGCGGACAGGCGGCGCAGAATCGTGTCCAGGATGCCGCCGGCTTCACCCGCAGCGACCATATTGACGAACAACTCATCGAAATGTTTGGGATATTTCCTCAAGGCTTCCGCCAGGGTCTGCCCTCCCTCCACCGATTCCTTTATCTTTTTGAGCATTATCTTGAATGTTTTGTTTTCCTGCTGAGCCTGGAGAATCTCCAGGCACTGGATAATGGGCAGGCCAGCGTCTATCATCGTGGAAAACTGCCGGCAGAAAACGATGATGTCCTTTTCCTTGACCGGAGGCTGCAAGAAGGCCACATTTTCGAAAAGGTCTTTCGGTTTTTTCTTTATTTTGGTGGGTGTAATCCGCAGTTTGTTCAAGTGGCTTCTGACAGCATCTTCATTGGGAAGATCGATTTCACCTTTCTGTACATCGTTGTTTCTGTTTTTCCCTACCCAAAGATAGACCGGCATAACATTCCCCCTGGTATAGATGTCTTAATAGGTGAGTCGGAAATTATTACCATAATATAACCCGAACGACAATAGTTTTCGGAATTTATTCTTTGCGTTGCTGCGCTTTTACGTATATGGGTATCCTTGTTTAATCTCTTGATCGGGCAATTAAAATATGATCTGCTTCGCTTTTCGCCGGCGTTGCAGACGCCTGCGGTACGGCAATATGAAAAGCATGCTGCCATCTCGATGGTAATGGAAAAGGGATCCCACCACCATGGGTAGAGACAAGGGGCTGACGGTCATCACCACCCACATCAATGCGGATTTTGATGCACTGGCCTCCATGCTGGCCGCGCAAAAGCTCTACCCCGACTCCCTGGTCGTCTTTCCCGGTTCCCAGGAAAAAAATCTGCGCAATTTTTTCATTCAATCCATGGTGTACCTGCTGAATATCGCCAATGTAAAAGATATTGATTTCAAAAGGATAGAAAGGCTGGTCCTGGTGGACACGCGGCAGCCCAACCGCATCGGAAAATTTTCCGGCATTCTCGACAGGGCCGGACTGGACATTCATATCTACGATCACCACCCGCATATGGAAAACGATATAGAAGGAACCCACATGGTTCTGGAACGGCTCGGAGCCACCGTGACCATTCTCGTGGAAATTCTCAAGAAAAAAGAGATCGACATATCTCCCGACGAAGCCACCATCATGTGCCTGGGCATCTATGAGGATACCGGATCGTTCACCTTCCCTTCCACCACCCAAAACGATTTTATCGCCGCCTCCTTTCTGTTGTCCAGGGGCGCCAACCTGAACATGATCGCCAACCTGATCGCCCGCGAAATCAGCCCTGAACAGATCGGCATTCTCAACGACATGATCCAGGCCTCCACCAGCCGCAACATCAATGGTGTCGACGTGGTGTTGACCACCGTATCCACCGACCGCTATGTTCCCGATTTCGCTTTCCTGGTCCACAAAATGGTCAAAATGGAAGACCTGGATGCCATTTTCGCCATCGCCCTCATGGAAAACAAGGTTTACGTCGTGGCCCGCAGCCGCATACCAGAAGTCGATGTGGGTGTCATCGTCACCGCCCTGGGAGGGGGGGGACATGCCTACGCCGCAGCAGCGACCATCAAGGATATGACCCTGGCACAGACCGAACAGCGACTTTTGGACATCCTCTACAGCAAGATTCAATCCAGGCGACTCGCCAAACACCTCATGTCCTCGCCGCCCATCACGGTTCGGGCGGATGTGTCCTGCCGGGAAGCCGGCGAGCTCATGACCCGCTACAATATCAACGCCCTGCTGGTCACGGAGAAAGAGGGAGGGCAACTGGTCGGGTTCATCTCCAGGCAGGTTATCGAAAAAGCCCTTTACCACAAGCTGAAGCAGGTTCCGGTACGCGAGTATATGACCACGGAGATGGTGTCCGTCGCACCCGAAGCGGACATGCTCGAAGTTCAGGAAAAAATCATCGAACACAAGCAGCGTATCCTTCCGGTCATAGAGGGCGATGCAATTATCGGTGTGGTGACCCGCACCGACCTGCTCAATATCCTCGTAAGGCGTAAAAACCGGCGTGCCATCGGCCCGAACGAGCTGCCCGAAAAGCTGGAACACGCCCGCACACGCAACATCTCCAACTTCATGCAAGAGCGTATCGGTCCGTTTCTTCTGGATTTGTTGCGGGAAATAGGGGAAACCGCCGACGAAATCGGATGCAACGCCTACGTCGTCGGCGGATTTGTACGCGACCTGTTTCTCTATCGCTCCAACGAAGACATCGATATCGTCATCGAAGGTGACGGCATCGCCTTTGCAAAAAAGTTTGCCGGGCAAAAGAACGCCCGGGTCCACGCCTATGCCAAATTCGGCACCGCAGTCATCACCTTCCCTGACGGCTTCAAAATCGATGTGGCATCCGCACGCCTCGAGTATTACAAATTTCCGGCCGCTCTGCCTGTGGTCGAGACAAGCTCCATCAAACTGGATCTTTTCCGCAGGGATTTTACCATGAACACGCTGGCCATACGGTTAAACGCCGGCAAATTCAGCACATTGATCGACTTTTTCTCCGCTCACAAGGACATCAAGGAAAAGGTTATCCGCGTCCTGCACAACCTCAGTTTCGTGGAGGACCCCACCCGGGTGTTTCGCGCGCTGCGCTTCGAACAGCGCTTTGGTTTCACCATCGGTAAACTGACCACCGGCCTCATCGAAAATGCGGTGAAAATGGATTTCTTCAAACGGCTGAGCGGCCGCCGGGTATTTACGGAGTTGCGACTGATCCTGGAGGAGGACAACCCCACGCCGACCATTGAGCGGCTGCAGGACTACAACCTGCTCAAGGTGATCCACCCCTCGATAAAAGCGGACAATGAATTGTTTTCACTGCTCAATTCAACCAGGAAGGTCATTGCATGGCACGATTTGCTTTTTCTGAAGGAATCCTATATAAAATGGGCCGTTTATTTTATGGCCCTGATCCGGAACTGTGACAGAAAAACCTCGCAAGATATCTGCCAGCGCCTCGAACTGGCACCGCGGTACCGAAAAATCTTCACCAGGGAACGGTTCCAGGCCGAAAGAATACTCTACTCGCTGGAAAAAAATACCAGGCTCGACAACAGCACCCTCTACGACAGCCTATCGGTCTTGAAAATAGAACTGATTCTCTACCTCATGGCCTGTACGCGGTTCCAGAGGGTCAAGCGGGCAATATCGAACTATGTGACCAATTTGAGGGATGTACGCATTACCGTCACGGGCAAGGACCTGATGAAATTGGGACTGAAACCGGGACCCGTTTACAGGGAGATCATGTCGGCCGTCATGACGGCCCGCTTGAACGGCAAGCTCGAAACCCGCCAGGACGAACTGCGGTTTGCAAAGGAGTTTCTGGCCGCCAAAAAATCTTGAAATCGTAAGA
>Ga0316576_10000446_pt1 | contig 19244 bp, 25 predicted proteins | sample S0NA_FD_203075 | JGI IMG/M metagenome (GOLD analysis project Ga0316576, IMG submission 203075) | Rhizosphere microbial communities from salt marsh grasses in Alabama, United States - S0-2_050615r3r5 | ecosystem: Host-associated > Plants > Roots > Rhizosphere | place: USA: Alabama | collected... | reverse complement strand
GTCCAGAGCGGGCCGTACACCGGCTTCGAGGTCGAGCTCGTCGAGGCCGCCGCGTCCCGGCTCGGCCTCGAGGTGCAGTGGGTCGACGTCCCCTTCGCCGACGTGCTCACGACCGTGACCGACGGCGAGGTCGACATGGGTGCGGCGAGCATCACCGTCACCGACGAGCGGGCGGCCGAGGTCGACTTCGTCACCTTCTTCGCCACCGGCACCCAGTGGGCCGCCGCCCAGCCCAACACCCTCGGTGTCACGCCCAACAACGCCTGCGGGGCCAGGGTCGCCGTCCAAGCCGGCACGGTGCAGGAGGAGGACGTCACGCAGCGGTCGGCGCGGTGCGAGCAGGCCGGACGGGACCCCATCGACGTGCGGACGTTCGAACGCCAGGACGAGGCCACGGCTGCCGTGCTGGCCGGGGTGGCCGACGCGTTCGTGGCCGACCAGCCGGTCGTGACCTGGGCCATCCAGCAGGCCGGCACCGCCGGCAGCGCCGCCGGGACGGTCACCGGGCGGATCGCGTTCGCCGGCAGCCCGTACGACGTCGAGCCGTACGGCTGGGCATTCGACCCGCAGGACTCGGCGCTGGCCGAGGCGATGCTGGCGGCGCTGCAGGACGTCGCCGCGGACGGTGACTACCTCGACATCCTCGACCGGTGGGGGGTGGCGGACGGGGCGCTGCCCGCCGACGAGCTGGTGCGTGTGCCCTGACCCCCGTCGCCGGGCGACGCTCAGCGGCGTGCGACCCCGTCGCGGCGGGCCTGGTCGGCGACCGCGGCGGCGATCGCCGGGGCGACCCTGCGGTCCAGCGCTGTGGGGATGATGAAGTCCGGCGCGAGCCGGTCGGCGACCAGGTCGGCGAGCGCGCGGGCAGCGGCCACGTTCATGCCCGGGGTGATCCGGCTGGCCCGGACCGCGAGCGCGCCGCGGAACACCCCGGGGAAGGCCAGCACGTTGTTGATCTGGTTGGGGTAGTCCCCACGACCCGTCGCCACCACCCGGGCGTGGGCCGCAGCGACCTCCGGTGCCACCTCGGGTCGAGGGTTGGCCATCGCGAAGATGATCGCGTCCCGGTTCATGCCTGCCAGTGCCCGCTCGCCGATGGTCGCGCCGGACAGGCCGACGAGGGCGTCTGCCCCACGCAGCGCCGTGGCGATGTCGCCCTGCAGGCCCGCACGGTTCGTCAGGGCGGCCAGCTCGGCCTTGTGCAGGGGTAGGTCGGGGCGCTCGGCGTGGATGAGACCCTGCCGGTCCACCACTCGGATCTCCCCGACGCCGGCCTCGTGGAGGATCCTGGCGACGGCGACGCCGGCGGCGCCGGCTCCGGAGATGACCACCGTGGTGTCCAGCACCTGCCGCCCGGTGAGGGTGAGAGCGTTGACGAGGGCCGCCAGCACGACGATCGCCGTGCCGTGCTGGTCGTCGTGGAACACCGGGATGGACAGCCGCTGCTGCAGCCGGGTCTCGATCTCGAAGCAGCGTGGCGCGGAGATGTCCTCGAGGTTGATTCCGCCGAAGGACGGCTCGAGGCGTGCCACGGTCTCGACGATCTCGTCGACGTCCGTGGTGTCCAGGCACAGCGGCACGGCGTCCACCCCGCCGAACTCCTTGAGGACGATGACCTTGCCCTCCATCACGGGCATGGCCGCCCGGGGGCCGAGGTCGCCCAGCCCCAGCACCGACGTGCCGTCGGTCACGACGGCGACGCAGCCGCCCACCCAGGTGTAGTCGTAGAGAAGGTCGGGCTCGGCCGCGATGGCCTCGCAGACGGTGGCGACCCCGGGCGTGTATGCCGCCGTCAGGTCGTCGCGGTCGGCCAGCGGGACCGTCGAGCGGACCTCCATCTTCCCGCGCTCGTGCAGCGCGAGCACCGGGTCGTCGTCGTGCGGTGGCGACGGACGCAGCGGATCGATCGGATCGGCGGGCACACACGCTCCCCGGGAGTGGTCGAGGTCGATGCTCCCACACGCCCCGCCCGACAGCGGCCGCGCCGACCTCCTGCTGTGCTCGTGCTCGCCCCCGGACGGCTCCGGGTCGCTACAGCGCTGTCGGTCGCGGCCACAGCCGGGCGCGCACGACCCCGAGGACGTCCCGGTCCGGGACCGCCCCCAGCGACCAGGAGTCGACTCCGGCTCGTGGGTTGTCCCGTTCCACCCACCAGCCCGCCGGGTCGCGGTGGACCGCCCGCTTGACGGCGGTCGTCCCGTCCGGCAGGCGCACGACGACCACGGACCCCGGACGCACCCCGGCGCGACGGTCGAGCAGGAGCAGGTCCGCCTCCTGCAGCGTCGGGCGCATCGACGCCCCGTGCACGCGGGCCAGCGCCCACCGTCTCGGCCGGGCGGGCACGGTCGTGCCGCGGTAGGGTCGCAGCATGCATCGACGCATCACGAGCATCCTGCCGGTCCTGCACGTCCACGCCCACTGCGACCTGCCCTGCGGGGTCTACGACCCGGCGCAGGCCCGGATCGAGGCGCAGTCGGTCAAGGCGTGCATGGAGAAGTACCACGCCTCCGACGACCCGGTCTTCCGGGAGCGCGCGGTGAGCATCAAGGAGCAGCGGTCCCACCTGGTCAAGGAGCACCTGTGGGTGCTGTGGACCGACTACTTCAAGCCCCCGCACTTCGAGGCCTACCCCCAGCTGCACCAGCTGTTCAACGACGCGACGAAGCTGGCCGGCGCCGCCGGGACCAAGGGCAGCAACGACCCCGCCGTCGCCGATGACCTGCTGGCGAAGATCGACGAGATCGCAGAGATCTTCTGGGCCACGAAGAAGGCCTGAGCCTCCGCCCGGCCCGGCCCGGGGACGAGGGGGCCGTCGCGCAGCTCGTGCGCGAGCTGGCCACCTACGAGAAGGCCGCCGACTCGGTGGAGTCGACGGCCGACGACCTGCGGGAGGCGCTGTTCGCCGCGCACCCCCAGGTCTTCGCCGAGGTCGCCGAGGCGGACGGGGCGCTCGTCGGCTTCGCCCTGTGGTACGTGACGTTCTCCACCTGGACGGGGCGGCACGGGATCTGGGTGGAGGACCTCTACGTCCGACCGTCCCACCGCGGGCGTGGCATCGGAAGGGCTCTGCTGTCGCGTCTGGCCGCCGAGGCCGCGCGCCGCGGGTACCGTCGGCTCGAGTGGTGGGTGCTGGACTGGAACACGCCCGCGCTGAGGTTCTACCAGTCAGTGGGAGCGACGCCGATGACCGAGTGGACGGTGCACCGGGTGGACGGGGAGTCGTTGCGGCGGCTCGCCGAGGAGGCGTCGGGATGACCGCCGCGCAGGAGTGGGGCCCGTTCGAGCTGCGGGTGCCGGCCCGGTCCTCGTCCATCGGCGTCGTCCGCAGCCTGGCGGCCACCGTGGCGACCCGGCTGGACCTCGACCTCGACCACATCGAGGACGTCCGCCTCGCGGTGAGCGAGGCGTGCTCGCTGCTGGTCCCGCAGGCGTCCGAGGACGCCCAGCTGACGCTCGTGCTGACAGCCGACGCGTACACCCTGACCGCCACGCTGTCCGTGCCGACCGCCTCGCCCACCGCGCTGGCCCCCGAGTCCTTCGCCTGGACCGTGCTGCACGCGCTCACCGACTCCGCCCGGAGCACCTCCGAAGGGGGGCGCACGACGGTCCGGCTGACGTTCACCCGCGCGGAGGAGGTTGCCGGGGCCGACCCGGGGTGAGGCATGACCGAGCGCCGGGACCGTAGCAACGAGCTGTTCGCCCAGCTCACGGCGCTGCCTGCCGACGATCCCCGCCGTGCGCAGGTGCGAGACGAGCTGGTGTCCCTGCACGCCGGGCTCGCCTACGCCGTGGCCCGCCGGTTCGGCCGCCGCGGGGAGCACGACGAGGACGTCGCCCAGGTGGCGATGCTCGGGCTCGTCAAGGCCGTCGACCGGTTCGACCCGTCCCGGGAGGTGGAGTTCTCGACGTTCGCCACCCCGACGATCCGGGGGGAGGTGCGTCGGTACTTCCGCGACTCCTCGTGGGCGGTGCACGTCCCCCGGGGGGTACGAGAGCTCGCCGTGCAGGTCCCCGCAGCCGCCGAGGAGCTGTCGGCACGGCTGCACCGGTCCCCGCGTCCGAGCGAGATCGCCGCGCACCTCGGGGTCGACACCGAGCGTGTCATGGACGCCCTCGACGCCGCGGAGGCCTACTCGACCGTCCCCCTGGACAGCCCGGTGGCCGACGGCCGTCCCCTCAGCGACTCGCTCGGGCAGCACGACGCGGCCTTCGACCGCGTGGACGAGCGGGAGGCGCTACGGCCTCTCGTCGCCGCCCTGCCCGAGCGGGAGCGGACCATCCTCATGCTGCGATTCTTCGAGGAGATGTCCCAGTCCCAGATCGCCGAGCAGGTCGGTGTGTCGCAGATGCACGTCTCCCGCCTGCTCGCGCGCACGCTGACCAGCCTGCGGGAGGGGCTGGCCGAGGCCGCCGACCCGGCCGTGTCGTAGGTGCGACCCGGCCGGACCTCACACCCGGCCGAACGCCTCCCGGCCGCTCGGCGACAGCAGTACCACCAGGGCGCCCAGCGCCAGCCCAGCGAGCACGACGGCGCCGAGCCACCACCCCGCGGCCACCATGGTCCCCGCCAGGAGCAGCCCGATGAGCTGGAGGAACACCGCCGGGCCGAACGCCCCGCGGACCCCTCGCCACACGAGGACCGCGAGCACCGCCACGGCGATGCCCACGACGAGGAAGTAGGCGGCCGTGCCCGTGGCCACGTCCACCCGCACCGCCTGCCCGGCCAGCACCCCGCTCTCCTGCCAGACCGCCACCCCGACCATCGCGACCGCCTCCACCGCCACGACCGATCCGGCGACGCGGGGAGGGTCGAGCCTCGTCGGGCTGTCCTCTGCCACGACTGCCGAGCCTAGGCCCGATACGCTCGCGGCTCGTGCGCGCCGTCGTCGTGGTCAACCCGAACGCGACCACGGTGCGGCACGCCAGCCGCGAGGTGCTCGTCGCCGCTGTCGCCAGCGCCGCCGACGTCACCGTCCTCACCACCACCCACCGACACCACGCCCTGGAGATCGCGGCGCAGGCCAGGGACGACGGCGTCGGGGCCGTGATCGCCTACGGGGGCGACGGGACGGTCAACGAGGTCGTGAACGGGGTGCTGCACGCCGGACCGGGGCCACAGGTCCCGCTGGTGGGAGTGGTCCCGGCCGGCAGCGCCAACGTCTTCGCCCGGAACCTGGGGCTGCCCGCCGACCCGGTGCGAGCCACCGAGCGCCTGCTGCGGGCGCTGGCCCGTCCCGCCCGGTCCCGCACGATCGGGCTGGGCCGCGCCAACGGCCGCTGGTTCACCTTCAACGCCGGTCTCGGCCTGGACGCCGACTCGGTGCACGGCGTCGAGCAGGCGCGACACCGTGGCAAGCGGGCCACGAGTGGGCTGTACCTGCGCTCGGCCGTGCGTGCCTACCTCGCCAGCGACCGAGCGGTACCCCTGGTCACGGCCGAGCTCCCCAGGGGCGAGCTGACCCCGGAGATGTTCCTGGCCTTCGTCACGAACAGCTCGCCGTGGACCTACCTCGGCCGGGTCGGCGTGCGGACCGCCCCCCGGTCCTCGTTCGACGCGGGCCTCGACCTCGTCGGCGCGACCAGCCTGAGCATCGTCCGCCTGGCCAAGCACGCCGGGGAGGTGCTGCTCACCCGCCGGGGGGTTCGTGGGCCCGACACGGTCCACCGGCACGACCTGCCCTGGCTGACCCTGCACGCGGCTGCCCCGGTCAGCGTGCAGGTCGACGGTGAGTACCTGGGCACCACGCAGCACCTGGAGTGTGTGGCGGTCCCCCGCGCGCTGGGCGTGCTCGCCTGATGTGACTTTTCCGGCGCGAGGACTGACATTCGTGAAGGGATTCACATACACTGGCATGGAGGTCGCCGACCCCCTCACGGGTCGGCGATACGCCTGCGTGTGAGGAGTTTGTGGACATGGACTGGCGCCACCGTGCTGCCTGCCGGGACGAAGACCCTGAGCTCTTCTTCCCCATCGGCAACACCGGCCCGGCCCTTCTCCAGATCGAGGAGGCCAAGGCGGTGTGCCGCCGCTGCGAGGTCCGCGACGCCTGCCTCCAGTGGGCCCTGGACACCGGCCAGGATGCCGGGGTCTGGGGCGGCATGAGCGAGGACGAGCGGCGGGCCCTGCGCCGACGCAACGCCCGGGCGGCCCGTAGCCGCGCCGCCCGCTCCTAACCAGCCGCGCCGACGGGCACGGTGAGCTCGGCCCTGGTACCCGGCTCGGTGCGGACGAGCGAGAACTCCCCACCGCGGTCGCGGACCAGCGTCGTGACGATCCGCAGGCCCAGGCTCTCCCCGGAGTAGGGGTCGAGGTCGCTGGGCAGCCCCCATCCGTCGTCGTGGACGTGCAGGGTCAGCGAGTGCTCGTCGCGGTGCGCCCCCACGACGACCGTCCCCGACCGGTTCGCCAGCCCGTGCTCGAAGGCGTTCTGGAGCAGCTCGGCCACCGCCATCGCCACCGGTGTGGCCAGCTCGGCGGGCACCCTTCCGGCCCGTCCGTGTCGCTCCACCCTCGCGCCGTCCCCGTGGGCGCCGACCTCGACCGCCATGGCGGCGAGCCGGTCCAGCACGTCGTCGAGGTCGACGTCCTCGTCGGTCCGCTCGGCCAGCATCTCGTGGACGACGGCGATCGCGCGGACCCGCTGCACCGCCTCCCGCAAGGCCGAGGCCGCGGTGGGGTCGCCGACGCGACGCGACTGCAGACGCAGCAGGGAGGCGACCGTCTGCAGGTTGTTCTTCACCCGGTGGTGGATCTCTCGGATCGTGGCGTCCTTGGTGAGCAGCTCCTGGTCCCGTCGCCGCAGCTCGGTCACGTCGCGGACCAGCACGATCGCACCGGTCGGGACCCCGCCGGGGTCCAGGGGGATCACCCGCACGGCCAGCGTGGCCGTCGCCGAGGCGATCTCCACCCGGCGTGGCCGCTCGCCCCGGAGCAGGGTCTCCACGCCCTCGTCCACGGGCAGGTCGGTCGGGCTGTCGGCCAGCTCGCGGGCCACCGCCCCCAGCCGGTGCCCGAGGAGGTCGCCGACCAGACCGAGCCGCCGGAAGGCCGACATCGCGTTAGGGCTGGCAAAGCTCACCTCGCCCTCCGCATCCACGCGCAGCAGGCCGTCGCCGACCCGCGGGGCCCCTCGCCGGGTGGGCCCGACCTCCCCCTGCGGGAAGCGCCCCTCGGCGATCATCCGGGCCAGCATCCCGGCGGCCTCCAGGTAGACCAGCTCGAGCCGGCTCGGCGTGCGTGCGGCCACGAGGTTCGTCGTGCGGCTGACCACCCCGATGACCCGACCGCCGCGCACCACGGGGATCGCCTCGACCCGCACCGGGACGGCGTCCCACCACTCGGGGTCGGAGTCCCGCCGGATCCGGCCGGTCTCCAGCGCGGCGTCGACGAGCGGGCGGCGGCCCACCTCCATGGTCCGACCGACGAGGTCGTCACCGTACGATGTGGGGGCCGTCGTGGGACGCACCTGGGCAGCGGCGACGTACCCGGCGCCGTCTGCCCGCGGCAGCCACAGCACGAGGTCGGCGAAGGAGAGGTCGGACAGCAGGTGCCACTCGCCGAGCAGCGCCATCACCCACCGCAGGTCGTCCTCGAGCAGCGACGTGTGCTGCCGCACCAGGTCGCCGACGGACACCACGGCGACCAGCCTAGGAGCGGGTCCCGGTGACGGCTGCGACGGCGTCGAGGTGGGAGGACGTGCTCGCGCAGGGCTGCCCGGCCCCCCCGGAGTCCGAGAGGTCGCAGGCCGCGACGGCACTCGTCGCCGCGCTCTCCGACCCGGACCGTCGTACTCGCGAGGTGCTGGCCCCGACGATCCTGTCTACCTGGGTCCTCGCCGGGACGTTCGACGACCTGCTCCCCGGCCTCGGGGACGGCCTGCTCGCCGGTCTCACCCCGGCCCGGATGTCTGCCCCCGGCATGGCCGAGGTCGACCGCGACCTCGCCCTGCACGGCCGCTGCGGCCGAGCCCGAACCCTGTCCGCCGTGCTCGCCCGCGAGAATGCCGTGCACCGGGTGACCCGCGAGCACCTGCTCATGTGGGCGGACCGGAGCGTCACCTGGTTGCTCCACGAGCGAGACACCCGTCCGGCCACCCCGCACGGGCCGGCCGACGCGGTCGCCTGCGGCGCGGAGCTGCTCGCCGCCCTGGCGGGCAGCTCCCGGCTCGGCGCCGAGGAGCTGCTCGTGCTGCTCGACGTGGTGAGCGAGCGGGCCGCGGCCCCCAGTGCCGTCCCTCTGTCCCCCTCGCAGGCCGACGCGCTCGCGCTCGCCGCGTCCGCGGTGCTCGGCCGCGACCTCGTGGGCCTGGAGGCGACCGAGGGCTGGGTCGATCGGCTGGCAGCCACGGCGGCCGGGCAGACGGCTCCGTCCGGCCCCGAGGGCTTCCCGCGCGCCGGTGCGCTGGCCGTGCTGGCTGCCCTGCACACCCAGCTGGTGCTCGGCGTGGCCGGGGGGACGCCCCAGCCCCGCGACCGCGGCGACCTCGTGCTCGCCGTCCAGGCCGGCCTGCGCCGCGCCGCCCCGTGGCTGTACCGCTCCCCCGGTGCCGACCCGGTCGGTAGGTTCGACGGGTGAGCTCCCCCGACACCCCCACACCGCTGGGCGGTCACGCGGGCATGCTGGCCCTCGCCGCAGCACGCGGGTACGGCATCGACACGCTGTTCACCCTCTCCGGGGCGCACATCTTCCCGTTCTACGACGCCGCGGTGACCGCGCAGCCGCCGGTGCGGCTGGTCGACGTCCGGCACGAGCAGAGCGCGGTGTTCGCCGCCGAGGCGGCGGCGAAGGTGACGCGGCGCCCCGGACTGGCCGCGGTGACCGCCGGTCCAGGCGTGACCAACGCGATCAGCGCCGTGACGCAGGCCCAGGCGTCCGGCGTGCCGCTGCTGGTGCTGGGGGGCCGGGCACCGGCGTTCCGCTGGGGCACCGGCGCCCTGCAGGAGCTCGACCACCCGCCGCTGCTGGCCCCGGTCACGAAGGCGGCGATGACGGCCGGGACGGCCGAGCAGGTGTACCCCACGGTGGCGGAGGCCCTGCGGATCGCGGCGATGCCGCACCGCGGCCCCACGTTCGTCGACGTCCCCATGGACCAGCTGTTCAGCCACGCGACCGCCACGCTGGAGCCACCGACCGTGCTCGACCCGGTCCCGCCCGACCCCGACGCGGTCGCCACGGTCGCCGGCCTGCTCGCCGCTGCCCAGCGCCCCGTCCTCGTCGTCGGCTCGGACGTCTGGATGGACGGGGCGGAGGACGCGCTGCGTTTCCTCGTGGAGGTCACCGGAGTGCCAGTGGTGCCCAACGGGATGGGCCGCGGCATCCTGCCCGGCGGGCACCCAGCGCTGGTGAGCAAGGCACGGTCGGTGGCCTTCGGCTCCGCCGACCTCGTCCTCGTCGTCGGGGCCCCGCTGGACTTCCGGCTGCAGTACGGGTCGTTCGGGCCGGCCGACGCCCCCGCCCAGGTCGTCCACCTCGCCGACGCGCCCTCGCAGGTGGCCACGCATGTGACGCCGGCGGCCTCCGCCGCCGGTTCCCTCGCGGTGGTCCTCGACGAGGTGCGTGAGGCCTGGAGCCGGCAGTCCTCCCACGCCGACACGCAGCCCTGGCGCGACCACCTGGCGTCCGCTGTCGCCGAGGCGCAGCAGCGCGACCGGCAGCTGCTCGCCGCGGACGCGGAGCACGGCATCCACCCGGCCAGGGTCTACGGGGCGCTGCTGCCGATGCTGTCTGAGGACTCCGTCGTCGTGGCCGACGGCGGCGACTTCGTCTCCTGGGCGGGCAAGTTCGTCGAGCCGATGCAGCCCGGTGGCTGGCTGGACCCCGGGCCCTACGGCTGTCTCGGCGCCGGACTCGGCGCGGCGCTCGGGGCCGCGGTCGCTCGTCCCGGCGCACCCGTGGTCGTACTCCTCGGCGACGGGGCGGCAGGGTTCGCCCTGGCCGAGCTCGACACGCTCGTCCGGCACGGGGTGCCGGCGCTCGTGGTGGTGGGCAACAACGGTGCCTGGGGCTTGGAGAAGCACCCCATGCGCATGCTCTACGGCTACGACGTCGTGGCCGACCTTCGTCGCGACAGCCGCTACGACCTGGTGAGCGAGGCCCTGGGGGGCGGCGGGGAGACGGTGGCCGACGCCGCCGACCTGCCGGCGGCGCTGCGTCGCGGGCTGGACTCGCGCGGGCCCTACGTCGTCAACGTCCTGCTCGACCCCGAAGTGGCCTACCCCCGCCGGACGACCGGGGTGTAGTCAGCCGAGGCGGGAGAGGAACCGGTCCCGGTCGACCACGACCCGGGTCACGCGCCCGTGCCCCACGAGGCGTCGGTCCGCGGGGTGCTCCGCGGTGACCTCGAAGTGAAGGGTGCGCCCGTCGACGTGCACGAGCACGGCGCGCACGACCACCTTGTGCCCCACGGGGGTGGCGTGCACGTGGTCGATCTCCACCCGGGTCCCGACCGAGGTCATGGGCCCTGGCAGCACCCCGGCGACCGCGGCGACGGTCGCCTGCTCCGCCAACGCCAGCAGCCTCGGGGTCGCGAGCACCGCGACGTCACCCGAGGCGTACGCGATCGCGGTGTCCGCCTCACCGACCTCGTGCATGACCTCTGCGGTCCTGCCCACTGCCGTCTCGTCGATGACCACGGCCGCCTCCTCCCTCGCCCAGGCTCAGCCTAGGACGACGAGCACGTCGCCGGAGTGCACGACATCCCCGACCGCGACCCCCACCTCGGTCACCAGGCCCCCGACCTCGCAGGCAACGGGGATCTCCATCTTCATCGACTCCAGCAGCACCACCGGCTCCCCGGCGCGCACGCTGCGTCCGGCCTCGGCGAGCACCTCGAGGACCTGGCCGACCATCTCGGCACGCACGACCTCGGTCATGCGGCTAGGGGACGTCCTGACCGGTGGCGATGACGTGGATGCGCTGCTGGACCCGGACCCGTAGCGCATCGGGGGCGTGCTCGTGCCCACAGCAGCGCATGAGGGCGGCGCGGATCACCGACTGGAGCTCCTCCATCTGCAGCCCGAAGGACTCCAGGCACGGCTCGCACTCCACGAGGTGCTGCTCGATCGAGGCGTAGGTGAGGCTCGTGCCCTCGCTCAGCGTGTGGTCGAGGAAGGTCGTCACCCGGGCCAGCACCTCGGCGCAGTCGACCTCGTGCGGGTTGCCGCAGCTCATGCCTCCTCCTCCCGGCCGAGCAGGCCACGCTCGCGCGCGTAGTCGTCGAGCAGCGCCCGGAGCTGCTTGCGTCCGCGGTGCAGCCGTGACATCACGGTGCCGATCGGGGTGCCCATGATCTCGGCGATCTCCTTGTAGGCGTACCCCTCGACGTCGGCGTAGTAGACCGCCATCCGGAAGTCCTCCGGCAGGGCCGCCAACGCCTCCCGGATGTCCTTGTCGGGCAACCGCTCCAGCGCCTCGACCTCGGCTGACTTCAGCCCACCGGAGGTGTGGGCCTCCGCCCGCGCCATCTGCCAGTCCTCGACGTCGTCGGTGTTGGCCTGCTGCGGCTCCCGCTGCCGCTTGCGGTAGCTGTTGATGAACGTGTTCGTCAGGATGCGGTGCAGCCAGGCCTTGAGGTTGGTCCCGTCGGTGTACTGGTGGAACGACGCGAAGGCCTTCGCGAACGTCTCCTGGACGAGGTCCTCGGCGTCGGCCGGGTTGCGCGTCATGCGCAGCGCCGCGCCGTAGAGCGAGTCCAGGTGCTCCAGGGCGTCGCGCTCGAATCGGGCGGCCCGCTGCTCGGCGGTCTCGGCGGAGGCACTCGCGGCAGGGCTCACGGGCACCCAGCGTAACGACGCCGAGCCCCCGGTGCTCTCGGGCGCAAGCGTGGCCAGCAGCACCGGCAGCCTCCTCTCCCATCACCTGCGTGCGGGTCAACACCAGGCAGCCGCCCGCGATTCCCCAGGGCGGACCGTGCTCCTAGGCTGGGTGGGATGACCGACCGATCAGAGTTCCACGTCCTGCTCGCCGAGCAGATCGGGCACGAGTTCGCCGCCTCGCAGCAGTACGTCGCGATCGCGGTGTGGTGCGACCAGCAGGCGCTCCCGCAGCTGGCCCGGTTCTTCTACGCCCAGGCCCTCGAGGAGCGCAACCACGCGATGATGATCGTCCAGTACCTCATGGACATCGACGTCCCGGTGACCATCCCCGGGGTCCCGGAGGTGCGCAACGACTTCGAATCGATCCTCGCCCCGATCGAGCTGGCCCTGGGCCAGGAGAAGTCCGTCACCGAGCAGTTCCAGCGGCTCATCTCGACCGCCCGGCGCGAGGACGACTACCTGGGCGAGCAGTTCACGCACTGGTTCCTCAAGGAGCAGGTCGAGGAGGTGTCCTCGATGGCGACCCTGCTCCAGGTGGCCGAGAGGTGCGTGGCGAACCCGCTCCTGCTGGAGGACTACCTGGCCCGGGAGAGCGCCGCCGAGGGTGCCGACCCGACCGCGCCTCACCCGGCCGGCGGGGTGGTCTGAGCCAGTCGCACCAGGAAGTCCGCGACGGCCGCCACCACGACGGCCGGCCCCTTGCGCAAGGCGTGGTCGCCGGGCACGGGGACAACGGTCAGGTGCGGGGCGGGCGGGAACTCGTCGGGACGCCCGAACGGGTCGGTCTCGCCCTGGACGACGAGCGTCGGGACGCCGGACCCGAGCAGCTCGTCGACGCGGGTCCGCTCCGGCCTGCCGGGCAGGTGCAGCGGGAAGGCCAGCGCCACGACCGCGACCGCCTCGGTCCCGGCGGCTGTCCGGCAGGCCACCCGCGCACCGGCGCTGCGTCCGCCGACCACGAGCGGGAGGTCGGTGGGCAGGGTGGCGAGCACCTCCCGCCAGGCCGCGTCCAGACGTGGCGGCGGGGGGGCGATGCGTCGTCCCGCCACCCGCCAGGGCTGGTCGACGAGCACGACGCTGGTCCCGCCAGCAGGCAGGTCGCGGGCCAGCGCCTCGAGGTCGGGGCTGACGGTGTCGAGGGTGCCGCCGGCGCCGTGCCCGAGCACGAGCCTGAACAGCGGCCGGGCCGCGGGGTGCTCCCGCACCCGGGCAGGGCCCTGCGAGGTCGGCACCTCGTGGCTCACGGCTGCTCCGGCGGCAGGGGCTCGACCAGGTCCGGGCCGTTGTTCCGGACGTTGTTGACCGCCGTGCTCACCGGATACGCCTCCAGGTCCCCCGGCGCCGCCGGCACGAGAAGGTCCACCAGCGGATCTGCGTCGGTGCGCTCCGGGTCCAGCCAGGCCTGCCAGTCCTGCCGCTCGAGCAGCAGGGGAGCCCGGTCGTGGAGGCGCCCGGTGTCGTCCGGCGCGCTGGTCGTCAGCAGTGCCATGCTCGTCAGCCACGACGCAGGGTCCTGCGGGTCGGAGTCCGCCGGTCGCCAGAACTCGTAGATGCCGGCCAAGGCCAGGGACGCCCCGTCGCGCCGGTGGATGTAGAACGGCTGCTTCCTCGGCCGCCTCCCAGGCTCGACAGCGGCCGGGGTGTACCACTCGTAGTAGCCGTCGGCGGGGACCAGACAGCGCCGCCGGGCGAACGCCCGTCGGAAGGCCGGCTTGTGCGCCGCGGTCTCCAGCCGGGCGTTGATCATGCGGCTGCCGATGCCCGGGTCCTTCGCCCACGACGGCACCAGGCCCCAGCGCAGCACGCGCAGGGTCCGGTGCGGGGCGTCCTCGCCCCGGTGGGCGCGGGTGAGCACGGCGTAGACGTCCTTGGTCGGCGCCACGTTGTAGTCGGCGGGGAGCGGTTCGTCGACCTCCACCCGCTCGACCTCGAACTCCTCGACCAGGTCGTCGGCCGACCGACTAGCCGCGTAGCGCCCGCACATGCGCCCATTCTCGCGGCCGCCGCTGCGGGATGATGAGGGGCATGTGGCCCGCCCCGACCGCTCCGCGTCCCCTCGACGCGGTTGTCGAGGTCCCCACGTCGAAGTCCCTGATGGCGCGAGCACTCGTGGTCGCCGCGCTGGCCGAGGAGCCCACGGTCATCCACCGCCCGCTCGTGGCCCGGGACTCGCTGCTGATGGCCGAGGGGCTGCGGGGCCTCGGCGCAGCCGTCGACACCGGGATGGCCTGGACCGTCGTCCCGGGCCGGCCCACGGCACCGGCCCGCGTCGACTGCGGGCTGTCCGGGACGGTGATGCGGTTCCTGCCTCCGGTAGCGGCGCTCGGGGACGTCCCGGTCCACTTCGACGGAGACCCACGGGCCCGGCAGCGCCCGCTCGGACCGCTCCTGGACGCGCTGCGTGATCTCGGGGTGCGGACCACCCCGACCCGGGCCCGGTCGCTGCCGGTGACCGTGCACGGCCGGGGAGCCGTCCCAGGCGGGTCGGTCGTGGTGGACGCGGCCGGTTCCAGCCAGCTCGTGTCGGGCCTGCTGCTTGCCGGGTGCCGGTTCGCGGGCGGCCTGGAGGTGCAGGCGGGTGGGGACGTGCCGAGCCTGCCGCATGTCACGATGACGCTGGACGTGCTCGCCCACCATGGGGTCCCCGCCCAGCGCGTCGACGACCGACGGTGGCGGGTGGCCGAGGCGGTTCCCACGGGAGGGCAGGTGCAGCTGGAGCCGGACCTGTCCAACGCTGCGGTGTTCGCGGCCGCCGCGGTCGTGGCCGGAGGGCGGGTTCGGGTGCCGGGCTGGCCCGAGCACTCCGCGCAGCCTGGGGCTGCGGTTCTCGACCTGCTCCGCCGCGCGGGCGCCGGGGTCGAGCAGGACCCCGCCGGGGTGACGGTGACCGGCACGGGCCGGGTGCCCGGGCTGGGCACCGTCGACATGTCGGACCTGGGAGAGCTGGTGCCCACCCTGGTCGCCCTCGCCGCCGTCGCCGACGGCCCGTCCACGTTCACGGGCGTTGCCCACCTGCGTGGTCACGAGACGGACCGGCTGGCGGCGCTGGTCACCGAGGTGCGGAGGCTCGGGGGGGTCGCGCAGGAGACGGCGGACGGGCTGCTCGTGGAGCCCGCGCCGCTGACGGGCACCGCCGTCGAGTGCTACGACGACCACCGGATGGCCACGTTCGGCTGCCTGGTCGGGCTCGTCGTCCCCGGGGTGACGCTCACCGATGTCGGTGCGACGAGCAAGACGATGCCCGAGTTCCCCGACCTGTGGACGGGCATGCTGCGATGAGCCGCTGGGACTACGACGAGGACGACGTCGCGGTGCGGGCCTCCGGCCGCAAGTCGCGGCCGCGCACGAAGACCCGCCCCGACCACACCGCTGCCACCCCCGCGTGGGTCACCACGGTGGACCGGGGCCGGTACGCATGTCGGCTCTCCGACGACCGCGACGTGGTGGCCGTGCGAGCGCGGGAGCTGCACCGCGGGGGCGTCGTCGTCGGGGACCGGGTCGCCCTCGTGGGGGACCTGTCCGGCACGCGCGGCTCGCTGGCGCGGATCGTCCGCGTCGAGCCCCGCCGCAGCGTGCTGCGCCGCACCGCCGACGACAGCGACCCGGTGGAGCGCGCGATCGTCGCGAACGCCGACCAGCTCGCCGTCGTCACCGCGGCCGCAGACCCCGAGCCACGACGCCGGCTCGTCGACCGATGCCTGGTCGCCGCCTACGACGGCGGGCTCCGGCCGCTGCTCGTCGTGACGAAGACCGACCTGGCCGACGCGGCCGCGCTGCGCGCCGACTACGCCACTCTCGACATGCCCGTCGTGGGCTGCCGACGGGACCAGGAGCCCGACGAGGTCCTGGACCTGCTGCGCGACCACCGGACGGTGCTCGTCGGACCCAGCGGTGTGGGCAAGTCGACCCTGGTGAACGCCCTGGTGCCGGAGGCTGGGCGGGCGGTGGGACGCGTCAACCCGGTCACCGGCCGCGGCCGGCATGTCTCCAGCTCGGCGATCGCGCTGCCGCTCCCCCGCGGGGGCTGGGTCATCGACACCCCGGGTGTGCGTTCCTTCGGGCTCGCCCATCTCGACCCGGCCCGCGTCGTCCACGCCTTCGGGGACCTCGAGCCCGGCACCGCGGACTGTCCGCGCGGGTGCGACCACCTGTCCGAGGACTGTGCCCTCGACGCCTGGGTGCGCACGGGCCACGCAGCCCCCGAACGGCTGGACTCGCTGCGGAGGCTCCTGGGCTCCTCCGCCGGTCCGCTCGACCCCGGCTAGAGGTCCCCCCACACCGCGACTGCGCCGGCGTGGCCGGCGAGCACGGTCCACACCGTCGCCGACACGGCGAGGATGACTGCCACCACCCCCACCAGCCGGGTGGGACGGTCCCCCCGCCCCATCCAGGCCCAGGACACGACCGCGGCGGCGGTGGCGACCAGCATCCACGGCAGCAGGTCCGCGACGTCGGCGTGCCGGGCGACCTCGGGGGTGCCGGGCACCGCAGCGAGCAGGGTCCGACCGGAGGAGGCGGCCACGAACCCCGCCCCGGCAGCGGCGACGGCGAGCACTGCGAGCACGACGCGCAACCGCTCCGCCCAGGCGGCGCTCAGGACGGCGACGAGCATCCCGACGGCGACGAGGGGGACGAGCACCACCACCGCGTGCACGACCAGGGGGTGCAGCGGAAGCCCGAGCAGGTCCGGCATGCGCCCCGAGTATGCCCCGCGGCGCGAAGCCGCGCGGCTAATCGGGCTCGTCGAGGGAGGCCTCCCGCTCCGCCCCGGTGTCGAAGAAGGCGTCGAGGTAGGCGTCCGGGTCGAGGTCGCTGTCACGCAGCAGGGAGAACACCTCCGCACCCTGCCCGGGTCCCTCGGGCATGACGTAGGCCTGGGCGAACCGCAGGAAGGTCGACCCGACGTCGGCGGCGTACTCGGTGGCCTCGGCCTCGGCGAGGATGACGGCCTCGTCGAAGGTGTCGGCCTCCCACAACGTGATCCGCTCCTCGTAGGTGCCCTCCGGGTCGTGGAACACGCAACGGACCCCGAACCAGTCAGCCATCGCGCGTCCTTCCCGTCGGCACGCCGACGCTACTCCTGCTGGCCCGACTCCACCGGGGCGGGGGCGTCTGCCGTCCGGGCCGGTGGCGACGCGTCGGTCGACACCTCCAGTGGGGCGGTCGGGGACGGGCTCCCCCATCGCGACGACAGGTAGGACGCCACGGTGTTGACCACCGCCACCAGCGGTACGGCCACGACGGCCCCGATGATCCCGAACACCACGCCGCCGACGGAGACGGCCAGCACGATCGCCAGCGGGTGCAGCCGAACCATGCGTCCCATCACCAGCGGGGCGAACAGGTGGGCCTCGATCTGCTGGACCGCGACGATGCCCGCGAGCACGAGCAGGGCGACGATCGGGCCCTGGGTGACGAAGGCCACGAGCACGGCGATGCCTCCGGAGACGAAGGCCCCCACGAGCGGGACGAACCCACCGAAGAACACCAGCACGCCGAGTGGCAGCGCCAGCGGCACCGACAGGATGAGCAGCCAGATGGTGACGAAGACGCCGTCGAAGGTCGACACCACGACCGTGCTGCGCACGTAGCCGATGAGGGTGCCGAACGCCAGGCGTCCCGCCTTGTCCACGTCGGCCTTCACGGCCGACGGGGCGAGCGCGACGAGCCAGCGCCAGATGCTGCGGCCGTCGAAGAGGAAGAAGAAGCCGGCGAACAGCGCGATCGCGATGCCGGCGAAGACCTCGGCAGCTGCGCCGGCGGTGGACAGGGCACCGGCGGCGAGGCGGTCCTGGCTGGAGGACAGGGCCGTGGTCACCTGGTCGACGAGGTTGCTGATCTGCTCCTGGCTCAGCTGCAACGGACCCTCGGCCAGCCAGGCCTGGATCTCGTCGATGCCGCGGGTCGCCTGGTCGGCGACCTGGCTGAACTGCCCGCCGACCTGCTGGCCGACGAAGGTGAGCACACCGATGACGAGCACCAGGAACCCGCCGAGCACGCTGCCGGCCGACGCGCCGCGGGACCAGCCGGCGCGACGCAGCCGCTGCACGGTCGGGGCCAGGAGAGCCGCCAGCAGCACGGCCACGACGAGCGGGAACGTGACGACCCGCACCTGCCAGGCGACCCAACCGAGCAGGGCCACCGCCGCTGCGATGACGAGGATCCGCCACGACCAGGCCGCCGCGTAGCGCACGCTGGGGGGGACGAGCTCGTCCGGTTGCAGCGTGGGCGGGGCGGTGCTGCCCGAGTCCGGCGCCGACGAGCCGGACGGCTGCAGGGACGAGCCGGCCACCTCCCACGGCGCCATCACGGTGGCACCGGCCCGGCGCTCGTCGGCCCGGGCACGCACGCGCTGCCAGCGCTGCCTCGCCGACCGGCGCGCCTGGTCCAACGCCACGCCCCCAGCCTGTCACACCGGTCGGCCGAAATGCCCTAGCCGACGGGCGCCACTCCGTCCGACGATGAGCGCGGACAGGGAGGCGCCGTGACCACTTCGATCGTTGCCGAGGACCTCCGCTTCTCCTACGGCGACACGCTTGCCGTCGACGGGGTCGACGTGCGCGTGGAACCCGGCCGCACGCTGGGTTTCCTCGGCCCGAACGGGGCGGGCAAGTCGACCACGATCAAGATGCTGACGGGCCAGCTCGTCCCCGACTCCGGGCGCGTCGAGATCCTCGGCATGACCATGCCGGCGCAGCGCACCACGATCCAGGGGCGGATCGGGGTGTGCTTCGAGGAGAAGAACCTCTACCTCGCCATGACCGGCGAGGAGAACCTGCGGTTCTTCGCCCGCCTGTTCGGGATGCGCGGGTTCGACCCCGCTCCCCTGCTCGAGCGCGTGGGGCTCGGGGACCGGGGCCGGGACCGGGTCGGCGAGTACTCCAAGGGCATGCGTCAGCGCCTGATGATGGCTCGCACGCTGGTCAACGCGCCTGACGTGCTGTTCCTCGACGAGCCGACCGACGGGCTGGACCCGGTGTCGGCGCGGATGATCCGCGACCTCATCAGGGCCGAGGCGGCCCGCGGCGCGGCGGTGCTGCTCACGACCCACGACATGATGGAGGCCGACCAGCTCTCCGACCAGGTCGCGTTCATCAACGAGGGCCGCATCCTGACCCTCGACACCCCCGAGCACCTCAAGCTGACCTACGGCACCCGGTCGGTGCGGATCCGTACCCAGAGGTCGGCGTCGCAGGTGGACGAGCGGGTCATCCCCCTGGACGGGGACGGGGCCGCGGCGATCCAGCAGGCGCTGGCCGAAGGCGAGGTGCTCACCATCCACAGCGAGGAGGCCACGCTGGAGGACATCTTCGTCCACTTCGCCGGGCGGGGGCTGGACGCGTGAGCACGTCCATCGTCGCCACGATCGTCCGCAAGGACCTGCGGGAGCTGCGTGCGGATCGGTTCTTCCTCCTCCTCACGGTGCTGTC
>Ga0316576_10000445_pt1 | contig 19252 bp, 20 predicted proteins | sample S0NA_FD_203075 | JGI IMG/M metagenome (GOLD analysis project Ga0316576, IMG submission 203075) | Rhizosphere microbial communities from salt marsh grasses in Alabama, United States - S0-2_050615r3r5 | ecosystem: Host-associated > Plants > Roots > Rhizosphere | place: USA: Alabama | collected... | reverse complement strand
CAGAAGCAAGCGATCGGCTTGGGACATGCCGGTTGGCTGGGCTCGACACGGGATTTACCTGGGGCGCTTGTGCGGGCGATGACAGAATCATTTGGCAGCAATCCTGGAGATCTGATTGCCGGCATTGGCCCCTGTATTGGGCCGTGTTGCTATGAAGTCGGAGAACCCTTGATCAGTACGGTATTGGAAGCTTTCGATGATGGAGAATCTTTACTGATAGAGCAGGCAAATGGTGATCAGCCGCATTACGACTTACCGGAAGCCAACAGGCGCAATTTGGCACGAGCCGGCGTTGTATCAATAGAACAGTCAGGTTATTGCACCGCCTGCCACACCGACTTGTTCTTCTCCCATCGCGCGGAGAAAGGCCAAACCGGCCGTTTTGGCGCCATCCTTATCCTGGGAGAAACCTGATTAGACCCTGGTAGAAAAATCAAAAATCCGCTTTTTGAGGGCAGAGAAAGTTTAATTTCACCTGCCAAAAGTTGCTTGTCATGAACATCCTCAAACGATTTAGTTGGTTTGCTTTATTGACTCCACTGTTGTTCGCATGCGCCCAATCACAACAGGATGCCGGCTTGCTCCCTACGCAGCAGGCATCCGCCACCCCGCTGCCTGCTCCATCACCTATCGTGATCGTCGCTACACCGACCCCTCTAGGCGATGATGTACTCGTGCCCCTTGACGTGGAAGAGCAATTGGTAACAAACCTTTATGATCGAGTAGGACCTTCTGTTGTCCACGTCACTGCCCGGTTAGTTACCGTGGACTTCTTTTACGGGCCAATGCCCCAGGAGGGTACTGGGTCGGGCTTTATCTATGATGATGCCGGTCATATCGTCACTAACTACCATGTAATTGAAGGTGCAGAAACGATTGCCGTAAAGTTTTCCGATGAACAGGAAGTGCCCGCTCGAGTCATCGGCATCGATCCACCCAACGATCTCGCTGTCCTATCGCTGGAGGAAGTTCCTCCCGATCTCACGCCATTAACGCTGGGATCATCTGACGAATTGCGCGTCGGACAGCGAACCATCGCCATTGGCAACCCATTCGGGCTGGATCGAACACTAACAACAGGCGTTGTCAGTGCTTTAGGCCGGCCGCTGCAATCGCAGGATGAAAATGTCATCTTCGATGTCGTCCAAACAGATGCGGCGATCAATCCGGGGAATTCGGGCGGTCCTTTACTTAATTCCCGCGGCCAGGTAATCGGCATCAACACAGCCATTCAGGAAGAGGCTCAAGGGATTGGTTTTGCAGTTCCCGTAAACACGGTAAAACGAATCGTACCTATTCTCATAGAAAATGGGACTTACCCCCATCCGTGGGCTGGGTTCTTAGGCTATACAATCACGCCTGACCTGGCAAACCAGCTGCAGCTGCCGGTCTCTCAAGGCATCTTAGTAGCCCAGCTTTATCGAGATGGGCCGGCTGTGACTGCCGGTATTCGAGGCGCAAACTCCGAACTTATTCTTGGCAATAGGCGCTATCTCATTGGCGGAGATATCATTACGGCCGTTAATGACCAGCCGGTTAAAGATTGGACTAGTTTATCAGAATACCTCGAGCTCAATACAAACGTAGGCGAGGATATAACCTTCTCCTTGATCCGCGATAACCAGCCAATCCAAACCAATTTAACCTTGCTGGCCCAACCGTGATTCATTTTACCTCCCGGGCTGTTCCGCAGGTCCTGCTTTAGTCTTCTTTAGTCAAATCAAACCTCAAAATTACCCCTCCTGAGAAAAACGGAAAAACAGACCTGCCCGTTAACGTTATTCTTACGTTCTTGTAGCATAACTGAATATGGTCATGAGCCGACCAAAAACAAAACGAAAAGGAGTAACAATCATGTTTCGACAACCGTACAACTGGCGAGAGATTGATAGACTGCGGCGGGACATGGACCGCCTGTTTGAAACGTCGGCACGCCGTCCCCTGGGACGCGCCGCGCGTTTTCCAGCCGTCAATGTTTGGGCTGATGAAAAAGAAGGCGTAATCGTATCCGCCGAACTGCCTGGTGTATCCCCTGAAATACTCGATATTTCTGTAACGGCCGATACCCTCACCATCAATGGCACGCGTTCACCTGAAGATTTGCCTGAGGAGGCGCAGTATCATCGACGTGAACGCTACTGCGCTGATTTCAGCCGCTCCGTACAGCTCCCGTACACAGTAGACACCAACCAGGTCGAGGCCTCGGTCGAAAATGGTGTTTTAACGATCACCCTCCCGCGCGCTGAAGCGGAGAAACCGCGACAAATCGAGGTAAAAACATCTGGCTGATCACCGATCCACTGATGACTGGATACTGACCCACTGATCACTCACACACTAAAAACAAGGAAAATAATAATGACTGACGAACTACAAACTCAAAAGCAAGAAGCGGAAATAATGGAAGGGGTCGAACGCACCCGTGCCTCTCGCGTTTACCTCCCACAGGTAGATATTTACAGCGCCAGCGACGATATTGTGATCCTGGCTGACATGCCCGGTGTTGCTGAAAAAGACATCGACATTACGCTGGAAAAAGATGTCCTGACCATCAATGGCTACGTATCTACGGCAGATGGACCCGAAGGATACGAGTTGGTGCATGGCGAATACGGTATTGGCGACTACCAACGCAGCTTTACCTTACCGGATGAAGTAGACCGCGACAACATTGAAGCAAGTTTAAGCAACGGTGTTTTACGCGTAACGCTGCCCAAAGCACCCGAAGCACAGACCCGAAAGATTACTGTCAAGGCTGTCTAATCGTGGCCAGCAAGAACTACTATCTCATCCTGGGTGTGAAATCCGACGCCACTCAGGATGAGATCCAGCGAGCGTTCCGGCAGCTCGCCAAGGACCTGCATCCCGATTACTACGGGCAGGACAGCAGGCCTTTTTTGGACTTACAAGAAGCGTACGCTGTTTTGGGCAATCCTGAAAGGCGCAGTTCGTATGATCGCGGTCGGCGTCAGGTCAAACCACCTTCGCCAAGCGGTAAAGTCACCACCGAACCCCTTGGTCCACAAAGCATCCAACCCGAACCGTTGATTCCCGATGATCAACAAGCACACCTGGACGACCTCTCGTTGAGCGGATCTTTCCGCACCTTTAGCCCATCATATGATGAATTATTCGACCGTCTGTGGCGCAACTTCAGCCCCTCCCAACCGGAGATGGAACCTCTCTACGGGTTAAATGTTGAGATTTTGATCACCCCACGGCAAGCCCTTCGAGGTGGGCGCGTTCGCCTCCTTGTCCCGGCACAGCTTACATGCCCGCTCTGCTCCGGTCGTGGCGGTGTTGGCTGGTTTGAATGTGCGCGCTGCCATGGACTAGGGCACATCAGTGGCGAATTCCCCATTGTCCTGGATTTCCCCCCGAGAATTGTAAACAACCACTTGATTCAGGTGCCGTTAGACAGTTTTGGGATTGAAAACTTCTATTTGAACGTGATCTTTCGTGTTGGTGCTTGAGTAAAAGGCGAAAAGAATACTAAGCGCGAACGTTATCCTAATAGCAGAGCCACAAGGATAAAGAGTATCCAGGCCGCAGAAATATAGATAGCGATCCAACCCAAAACACGGCCGGTGCGTGAGCGCATCCGTCCCGGTTGGTCGAACAGTGCATCCAGGTTCTGATACCAGCCGGCTTGTTGTGACTGCGTAACAGCTCGGTAGCCAAACAAAAATCCGGGCAGGACGCCCAACAAAGCGCTGAGCACCAGCCTCAAGGGTGTTAAGGATTGATCGATTTTTTCCAGAAAAGAAAGTGAAGCATCCACGCCGCCAATAACCAGGGGCAAAATTAAGATCAAGAAAGGTACCAGCGAGGCTAACAGTGCGATAATGCCTGCCCGCAGGCTGCTGCTTGATGCGTTGTGAGCGCCCTCTTGCAGGTCCGGCTGTACAGCTTCGAGCGTGAGCGGCCGTCCGCAGGAGCTGCAGTATTTGCTGCCGCGCATGACCGTTGCCGAACAAGCCTGGCACACTTCCAGGTAAGGCGTGCGATCGCTGAAAACAACTGGATCAACTTTGAGTTCGATCACCTTATCCTGGTAATTCTTAACCAGCACGCCTGGATTTTCAGGAATAGGTATAAGTGACGCGGGAGCTTCCTCACCGGCAGAAATAATCTCATTACCCTGAGCGTCCACCACGGCAGGCAGCGTCTCTTCAGGTATACTCTGGCCGGGCAAAATTGCACGCGCTTTATTTGCCAGCTCCCGGCGGCGTGCCTGTCCTTCTCGCTGGCGCGTGATATCGACCCATTGAATCGTTGCGTCCGCCTGCACTCTCCCCGCGCCATCAGTGATATAGGCGGAGATTTGGGACAGGATTTCCTGCGCTTTCTGTGCGTCCGGCGCTTCTACCTCCAGGATCGAGGTCTCATCGAAACGACGAACTTTAACGATGACTTCCTGCTTTTGCATGCCCAGCCACTTCGTTACCGTGGCCACAATCACACCGGTTTCTTCGTTATAAATCTGTAACTTGGCCTTTAGATTGGCCAATGCAAATAGGGCACTGCGCATGACCACTTCTGAAGGCACCGGAAACGGCCGTTTTTCTTTAATCGCCATCTGGCTTCCTTGAACTTCTAAACCTTACCTAAAGTTTATCATAAATGATACGGCTTTGATCTTGTTATGCGAATTATTAACGATCCCTGCACGGGGTTACCAGTTCATGAACCCGCTTGACCGGACCCGAGAACGCGGGTAAATTTCAAAAATACGTAAAGGCTGTCACCGCTTGGTGGCAGTTTCTTTATGTAACAGCTTTGAGAATTCATGACTATTGCCCGGAGAAAGGGTGATTGTAAGGAACTGCGCGCAGGATAGCAGGAAGGTTTCCTGATGGGTATTTTTCAACTTCTTATCGACTTCATCTTACATATTGACCAACATTTGAATGAAATCATTCAAAGTTTTGGTCTTTGGACGTACGCGATCCTCTTCGTTGTTATATTTGCCGAAACCGGCCTGGTTATAACCCCCTTCTTGCCTGGAGACTCCTTGCTGTTCGCGGCAGGAACTTTCGCTGCGCTTGGATCACTCAACGTCTTTGTATTGTGGTTCGTACTCTTCGCCGCTGCGGTATTGGGGGATACGGTCAACTACTGGGTTGGCAATAAAATCGGTCCGCGTGTTTTTGAACAGGACATCCGTTTTCTAAAACGCGAGTACCTTGAGCAAACCCAGCAATTTTATGATAAGCATGGGGGCAAAACAATCGTCCTGGCACGCTTCGTACCCATTGTGCGCACATTCGCGCCTTTCGTCGCCGGAGTAGGCACAATGAGTTACACCCGCTTCTTAAGTTTCAACGTTTTGGGCGCCTTCTTATGGACTGCTTTATTCGTCTCTCTCGGCTACTTCTTCGGCAATATCCCGATTATCAAAGAGAACTTCGAACTGGCCATTATCGGCATTGTCCTAATCTCCGTAATCCCCATGGTTTATGAATGGCTGAAACACCGCACAAAAGGAAAAAGCGAAACGGTGGAAAGCGAAACACTTGCACCTTAGACGCCTGTTACATAAACCCTTAACCCATAAACACCAACTTCATTCAAGAAATAACAGCCGGTTCAGTAGAGCAAAATGGCATTTTGCTCCTCACTGCAAACCCGAATCCCTCTTAATCAAGGTAATTGAACTGCTGCGCCGGTGAATATATAATAACGAAGTGGCGCTTTAAGAATCTCAAAGTCGGCCACAATTTCAATATTACGGAGATGAGTCATGTCGAAACCTGGACGTAATGATCCATGCTACTGTGGTAGCGGGAAAAAATATAAGCAGTGCCACCTACGAATTGATGCGGCCAAAGAACGCGAGGAAAGAGAGCAGCATGAAGCAGCACACTTCTTACGCCTGGAACTGCCTGCCTTCGCCCGCGATGAACGATTCGCTTCAGAATTCGACAAGGCTCTTCCTATCTACTGGAACAACTACTACGATGCTGAAAATGCCGGGCAAATGAGTGAGTTTGAAGCGCTGCGCTTTTTAGACTGGTTTGTTTTCGATCATCGCTTCGAAGATGGATCTCGTATTCTCGACATCTATGTTGATGAGCAAGCCGCTTCGCTGACACCCATGCAGCGCTCGCTGCTCGAAAGCTGGCAAGGAGCAGGTCCGGCGAGCGCCTATGAATTACTCGATTATCATGGCCAGGTGCTGGAACTTCAAGATGTCTTTAGTGAAGAGAAATCTTCCGTTTTTGAAGCAAGCGGCCGCGGTAATGTGGAAATCGGCGAAGTGATATTAATCCGGCTGGTACCGGTCTTTGATCAATTTGAATTCAGCACCGTCGCTGCTTATTTACCCGGCGCTGAAAGTAATGAACTTATACCCTATATGCAATCAGCACAAGAAGCGCAGCATGGCTCAAACAGCACCCAGACCCTGGTCAATTTCGTGAAGGACAACAGTTATCTGATTATTCACTATGCTTTGCAAAAAGCAGAAGAAGCTGGACGTCCGCCTGTTGCCCGCCTGGACCCACACCGTACGGATCCGCCGATCCAATCTGGTGCGCACGACCACGACCACGATCGTGTCCATCGCCAGCGGACTTACGGAAGCACTGCGCCGCACATGGCGCAAACACGACGCAAAGCCGTTTAGCCATGAGCAAGCTGCGGGTATCGCCCCAGACCAGGCCGCTGCGTGGGCGCATCTTCGTGCCCGGCGACAAATCAATCAGCCATCGTGCAGTCCTTTTAGGTGCTCTCGCCGATGGCGTGAGCTTCATTCGCAACTGGCTCCCTGCTGGAGACACCCTCGCCACCTTAGAAGTGGCACGCGCCTTAGGCGTGCCCATTGAAATTGATAAAAAGGAGACCTGGGCCTGGGACCTACGCATTGAAGGTCAGGGTCTGGGGCGATTAAAAGCCCCGCAAGGCCCCTTGAACTGCCAAAATGCGGGCACGGCAATGCGCCTATTGGCCGGTTTAATGGCTGGTCAATCATTTCCAGTGGTCATTGACGGCAGCAAACAGCTGCGTAAACGGCCGATGCGGCGCATTATCGATCCACTAACCCAGATGGGCGCGAAAATTTTCGGCAGCGACGGCCGTGCCCCGCTGCATACCACGCCTGCCCGCCTGCATGGCATCACTTACGAAATGCCTGTGGCCAGTGCCCAGGTTAAGAGCGCCATTCTAATGGCCGGTCTTTACGCCGCGGGTGAGACGCGCGTTCACCAGCCTGGTCCTGCTCGCGACCATACGGAGCGCATGCTGGCCGCTATGGGCATCCCCATACAAAGCGAAGGCGCATGGATCACGCTGCCTGCCGAAAGACCGCAGTCATTAATGCCCCTCGATTTGACGGTGCCCGGAGATTTTTCATCTGCCGCCTTTCCCCTGGTCGCCGCGGCCATCGTCCCCCATTCCGATATCACACTGGTCAACGTGGGTGCCAACGACACGCGCACCGGCCTCCTGGAAATGCTGCAGGCCATGGGTGCGCAGTTCTCAATCCAAAACGAACGTGAAACGGGCGGCGAACCGGCCGTCGATATTAGCGTTCGCTTTGATGAATTACATGCCGCCGATATTAACGGCGTGACGGTAGTCCGCGGTATCGACGAGTTCCCAATATTAGCCGTGGCCATGACCCAGGCCGCTGGAATAAGCACTGTCGGTGATGCGGCCGAGTTACGTGTCAAAGAAGTAGATCGCATCGCCGTATTGGCCGGCGAATTACAGAAAATGGATGTGCCAATCGAAGAAAAAACTGATGGATTTACAATACATGGCCCGATTCGCCCTCAAGGGGCGGACGTAGACAGCCATGATGATCACCGTCTGGCTATGTCGCTTGCCATCGCCGGCCTGGTCGCTAAAAGCCCGACGCGAATCGAGGAGGCACAGTGTGCACACGATAGTTTCCCCGGCTTTGTGGAGGCTATGCAGGCCCTGGGTGCGGATATGGCCTGGGAAGAGTAAGGTTGGGGGATGCTTTACCTTGTTGCCACCCCTATCGGTAATTTAAACGATATCTCACTGCGGGCTTTGGAAACCTTGCGCGCCGTTGATTACATCGCCAGCGAAGATACCCGCCATACCGGCCGTCTGCTGAAACATTTCGAGATCAATAAACCACAAATATCCTTCCACGAGCACAACGAAGATCGCGCCGTAACCCGCATAATTAATTTACTGCTCGAAGGCCAAGACGTCGCCTTGGTCAGCGATGCGGGAACGCCTGGCATCGCGGATCCAGGCTATATCCTCGTGCGCCAGGCAATTGATGAGCAACTGCCCATCACGATGATCCCCGGCCCTTCAGCCGTTATTATGGCCGTCGTGCTCTCAGGGTTACCGGCTCATTCTTTTACCTATCGTGGTTTCCCTCCTCGTAAAAGTGGCAAGCGGATCCGCTTTCTGGAAATCGACCAGGATTCCCCCCATACGCTGGTTTTTTATGAAAGCCCCTACCGCCTGAAGGCATTTTTAGAAGATGCTCTGCTCGTCTATGGCGATCGTCAGGCCGCCGTGGCCAATGAATTAACCAAGCTTTACGAGTCAATGACCTACGACCGGCTTTCTGAACTCCTATCAAGCTTCGAAAATGAAGAGCCTCGCGGCGAATATGTTGTGGTCATTGCCGGCGCCGATAGAAAATAAACAACTTTTATGATGTCTGACAAGATCCTGCAAGACGCCGACGACTCCCAGATCATCGAGGCAATCGAAGAAAACTTCTGCTCCTTTGGAACCACCCAATTAGGCAGGTGGTCGCGCATCGAAGTTCATGACGAACCCGACCTTTTATGGTTCAAAAGCGACGTCCCCGCTCCTTCATTTAATACCAATCTGCGCGCACGCCTCTCTCCGGAAAATGTAGACCTCATTATTGCCAGGCAGCAGGCAGCCTACGCTGAACGCAATCTTCCCTTACTTTGGTGGACAAACCCCTCATCAACTCCACCGGAAATCGGCCGTCATCTGATTTCCGCTGGTTTTGTCCACCATGGAGAACTTGCCGGCATGGCCATGGATTTGAACGAATTGGTTGAGGAAGCCTATCCAGACGATCTCGTGATTGAACCGGCAGTTGGAACGATCGCACAGCAAAACTTTGCACAAACACTCTGTCAAGCGTTCGACACACCGCAAGCCTTGGTCGAACCCATGATCGAACAGTCACTGGCGATGGACTATGGGCCGGGCGGTCCCTTGGTCAATTACATCGGTTTTCTTGACGGGCAGCCGGTCACCACGGCATCTCTCTACCTGGAATCAGGCGTTGCGGGCATTTACAACGTATCCACTTTGCCCGCTTATCGAGGGCGGGGATTTGGGACGGCCGTGACACTGGCGCCCCTCTTAGAAGCGAAAAAGCGCGGGTATCGTTTTTCAGTGCTGCACAGCTCATCCATGGCCATATCCTTGTACCGGCGTTTAGGTTTTAAAACCTATTGTTACTTCCATCAATATTTATGGCCCAATCCTGCACAGGATAAATGATTGATAAATTAAAACTATCAAGCCATCTTCTATTTGTCGTATCAATTGGATAGAGGATTATCAAATCCGATGATAGAATATGCACTTCAAATTCCGTTTATGCGTGAAATCGTTTGCTGATAAAGTTAATAAATTCAATGCCTGATTAAACAAATGGAGGAAGGAACGTTGAAAAACAAGGATTATTTACCGGTTATTGTTGGCTCAGGGCTGTCAGGAATGGCCATAAGCGACTGGCTGACCAGGGATAAAATCAACCATATCATGATCGGCGCAAAGCCGAACAACCTGCCCCGTCTTGGCGAATCAATCGATCCCGCGGGCACGCTGGAACTTTTAAAGTACTACCCTGAATATGATGAGTATTATTATCGCAAAGCCTGGATTTCAGTCTTTTTAGGTAATTACGCAACTACCTGTGATTTCAGCCAAAATTTCAATCGCATCGTCGGCCTGAAATTGCTCGGTTTTGATTCCCCACCGGAGTTTATTCACGTGGATCGCGTAGGTTTCGATGCCGCCTTTTACGAGCGGGTCACCACCAGCCCGTATTTACAGCGCATTGAAGCGCTAGTAAAACATCTGCAGTACGACGAAGCCACGGACAGGATTAAAGAAATTCACCTGGATAACGGCGATGTGTTGAAACCGCGCTATGTTTATGATTGTACAAATCATGTTCGCTTGCTGGGCAAAGCGATCAACATCCCTCTGAAGACGATCAGCGATCCACAGCGCGTTGTGTTTGATCACTATCATGCCGAAGGAGACGCGCCGCTTTGCGATACAATGGATATGGAATGGCTCCACGCCACCAATATCCTACGCCTGTACGAAGATCTCGATGGCATAAACGGCCTTTCCTGGTTAATTCCCTTGGGTTCCTATGTATCCGTGGGCATCAGCATGCCCAGAGATGACAACGATTGCCCTGACGGGGAGGTCTTGGATCTGCTGGCACAGGCCTACGCGCGACGAGGACTTCCATACCTGAATTTTTTCCCCAATTCCACGAAATTGATGTCGATCCCTTATCAACAGTATTTCTTTTATGATCGCGCCTATGGTCAGAACTGGCTGCTTGCCGGTCCATCTTACGGCCAGGTTTGGTTTCCCTCCGCATCAGGCGTCGGCGCGGCGATAGTAGCCGGTAGAATTGCCGCCCGCATCATCGATTCGCCGCAAGAGGTAGGCAAGCTGTATCAGGATTACATCATTGGCTTGCAAGAATCTCACTATATCTTTGACCGTATGATCAAAAAACATTACAGCGAACTGACCCCTGAAATGGTGAAGATAGAAGCAGATCGAATCGTTTCTGAAAATGTGAAGCGCGTTTCGCGTCTGGCATCGATTGAAAGCGGGCCGGTCAACGCTGCCTTTGGCCGGGGGTTAATTAAGGCTGTAAGCCGCGATGGCGTCGGCGGCAGCAGTTGCATCGTCTATGAAGAACCCCTGGAAAAACAGACGGATTTGATATTTAGCCGGCGCTGATGACATCCACACAAGCCAGGGAAACGGGACAGGCACGGAGCGCTTTAGACAAACCTGCCTCAATATATGATTCGCCGTTTCCATACCGGCCCAGGTTCATAGAAATCGCCTCCCATCGTCTCGCTTACTTTGACGAAGGGACCGGACCTAAAACCATTCTCATGGTTCACGGGAATCCCGTATCCGGGTATGTCTACGCGCCTTTGATGCGCCGCCTATTGCCCGGCTACCGCTGCATCGTGCCGGATTTATTGGGCTTTGGCATGTCCGACAAACCGGCTGATGAAGAAGCTTATTCTCTGTCCGGACACATCACGTTGATGGCCGAATTTATAGAACGCCTCGATCTGCATGAGTTAGTTATCATTGGTCATGATTGGGGAGGTCCTATTGGTTTTGGTGCGGCCGTACAAAAACCAGACCGCTGTACCAAATTAATTGTGCTCAACACGATGACCGAAGCGCCGGTCAAAATTTTGCCCCACTATTGGCTCCCATTTCATATTTTGCTGCGTACCAGGCGCCTTTTTTCTTACCTAGTCCGCGATCGAAACCTTTTTCAACGTATGGGCGTCGCCATTATGGACTCCCGCGATCAGGCCGTCTATGCCAGGGCCAATCATGATTGGGCAACACGCGCAGGTATCGCCTCCTTTCCACATATGATTCCTAACAGTCCCAACCATCCCAACTATCCAATTTTGAAGGAAATCCTATCAAAGTTAGAATCCTGGGATATCCCGGCATTAGTCTTGTTTTCCAATCATGATTCCGTTTTTACGGCCGAACAGGGAGAACGATTTGCGAAGCGCATGGTCAATGGGCGCTTTAAGCTAATTGACGGGCCAAAACATTTTTTACAATACGAACAGCCCGACTTAATAAGCCGCCTGATTCGTGATTTTTTAGAAGAAAAGTGACTTTGCTGATTTTTCGGCACTTTCCAGGTTGGGTCCGGCCTCCTGGCCGTATCCCATCCCATAATTCGTTAAGCACACAAGAAAAACAGGGGAGATATATGGCAGTACAATCTACGTATAGAACAAACATCGAGAACCAGCGCGTCTACAATCTTATCTGGTCCCAAATGCCGGAAATGCAAAACCGCAATTCATCTACCTGGTGGTTCTTCCTCATGTTTCCGAAGACAGAGGAAGGATATGGCCCGCGGCAGATCATGCTTGCAATTGCGGCCCGGGTGGGCGACCGTATACGCGTGAACGATATATGGCTCCCTGGCATCGACCTCAACCGTCCCATTGTAAACGGGGTTGATAAATTTCACGCCATGAATGTCGGTTGGTATGGCGATAATGAAGGTGTTCACGATTATATTATCAAGGAAGCAGCTCCTGTTGTTTTATCAGAGCACGACCAGTTCGTTCGCAGCTGGTCACATTCAGGGAAGCACAACGGGCACGGCATTGATATTCGCGCCTCGGTTAACCGGCCTCTGGCACTGGAAACACATTTTAAAGGACCAAACGGATCGGCTCATTTTGAAGCCTGGGGCGATCTCGATTCCAAAAATTCCTCGCCGCACGAATCGATGAATATCGATACCCCGCTCGGTGGCACACATTTCATCGCCTGGCGGCGCATGAATTTTGAAGGGGAATTTGAACTCCCGTCAGGAACCGAGCACCTATCTGGAATTTGTTATTTCCAAAGACCATGCGTGAATATCCCGCTGTTTCCATGGAAATGGATCTGGTCTGTATTTCCTGATGGTTCCATGTTCTCATCCTATGTCCCCTATGTAGGCCTTAACCTCTTACGCAAGGGATATAAGCTGTTCAAAAGCGAGCGCCTGGAACAGCTGACCATCCCCATTGCCGGCAATGCCTTCTGGGACTGGCCTGGACCAACCGAAGAAGTCGTTTTTAATAAGGCAAGTATCACACCGCTCTTAAACCTTGGCCCTTATCCTCAGTTCGATGTCGAGGTTAGCAATCAACAGGGTGACCATTTATCTTTCCTTGCCCAAACCTATGGTCACACCTCCAACTACATCGATCGACCCGTGTTTGGTAAACGTGCGGATGTCCATTGGAATTACAATGAATTTATGTTTCGTATGGCCAATCTAAACGGCCGTGTATCCGGCAAAGAAATCACATACGAGACAATGGGACAAAATTTCGGTAACCTTGAATATGCCTGGGGCTTAGGATTATAAAAAATGAACTTTACACATGGCGGAGAATTAGTAGCCCGATCATTGGCAGCGCAGGGTGTCAGCACACTCTACACATTATGTGGCGGCCATGTCGCGCCAATATATGAAGGCTGCCTAAATCACCAAATCGCCGTCATAGACTTTCGTCACGAACAGGCTGCCGGGCACGCTGCAGACGCCCATGCCCGGCTGACGCGCAACATCGGCGTAGCTCTAGTAACCGCCGGACCAGGCGTAACCGATGCCGTAACGGCCGTTGCCAACGCCTATCAGGCGCGAAGCCCGATGCTTCTCCTAGGAGGAGCGGCGCCTCTAAAAACAAAAGGCATGGGTGCCCTGCAAGAGATGCCCCAGACGGAAATGTTCCACACATTTACCAAGGACAGCTTCACAATTGAACGTACGGAAGACATACCCACCGGAATGGCACGCGCTTTCCTGGCTGCCCTGAGCGGTAGGCCGGGGCCGGTTTTTGTCGAACTGCCGTTCGATGTTTTATTCAACGCCATCGATCCCCCGAAAACACCACCCAGGGTTATCGTCCCACCCATTGAACCCGAGTTAGAAGCCATGCAGCAGATTTTCACTCTGCTGCGTAAGGCTCAATCACCTTTAATCATCGCCGGAACACAGGTCTACTGGGATGGCGCTGCCGGGGCGCTGCGTGACCTGACCGATCAGACAGGCATCCCGGTCTTCACCAATGGCGCCGGTCGAGGCACATTGCCGATGACCCACCCTAATTGCTTCAAGGCCACACGGTCCCAGGCGCTGCGTGACGCGGATGCCGTGCTGTTAATAGGCACCCCCCTCGATTTTCGCTTGAAATATGGCAAGGGATGGCGTGCGGATGGAAAACTCATCCAGATTGAGAACGATGTCGAAGAACTTAACCACAACCGTCCTGCTGATGTTGCCATGGTCGCCGACGCCCGTCTTGTACTCGAAGGATTGGCCGAAGGCTTACAGGGCATCCGCTACGACGCCTGGTTAGACCAGATCACCCAGATGGAAAAGGAAAAGCGAGATCAGCAAGCGCAGTGGGAAGCTTTAGAGGATGCTCCGGTAAATCATTTTCGCTTTGGTGCGGAAATCAATCGCTTCATCGATGCGGACACAATCGTCATTGGCGATGGAGGCGATATTGTTAGTGCCGGCGCCAAAGCCATTGACATCCTCAAACCTGGCCAGTGGCTGGATCCCGGTCCTCTGGGTTGTCTAGGTGTGGGCGCGCCGTTTGCAATCGCCGCCGCCCACCTTTTTCCCGATAAGAAAGTCCTGATTATCAGCGGAGATGGTTCCTTTGGGCTGAATGGATTTGAATTTGACACGGCCGTGCGCTTTAATTTACCCATTGTCGCTGTTGTAGGTAACGACGCAGGTTGGGGACAGATACGCGGCCCACAAATCCAGATGGTAGGCGAAGAACGAGCAATCGCTACATCCCTGGCCCCCACACGATATGATGAAGTGGTGAAAGCCCTGGGCGGTTATGGCGAACAAATCACCAGGCCTGATGAGATCGCCCTGGCCCTGGCGCGAGCTTTTGCCAGCGGGAAACCGGCCTGTATCAATGTTGACCTCGATCCCCGGGGCATGGCTAAAACCAGTGCGAGCACGCCTTATATTGTCTGATTCCTATGTCACCTGACCAGCGACACATTGAAGTCACCGCCCATAACCCGCATTGGGTGGCTGCGTTCCGCCAGGAAGCTGTCCTGTTAAAATCACTGTTTGGTGATCAGGCGTTAGCCATACACCACATCGGCAGCACATCAGTACCCGGATTGCCCGCCAAGCCAATCATAGATGTCCTGCTTGAAGTTCGCGATATCGAGGCCATTGATGCCTATAATCAGCGCATGCGCGAACTGGGTTATGAACCGCGCGGCGAATACGGGTTACCCCGCCGCCGTTACTTCCCCAAAATAATTGATGGAAAACGGTATAGTCAGGTCCATACCTGGCAGACACGAGATCCGGAAATCGAACGTCATCTCAGCTTTCGCGATTATTTGATCTCCCATCCACAAACAAGCAGCGAATACGGCCGCATAAAAGAAGAACTGGCCTTGCGCTTCCCTCATGATATCGATGGCTATATGGATGGCAAAAACGCCTTTTGCCAGGAAACCGAGAAGCTGGCATTGGACTGGTCTCGTAAAATTAGAAATCAGACTCTCCAGACAGAACGCTTGACCCTCTTGCCGCTCAATCCGGCGCAATTGGGTCATTATTTAAACCGGCCCTCGCAATTAGAAGCGGCCCTTCATCTCCAAATATCACGGAACATCCTCGCCGACCCCGTACCCAGAGCTATACGCTCGAAAATTCGAATGACAACCGCTGCGGAACTTAAACAGCTCTTGTGGCAGACCTACTGGCTGGCAATCATCAACGACAAAGCTTTTGGGGCCGGATTGATTGGTTTCAAGGGCGCTCCTGAATCCGATGGAACAGTTGAAATTGGCTATGGTATCGATGCGCATGTCCGCCGGCAGGGACTCACGACCGAAGCGGTCCAGGCACTGCTAAATTGGGCTTTTTCTAAACCCGAGTGTCAGGCTGTGACCGCCCGCACAAAAATGGACAATATCCCCTCCATCCGTGTTCTTGAGAAACTTGGCTTCTCTCTCGCTAGAGAAACGGACGAAGAACTTTGCTGGATTGTCGCGGAGTCTTCCGGTTAGCCTTATTCCCTAATTCAGGGGAAAATAGAATAATTGAAATCTTTAAATAAAATCTTGGCAGAGTTCTTTCAACTTGCAAAAATCAGGAGTTTTCTAGATGAGTAAAACACACAACAAATCGCATAGTAGTAAGTCACATAGCAGCAAGTCATATAGCAGCAAATCACATACGCAAAAACCTGAAAGAGGCTGGCTGTTGACCATTGCTATTATTCTTGTAGGGATAAGCGGCGTCCTTGGATTGATCGTCAGCCTCGGAGAAAATGGTTTCCGGACTGATAATCTCCCTACCTGGTTTATCGTCGCCGCAGCCGCCGCGGCTATCGCCGATATCGTCGCCGCTTTCGGAATGTGGTCCTGGAAACAATGGGGCTATTATCTATACCTTGGAGCAACACTTGCTTCAATCGCCCTCGGTTTAATGGCTACAGGATCTATCCTCTTCGCTTTCTCGCATATCATCCCCTTTGCCATTGTAGGTTATATTGTTCTGCCCAAATGGAAATATTTTGACTAAAAATGATTTCAAAGGGCATAAGCAAGATTGTTAAGTTCATTTCCTGGTGAAGTGAAACCTTTTCGTTTAGAACTACCAACAGGCCTGCAGGTAGGTTCTGTAAACGCCTATCTCTTTTTAGAACCGGAACCGGTTCTGGTTGATACAGGTCTCAAAAGCGACGAGTCCTGGTTCGCTTTGGAAAAAGGATTGGCCCAGCATGGTCTGGCTGTGTCCGATATCGCACGGGTCATCATCACCCATGCCCATGTGGATCATTATGGCCAGGCGGGCGCGATAATCGAAAACAACAAAGCCGATGTATGGATATCACAGTTAGGCGTGCCCTGGCTGCGAGAAGAAGAGGAATACGACGTCCTGAGACACAATTTTTACCGGGACTTTTTTCTACCATCTATAGGGCTGGCGCCGGAAATAATGCAAATGGTCCAGGCAGGATATAAAGCCATGACAAAACAGACTCATCCAATTCCAGCCAGCCGTATTCGCCCATTTAATCTGAACGATAAGCTGCAGATGGGAGGCAGAGACTGGCAAGTCTTGCACACACCGGGGCACGCCAGTATGCAAACTTGTTTCTATGATCCGCAGCATCGTCTTCTACTGTCAGCCGACATGCTTTTAGCCACAACGCCGACACCGGTCGTTGAAAGCCCACTGGATGGATCATGGAACCGCGTTCCGGCGCTGCCTCTTTTCTTGCAGTCATTGGATAAGATTGAGGCTTTAGAAATAGATACGGTGCTGCCGGGACATGGACAGCCCTTCGGCGATCACCGGGCTGTCATTGGAAGACAACGAGAACGCATTTATCGCCGCAGAGATGAATGCCTGGGCTTTATAAAAGCCGGATGCCATACCCCGCTGGAGTTGCTGGATAAGATGTATTCGCACCAACCGCAAGTATTCCGTTTTACCGGCCTTTGGATGCTCATCGGTTATCTGGATCTATTAGAAATTGATGGATCTATCCAGCGCGAGACAAAGGAAGGTGTTTGGCATTACTATTCAAAAACATAACCCCGGCAACTTTGATGCAAAGTTAGGTATAATTAGTATGTTCTGGATGATGCCCAGGGTTGTCAATTTGCAAACGGATAATACATCGCTTCTTTTTATTGGTCTCGCCGCTGGGGCGACCATCGCCCTTATTGGCGGATCGGTCGATTACCTGATAAGCAGACGTAGAGCCGTCTATCAGAATTCAAATCGTCTCCCCGGTTGTATGCTCTATACGGCCGGCTTGCTTGGTTTAATGGGTATTATTGCCATCATCCTTTCCCTGATCATTAGCCGCAGCATCGGCCCGGCCATAATTCTGGGGGCCGGGGTATTAGGTGGATTTTATGCTGGTTTTACTTTGCTAATGATCGGTTATTTGGTTTTTAAACGTTTTTGACCTGATTGAGCTGCTTATGGCTGATGAAACGTTGCGAGAATTTCAAGAAAAAATCGACCACTGGATCAGGACGATTGGCATTCGCTATTATTCTGAACTGACAAATACGGCCGTTCTGATGGAAGAAGTAGGCGAAGTCGCGCGCATCATGGCCCGCGTCTATGGCGATCAGAGCTTTAAAGCGGGTGAAGAAACCTATGACCTGAGTGATGAATTCGCCGATGTCTTGTTTGTTCTAATCTGTCTGGCCAATCAGACAGGCGTTGATCTCACCAACGCTCTGGAAAAGAACCTCGCCAAAAAAACCTATCGCGATAAAGACCGGCATGCAAACAACCCCAAATTGAAGGATTAAGTTCAATTCGAGGGTAAGACTATTTTTCTCTTCTTTGTCTGATAGATGATTGTAGCAACAAGGAAACTAGTGTAACTCCCCTCAACAGAAGGAAAAGCAGTGGCCCAAGAAAACCAGAATAACAATCTGCTCCAGACAGTTGGTTATCAATTTCAAACAACAACAACCACTTACAATGAAAAAGATGCCGCATTATACGCTTTGTCCATTGGGGCATCTGAAGATCCTCTGGAGCAAAGTGATTTGCAATATACATACGAGCTTGCTCCCTCTGGTTTCCACCCTTTTCCCACCTTCGCCGTCACGTTTCCTTTGCAAACATTGGAGCAAATCGGCTCAATTCCCGGCCAGAAGTTGAACTTGATTGAAGTACTGCATGGCGAACACTACCTGGAACTATCCCGTCCGCTGCCGGCGGAAGCTGCGATTACTTCCCGGGCCGAAATCAGCCAGGTCTATGACAAAGGATCAGGCGCATTGATCATTGTCGATATCACCAGTACAGATCAGAATGGGGAGCGTATCGCCTTCAATCAGGCTTCACTTTTTATTCGCGGGAGAGGAAACTTCGGGGGTGAGCGTGGACCATCGAGCCGCTTCGAAAGCCTCCCCGATCGGCCCGCCGATGTTTTGCTGAACGAAAAAACGGCTGGCAGCCAGGCACTTTTCTATCGTCTCACTTCCGGTGACCGCAACCCCTTACATGCGGACATGCGCTTTTCAGCCCTCCTTGGTTACCCCAAACCCATTCTGCACGGCCTATGTACCTACGGCTATGCCGCTCGGGCGCTCCTAAAAACATTTGGCGCAAAAGATCCGCTGCGATTTAAAAGCTTAAAAGCGCGATTCTCCAGCCACATATTCCCGGGGGAGACAATCCAAACAGAGATGTGGCAAGAATCTACTACCCGCATCTTGTTTCGCAGCCGGGTGACAGAACGCGATGAAATCATTCTTTCAAATGGGATATTTACCCTTCAGCCGCAATAATTGGCCGGTGGACTTTCCGGAAGGGTCTGGCTTAGCTCACTTACCCGCTTGACTTATTTGCTTTCGGGTTCCTTAGATTCGACGATCTCAACCGCTTCTTCCCCGGAAGACACCTCTTGGTCATCACCTACCTGAAGGTGGTGCAGGCCAT
>Ga0316576_10000443_pt1 | contig 19283 bp, 24 predicted proteins | sample S0NA_FD_203075 | JGI IMG/M metagenome (GOLD analysis project Ga0316576, IMG submission 203075) | Rhizosphere microbial communities from salt marsh grasses in Alabama, United States - S0-2_050615r3r5 | ecosystem: Host-associated > Plants > Roots > Rhizosphere | place: USA: Alabama | collected... | reverse complement strand
GTTTGGACGCTGCTCCATCTCCCAAGGATGACACCGATGCGCCCCCACGGAGATGCCGAGTGGCGTGTGTCAGCGAACGCGGGGGAGCCGGACGCGTGCCGTCGTCGATCCGGGCTCGGAGTCGAACGCGATCGCACCACCGTGCCGCTCGACGACGACCCGGCGCGAGATGTCGAGTCCGAGGCCGGTGCCGCTCCCGACGTCCTTGGTGGTGAAGAACGGTTCGAAGACGCGCAGCTGGATCTCGGGATCGATCCCCGGTCCGCTGTCGGTGATCTCGACGACCACGTCGTCGCCGTCGAGAAACGTCGCGAGGCGGAGGGTGCCGGCACCGTCCATCGCGTCGAGCGCGTTGTCGATCAGGTTGGTCCACACCTGGTTCAACTCGGCGGCGTACACCTCGATCTCGGGGACGTCCTCGTCGTACGACCGGACCACCTCGACGCCGGCGAGCTTCGGCGCGAGCATCGTCAGGGTGCTCTCGATGCCCGTCGTGACCTCGTGGCTCTGGAGCGACCCGCGGTCCATCTGCGAGTACGTCTTGACGTCCTGCACGAGGTGAGAGATCCGCTCGGTGGTCTCGGTCAGCTCGGCGAGCAGCCCCGAGACCCCGATCGCGCTGGAGATCCACTGGAGCGAGGCGCCGAGGCAGCTGTCGCCGACGGCCGTCTCGACATGTTCGAGCCACGCCTCGTCCACGCCCTTGGTGGCGAGCAGCGGAGCCATCTGCCATGCGAAGTCGACGTCGTGGCGCTCCATCCACTCACCGATCAGCTCCTCCCGGTCGGCGGCATCCAGCGCACTGCCACCTGCCGTAGGGCGTTCTTGGAGCTCGGCGCGGAGCCGGTCGAGCTCGAGGAACGTGTCCGCGCTGACCCCTCGCTCGGCGAGCCGGACGAGCGACTGCAGCATGTAGTCGCTCGCACTGCGCAGGGATTCGACGGCCCGCAACGATGCGGCGGCGGGGTTGTTGATCTCGTGCGCGAGCCCGGCGGCGAGCTTGCCGAGTGCCGCCAGCGACTCGTGCTGGCGTGCCGTCGCATCGACCCGCCGCACCGTCTGGTACACGGCGTTGAGGATGTGACGGGCCAGAGGCAGCCACGTCTGGACGAACTGGCCGAGCGCGTCCGCGGGGATCACGAAGCACCGACCGGAGGTGACGGTGTGTCCGGTGACGAGGAACACGGCCTTGTCGTCGGCGCTGCCCCAGGCGGCATGCCCGCCCGCCCACTGACCCGGTTCGTTCATCACGAGCATCACCGTCGATTCACGACCGAACATCTGGGTGAGTTCGATCTCGCCCTCGAGCAGCATCCACAGGTGGTCGGCGCGCTGGCCCTCCCGGAACAGCTCGTCTCCCGCCGAGAACTCGTGGACGACGCCGAGCGACGCGAACTCGCGCAGCTGTTCGTCGGTGAGCTCGTTGGTGAGGCTCGCCCGTCGCAGGTCGTCGATCAGTGTCACACCGTCTCCAAGTACAGATGGACGTTGCTCACGGAGCTCGATCCCTCGCCGACCGCCGACGCCACCCGCTTCATCGAGGTACGGCGAACGTCGCCGGCGGCGAACACGCCCGGCACGCTGGTCTCGAGGAGGAACGGCGCACGTTCGAGCGGCCAGCGCACGCCCTCGGCCTCGAGGGCTGCGACGTCGGGCCCGGTGAGCACGAAGCCGTGCTCGTCGCGTGCGACGCGGTCGCCCAGCCAGTCGGTACGCGGCAGCGCCCCGATGAACGCGTACAGCCAGTTCGTCTCCACGGTCTCCTCGTCGCCGGTCGCCCGGTCGGCGAGGGTGAGCCACTCGAGATGGTCGCCGCCACCGCCTCGCACCACTTCGGTTCGGAAGCGGACCTCGATGTTCGCGGCGCACACGACCCGTTCGACGAGGTACTGCGACATCGAGGCCTCGAGCGAGTCCCCGCGCACGAGCATGACGACACGCCGCGCGAACTGTGCGAGGTGGAGAGCCGCCTGACCCGCCGAGTTCGCGGCACCGACGATGTACACGTCGTCGCCTTCCGTCGAGCGGGCCTCGCTCGCCGACGCCCCGTAGTACACGCCCCTGCCGGTGAACTCGGCCAGACCCTCGGCGGCCAGCAATCGGTACGACACCCCGGTCGCCACCACGACGGCACGGGTCTCGACCTCGGTGCCGTCGTCGAACCGGATCGCGTGGACCGAGCCACGCTGTTCGAGGTGCTCGACCGTGCGCGCCAGCACCATCTCGGCACCGAGCCGCCTCGCCTGGGCGGTCGCTCGGTGCGAGAGATCGGCGCCGCTGAGCCCGCTCGGGAAGCCCAGGTAGTTCTCGATCCGAGCGCTCTGACCGGCCTGCCCTCCGGGAGCGTCACGTTCGATGATCGCGACCCGCAACCCCTCGGACGCCGCGTACACCGCCGCCGCCAGACCCGCCGGGCCGGCACCGACGACGACGAGGTCGTACAGCGTCGACTCGGTGCTGGTGCGCAGACCGAGCGCCCGAGCGAGTTCGGACATGCTCGCCCCATGCAGGACCGTGCCGTCCGGGAGCAGGACGATCGGAAGGGCGTCGGACGTCGCGTCGAACAGGGCCTGCAGACGTTGCGCCTCGGCGTCCCGTTCGAGCTCCAACCACTGATAGTGGACGTGGTTGCGGGCCAGGAACATCCTGGTGTCGTAGCTGCGCTCGGACCACCGGTTGCCCACCACCCGCACCCCGTCGAAGCGATGCTCGTTGGCCTGCTCCCAGTCCTCGAGCAGATCGTCGAGCACCGGGTACAGCCGCTCCCCCGGGGGAGACCACGGCTTCAACAAGTAGTGGTCGAGGCCGATGTCGTTGATGGCCTTGATCGCCACGTCGGTGTCGGCATAGGCCGTCAGCAGGACCCGCTTCGCGCCGCGTGTGACCCGTTGGGAGTGCTCGAGCAACTCGATGCCGGTCATCCCGGGCATCCGGTGGTCCGACACGATGAGCGCGACCGGCAGATCACGACGAGCGAGTTCCTCGAGCGACTCCAGCGCCTCGGCGCCCGACGTCGCACGGATGACGCGGTAGCGATCCGCGTACCGGTTCCGCAGGTCGCGGGTGATCGCCTGTGACACGGACGGGTCGTCGTCGACGGTCAGGATGATCGGCTTCGCCATCGTCGCCCGCTCAGGAGCCCGAACCGTCGGCCTCGTCGAGCGCCCGCTGGTCGCGGGCGGGGAGCACGGATCGGAGACCGTCGATCCGCTTCCAGTCGGGAATCGGTGGCGTGTGGTCGGCGCGGGGGACGAACGTCGAGATCTCCCCGTCCTGGTGGATGTAGCGCCCGCAGTTGGGGAAGATGCGACCGACGGTCACGACGAGCACGGCTTGCGCGCCGACGTGGCGGTCGAGGTCGTGCTCCTCGAGTGACACCGTCGCCCGGCCGTGGACCCGCATGCGCCACGGACGCCCGGTGTCGACGAAGAGCAGCGCGACGCGTCCGTCGTCGGTGACGTTGCCGAGCGTTCGCCACATCCCGTTGCCGTCGAAGATCGGGATGCGTAGCTCGGAGGGGGTGGTGACCTCGACGAACCCGACGTCCCCACCCTTGTACGAGATGTCGGGCCAACCGTCGGCGTCGACGGTCGCGAGCCACACCGTCGACTGCTCGCGGATCAGCTCGATGTCGTCGTCGGTGAGCTCGTCGTGCACGGTCACGGCGGCGAGCGTGTCGGCGAGCCGCCGCGAGTCGAAGATGTCCTGCAGTGCTCGCGCCCCCTCACCGTAGAGACGTCCGCCCTGGTCCCGGGTCGTCATGATCCCTCCTTGCGCCGCTGCCTTGCCCCGCTGCGACCGTAGTCCGCCGGCATACCGCGGGTGTCGCCCGGACGTCCGCCGCGTCGACCAAGATCGTCCGTGATGGCGCGTTCCACCAGGCTCACGGCGTGGCCGTTGACGCTGACGGTGGGCGCGCTGCTGACGGTCTCCTGCTCGAACTCGGTCCAGGAGCCGAGTGGAGCAGGGTCGATCGCGACGACCCTCACGGTGCCGACCACGGTGCCGACCAGCACGGTGCCGACGACCACGATGCCGACGACCGCGATGCCGACGACCACGGTCACGACGACGACCGTGCCGACCACCACCGTGCCGACCACCACCGTGCCGACCACGACGGTGCCCGCGTCCACCCCGTACATGGTCCCGCTGGCGGACGCGTCGGTGGCGGGGTGGGGCCCGACCCACGCCGGGTATCCGGCGACCGACGTGTTCGTCGCCTGCGGAGCCGAGGTCGTCTCGCCGGTGCGCGGCGTCGCGATCGACGTCCGAACCGTCGATTCGTGGGACCCGGCGATCGACAATCCCGCGACGCGTGGTGGGCGCTCGGTCGCGGTGCTCGGTGACGACGGCGTTCGGTACTACGTCGCCCATCTCGACGAGGTCGATCCGGCCCTGGTGATCGGCGACCGTGTCACGATCGCCCAACGCCTGGGAACGGTCGGGAGGACGGGACGCACCTCGGCATGTCACCTGCACGTGGCCATCTCCCCACCCTGTCCCGGCAAGGAGTGGTCGGTGCGCCGAGGGGTGATCTGGCCGTCCCGCTACCTCGACGCCTGGCGGGCCGGCGAGCAGCTGAGCCCTGTACCGGAGGTCGAGCAGTGGCTCGCCGACCACCCGACCGCATGTGCCGACGCCATGCGCGACCCGTACGCCGGCGACGCGTGATCAGCCGGGCGCGGCGGAGAGCCGCAGCAGGTGGGCACGGATCGCAGAGTTGTCGGGCATCCCCGCGGCACGACGGCCGGCCGTCTCGGGTGCTGCCGACGAAGGGCACTGAGCCCCTGGTCAGATGGGTCGGCGACGTCGATGATGGAGGCGGTGAGGACCATGAGCACCACGGCGTGGCAGCTCCCGGCGTCGCATCTCGACCGGCTCGTCGACGTGCTACGCCGCGACGCCGACGAGGTGATCGGGCCGCGGGTCGTCGACGGTGTGATCCGGATGCGCCCGGTCGAGTGCGCTGACGACCTGCCGGTCGACGTGACCGACGAGCAGGCGGGCGGAAGGTACCGGGTGGTCCACGGGACGGGGGCCTCGCAGCTGCGGTTCTCGTACGCGGTCGGGCCCGACTCGCTCAAGGCGGTCGTGCAACCACCGCGAGCTCCCGTGCTGACGATGCAGCGCTCGGCCGATGGCGCCGTCGCCGTGAACGTGCAGCAACGCCACGTCCGTCGGCGGGCGGTGATCGGGGTGCGCTCGTGTGACCTCGTCGCCCTCGCCCGGCTCGATCGAACGCAGCTCGACGGGCCGTATCCCGACACGCACTATGCCGCCGCTCGGGCCGGGCTGTTCCTCGTGGCCGTCGAGTGTACGCACCCGGCGGCGACCTGCTTCTGCGACTCGGTCGGGACGGGTCCGGCCGTCGAGGGCGGTGCCGATCTCGTGCTCACCGAGATCGACGATGGATCGGTCTGGTACCTGGTTCGAGCCTTCACCGGAGCCGGGCGAGGCGTCGTCGACGAGCTCGGCCTGGACGAGGTGTCGCCGGTGATGCGCGAGCACATCGGTGACCCGAACCGACCGCGCCGGTCGCTGCGTCCCGACGCGGCGGCCGTGGTCGTCGCCGACCTCGCGCATCGCCGTTGGGACGACGTCGCCGACCGGTGCCTCACCTGTGGCAACTGCACTGCCGTGTGTCCGACGTGCTTCTGCACGGCCATCGACGACCGCGTCGATCTCGACGGCACCGCGCACCGCGATCGGGTGTGGGACACGTGCTTCAGCGGCGAGTACTCGCACGTCGGGCCGGGCCCGGTGCGCTCGTCGCCCATGTCGCGATACCGGCAGTGGCTCACCCACAAGCTCGGGACGTGGCACGACCAGTTCGGCGAGTCGGGCTGCGTGGGCTGCGGTCGATGCATCACGTGGTGTCCCGTCGGTATCGATCTGACCGTCGAGGCCGATGCGCTCGCCGAGCCGTCCGGAGGCGCCGGATGACGACCGACCCGCGAGTCCACGTCGTGCGCGACGTGGTGCCCGAAACCCCCGGGGTGGTCACGATCCACGTGGTCCCGGTCGACGGTCCACCCGCCCGATTCGTGCCGGCGCAGATCGGCATGCTCGGCGCGTTCGGCATCGGCGAGGCGGCGATGTCGATCAGCTCGTCGTCGTCGGTGCTCGACCATCACGAGTACACCGTCCGCCGGGCCGGCGCGATCACCACTGCGCTCCACCGGCTGCGGCCCGGCGACCAGCTGGCCATCCGCGGCCCGTTCGGCCGGGGATGGGACCTCGACGCGTCGCCCGGCGACGTCGTCGTCGGGGCCGGTGGCATCGGGCTCGCCCCGCTCCGCTCGGCGATCCTCGCCCTCGCCGAGCGCACCCCCCTCGGTCGCCGCGTGATCGTCGTCGTGGGCGCCCGCCGCAGTTCCGACCTGCTCTACCGGAACCAGTACGACGGATGGCGGGCGCGCGGCGTCGAGGTGATCGAGACCGTCGACGCCCCCGAGAACGGGTGGTCAGGGCGGGTCGGCGTCGTCCCCGACGCGATCGGCGAACTCGACCTCGACTGGTCGAGTGCCGCGGCGATGCTGTGCGGACCCGATGTGATGATGCGCGTCACTGCCGAGATGCTCGTCGAGCGCGGGATGCCGGCCGGCCGCGTGCAGCTCACCATGGAACGGAACATGCACTGCGGGACCGGGCGTTGCGGGCACTGCCAGCTCGGGCCGGCGATCATCTGCCGTGACGGGCCCGTGATGCGGTATCCCGACGTCGCTCGAGCGATGCACGTGGAGGAGCGATGACCGGCCGGCCGACGCTCGCTGTGTGGAAGTTCGCGTCGTGCGACGGTTGCCAGCTCAGCCTGCTCGACTGCGAGGACGAGTTGCTGGCCGTCGCCGAGCGGGTGGCGATCTCCTATTTCCCGGAGGCGACGTCCGCCGTCGTCGACGGGCCGTACGACGTGTCGCTCGTCGAGGGCTCGATCCTCACTGCCCACGACCGCGATCGCATCGCCGAGATCCGCGCGCGATCGGGGGTGCTCGTCACCCTCGGCGCCTGTGCGACGGCAGGGGGGATCCAGGCGCTGCGCAACGGTGCCGACGTGGCGGGGTTCACGTCGATCGTGTACGCCCATCCGGAGTACATCGACACGCTCGCCACCTCGACACCGATCGCCGACCACGTCGCCGTCGACGTCGAGCTGCGCGGCTGTCCGATCGACCGGCGCCAGCTGATCGGCGTGCTCGCCGCGCTCCTCGACCAGCAGATGCCCCGCCTGCCGACCACCAGCGTGTGCACCGAGTGCAAGGCTCGCTCGACCGCATGCGTGATGGTCGCCCACGCCACCCCCTGCCTGGGACCGGTCACGCAGGCCGGCTGCGGGGCGCTCTGTCCGTCGTTCCATCGCGGCTGCTACGGCTGCTTCGGCCCGATGGAGCAGCCGAACGTGCCGGCGTTGCGCGGGCAGCTGGCCGAGCTCGGCGTCGACGACACCGGCGTCGATCGGCTGCTCGGCACGTTCAACGTCGAGGCCTTCAGGCGGCTCGAGAATCGGACGGGAGGCTCACGATGACTCACCGCAACGTCGATCTCCACGTGCCCACGCTCACCCGCGTCGAGGGTGAAGGCGCGATGCACGTCGTCGTCGACGCCGGCGTCGTCACCGACGTGCGGCTCGAGATCTACGAACCACCACGCATGTTCGAGGCGTTCCTGCGCGGCCGGTCGTACCAGGAGCCGGTCGACATCACGGCGCGGATCTGCGGGATCTGCCCCGTCGCCTACCAGATGAGTGCGGCGCACGCCATGGAGCATCTCGCCGGCATCCGGATGCCCAGCTCGATCCGCGACCTGCGGCGGCTCCTCTACTGCGGGGAGTGGATCGAGAGCCACGTCCTCCACATCGCCTTCCTCCACGCACCGGACTTCCTCGGGGTCGATTCCGGCATCGCGATCGCCCAGCGACACCCCGAACTGATGACCGAGGTCCTGCACCTCAAGAAGACCGGCAACCGCATCATGGAGGTGATCGGAGGCCGCCCGATCCATCCGGTCAACGTCCGTCTCGGCGGCTTCTACCGCGCCCCGGGTCGAGCAGAGCTCGCCGCCCTGCTGCCCGACCTCGAACGGGCCCACGCCGCTGCCGTCGCGCTCGTGCGGTGGGCCGCGGAATTCGAGTTCCCCGGCATCCCCGACCGCCTCGCCGAACGAACCGAGTTCGTGTCGCTGCGCGATCCGGACGGGTACCCGCTGAACGAGGGTCGTGTCGTGTCGAACCACGGGCTCGATCTGGAGGTGGCGGAGTTCGGTGAGCGCGTGTGCGAACTGCACGTCGCGCACTCGACGGCGCTGCAGGCGCTGCTCGACGGAGATCGTCGTTACCAGGTGGGGCCGCTGGCTCGGTGGATCAACAACTACGACCTGCTGACCGACTCGGTGCGCGATCTCGCCGCCGAGGTCGGCGTCGGCCCGGTCGAGACCAACCCCTTCCGGAGCATCCTCGTGCGGGGTCTCGAGACGCTGTGGGCCGTCGAGGAGGCGATGCGGATCGTCCGCGACCACGTCCCGCCGACCGCACCGTTCGTCGAGGTGCCACCGCTCGCCGGCGTCGGCCACGGCGCCACCGAGGCGCCGCGTGGGCTGCTGTACCACCGGTACGAACTGGACGCTGCCGGCACGATCCTCGACGCCGTGATCGTGCCGCCGACCTCACAGAACCAGATCGCGATCGAGGCCGATCTCCGTGACTTCGTCCAGTCCCATCTCGACCTCGACGACCACGAGCTCGGCCACCGTTGCGAGCAGGTGATCCGCAACTACGACCCCTGCATCTCGTGTGCCACCCACTTCCTGCGCTTCGAGATCGACCGCGCCGTCCCGGATGCAGATGGTGGTGACCGATGAACGGGGGCTGGCTCGTGGTCGGTGTCGGAAACCGCGATCGGGGTGATGACGCCGTCGGCCCGCACGTGTGCGATCGGTTGCGCGCCCTCGACGGCGGGCCCGAGTTCCGGTCCTCGGTGTGCGAGGGATCGGTCGTCGACCTGCTGCTCCACTGGGACGACGACGATCGAGTGGTGATCGTCGACGCCATCGCGCCGGGTGACGAGCCGGGCCGCATCGTCGCCCTCGACATCACGCACGACGTGACGCAGGACGCCACGCAGGTCATGGCGCAGGCGCCGAGTGCCGTCTCGACCCACGAGGTCGACGTGTCGGTGGCGATCGAGCTGGCTCGAGCACTCGGCCGGATGCCGGCGCAGCTGCTGCTGATCGGCGTCGAAGCCGAGCAGCTGGCGTGGGGCGCGCCGTTGAGCGCCCGGGTCGCGGCGGCCGCCGACGAGGTGGTCGGCCTGCTCGTCGAGCTGATCGGCGATGGTGATCGGGCCCATCGTCTCTGGCGGCCAGCGCCCTCGGACGGGATCATGAAGGCATGGTGACGATCGTGGATCCACAACTTCGTGTCGAGACGCTGGACGGGCACCCGGGCGAGCGTCGACTCGTGGTGGGCTATGCGATCCACGTCCCGCCGTTCGATCCGGATCTCGGCGCGATCCTGCGCGAGGACGTACTCGTCGCGGCGAGCGACGAACACGACGCGCCCGTGGCGCCGAAGGAGCTCGCCGTGCACCTGCGTGACGAGGTGGTCGCACAGCCCGGGGCGACGCTGCGCACCCTCACGACCGATGTCCACCGCGCCGACCTCGATGTCGAGCAGGACTGGTGGCGCATCAACGAGGGTGGTGGCTTCGACCCGATCGCCGAGTTCGCCGACCACCTCGTGGCCACGGTGACCCTGCGGGTCGGTGACCTCGTCGTCGCCACGGCGACCTCACCCCCGATCACCGGCTCGTGGGGGGCCCTGGGCGAGGATTGACGGCAACGACCGACCCAGTGGGTGTCGGAGTTGCGGCGCCGCGTGCGATGGTAGGGACATGAGCGCAGTGACCCGACTCGACGTCCACCCGATCCACCTCGGCCTCGGCGCCACCGCCGCGGTCGAGCCCGCCATGACGGGCGGGATGGACTGGTACGCCGGCTACGGCGAACGTCACGACGCCGTCGACGGCACGGAGGGCCGGCTGGTGTCGATGCACACCTTCACCGCGTCGTGGGACAGCTGGGAGATGCATCCACTCGGACACGAGGTGGTGCTGTGCACTTCCGGTGCGATGACCCTCCACCAGGAACACGCCGACGGCTCGACGGACACCGTCACCCTCGCCGCCGGCGAGTACGCGATCAACCCGCCCGGTACCTGGCACACGGCCGACGTCGAGGGTGAAGCGACCGGCGTCTTCATCACGGCCGGGACCGGAACCGAGCACCGCCCCCGCTGAATGCACTCGTCGACCGACCTGGGCGGACCGGAGACGACGAACGGCCCTGGACGCCGCCGCTCGATGGTCGTACCGTCGATCGGGGAACGAAGGAGAGGAGGTTCTCATGGCTGATCGCATGTCCGTCGAGGAGGTGTTCTCCTCGATCAAGGGGACCAGGGACTCGTTGTCGGTGCGTCGGTCGTTCGGCGACGTGTACGACGTCGACGGTGTGACGGTGATCCCGGTCGCCCGCGTGGCCGGTGGCGCCGGTGGTGGCGGTGGCGAGGGCGTCGACGACGACGGCGGTTCGGGTGGTGGGTTCGGAACGGGCTTCGGGCTCGGCGTGAAGCCGCTCGGTGTCTACGAGGTGCGCGGCGACCACGTCGAGTGGAAGCCGACGGTCGACGTCAACCGGGCGATCAAGGGCGGACAGATCCTGGCCGGCATCGTCGTCGTGTGCGTCACCCTCGTGACGCTCGCCCGCACGCGGTGCCGCAACGGCGACTGACGTGGCGATCGCCCGCTTTCCCGTCGTCGCGATCGACTGTCCGGATCCGGGTGAGCTCGCCCGCTTCTACGCGGCCGTGCTCGACTGGTCCGTGCACGTCGACGACGACGGCACGTGGGCGCACATCCGCCACCCCGACGGTATCGCTGCGATCGCGTTCCAGCGCGTCGAGGAGTACCGGCCCCCCGACTGGCCAGGGCAGCAGCACCCGCAGCAGATGCACCTGGACGTGGACGTCGACGATCTCGACGAGGGGGAGGCCGCCGTCCTCGCGCTCGGCGCGGTCAAGCACGAGCACCAACCAGGAACCACGTTCCGGGTGTTCCTCGACCCGGCCGGCCACCCGTTCTGCCTCTGCGCCGACTGACCGCTCCGTCCCGGGCGTTCGGGCAGCAGTCGCTGTCAGGCCGAGGCAGCCTCGGCCGCAGCGGCGAGTCGTTCGAGGGTCTGCTCCATCGTGGCCCGGTTGTGCTCGGCTCGATCCGGCACCCCCGTCGCCCTCGCCGCCAAGGGCTTGAAGAACCCCGGTCGCCGATCCGTCCAGCTCTCGGTCACCCGGCATCCCGACTCGGTGGCCTCGATGTCGTAGGCCCACTCGGCGACCGGCAGGCCCGCCGCCTTCACCATGAACGAGAACCGGCGCCCGGGGTCGGCGTCGACCACGCGGGCGACCGTCTTCCAGGACTTGCCCTCGTGACGGTTGGAACCCTTGAACTTCGCGCCGGGGACCGGTCCGGTCGCCCCGCTGATCCACTCGCCACCCTCGGTCTCGGGCGACCACTCGCCCATGCGGGGGAGGTCGGCGACCAGCTCCCACACCGTCTCGGCCGGTGCGGCCACGTCCCGGGACACGCTCACGTCTGCTGTCACGCCTGCTGCCATGGCGTCGGATCCTAGACCGTCCGAGCGACCCGCTCGATCAGGCGCTCTTGACCACGGCGTACCAGACCCGCTCGGCAACGAGTTCGACGGCGTCGGCCGCGCGCGAGAAGCGTCGGTACAGCTCCCGCCTGGCGATCACCTCGCGGACGTCGTCGAGTGCGAGCAGGTCCGACATCGCTGCGCGATAGACGTGTTCCACCTCCCGACAGCTGGCGACCGCCTCGTCGGAGGCCCGGGTCGCGCGGTCGTCGTCGTGGCCGAGCGCGTCGATCGCCTCGCACAGATGGGCCTGCCCGTCCCGCAGTGCCGTGGCCATCGTCGACATGTGCGCATCGGGGGTGGTGGCGAGCACCTCCGTCTCGCGAACGATGTTCTTGGCGGCGTTCATCACCGAGTCGGTGCGTTCGCTCAGTTCGTAGATGTCCTCCGGGTCGAGCGGCGTGGAGAACGCGTTGCGGAGCGCGGTCTGCACCGCCCGTTTGGCGACGTCGGCGTCGCGCTCGGCGTCGCGGACCAGCTCGCCGCAGTCGGCGGCGCCGTCGGCCCAGTCGGCGAAGTGCCCGAGCCCGCGCTGCGTCGTGCGCGCCTGGTTGCGCAGCAGGCCGAGGACGTCGGGCATGTCCGGCAGGAACCAGCGCTTCATGTGAACCTCCTCCAGAGGATGTCGAAGACGGCGCCCATCGCGGCGCACGCGGGCAGGGTCAGGACCCACGCCATCAGCATCTCGCGGACCACCGTCCATCGCAGGTGCGTCCAGGAACGGCCGAGGCCCACACCGACCACCGACGAGGCGACCACATGAGTCGTGCTCACCGGCGCACCGATCATGGCCGATCCGAAGATGGTCGACGCCGAGGCGGTCTGACTCGCGAGGCCGTCGAGCGAACGCAGCCGGGTGATCCCGCGACCGATGGTCCGCACGATCCTCCATCCGCCCAGCGCGGTCCCGAGGGTCATCGACGCCGCGGCCGCCAGCTTGACCCACGTGGGAACCACGAACTGGTCGAGACGGCCTTCGGCGAGCAGGACGAGCGTGATGACACCCATCGTCTTCTGGGCGTCGTTGCCGCCGTGACTCAACGCCAGGGCGGCCGACGTTCCCCACTGGGCACGCCGGATCGGACCGGCGATCCGGCGGGCGGCGCGTCGGGTCGACCATCGCCCGAGCCGGATCATCAACAGACCGGCTGCGGCGCCGACCAACGGTGACAGTGCCAGGATGAAGAGCACACCCAGGACGCCGTCGGGCCTGATGCCGTCCATCCCGCCCCAGTTGACCGCCGACGAGCCGGCGTCGGCGAGTGCGGCACCGGTGAGGCCGCCGACGAGCGCGTGGCTCGAGCTCGACGGCAACCCACGCGACCACGTGATGAGGTTCCAGGTGAGTGCCGCAGTGAGCGCCGCCCCGACGAGGGCGATCACGTCGGTGGCGTCCGGCTCGACGATGCCGCCGACCGTGTCGGCGACGGCGGTTCCGAGCAGGAACGGTCCCGCGACGTGGCACGTCGCAGCCAGCGTGACGGCGGCCGCCGGTGTGGCGGCCCGGGTCGTGACGAGCGTCGCGATCGAGTTCGACGAGTCGTGGAACCCGTTGGTGACGTCGAACGCCAATGCGATGGCGATCACGACGAGGAGCGTCAACATGCCGTGTCCACCGTCGCCATCCCGAGGCGTGAGTCTGACACGGTCGACCACGGACCATGCGCTCCTGTCGTCTGCCGATCGACTCCGGCTCGTCAGCCGGTGAGCCAGGTGAGCGCCCAGAGCACCGGGAAGCCGACGAGGATGCCGCGCCCGACATTGCCGGTGCGGCGCACGGTCACGAACGCCGCCACGACCGCTCCCGCCTCGGCGAGTGCAGGCACCTCGGCGTGACCGTGGCCGGTGAGGAGCATCCCGCCGACGAGCGCGCCGAGCGCGGCGGGGCTGACGAACGCGAGCGGCCGCTGCGTCCACGCGGGCAGCCCGACCACCACGAACCCGACGGCCCGGAAGGCGTAGGTGCCCAGACCGACCGCCAGGATGACCAGCCAGGCGGTCACGACGGTGTCTCCACATCGTGGCGCCGTCGTGCGTCGAGGACGACCGCGCCCGTGATCCCGGCCAGGGTGGCGACCAGGGTTGCCGAGTGGAACGGCAGTCCGGCGCCGAGGGCCACGACCCCTGCACCGATTGCCGCACCGACCGCCGCCGGGCGGGTCCCGACCGACTTGGCGACCAGGCCGATCAGTGCCAGCGGCGCCGCCATGTCGAGCCGGGCCGAGTCCGGCAACTCCGCGCCCAGGACCATGGCGGCCGTCTGGGAGCCGAGCCACGCGCCGACCAACCAGACGCTCGCGCCGGTGTAGTAGGCGATACGGCCGCGGCGATCCAGGTCGCCCTGCTCGAAGCGAGGGACGGCGACGAAATGGGTCTGGTCGATCACCGAGGTCGCGAGCAGCAGCCGCAGCCGCAACCGGACGCCGCCGAACCACGGAGCGAGTGACGCGCTGTAGAGCAGGATCCGAAGATTGACCAATAACGCCGACGCCACGATCACCACGGGGTTGCCGCCGGCTTCCAGCATCTGGAGCGTGGTCAGCTGTGCGGCACCGGCGAGGATCAGCGGCGCGCTCGCGAATGCTGCCCACGGGTCGAGGTCGGATGACGCCATCATCGCCCCGAGGGCCAGGCCGAACGGGACGATGCCGAGCACCATCGGGGTCATGTCGCGTGCACCCGCTCGTGCCAGCGCCGCCGTCGACGGAGCGACCTCGCGATCGGTCGCGGGGTGCAGCGTGCCGCTCGTGACGCGATTCATGGCCCGACGCCGATCGGTGCGCGTCCGCAGGCAGCTCGGGAGGCCTGCATCTCGACGTCGGTCGGCCGGCGGAAGCACTCGTCGCGCCACCACGACAAGTAGGTGTCCTCGCCCATCAGCGCGGCGAGCGAGGTCGTCTGGCTCCGGTGCTCGCTCAGCGCCCGACGCTTGCGGATCAGTTCGGCGTGATCGAGCGAGACCTGCAGGGCGAGCTCGTCACCGTGCACCGAGTGAGGTCGGCCCTCCGGGAGCTCGCCGAACAGGCCGATCTCGTCGTGGAGTGCCCGGTACCGATCCACGAAGTCGTGCGTCATCGTGGCGTAGAGCACGTCGACGCTCGTCGGGACGGCAGCCGTCGACCACTGCGACACTGCGACGTGGTCGCCGTGTCCGGTGATCCCGTCGGGGCCGAAGGTGACGACGGTGTCGGCGCCCATGTCGTCGATGTGGCCGGCGATCTCCGCGGTCATCGCGGCGGCATCGGCCTTCGAACAGTCGCCGTCGGCGAGGCCGAGGACGTGGAGATCGTGCACGCCGAGCACCTCGAGGCTCGAGCGCAGCTCGCCGAGGCGGAGGCGGCCGAAGCGCTCGGTCCCTGCGTCCGTCGGGTCGGAGGTCCCGAACTCGCCTCGCGTCGCGCAGACGATGCGCACGTGCCCGCCGGCCCCCACGACACGGGCCATCAGTCCGGCGGACAGGTAGCACTCGTCGTCGGGGTGGGCCCACACGCCGAGCAGTCGCTGGGGCAGCGGGCGCGTGATCGCCGTGGTCACATTGCCGATCGGGATGCGACTGATCGCCGTTCGGCGCCGACTGGGGTCAGCCACGGGTCTTCTCCGCGATCACGAACTCCTGACGGTTACGGAAGCGGTAGATGCCGCACTCGTCCCGGCAGTGTTCGAGTGACTCGAGCACGAGCGGTCGCAGCACCTCGGCGCCGACGTGCTCGAGCGCCGGGACGGCAGGGCCGACGCTCGAGATCGCCCGCCACGCTGTCTCCTCGTCCGGCCATTCGACGACGGAGATGCGGTGATCTCGGCCGATGACCTCGAAGCCGGCGGCCTCGAGCATCGCCTCGGCGACTCCCGGCCGGGCGATGCCGTTCGTGCGCTTCATCCCCTCGAGGTGGTCGGTCGGTGAGTTCCGGGCGAACGCGACGAAGCAGTCCCGCAGGTCCAGCGGCTTCTGGTCGCCCCAGAAGCTCAGGCCGATGCGGCCACCGGGCTTCAGCGTGCGGTGCGCCTCGTCGAGCGCAGCGTCGCAGCCGCCCCAGATCCCGTTGACGGAGGTGATCGCGTCGAACGTCTCGTCGGCCCAGGGCAGCTCGAACATGGTGCCGGTCCGAAGGTCGGCGCCGGGGGTGCGGGCCCGGGCGATGTCGACGAGCGGAGCCGCCGCGTCGATGCCGGCGGCGCGGGCGCCGCGTGCGTCGGCGAGGCGCACCGCCAGCCCCGAACCGCACGCGATGTCGAGCAACATCGCGCCATCGCCCACGCCGACCTGTTCGAAGATCGCGTGGATCGCCTCGGTGGCGTAGTGCTCGAACAGGCATGCCCAGTCTCGGGCGCGATGGCCCCAGGCGTCTCCGGCTTGTTCCCAGTGGTGTCCTTCGGGGGCCGCCGAGGCGACCGGGTGATCGTGGTGAGTGAGCGTCGTGTCCATGCCTCCACCATGACGATCGCCGCCGGCGAGGTCATGGAGGCGGCCTGGAGATCCGGTGGAGCTTCTGCGGAGCGTTCTCCAGATCTCCAAGAACGTGGAGATCGGATCTCCAGCAGGTCATCACATGACCTCCAAGACTCACGGAGCGGGCTCGTTCATCGTGGGAACCGTCAACCAGGGCACCGAAGGGGCGCCCCGAATCCGAGAGGAACCACCATGACCACGACCACCCCGTCCCAGAACACCGCCGACAACGGCGTGAACGTCGAGGCGCTCCTCGGCGCCCGCGAAGCGATGACCGGCACGCCGGCCGCCGCCGCCTTCACCTTCAGCGCCCAGTCCGAATGGGTGAACGGCACCCATACCTCCACCACCGTCGAGAAGTTCTTCGGCATCGGCGCGGAGCAGTCGCACCGCCGTGCCTTCGTGCTCGACACGGACCACCCGGAGATCTTCGCGTCCGAGGATCACGGCATCACGCCGCCCGAGATGGTGCTCGTCGGCCTCGTCGGTTGCCTCACGGCAGGAGTCGCATCGGTCGCCCAGCACCGTGGCATCCAGCTCCGCTCGGTGAAGGCGACCATCGCCGGCGACATGGACCTCCAGGGCATGCTCGGCATCGACGCCGACGTCCGCAACGGCTTCGACGGCATCACCGTCCGCTACGAGATCGACGCCAACGCCACCCGCGACGAGATCGAGGCCGTTGTCGCCCAGAGCCAGAAGCGCTCGGCGGTGTTCGACATCGTCACCAACCCGACCAACGTCACCGTCGAGGTCGCCTGACCGACGGTCGGGCATCGACGCCACCTGCGGAGCGAGTCCCATGTTCACCACCACCGTCACGATCATCGGCGCGGGCCAGGCCGGCCTCGCCATGAGCCGCTGCCTCACCGAACGCTCGATCGACCACGTCGTACTGGAACGCGGCGAGGTGGCGAACTCGTGGCGGACCGAACGGTGGGACTCGCTCCGCCTCCTCACCCCCAACTGGATGACGCGCCTACCGTCGCATCGCTACGAGGGCGACGACCCCGACGGCTACATGACCGCCGCCGAGGTCGTCGGGTTCCTCGACGGATACCGCGAGCGCATCGCCGCGCCGATTCGCACGCACACCGAGGTGGAGTCGGTCGCCACCGTCGGCACCGGGTTCCGCACGACCACGACGACCGGCGTGATCGACAGCGCCGCGGTCGTGGTGGCAACCGGCGCCTGCAGCACCCCACGTATCCCGGCGCTGAGCGCCGAACTCCCGAACCACATCCATCAGCTGGCCCCCATCGAGTACCGGAACCCCGACGCCCTCGGCGAGGGACGGGTCCTGGTGGTCGGGGCATCCGCCTCGGGCGCGCAGATCGCCGACGAGCTGTGCCGCCACGGTCGCGACGTCGTCCTCGCGGTCGGCGACCACGTCCGTCTGCCCCGCACGTATCGCGGGATGGACATCCACTGGTGGATGGACACGGTGGGCATCCTCGACGAGCGCTACGACGAGATGGAGGACATCGTCCGGGCCCGGCGCCTGCCGTCGCTCCAGCTGATCGGCACGCCGGAGAAGCGCACCCTCGATCTCAACGCACTCCATTCCGCCGGGGTCGATCTGGTCGGCCGATTCGCCGGCGTCAGCGGTTCGACCGCCCAGTTCTCCGGCTCGTTCGCCAACTTCTGCGACGCCGCCGACCTGAAGCTCGGTCGCCTGCTCGACACCATCGACGAGTACGCCGCCGAGCACGGCCTCGACGCCGAGCTCGCCGCTCCGGAGCGTCCCGACCGCACGGTCGTGCCGGTGGCGCCCACCACACTCGACCTCGACGGCATCGACACGGTGATCTGGGCGACGGGCTTCCGCCCCGACTACCCGTGGCTCGAGGACGACCTCCTCGACCGCAAGGGCCAGATCGTCCACGACGGCGGGGTGATGAGCCGGCCCGGGATGTACGTCCTCGGCCTGCCGTTCGCCCGTCGACGCAAGTCCAGCTTCCTCGACGGCGTCGGCCCGGACGCCAGGGAGCTCGTCGACCACCTCGCCGAACACCTCGCCACGCTCGCCAGCCGGGCGAGCTGAGATCCACCAACACCAACCACAACCACAGGAGACACTGCAATGACCACGACCACCGACACCACGACACCCGCCCCGACGGTCCCCGCCGAGTTCAACGGGGTCCCCGTCGAGAAGCTGCGAGGCACGATCGCCAAGCTCACCGACAACCCCGAACTCGCAGCGTTCCAGTTCACGGCGCGCAACGAGTGGATCGAGGGCACGGGAACCGAGTCGACCATGCACGAGTGGTACGGCGTCGGCACCGACCACGTCCACGTCGAGGAGTTCACCGCCAAGGCGGATCACCCGACGCTCGGGCACGGCCACGGTCCGACCCCACAGGAGTACGTGCTGCACGCACTCGCCGCATGCCTCGCCGCCGGCGTCGCCACGACCGCGGCGAATCGCGGTATCGCCCTGTCGAGGATCGACACCGTCGTGCGCGGCAGGATCGACGTCCGGGGCGTGCTCGGGATCGACCCCGACGTGCGCAACGGCTTCTCGTCGATCGAGGTCGAGGTCGACATCGACGGTGACGCCCCGCGTGAGGCGCTCGACGCGCTCGTCACGGCCTCGGCCAAGCGCTCGGCGGTGTTCGACATCATCACGGCGCCGACCACGGTCGTCATCGGGACGACGTCCTGACCGGAGGCCGTGGCCTCGCTCCGTCCACCGACCTGCCACAATCTGTCCGGGCGGTCCCACCGTTGGGGTGGGACCGCCCGGAGGGGCGCCGTGATCTACCACTTCGACGACTGCGAAATCGATCCGGGTCGGGTCGTGCTCCGGCGCGGTGGCGACGAGGTCGCCGTCGAACCACAGGTGTTCGACCTCCTGCGCTGCCTCATCGAGCGCCGCGGCCAGCTCGTGACGAAGGAGGAGCTGCTCGACACCGTGTGGGGCGACCGGTTCGTCAGCGAATCGGCGCTCACCTCACGGATCAAGTCCGCCCGTCGCGCGGTCGGTGACGACGGCACGACGCAACGGATCATCCGGACCGTGCACGGCAAGGGCTACGAGTTCGTGTTCCCCGTCGTCGAGCGCAATGACGTCGACGACGATGCCCCGGCCGCCGAGCAGCGGCGGACCGCGTCGACGCCCTCGGCCCAT